>Ga0126307_10003552_pt1 | contig 10692 bp, 8 predicted proteins | sample Plot28_FD_89955 | JGI IMG/M metagenome (GOLD analysis project Ga0126307, IMG submission 89955) | Serpentine soil microbial communities from UC McLaughlin Reserve, CA, USA - Plot28 | ecosystem: Environmental > Terrestrial > Soil > Grasslands | place: USA: UC McLaughlin Reserve, Lake County...
AACGGCGCCATCGCCGGCGAGCTGGTCGTCTCGGCCGGCGCCGTCGAGAAGCACATCAGCAACATCTTCACCAAGCTCGACCTGCCGCCCGACGACCACGGCCACCGCCGCGTGCTCGCCGTCCTGCGCTGGCTCGAGAGCTGAGGGGGACCGATGGTCGAGACACTCACCCGCCCGGAGACGCCGGGTCGCCCCACCCCGACCGGCACGAAGCCCTGGCTGCGGCCGTTCTGGCGGATCACCAGCGCCCTCGGCGCCGTGGCCCTGCTCGTCACGGGCACGATCCAGGTCGCCGGCCTCCTCGGCCACGAGGAGGAGACGATCGTGACCACCGTCCCCGCCGAGGGCCTCACGACGCTCGTGGTCGACAACCAGGCCGGCCCGGTGCGGGTCGTGGGCGTGAGCGAGACCGACGAGGTCCGGGTCACGGCCCGGGTCAGCCGGGGCTGGCGCCGGACCGGTCATGGCCAGCGGGTCGACGGCGACCGCCTCGTCCTCGACGCCACCTGCCCGATCTTCCCGTCGGAGTTCTGCCGGGTCCGCTACACGGTCGAGGTCCCCCGGGACATGGACGTCCAGGTCGACGCCGACGGCTGGCTGCGGGCCAGCGACCTCACCGGCGACGTCGAGATGACGACCGACGAGGGCAGCATCGAGGTCGAGCGCCTGGACGGCGACGTCCGGCTCGACTCCGACGCCGGCCACGTGCGGGCCACCGGCATGGGCAGCGGCGGGGTCGAGGCCATGTCGGACGCGGGCAGCGTCCGCCTGATGTTCGCCGACGTGCCCGACCGGGTGGTCGCCGACAGCGACGCCGGCAGCGTCGAGGTGGCGGTGCCCGACGACGGCGAGCCGTACGACGTCACGGCCGACAGCGACGCCGGCTCGATGACCGTCGACGTCCGCCAGGCCCCCGACGCCACCCGCTCCATCGTCGCCACCGCCGACGCCGGCAGCGTCACCGTCCGCTACACGGACTGACCACGAACGGCCCCCGCGGCGGCGGTCGCGCCCATCGGGCGTGTCCGCCGCCGTCGCCGCGCCGGGATGGGTGTGCCTGCGCCGCCAGGGTGGGGGCGGGCGTCACCCAAGGGGTGGGGGTGACCCCACCCGGCAGACGCCGGGGCGCTCCATGTCGCCGGGGACGCCGATTCCTCATCGTGGAGGCATGCCTGCGAACGATCTCCTCCCCCCGATCACGGCCCCCGCCCCGGGTGCCACCCACGCCTTCCCCGTCGCCGCCCGCGCCGAGTCCGCCACCAAGGTCTACGGCCGGGGCGACACCGCCGTCCGGGCGCTCGACGACGTGTCGGTGGCCCTGCCGGCCGGCCGGTTCACGGCCATCATGGGGCCGTCCGGCTCCGGCAAGTCGACGCTCATGCACTGCCTGGCCGGGCTCGACGACCTCAGCTCCGGCCGCGTGCACATCGGCGACGTCGACCTCTCCCGCCTGTCGGACCGCCAGCTCACCCTGCTGCGCCGAGACCGGGTCGGCTTCGTCTTCCAGTCGTTCAACCTGCTGCCGACCCTCACGGCCGCCGAGAACATCACGCTGCCGATGGACCTGGCGGGCCGCCGCCCCGACAAGGCGTGGCTCGACGCCGTCATCCAGACCGTCGGCCTGCGGGATCGGCTGAGCCACCGCCCGTCCGAGCTGTCGGGCGGCCAGCAGCAGCGGGTCGCCGTGGCCCGGGCCCTGGCCAGCCGGCCCGACGTGATCTTCGCCGACGAGCCCACCGGCAACCTCGACTCGCGCAGCGGCGGCGAGATCCTCGGCTTCATGCGCCGGGCCGTCGACGAGTTGGGCCAGACGATCGTCATGGTCACCCACGACCCGGTGGCCGCCGGCCACGCCGACGCCGCCGTGTTCCTGGCCGACGGCCGGATCGTCGACCTCATGGACGCCCCCACCGCCGAGCGCGTGCTCGAGCGGATGAAGGCCTTCGGGAGCTGAACCGATGTTCCGCACCACCCTCCGTACGATCGGCGCCCACAAGCGGCGCCTGCTCTCCACCTGCACGGCCGTGCTGCTTGGCGTGGCCTTCCTGGTCGGGACGCTCGTCATGGGCGCCTCGACCCGCGACGGGTTCGGCGGCCTCTTCGAGGAGGCCAACGCCGGGACCGACGCCCTGGTCCGCAGCGACGTCGAGGTCGGCAACGGCGAGTTCTCCGAGCGCGGCATGCTCGCCGGGGACCTCCTCGACCGGGCCCGGGCCGTCGAGGGCGTCGGCGTGGCCGAGCCGCTCGTCGAGGCCACCGGCCAGGTCGTCGGCAGCGACGGCGACCCGATCGGCGGCGGCGGCCCGCCCACGGTGGCGGGCAACTGGGTCGCCGACCCCGACCTCAACCCCTGGCAGGTCGCCGAGGGCCGGGCGCCCGAGGCGGACGGCGAGGTCGTCCTGGACCGCCAGGTCGCCGAGGAGGGCGGCTACGCCGTGGGCGACACGGTGACGATCCGCACCCCGGCCCGGATCGAGGCCACGCTCGTCGGCACCGCCACGTTCGAGGGTCGCGACTCCATGGCCGGCTCCACGTTCGCCGCCTTCACCACGGACTACGCCCAGCAGTCCCTGCTGGCCGACCCGACCGAGCTGACCGGCGTGGTCGTGGCCGGCGACGGCAGCGTGACCGAGGCCGAGCTGGCCGACCGGCTGGACGCCGCCATGCCCGACCAGGTGGAGGCCATCACGGCCGCCCAGCTGACCGCCGAGCAGGAGGACCAGATCGAGTCGGACTTCCTCGGCCTGGTCGAGACGTTCCTGCTGGTCTTCGCCGGGATCGCGCTGGTCGTCGCCAGCTTCAGCATCTACAACACCTTCTCGATCCTGGTGGCCCAGCGGACCCGCGAGTCGGCGCTGATGCGGGCTCTCGGGGCGACCCGGCGCCAGGTCGTCACCTCGGTGGTCGTCGAAGCCGCCATCGTCGGGGTCATCTCGTCCGCCCTGGGCATCGCCGCCGGCATCGGGCTGGCGTCCGGCCTGGTCGCCATGGCCGAGGCCAACATGGGCTTCCCCGACAGCCCGCTGACGATCGGCTCGACCCCCATCGTCGCCGGCCTGCTCGTCGGCATCGTCGTCACGCTGATCGCCAGCGTCGCCCCGGCCGTGAAGGCGTCCCGGGTGGCCCCGCTGGCCGCCCTGCGGGACGTGGCGATCGACCGGTCGGGGTCGTCGCGGGCCCCGGCCGTGCTCGGTGTCCTCGTGGCCGGGGCCGGCGTCGCCGCCGTGGTCGCCGGTACTACGGGCGAGGGCGCGCTCGGCACGACGGGCCTGGGCGCCGTGGCGCTGCTGGTCGGCGTCGTCCTGCTCGGCCCCGTCGTGGCCCGTCCGGCCACCGCCGTCCTCGGCGTGCCGCTCACGCTGCGGCGCAAGGGCACCAGCGGCAAGCTCGCCCGCCAGAACGCCATGCGCAACCCCCGCCGCACGGCGGGCACGGCCTCGGCGCTGATGGTCGGCGTGGCCGTGGTCAGCCTGTTCACGGTGTTCGCCGCCTCGATCAAGCAGTCGATGAACGACATCGTCGACGAGCAGTTCGCCGGTGACCTGGTCATGGCGCAGACGGACTTCAGCGGCAGCGGCATGACCCCGGACCTGGCCCGGGACGTGAACGCCCTGCCCGAGGTCGACGCCGCCGTCGGCATCGGGACCGCCGCCGTGCGGGTCGCCGACGTCGACTACTCCGGCAGCGCCGCCGACATGGCCCTGCTCACGGGCGTGATCGACCTCGAGCCCCTCGAGGGCGACCTGGCCACCGTGGGCGCCGGCGAGATCGCCATCGAGCAGGAGTGGGCCGACGACCACGGGCTCACGCTCGGCGGGCCGGTGCCGGTGGCCTTCCCGGACGGCACGACCGAGCAGCTCACCCTCGCCGCCACCTACGGCGAGGCGTCCCTGATGGGGCCGGTCATCGTGCCGACCGAGGTGTGGGCGCCCCACGCCGGCCAGCTCAGCGACGAGGTGGTCGCCATCGACCTCGCCGACGGGGTGACGCTCGACGAAGGCCAGGCGGCCATCCAGCCGGTGGCCGACCGTTACGGCGCCCCGGAGGTGCAGGACCGGGACGAATACGTCGACACGGTCGCCAGCGAGGTCGACCAGCTGCTGACCATCGTCTACGCCCTGCTGCTGCTGGCCATCGTCATCGCCCTCATGGGCATCGCCAACACGCTGTCGCTGTCCATCCACGAGCGGACCCGCGAGCTGGGCCTGCTCCGGGCGGTCGGCCAGACACGGCGCCAGGTCCGGGCGATGGTCCGGGGCGAGTCCTTCCTGGTCGCGCTGTTCGGCACGGTCGGCGGCGTCGGCCTCGGCGCCTTCCTGGCGTGGGCGCTGGTGCAGGCCCTCGAGAGCGAGGGGTTCGGCGCCTTCGCCCTGCCGATGGGCCAGCTCGCCGTGGTCCTCGGGCTCGGTGCGGTGGTCGGCGTGGTCGCCGCCCTCCGCCCCGCCCGCCGGGCCGCCCGCCTCGACGTGCTGTCGGCCATCGCCACGGACTGACGCACGCCGGCGGCATCACCGCCGACCCCCGCAGGCTGTCGGTGGCCTGCTCCGGCCCCCGGGGACTCCCGTCCCCCGGGGGCCGGTCGGCGTTTTCGGGAGGACCGGAGGACCGGAGGCCCCGGAAGGCCGGCGAGCCGCTCCGGCCCTCAGCGGGGCCGGCTCACCAGCTGCCGCCGCCCCCGCCGCCGGCGCCGCCGCCCACCGAGCCGCCGCCGAAGCCGCCGCCCCCCGAGCCGCCGGAGGAGGGGGCCGACGCGGTGCTGATCGACGAGGCGAGCAGCGCCGGGCCGAGGTAGGCGTAGGACAGGCCGGCGTCGTAGGGGATGGTGGCCGAGGCGGCCCGCACGGCCTGCGACCAGCGGTCGATCTCGCCGAGGGCGATCGCCCAGGCGGTGTACTCGCGCAGGACGCCCCGGCGGGCGGCCTCCTCGGCGTGGTGCGCCTCCGACCCGGCCAGGAACCACCGGAACGACTCGACGCGCAGCCACAGGCCCGAGCCGGTCGCGGTCCGGACCCGCAGCTCCCAGCCCCGGATCACGCCGGCGGCGCCCGCCCCGGCCACCACGGCGCCCGCCAGGACCAACGCGAGGAAGGCGGGGCCGCTCATGTTGGCCAGCAGGCCGCCGAGGAAGACGGCCAGCCCGCCCACCACGAAGGCGACGCCGCCCAGCACCCGGACGAGCACCCGTCGCCGGTCCGCCCGGGCGTCCCACAGGCCGGACGACGCGCGCCACGACTCGAGTTCCTGGCCCACCTCCCCGAAGCCCCGCCCGAAGCGCTCGTCGTACGTACCGAGCTCGATGCGCTCCCGGCCGTCGAACATGACGTCGAGCAGGGGTGCCGTCGCCGCCGTGCCCGGCCCGGTGCGCACGAGGGCCGTGGGGTCGTGGTCCCCGTCCTCCTCGATGTGGACGGCGCCCTCGATGGCGGCCTGGACGAGCCAGGCGACCTTGTGCTCCTGCTGGACGGTCTCGCGCAGGACGACCCCGCCCTGCGCCGGCCTCAGCTCGGCCGGCGGGGCGAACTCGATCGTGGCCAGCCCGGCCAGCTCGGCCTCGTCGATGCGCCGCTCGCCGGGTGGCAGCCACTCGGGCGGCCCGCTGACCGGCTCGCCGATGTGCCCGACCGACGCCGGCGGGACGAGGGGCGGGGCGAACGGCGGGCGCCCGGCGTACGCCACGTCGGCGGCGCCTCCCGAGGCGATGCGCTCGCGTCCCGCCCGGCGTACCAGGCGGGAGGCCGGCGCCGCGCCCACCAGCGCGCCGCCGAGGGCCACGGCGAACGGCGGGAGGAGGCCGGTGCCGTCGTCGGCCGGGCGCTCGGTGGGCGGCTGAGGGACGGTCGGCGTGGCGGCGAGGTCGCCGCCGGCCGTCGCCTCGATCGAGAGGCCGTTGCCCGCCGACAGCGAGTCGAGCCGGACCACGAGGTGGCCCGGCTCGACGACCCGCAGCGCACCGTCCGGGCACGCCTCGGGCGAGCGGATGCCTCCGGTGACGCAGCGGACGTCGTCGAGCTCGAACGGGGCGACGACGTGGGCCTCGACCTCGTGCATGTCGACCTCCCACTGGTAGCCGACGGTGTCCCAGTCGAGGGTGTTGTCCCGGACGATGCTCGGGAGGGGGTACGTCAGCTCGTAGCGGTGCTTGCCGGACACCGTCCGGTTCGGGTCGCCGATCCGGAAGTTGGTGCCCGCGGCGACCGCCGACACCGCCACGTCGGACGGCGCATCGGCGGTGACCTCCATCGGTGTCTCGAGCGGCAGGTCGGGGATCACCCGCTCGATGCCGTGCCGCTCGGTGCTGAAGCCGAAGTCGTAGTCGAACACCTCGACCACCTCGGCGGAGCCGTCGTCGTTCACCACGGCCCGCGTCCAGACGGCGTCGATCTGCTCGGTGTTCCCGGCCACGGCACCCACGAGGCCGCTGACGCCCACGACGACACCGGCACCACCCAGGAGTGCCATGTCGAGCCGTCGTCGTGCCGGGGTGCGCATCACGCGCAACCTACTGCCGCACGCGGTGGCGGCTACGCCCCCGGTCGTACGCGCCGCGGCCCTCCCGGGGGCGATGACGGCGGGCCGGCCGGGTCGTACCGTCGGGGGGTGATGCAGGTCGAGACGCCGCCACCGGCCGACGGGCCGGCCCGGCGCGCCCGCCCGGCGCGCCGCGACGCCCGCACCGGTGGGCCGCGTCGCCGGCTCGACCTCGGCGCCGTCGTGCGGTCCCCGGTCACCAGCGACGTCCTCATCGCCCTGGTGGTGACCGCCGTCCAGCTCGGGGCGGTGCTGGTCGCCAACCACTTCCGCGACGAGCAGCCCGAGGCGATCCCGCTCGACGCCCGCGGGGTCGTCCTGCCGGTGGTCGCCGGGCTGGCCCTGCTGGCCCGGCGCCGCTACCCGGTCGTGGTCTTCGGCGTCGCCCTGGTGACGACCGCCGGCTACTTCGCGCTGGAGTACCCGCGGGCGCCGATCTTCTGGGCGATGATCGTCGCCTTCGTCACGACGGTCCTCGCCGGGCGGCGCAACGCCGCCATCGCCGAGCTGGCCGTCGGTTACGTGACGTTCCAGGTCGCGGTGTGGGTGGGAGCGGGGGAGGGGCCGAACCTCGGCTTCGCCCTGGTCCTGGCGGCGTGGCTGCTGGTGCTGCTGACCGGCGCCGAGGCGCTGCGGGCCCGGCGCGAGCGGACGGAGGAGCGCGAGCGGTCGCGGGAGGAGGAGGCGCGGCGCCGGGTCACCGAGGAGCGCCTCCGCATCGCCCGTGAGCTGCACGATGTCGTGGCCCACAACATCTCGCTGGTCAACCTCCAGGCCGGCGTGGCCCTCCACCTGCTGGACGAGCGGCCCGAGCAGGCCCGCACCGCCCTGACCACGATCAAGGACGCCAGCAAGGAGGCGCTGGTCGAGCTCCGGTCGGTCCTCGGCGTCCTGCGCCAGGTCGACGAGCCCGACGACGCTCCCCGGGCGCCCACGCCGGGCCTGGGCCGCCTCGACGACCTGGTCGCGCAGTCCCACGCCGCCGGCGTCGAGGTCCTGGTGACCCGGGGCGGCGACGGCGACGACGGCCGCGCCCTCCCCCCGGGCCTCGACCTGGCAGCCTTCCGGATCGTGCAGGAAGCCCTGACCAACATCGCCCGCCACGCCGGGCCCACGACCGCCGAGGTCCGGCTCACCCGGCGGTCCGACGCCCTCGACCTCGAGGTGCTCGACGACGGCGCCGGACCGGGTGGCGGGCCGTCCGCCGCCGCCGAGCTGGGATCCGGCCACGGCATCGCGGGCATGCGCGAGCGGGCCGAGTCCGCCGGCGGGACGCTCGAGGCCGGCCCCCGCCCCGGGTTCGGGTGGCGGGTCCACGCCCGGCTGCCGCTGGCGCCGGCGGGTGGTGACGAGTGACGACCATCGTCCTCGCCGACGACCAGTCGCTGATCCGGGCGGGCCTGCGGGCGCTCATCGACGCCCAGGACGACCTGGACGTCGTGGGCGAGGCCGGCGACGGCGCCGAGGCGGTCCGTGTGGTGACGGAGACCCGGCCCGAGGTGGTCCTCATGGACGTCCGCATGCCGGACGTCGACGGCCTCGAGGCCACCCGGCGCATCGTCGCCGACCCGGCCCTGGCCGACGTGCGGGTCGTGATCCTCACCACGTTCGAACTGGACGAGTACGTCTTCGAGGCCCTGCGCAGTGGGGCCAGCGGCTTCCTGGTCAAGGACACCGAGCCGGCCGACCTGCTGCGGGCGGTGCGGGCGGCGGCGGCCGGGGACGCCCTCCTCTCCCCGGGCGTGACCAGGCGGCTGATCGAGGAGTTCGCCACCCGGGCCAAGCCCGCCGGGCTGGCGCCCCAACTCGACCTGCTCACGGAGCGCGAGCGCGAGGTGATGGCGCTGGTGGCGGAGGGGCTGAGCAACGACGAGATCGCAGCCCGGCTCGTGGTGAGCCCGGCGACGGCGAAGACCCACGTGAGTCGGGCGATGATCAAGCTCAACGCCCGCGACCGCGCCCAGCTGGTCGTCTTCGCCTACGAGACCGGCCTCGTGGCGCCCCGCTGGCGAGGCTGAGCGCCGTCCCAGGCCCGGCCTACGCCCGCCGGCGTAGCGGCCCGGGCGCGCTACCCCGGGGGCGGTAGCGGGAAGTCCAGCCGAGCGGGCGACGACCCGGAAGGCCCTGGTCGCGACGATCGACTCATGCTTTCCACACTGATCGCCACCCATCACTGGGACGGGCCGCCGTGGTTCGTCTTCCCGCTCGTCTGGCTCGTCCCGCTCACGGTCGGCCTGCTGCTGTGGCGGTTCGGGCCGTGGCGGCGCCGGGCCCCGTTCGTGGACGCCCGCACCACCCTCGCCACCCGCTACGCCAACGGCGACATCGACGAGGCCGAGTACCACCGACGCCTCGACGTCCTCGAGGGGCGCGACCGATGAGCGCCGTCGACACCGCCGCCGCCCGCGTGACGGGCACCGTCCCCGCCGTCCGGGTCGAGGGCGCCAGCAAGGTGTACGGGTCGGGCGAGGCCGCCGTCCGGGCGCTCGACGACGTGACGGTCGCCTTCCCGGCCGGCCGGTTCACGGCGATCATGGGCCCGTCGGGCTCGGGCAAGTCGACGCTGCTGCACTGCATGGCCGGGCTCGACGACCTCACGTCGGGCCGGGCGTACGTCGGCGACATCGACCTGGGCGACCTCCGCGACGACGAGCTCACCGTCCTGCGGCGGACCCGCCTCGGCTTCGTGTTCCAGGCCTTCAACCTGGTCCCGACGCTGTCGGCCGCCGAGAACATCCGCCTCCCGCTCCTGCTGGGCGGGACGGCGGGCGACGAGGCCTGGGTCGACACGGTGGTCGACACTGTCGGCCTGCGGAACCGGCTGAGCCACCGCCCGTCCGAGTTGTCGGGCGGCCAGCAGCAGCGGGTCGCCGTGGCCCGGGCCCTGGCCAGCCGGCCCGACGTGATCTTCGCCGACGAGCCCACCGGCAACCTCGATTCGCGCAGCGGCGGCGAGATCCTCGGCTTCATGCGCCGGGCCGCCGACGAGTTCGGCCAGACGATCGTCATGGTGACCCACGACCCGGTGGCGGCGGGCTACGCCGACCAGGTCGTGTTCCTGGCCGACGGCCGCGTTGTCGACGTCATGGACGCCCCGACCGCCGAGGGCGTGCTCGACCGTATGAAGTCCCTGGAAGCGCCCGCCGGAAGGAGGGCATGACATGCTCCGCATCGCACTCCGCGGCGCCTGGGGCACCCGGCGCCGCCTCGCCGGCACGGCGCTCGCCGTCGTGCTCGGCGTGGCGTTCCTCACCGGCACGCTCGTGCTCGGCGACACGCTGCGGGCCAACTTCGACGACCTGTTCGCCGAGACCACCGCCGGCACCGACGCCGTGGTGCGCAACCCGACGACGCTGTCCCGCGGCGACGCCATGGTCGAGGAGGGCTCGTTCGTCGACGCGTCCGTGGTCGACACCGTGGCGGGCGTCGACGGGGTCGAGCAGGCCGTCGGCCAGGTCCAGGGCTACGCCGCCTTGATCGGGGACGACGGCGAGGCGATCGGCGGCAACGGGCCGCCCCGCCTGGCGTCGAACTGGGTCGACGACCCCGACCTCAACCCGTACCGCCTGGTCGAGGGCCGGGCGCCGGAGGCCGACGACGAGGTCGTCGTCAACCGGGGCGCCGCCGAGTCCGGAGGCCTGGCCCTGGGCGACCGGGTGACCGTGCAGACGCCGGCCGCCGTCGAGGTCACGATCGTCGGCATCGCCACGTTCGGCGACGCCGACGGCCTGGGCGAGACCACGTTCACCGCCTTCACGATGGACGAGGCCCAGCGGCGCCTCACCGGCGGGGACGACCGGGTCAGCTCGGTGCTGGTCGACGCCGCCGACGGCGTGGCGCAGGACGAGGTGGTGGAGCGCATCCGCGACGTCCTCCCCGCGGGTACCGAGGTGCTGAGCGGCGACGAGCTGGCACAGGAGCAGACCGACGACATCAACGAGGACTTCCTCGGGATGCTGACCACGTTCCTCACAGTGTTCGCCGGGATCGCCCTGCTGGTGGCGGCGTTCAGCATCGACAACACGTTCTCCATCCTGGTGGCCCAGCGGACCCGCGAGATGGCGCTGCTCCGGGCCGTCGGCGCCACCCGCAAGCAGGTGCTCACCGCGGTGGCGCTCGAAGCCCTGGCCGTCGGCGTCGTCGGCTCGCTGATCGGCCTGGTCG
>Ga0126307_10003553_pt1 | contig 10688 bp, 10 predicted proteins | sample Plot28_FD_89955 | JGI IMG/M metagenome (GOLD analysis project Ga0126307, IMG submission 89955) | Serpentine soil microbial communities from UC McLaughlin Reserve, CA, USA - Plot28 | ecosystem: Environmental > Terrestrial > Soil > Grasslands | place: USA: UC McLaughlin Reserve, Lake County...
CGGCGGGACGGCGGCCGGGCGCTGGGTGGCGGAGCACGGGCACGAGTTCGGTTTCGTCCTGAGCTACCCGGACGGGGAGTCGAGCACGACGTGCTACGACTACGAGCCGTGGCACGTCCGCTATGTGGGCCGTGACGTCGCCACCCGCATACACGAGTCGGGGATGTCGCCCCGGGAGTACCTGCTCACCGAGGGAGCCGTCGAGTGATCCCCAGCTGCCGCAACGGACGCACCAGCCGGGCGACCGCCGCCACCGCGGCGGTCGTGGCCACGCTCCTGCTGGTCACGGCCTGCGCCAGCGAGGCGGACCGGTCGCCGCTGGAGTCCACCGGCGCTCCCGGCGAGGCCACGACCACGACGGGAAGCGGGACCGACGACACGTCCGACACCGCGGCGGCCGTCGGCGAGCTGGCGTGGGAGTCCTGCGGGGGCGACGTCGAGTGCGCCGAGTTCGAGGTCCCGGTCGACTACGACGACCCCGAGGGCGACACGCTGGCGATCAGCGTCAACCGCGTCCCGGCCACGGGCGACCGCATCGGAGCCCTGTTCGTGAACCCCGGCGGCCCCGGCGGCACGGCGACCGACTTCGCCCCGCAGCTGGCCGGCGTCCTGCCCTCCGCCATCACCGAACGCTTCGACATCGTCGGCGTCGACCCGCGAGGCCTCGGCGCCAGCGACATCAACTGCGGCGTCGACGTCGCCAGCGAGCTGTACACGCTGGACTACAGCATCGACTCGGACGAGGACGAGGACGTCCTCCTCGACGCCAGCCAGGAGTACGTCGACAGCTGCGAGGCCAACGTCGGCGACCTCCTCCCCCACCTGGGGACGGCCGACGTGGCGCGCGACATCGACCAGGTCCGGGCGGCGATGGGCGACGAGCAGGCCAACCTGCTCATGTTCAGCTACGGCACGGCGATCGCCCAGGTGTACGCCGAGCTGTTCCCCGAGCGGGTCCGGGCCATGGTCATCGACGGCGTGGTGGAGCTCGGCCCCACCGGTGTCGAGACCGCCGCCGCCCAGGCCGTCGGCTTCGAGAGCGCCCTCGCCGCCTTCATCGAGGACTGCGACTCCGACGACACGTGCCCCATCGGCCCCGACGCCGAGGCGGCCATCGACGAGCTGACCGCCAGGACGGAGGAGCAGCCGGTCCCGGCGTCGCCGCGCGACCTCGGTCCCGGCGACATGCAGGTCGGCCTGGCCGGGGCGCTCTACGCCGAGTTCCTGTGGCCCGAGCTGGCGGCCGCGGTCGCCGACGGCCTCGACGGCGACGGCTCGGGCATGGTCGCTCTTGCCGACTCGTACACGCAGAGCGGCGACTTCGACATCTACTTCGCCGTGAACTGCATCGACTTCGCCTGGCCGTCCTCGCCCGAGGAGCTGCTGGCCGACGGGGAGGCCGCCAACGCCGACGCCCCCCACTTCGGCGAGGCGATCGTCAACGACTACGTCCGCTGCGCCATGTGGCCCGCGCCCGCCGAGCCGCTGGAGGCCGTCACCGCGTCGGGCACGCCGACGATCCTGGTGGTGGGCACGACGAACGACCCGGCCACGCCCTACGCCCAGGCCGAGCGGGTCGCCGAGTCGCTCGACGATGCCGTCCTGCTCACCTACGAGGGCGAGGGGCACGGGGTTGTGGGCAACGGCGTCCCGTGCATCGACGACGCCGTGGCGGCCTACCTCGTCGACGGCGACACGCCCGAGGCCGGCGCCAGCTGCTCGGGCGCAGGCTGAGGCGAGCGGGCCGGTCGGTCCTCCGTAGGGAGGCCGACGAGGGGTATCAGCCGACGGTGCCCTCGGCGACCAGGCGTTCGAGCGTCAGGTCGGGGTTCTCGGACTCGACCCGGGCCAGCCAGTAGGGGCTCTCGAACAGGGCGTAGAGCATGCCGCCCGCCCGGGCCAGGACGGCGACGCCGGGCATCGAGCGCAGCTTGTCCTCGGAGGCCTCGTCGGTCCGGCGGGCGATCGTGTAGCGGGTCGGCGACAGCTCGGTCGGCGCCCCGAACTCGTGCTGGAGCCGCCAGATGGCGACCTCAAGCTGCATCGGGCCGACCGCGGCGAGCACCGGGGCCTGGTCGCCCGTGTCGCGGTCGCGCAGGACCTGGACGACCCCCTCCTCGTCGAGCTGGGCGATGCCCTTGCGGAACTGCTTGAAGCGGCCGGTGTCGAGCGCCCGGGCCACCACGAAGTGCTCGGGGGCGAACTCGGGCAGGCGGGGGAACTCGACGGGCGTGTCCGCGTAGAGCGTGTCGCCCACCTTCACGTCGGTGGCGTTGACCAGGGCGACGATGTCGCCGGGGTAGGCCTCGTCGACGGTGCCGCGCTCCTGGCCGAAGACGGAGTGGGCGTACTTGGTGGCGAACGGCCGGCCGGTCGGCTCGTGGGTGACGACCATCCCGCGCTCGAACCGGCCCGAGCAGACCCGGACGAAGGCCACGCGGTCGCGGTGGGAGGGGTCCATGTTGGCCTGGACCTTGAAGACCAGGCCGGAGAACGGGTCGTCGAGAGGGCGGGGCGTGCCGGAGACGTCGGGTCGGGGTGCCGGCGCCGGGGCCAGGTCGACGATGCCCTCGAGAAGCTTGCCCACGCCGAAGTTCGTGAGCGCCGAACCGACGAACACCGGGGTCTGCTCGCCAGCCCGGAACAGCTCCAGGTCGACGGAGCCGGCCAGCTCGTCGAGCAGGGCGGCCTCGTCGGCGGCGACCTTCCATGCGTCGCCCTCCTGCTCCAGCGCCAGGCCGGCCGGGACGACCTCCTCGGTCGCCTCGGCGGCGCCGTGCGCGGTGCGGCCGTAGCGGACGAAGTCGCCGGTCCGCCGGTCGAGCAGGCCGCGGAAGTCGCCGGCGATGCCCACCGGCCAGTTCACCGGCACGGGGTGCAGGTCGAGCCGGGTCTCGATCTCGTCGAGCAGCTCGAGCCCGTCGCGGCCGGGCCGGTCCCACTTGTTGAGGAAGGTGAGCAGCGGCACGTTGCGCGCCCGGCACACTTCGAAGAGCTTGAGCGTCTGCGCCTCGATGCCCCGCGCCGAGTCGAGGACCATCACGGCAGCGTCGACGGCGGCGAGGACGCGGTACGTGTCCTCGGAGAAATCGCGGTGGCCCGGCGTGTCGAGCAGGTTCAACACGTCGTCCCCGTAGGGGAACTGGAGCACGGCCGATGTGATCGAGATGCCGCGCTTCTGCTCGAGCTCCATCCAATCGGAGCGGACACGCCGGCGCTCGCCCCGGGCCTTCACCTGCCCCGCCTCCTGCACGGCGCCGCCGTAGAGCAGGAACTTCTCGGTCAGCGTCGTCTTCCCCGCGTCGGGGTGGCTGATGATCGCGAAGGTGCGGCGATGGGCGGCGAGGTCGGAGGGACGGCTCATAGGGTCGACCAAGGGTAGTGGTGCGCCGCACGACTGAGAGCGGCCGGCCGGGGATCCACGAGATGCGGCCCGGGGGCGGGTGGGGGTCCCCGCCGCCCGGGCCGTGCCGCCGGCGTGCGGCGCGCGCCCCCGGTACCGGGCCTGTCCCCCCGGCGGGTGGCGGCAGCGAGCCGCGACGCGGGAAGCGAGGGCACCGTCCGACCAGGGACGAGTCCATCTCGTGGATGGCCGTACGGATGGCCTCCACCGAGGCTCCGTACCGCCCGGTCCCTTGCCGATCGGACGGTGGCCTCGCTCACCGCTGTTCCGGGGGCAACGTACGACCGGCCCCCCACCGGGGGCATCGGGGGGATCCCTCGGAAGGGTTCGCCGATTATCGGGGGCGCCCCGGGGCCGCCATCAGGGCGGGGACCAGCATCGCCACCGTGTCGGGGCACAGGTCGTGGGAGGCCGCCCACGTGTCGAGCGACTCCCACGGCACGAGCGCCAGCTCGGCCACCTCGCCGTCGGGGCACGTGAACGGCCCGTCATGGACGGCCGTGAAGACCCGGGCGACCTCGGCCACGTCGCCGTCGGTGTAGACGCCCTCGACGAGCGGGACCAGGGCATCCTCCGCCACAGCGACGCCGGCCTCCTCGGCCAGCTCGCGCACGGCCGCGGTCCGCCAGGCCTCGCCGACGCCGACGACGCCGCCGAAGCCGAGGTCCCAGCGGCCGGGCCAGACGTCCTTGTCGTCGGCGCGGCGGTGGGCGACCACCTGGCCGGCCGTCGTCACCACCACCACGAACGTGGACCGGTGACGCAGGTTGCGCGCCCGCATCGCCGCCCGCGTCACGACCTCGAGGACGGCGCCGGACTCGTCCACCACCTCGACGAGCTCGGCGCCGGCACCCTCGGTCGTCATGCCGGGCCCACGGACGCCGCGCCCACGGACATCGCGGTCACGCGAAGGGCGTCCCGAGGAATGGGGCCTCGGCGCCGATCGCCTCGTACACGGCCCGGATCAGGCTGATCGAGCGGGGGTCGCCCGCCAGGCCGGCGTACATGCGGTTCATCACGTAGGAGAACCCGATGCCGTTGGTGGGGTCGGCGAACGACACCGACCCGCCGGCGCCCGTGTGGCCGAACGACGTCGCCCCGCCGTACGGGAACATCGCGGAGGAGGTCATGAACCCGAGGCCGAACGTCGTCGGCAGGATCAACACTCTGTCCGGCCCCTGGGTCTGCACCTCGCGGGCCCTCTCGACCTGCTCTGCGGACAGGAGCGGGCCCCGGTCGCTGCCCTCCACGGTCCCCACCACGGCGGCGTACAGGCGTGCGAGCGAGCGGGCGTTGCCCACGCCGTTCGCCGCCGGCAGCTCGGCGGCCCGGACGTCGTCGCGGTTGAACACCCCCTCGCCGCTGAAGCCGTAGGCGCCCGTGCCGGCCTCGATGAAGCCGCCGAGCGCCTTGACGAGCAGGGAGTCCGGCCCGAGGAACTGCTCGATCGTGGCGACGAGGGTGGGCGGCTCCTCGGCCTCCATGCTGGTGGCGGGCGCAGCCGCCTCGGCCGCCCCTCGCCTGCGGAGGCCGCGGTTGGTGAGCGGCGCCACGCGGGACTGTTGCTCGTCGGGCAGGCCGATCCAGAACTCCAGGCCCAACGGACCGGACACCTCGTCGGCCAGCAACTGCCCGACCGACCGACCGGTCACCCGCCGGATCACCTCGCCGACCAGCCAGCCGTAGGTGACGGCGTGGTAGCCGTGGGCGGTGCCCGGTTCCCACTCGGGCTCCTGAGTGGCGAGGGCGGCCACCGGGGCCTCCCAGCCCAGCGCGTCCGCCACGGACATCGGCCGGGTCACGTAGGGCAGCCCGGCCTTGTGGCACAGCAGCCAGCGGACCGGCACGTCGGCCTTGCCCGCCGCCGCGAACTCGGGCCAGTACTCGGCGACCGGGGCGTCGATGTCGAGCTCGCCGCGCTCGGCCAGCAGGTGGGCCAGCAGCGCCGTCGGGCCCTTAGTCGAGGAGAAGACCAGCTGCAGCGTGTCCTCGCCGTACGGCGTGGTGGCGTCCGTGTCGACCCACCCGCCCCACAGGTCGACGACCTTGCGGCCCCCGACGTACAGCGCGGTCGCCGCCCCGACGTCGCCGTGCTCGGCGAAGTTCTGCTCGAAGGCCGCCCGCACGCCCTCGAAGCCGGGCTCCACGGAGCCGCCGATGGTCGCTGGCTGCTGCTCGGTCTCCACGGACGTCCCCTCCGGCGACGCCGCACCCGGGCGCCGACACCGCGAGCCTGCTCGGGTGACGGTCGCGCCTGCAAGGGAGGCGTTCCCGTCCGGGCCGGCGCGGTCCCCGTCGGCGGGCCGCGGGACGTTTGGTCCGGTCCGGGCGACGGGCGGTACCGTGCGCCCGATTCGCCGGGCCACGACCCGACGGGACGCGACTCCAAAGCGGGAGACCCATGCGACGTACCCCCATCCTGGCTGCGATCGTCGGCGGCCTGCTCCTCCTCGGTACCGCCTGCGGTGAGGACGATGAGGGGCCGATCCCCCAGACCGGCGAGGTCAACATCGGCGACGACGGCACGACGGCGCCGAGCACGGCGACGACGAACCCGCCGGGGCCGAACGACGACGCCGCCACGGACGACACCAACCCGCCCGTCGACACCGACGCCACGGTCGGTCCCGAGGACGACAACGACCCCAACGCCACGACCGACACCACGGGTGGCGACGGCGCCAGCGACACCACGGTGAGCGGCGGCGGCATGTGATGGCGGGGACCGGCGAACCGCCGGTCCCGCCCGCGCCCCCGCCCGCCCCGGCGCCGGACGCGTCCGACCTCGACGCACCCGCCCGGCCGCTGGACGAGGCGACCCGCTGGCGGATGGCCGCCGTGGCGACCGCCCTGGCGGTGGCCTTCGCCCTGCTGTCGGCGTTCGTCGGTGACCGGCCGCCCGGCGCCTGGGAGCTCGTGACCGTGCGACGGGCCACCGACCTCACGGACGTCGTCGGGTACCCGGCCCGCGGCGTGATGCAGCTCGGCACGATCGGCGCCATCGTCGGCGTGGGCCTGGTCATGGCCTGGCTCACCCGCAAGCGGCTGCCACCGGTGGCCGTGATCACGGCCGGCCTGGTGGCGCTCGGGATCGCCAACCGGATGAAGGTCATCGTCGACCGCGCCCGGCCGGAGGGCGTCCGCCTGCGCGAGGCCCAGGACGGGTTCGGCTACCCGTCGAGCCATGCGGCCGTGGCGGTGGCCGCCGCGGTCGTGCTCACCGCCCTCGTCCCCCGCCGCTGGCGGCCGGTGCCGGCACTCCTCGCCGCGATCGTGGCGGTCACCCGCATGCACGTGGGCGTCCACTACCCGCTCGACCTGCTGGGCGGCGCCCTCATCGGCGGCGCGGTCGGCCTCCTGACCCTGGCCCTGCTCGACCCGGCCCACCGCTGACCCGACCCCCCGCCGACCTCGGCGGGGTCAGGTGATGGGGGGTGGGTGGGTGTCGGTGAGGGCGCCGGCGAAGGCCGTGCGCTCCTCGTCGGTGCCGTGGGCCTCGATGTCGTGGCGGGCGGCGTCGAGGATCGAGCGCTCGACCCGGTAGGCGACCAGCTGGCCCACGATCGTGGCCAGCGCCCGGAGGGACTCGGCGACGCGGGCGGCCTGCTCCTCGGGGCTGCGGCCCTCGGCCGGGCCGGCCGCGGCGGGACCATGGCCCGTCACGTGGATGCCGGCGTGGCGCAGCCGGCTGCCGACCAGGTCGGCCCAGGCGTCGACCGCGTCGCGGCCGAGCTCGTCGATGGCGTCGATGAGCGGGCGGGCGATGCGCATGAAGTCGTCGAGTGACAGCCCGGCCCCGAGCAGGGCGAGCACGTGGCGGACGAAGCGGACGTCGGCCTCGCTGAAGCGGAACGCCCCGTCGACCTCGTGCGGCCGGAGCAGGCCCGACGCCTCGAGCGCCCGCAGCATCTCGACCGGCAGGCCGCTGCGCTCGGCCACGTCGGCCAGGCGCAGGACGGCGTGGTCGTCGACCGGGGCGGTGGCGCCGTTGTGCGGGGTGCCGCCCTCGAGCGCCTCGCCGATCATCCGGAGGCTGTAACCCCGCCCCTTGAGACGGCGGATCTGGACCAGGCGGTCGCGGTGCATGGCCCCGTACCAGGCCACACGGCCCTCGTGGCGGGGTGGCGGCAGCAGTCCCTTGGACTGGTACGCCCGGAGGGCCTGGACGCTGATCCCGACCTCGGCGGCCAGCTCGTCGGCCCGGTAGCGCTCATCGGCGACGGCCACTCCCCCACCCCTCTCGCCACTCGGCCATCCGCCGACCTTACCCCGCGTCGGTTTTCTCTTCGGCGCTCTTCTAGAAGAATTCAGGCAAACTGTGTAACCATTGAGGCCCGCGCCGGTCGGATCCTCACGTCCCCCGTCGGTCCCGCCGCCGGCCCCCGCGCTTCCACAACCCCCTCCTGGAGGCACCGCCATGCCCCATGCCGTGATCTTCCCGGGCCAGGGAGCCGCCGCGCCCGGTGTCGGCCACGCCTGGGTCGACCACCCGGCCTGGTCCGTCGTGACCGAGGCCGAGTCGGTCCTCGAGCGGCCCCTCGCCCGGCTCCTCCTGGACGCGGACGCCGCCGAGCTGGCGACCACCCGGTCGAGCCAGCTCGCCGTCTTCCTCACGTCGCTCGTCGTATGGGACGCGCTGGCGCCCACGCTGGACGAGCATCCGGTCGCCTTCGCCGGCCACTCGCTCGGCCAGGTCACGGCGCTCGTGGCCGCCGGGGCGCTGAGCCGGCGCGACGGCTTCCGCCTCGCCAACCGCCGCGCCGACCTCTCGCAGTCCTCCGCCGACGCCAACCCGGGCCGCATGGCCGCCCTGATCGGCGCCGAGCTCGACGACGCTCAGCGCCTCACCGACGCGGTCGACGACCTGTGGGTCGCCAACGACAACGCCCCCGGCCAGGTCGTCGTGGCCGGCACCCCCGAGGCGATCGAGCGGGCCGCGAAGGTGGGGCCCGACCTCGGTATCCGCAAGCTCAAGCCGCTCGCCGTCGGCCACGCCTTCCACACGCCGCTGCTGGCCGACGCCGCCGCCGAGCTGCGCCCGCTGCTCGACACGTTCACGTTCGCCGAGCCGTCGGCCCCCGTCGTCGCGAACACCGACGGCCTGCCCCACACGCTCCCGGAGGAGTGGCCCGTGCAGATGAGCCGACACCTGGTCGAGCCCGTACGGTGGCGAGCGTGCCAGAAGGCCCTCGTGGCCGCTGGGTCTGACACGTTCCTCGAGGTGGGCCCCGGACGGGTACTCGCCGGCCTCGCCAAGCGCACCGTGCCGGACGTGACCGTCCACTCACTCTCGCAACCCGACGAGGTGGCCGCGCTGGGGCCGGTCGCCCAGATTTCGGAGGTGGCTCGATGACGATCGACGAGCCGACGCCCGACCCGGCCGCCACCGGGGCCGACACCCCCGGGTTCCACGCCGAGGACCTGCACGTCCCCGAGCGCCTGGTGGCCGCACCGACCGCCGGGGTGTTCCGTTCGGCGCCGCCCGAGACCGTGACCGGTGAGGGCGAGATCGTCCGGGCCGGCCAGGTGCTGGGCACCATCGAGGTGACCGGTGACGCCGTGCCGGTGACGAGCCCGCACACCGGTTTCCTCATGGGCCTGCTGGCGCACTCGGGCGAGCGCGTGCGCTCCGCCCAGCCCGTGGCCTGGCTGCGGGTCATCGCCTAACCCGGGGGCGTCCCCGGCGCCCCACCGGCCGCCCCGCGGCTCGTCCCCCCGCCGAGTCCCCCGAGCGCACCCACCTCCCTTTTCGTGACCACTTCACCCCCGCCATCGCCATCGTCCTCACCGCCGGGCGTGCCCGGCGCCGCCGTCGCCGGTTGGGGCATCGCCCTGCCCGAGCGCAGGCTGACGAACCACGACCTCACCGGCTGGCTCGACACGAGTGACGAGTGGATCGTCGAACGCACCGGCATCCGGGAGCGCCGCATCGCCGCGCCCGGCCGCGACGAGACGACCGGCCCGCTGGCCGTGCGCTCGTCGCGCGCCGCCCTCGAGCGCGCCGGCTTGACGCCCGCCGACCTGGACCTCGTCGTCGTGGCCACCACCACGCCCGAGCGCCCGATCCCGTCGACGGCGTCCATGGTGGCTGCCGAGCTGGGGACCACCGCCGGCGGCTTCGACCTCAACGCCGCCTGCGCCGGCTTCGTCTATGCGGTGACCGCGGTGGCCGGCCTGCTGGCCGTGGGCGCCGCCCGCACGGTGCTGCTCGTCGGCGTCGACACCATGTCGAGCGTCGTCGACCCGCTCGACCGCGGCACGGCGATCCTGTTCGGGGACGGCGCCGCGGCCGTGGTGCTCACGAGCGACCCGGCACACGGCGTGGCGCCGCGGCCCACGCTGCCGGGCGTCGGCGGCTTCCCCGGGATGCCCGGGCTCGTCGCCAGCGACCTCATGCACGACCCGGACGGCGTCGAGCTGCTGGTCGTCGACGCGGGCGGCGCCGGCATGCCCGCCACCGCCGAGACCGTCGCCGCCAACGCCCACAAGCTCCGGATGGACGGGGGCGAGGTGTTCCGCCGGGCGGTCCGGGGCGTCACGGTGTCCGTCCAGCGGACGCTGGAGCGGGCCGGCTGCAGCCCTGACGACGTCACGCTGTTCGTCCCCCATCAGGCGAACGCCCGCATCGTGGCGTCGGTCCTCCCGCGCCTCGGCATCGCACCGGAGCGTACGATCTCGACCATCGACCGCTACGGCAACACCTCGGCGGCATCGGTCCCGCTGTCGCTCGTGGAGGTGGCCGAGTCCGGCCGCGTGGCCCCCGGCGACCTCGTGCTCATGTGCGGGTTCGGCGCCGGGATGGCCGTCGGTACCGCCCTCTGGCGCTGGGACGTGGCCGCCGGCGCGGCCCGCGCCGTCCCGATCACGCACGACGCATCCCCCGCCGAGGGGCCCGCACCGAAGTCCCGGGAGGACGCCGCATGAGCCGCACCGCACTCGTCACCGGGGCCTCGGGCGGCATCGGCTCGGCCATCGCCCGCGCCCTCGGCGCCCGGGGCGACAGGGTCGCCGTCGGCTACGGCAGCTCGGCCGCCGAGGCCGAGAAGGTCGTGGCCGCCATCGCCGAGTCCGGCGGCCAGGCGCTGGCGGTGCACGTCCCCATGGACGACACGGCCGCGATCGACGCCGCGTTCGCCACCGTGACCGCAGCGTTAGCCGCAGTCGACGTCTTAGTGAAGCCCGACGGCAAAAACTACGACAAGCTGGCGGTCATGCTGAGCGACGACGACTGGGCGCACACGCTAGACGACGACCTAACCGGCCCGTTCCTCGTGACGCACAAGGC
>Ga0126307_10003555_pt1 | contig 10684 bp, 10 predicted proteins | sample Plot28_FD_89955 | JGI IMG/M metagenome (GOLD analysis project Ga0126307, IMG submission 89955) | Serpentine soil microbial communities from UC McLaughlin Reserve, CA, USA - Plot28 | ecosystem: Environmental > Terrestrial > Soil > Grasslands | place: USA: UC McLaughlin Reserve, Lake County...
GCGCTGGCCCTTGATGCCGCCACGGGCGCCGTGCTGTGGCGCAAATCCGTCGGGTCCCCCTTGCGCGCCGCACCGACGGTTGCCGATGGCAGGATGGTTTTCGTCTCGGTAGCCAATCAGGTTTATTGCCTTTCGACATCCGATGGCAGCGAACTCTGGCAATCGACAGGCGTTGGCGAAAGCGCGTCGGTGATCACCAGCACCTCTGCAGGCATCGAAGGCGATGTCGCCGTGGTTCCCACGACGTCTGGCGATGTAATCGCATTCCGCTTGTCGGACGGCGCGCCATTGTGGACCGACACGCTGGCCTCCACCGATCCGACCTCCTCTCTGGCTAATCTCAACGATATCGCCGCGCGTCCTGTGATCGACGGCGGCCAGGTTTTTGCCATATCGCATTCTGGCAGCTTCGTCGCTTTCAATGCAAAGGACGGAACGCGAAACTGGCAGCGCGAGCTGTCGGGCACCCAGACCCCTTGGCTTTCGGGCGACTATCTCTTCGTCATCACGAGCCGTAACAAGGTCGCCGCCATATCGCGCAAGACCGGCGGCGTGAGATGGATCAAGGACCTGCCCCAGGGCGTATGGACGGGCCCCGTCATGGGCGGCGGCAAGCTCATCGTGGCAAGCTCGGAAGGGAGCCTGGTGATGCTCTCCGCCCAGACCGGCGACATCCTCACCACCATGGCGCTGAAGGCTAAGGTCTATGTCGCGCCGATCATCGCGTCAGGTACGATTTATCTCCTCGCCGATGACGGTGATCTTATCGCGATGCGGTAGCAAGACCTTTCGATGACCTTGAAAATTGCCATTGTCGGCCGGCCCAACGTCGGCAAATCGACCCTGTTCAACCGGCTGGTCGGCCGTCGTCTGGCGTTGGTCGATGATACGCCCGGTGTCACACGCGATCGCCGCACGGGCGAAGGCTCGCTCGGCGGGCTCGCATTTACGCTGATCGATACCGCCGGGCTCGACGATGCCGCATCGGCAAGCCTCGAGGGCCGGATGCGCCGCCAGACGGAGAGCGCAATCGATGAGGCCGATCTTTGCCTTTTCATGGTCGATGCGCGTGATGGCATAACCTCGGTCGACCGCCATTTCGCGCAGCTCGTTAGGCGCAAGGGAAAGCCCGTCATCCTGCTCGCCAACAAGGCCGAGGCGAAGCGCGGCGCCGACCGCGTGCAGGAGGCTTATGAGCTCGGTCTTGGCGAGCCCATTGCTATTTCCGCAGAGCACGGGGAAGGCCTCGATGCGCTCTATGATGCGATCGCCTCACACGCGCCGAAGTCTGGGGGCGAGGCCGGCGATGACGCCGGAGCCGAGGAGCCGGTCGATCCCGAGCGCCCCCTGCGCCTCGCGATCATCGGCCGCCCCAATGCCGGCAAATCGACATTGGTGAACGCGCTGCTGGGCGAGGAGCGCATGCTGACCGGGCCCGAGGCGGGCATCACCCGCGACGCCATCGCCAGCGACTGGTCTTTTGCGGGCCGCACCATCAGGCTCTGGGATACCGCCGGTCTTCGCAAGAAGGCAAGGGTGCAGGACAGGCTCGAGAAGCTCTCGGTTGCCGATGCCCTGCGCGCCATCCGTTTCTCCGAAGTCGTCATTCTCGTCATCGATGCCGAAGCCCCCTTCGAGAAACAGGATCTGCAGATCGCCGATCTGGTCGAGCGCGAGGGCAGGGCGCTGGTGATCGCCGTCAACAAATGGGACGTGGTGGAGAACAAGCAGAGCCGGCTGCATGAGCTCGCACGCGATCTCGAAGAATCGCTCCCCCAGCTGCGCGGTGTTTCTATGATCGCCGTGTCGGCGCTGCGTCGCCAGAACCTCGATCGCCTGATGCAAGCCGTGCTGGACGCCTATGAGATCTGGAACCAGCGCATTGCGACGGCTGCGCTCAACCGCTGGCTTCCGGAGATGATCGAGCGCCATCCGCCGCCCGCACCCGGCGGCCGCCGCATCAAGCTGCGCTACATGACGCAGACGAATGCCCGGCCGCCGACTTTCGTCATCTTCTGCTCGAACACCAGGGAATTGCCGGAGGCCTATGTTCGCTATCTGGTAAACGGCCTGCGTGAAGCTTTCGGCTTTCGCGGCACCCCGCTCAGAATCGTTTTGCGTCAGACGAAAAATCCCTACGCTGGTTCTAAAACCGCGCGCTGACCTCACCGATACCGGCGAAGGTCGCCGTGATCTCGTCGCCCGCATTGGCCGAGAACATTTCGGTGATCACCCCCGTGGTCACGATGGATCCCGCCTCGAGCGGGAGCCCGCGTGCCGAAAGATCATTCGCAAGCCAAGTGAGCACGATTTCCGGACCGGCGAGCGCATTGGCGCCGGCACCCGTGCCGACCACCATGCCGTTGCGCTGGGCGATTGCCTGGATACGGGCATAATCCTGGCGTGGGAGCGGCCGTGATGGCGGCCCGATCACGATCGCATCGTTCAGCGCCCCATCGGCAATGTACCATTCCACCACGTCATCGAAGCCCTTCGGTAGCCGTGGATTGACGATTTCGAGTCCGGGATGAACGGCATCGACCGCGGCGAGAGCCTCGTCCGTATCATAGGGCCGCCCGCGCGGCGGCAGGCTGCGGCCCATGCGGAATACGATTTCCGGCTCGGTGACGCGGAAATTATCAGCCTCGGTCGGGACCTTCTGGCCCGAGCTGAACTGCCGCTCGGCGAAAAGCCTTCCTGGAAACGGCCCTTCGGTCTTGAGTGCTTCCTGTGCCCGCCGGCTGGTGCAGGCGATTTTCCATCCGATCGGCTGCCAGCCGAGCTCTATGTTCACCGCCTGCTGCAGTTCCAGCGCTTGCCCCTTCGTCTCGGGCGCATCGCCCGGATAGGCCTTCATCTTGTGTCCGGACCGGCGCCCATCCGCAAGCGACTTCGCCACGGTTTTGTTCATCGTCATCCCCGCTGCTTGAGCTGCCCTTGGTCGAAGTCATAGATCAAACCGCTTTCCTTTCGGCTGGGCAACACCAGGGGCAGAAAGGCTTCGGCCACGGCTTCCGGCGGCGGCAGGCTGTCTGGATCTTCGCCGGGCATGGCCTGGGCACGCATGCGCGTTCGAATCGGGCCGGGATTGAGCAGGTTGACTTTGATCGCGGTTGTCGCGGTTTCTGCCGCATAGGTTTTTGCCAGTGCCTCGAGCGCTGCCTTGGATATGGCATAGGGGCCCCAATAGGCATGGATGGTCCGCGCCGCGCCCGAGGTGACGAACACCGCGCGCCCCGCTTCCGATTGCCGGAGCAGGGGATCGAACGAGCGGATGAGCCGCCAATTGGCGGTGACATTGACGGCCATCACCTCATCCCATGTCTTTGGCTCGATATGGCCGAGCGGTGAAAGCCTGCCGAGCACGCCGGCGTTGCCCACGAGAATGTCGAGCCGTTTCCACCGCTCGAACACGATCGAGCCGAGCTGGTCGATTCCTTCGGGCTTGCGCAAATCCATGGGCACCAGCGATGCACTGCCGCCAGCCGACTTGATGTCGTCGTCGAGGTCCTCGAGTGCGCCGACGGTGCGGGCGACCGCCACGACCTGCGCACCCTCGCGCGCCATGGCAAGCGCAATCGCGCGGCCGATGCCTCGCGAGGCTCCGGTGACGAGTGCGATGCGGCCGTTCAACTGTCCCGGCATGAAAGCGCCGGTCAGCGTGCTTCGGCAAGCAGCGACAGCTGCCGCGGATTGCGCGGACCGTCGCGGTCGGTGAGGGGTGTCGGGTAGTCGCCGGTGAAGCAGTGATCGGTGAACTGCGGCCGGACGTCATCACGGCCCGGAAGTCCCATGGACCGGTATATTCCATCGACCGAAAGGAACGCCAATGATTTAACCCCGATGAACTCGCGCATCTCCTCGAGCGTATGCGTGGCGGCGAGCAGCTGGCGCTGTTCCGGCGTGTCGATGCCGTAGAAATCCGGATGGGTGATCGGCGGCGAAGCCACGCGCATGTGAACTTCCCTCGCACCCGCTTCATACATCATGTGCACGATCTTCACCGACGTCGTGCCGCGAACGATTGAATCGTCCACCAGCAGCACTCGTTTTCCCTGGATCACCTGCCGGTTGGCATTGTGTTTGAGCTTTACGCCGAGCGCGCGGATCTGCTGCGTCGGCTCGATGAAGGTGCGCCCCACATAGTGATTGCGGATGATGCCGAGCTCGAACGGCAAACCGGACGCTTGCGCAAATCCGAGCGCCGCCGGAACTCCCGAATCCGGCACCGGGATCACCACATCAACGCCTGCCGGCGCCTCGATGGCGAGCTGCCGCCCCATCTGCTTGCGGATTTCATAGATCGATCGCCCGCCAAGCACGCTATCCGGGCGCGAGAAATATACATATTCGAAAATGCACGGCCGCGGCGTCATGCGCGGGAAGGGCCGCAGTGACTCGATTCCCTTCTCGGTGATCACCACCACCTCGCCGTTTTCGATCTCGCGCACGAATTTGGCGCCGATGATATCGAGCGCGCAGGTTTCCGACGCCAGCACATAGGCGCCGTTGAACTGCCCAAGCACGAGCGGCCTGATGCCGAGAGGATCGCGAGCGCCGATGAGTTTCTTGTTGGTGAGCGCGACGAGCGAATAGGCGCCCTCGAGCGATCTGAGTGCGTCGATGAACCGCTCGATGATGCGCTGTTTTTGCGACCGTGCCACGAGATGCAGGATCACTTCCGTGTCCGAGGTGGATTGGCAGATCGCTCCATTGGCGATGAGATCGCGCCTGAGGGTTAGCCCATTGGTGATATTGCCGTTGTGGCCGACGGCGAGCCCTCCCGTTGCAAGCTCTGCGAACAAAGGCTGCACGTTCCTCAGGATCGTCTCGCCCGTGGTCGAGTAGCGCACATGGCCCATCGCGGCACGGCCTTTGAGGCGGCCGATTGTCTCCTCGGTGGAGAAATGGTCGCTGACGAGGCCGAGCCCGCGCTCGGCATGAAATCGCGCGCCGTCATAGGTCACGATCCCTGCCGCTTCCTGGCCGCGGTGCTGGAGTGCGTGCAGCCCGAGCGCTGTCAAGGCGGCGGCATCGTCATGACCGAAGATGCCGAATACGCCGCACTCTTCCCTAAGCCTGTCGTCGTCGAAGGTCAGGTGGTGATCGAACGTGACCATGATCTCAGTCGGTTCCCTATGCCCCGCCGGCGGACCTATTGGCCGGTAGTGCTTTGGCCCGTAGTGCTCTGCCCCCCCGCCGCCGGCTCCGGCTCAGCCGCATCGGGAGGGCTGTTCTCTCCCTCTCCCGTGCTTTCGATCAGCTGGTTCAGATTTCGCTGCTGGCCGGCTTGGTATCCCTCCTCTTCGGGGTCGGGCGCTGCCGCCGGCTGGGCGGGAGCATTCTGGTTGGTGATATAGGTTTTGCCCCTGAGCACTTCGGCGATATCCGCAGGAAGGAACGACAGCACTACGGCGCTCACTTCTTCGACCACCGGCAGCAGTCGCGCATTGCGGATCCAATCCTCGTGTTTCTCTTTGGGCACCAGCCAGATGTAGAAGAGATAGGCGATCGCAACGAGCAACAGTCCGCGCGCCAGTCCATAAGCAAAGCCCAGCGATCGGTCGAAAGCGCCGGCAGCGCTGTCGAGAACCCAATCGGCGACTCGCACGCTGATCAGCGACATGACGATGAGCACGATCAGAAACACGCCGCCGCCGAGTGCGATTTTCGCCACGATGTCGGGCTGAAGATATTGCCCGGCGAATTGGTTCAGATCAGGCGACAGGACCGCGCCGAGCGCGGCCACACCGGCTATGCCCCAGGCCGCGAGCGACAAGACCTCGCGCGTGAACCCGCGCATCAGGGCCAAAAGGCCCGAGATCACCATGATGCCGATCAAGATCAAATCGAGAAGTTGGAAAGGCATAGTGCAACGTTCCGGTATTGAGTTGCGGAAAAGCCGATCGAGGCCGCTTTATACGGAGCATTGCCGCCGCTGTCTTCAGTAAAGTGCCTCGCGGCCGGTCTGCCGCATCCGCGGGGTCCGTGGTAACCGGCAAACCATACGTACCACCGCCCATTCCCCTCCGTAAGGACGGTCTGTCGCGGTTTCGAATGAACTGGGACGCAAACCTCCTTTGCGAATTCGTGCCACGCCAATCAGCCGCTGGCAACGAAGGCGACCAGATCGGCCACGTTTTCCAACAGCTTTGTCTCAAGCCCCTTGGCCGGGGTCGTATCGCTGGACGCAGCGACGACGGCACGGGTGAGGCCGAGTTTCGAAGCCTCCTTCAGCCTCGCCTCATTCTGGCTGACCGGCCGTACGGCCCCGGAAAGCGCGATTTCGCCGAAAAAAACCGCCTCCTGCGGCAGCATGCGCCCGGTCATGGAGGAAATGAGCGCGGCTGCAACCGCGAGATCGGCCGCGGGTTCCCGCACCTTCAGGCCACCGGCCACATTGAGATAAACATCATGCGCGCCGATCGCCACGCCGCCGCGCGCCTCGAGCACGGCGAGTATCATGGCAAGGCGGTTCTGGTCCAATCCGACGACCGCCCGGCGGGGATTGCCCAGCACCGAGGGCGAAACCAGCGCTTGCACCTCCATCAGCAGCGGCCGCGTGCCCTCAATGCCGGCGAAGACGGCCGAGCCGGGCGTGGCGTTTTCCCGCGTTCCCATGAACAGCCGCGACGGATTGGTGACTTCCTTCAGCCCCCCGTCCGACATTTCGAAAACGCCGATCTCGTCCGTCGGCCCGAAGCGGTTCTTCACCGCCCGAAGAATGCGGAATTGATGACCTCGGTCGCCCTCGAAATAGAGCACGGTATCGACGAGATGTTCGATCGCCTTCGGCCCGGCGATCTCACCTTCCTTGGTCACATGGCCGACCAGCACCACGGTAATGCCCTTGGTCTTGGCCAGGCGCACGAGCGCTTCCGAGCCGGCCCGAAGCTGCGATACGGTGCCGGGCGCCGATTCGATGACCGGAGTCCACAGCGTCTGAATCGAATCGATGACGACTGCCGCCGGCTGCGGCTCTTCATTGAGGGTGGTGATGATGTCCGACACATTGGTGAGCGATGCGAGCAGGACCGCCGCGTCGGCGAGTCCCAGCCGTTCGGCGCGCAATTGCACCTGGGCGATGGCTTCCTCGCCGGATACATAGATCACCCGCTGCCCCTTGCGCGCCAGTTCCGCCATTGCCTGCAAAAGCAGCGTCGATTTGCCGATGCCCGGATCGCCGCCAACGAGCACCGCCGATCCCCTGACGAAGCCGCCGCCTGCAACCCGGTCGAGTTCCCCGATGCCGACCTTGAGCCGAGGAGGCGGAGGCAGATCGCCTTTCAGCCCGACAAGCTGGCCCTTGCGGCCCTTGGGCAGGCTCTGCCCGCGCGCGCCTGCCACCGGAGCCGCGCTTGCCTCTTCGATAATGGTGTTCCAGGCCCCGCAAGATTCACAGCGCCCCGCCCACTTCGCCGCCTGGGCGCCGCAGTTCTGACAGACATAAGCATGGAGCGCCTTCGCCATCGCGGCGGTCGCACCTGCGGAAACTTACTTCTTGTCCTTGCCGGATTTTTCGGTGGATACCTCGGACTCCTCAGCCGGTGCCGGCTCGGTTTTAGCCAGCGCCTCCACCTCGAACACTTGCTCCGCTGCCAGCCGCGCCTCCTCGCGCTCGGAAATCGTGCCGGTCAGGATCTCGCCGCGCGCCTGCGCCTCGGCCTCATCGCGCGTGCGCGCCACATTGACCTGCACTTCGCTCACCACTTCGGGATGAAGGGCGACGCGCACCTTGTAAACACCGATGCTCTTGATCGGCTGCTCGAGCAGCACATGCGTGCGCAGCACTTTGACTTCCGCCGTCGATGCCGCATCGGCGATATCGCGCGTCGTTACCGAGCCGTAGAGCTGGCCGCTCTCGCCTGCCTGCCTCAGAATGATGAAACTCTTTCCGCTCAGCTTCGAGGATTCGCCCTCCGCACCCGACCGCATTTCGGCATTGCGCGCTTCGAGCTTAGACCTGTCGCGTTCGAATTTTTGCCGGTTGGCTTCGGTGGCCCTCAGCGCCTTGCCCTGAGGGAGCAGGTAATTGCGGGCGAATCCGTCCTTAACCTTAACCACTTGGCCCATGGCGCCGAGCTTTTCGACGCGTTGCAATAAAATGATGTCCATATTGGTCTCCTTCGCAATTTTTCACGTGTTTCGGTTGACGGGGGGCAGGGGCTTCGATCGCGCCCTGAGATTGAAGCCGGTCTCGACGATCCCCAATGCGACGAGCGGCAGCACGACGAGCCAGCTCAGCAGCACGAGAGCGACATAGAGACCGGCCAAGAGAGAGATGCGTGCCGGATGATTAATCAGCAGATGATGGATCACCGCGAGCCCCAGGACAGCGAATGCCGCGCAGAACGGCGCTACATAGACCGAGCCGATGAGCCCCGCGGTGCCGGGCAGCATGCTCATGGCTGCGAAGGCAGCGACGGCAAGGCCCGATCGGCGCGGGAAAGCAAGCGATGAGAAGCTTGCCCAGGGCCTCAGCGAAATACCCCGCCGCACCACCAGGCGTGAGGCCAGAATCAGGTTGATCGTCATCGCCGCGAACCAGGCCGCAGCGCTCGCCGCCGGCGCCAGCATGATGAGCAAGTCGACCATCTGGACGAAACCCGGCCGTTGCTGTTCCGGCAAATCCCTCAAGAGCGGCTCCGCGAAGCGCGTGGCCAGCTCCTTGAGTGTCGCGCGGAAGCTTTCCGCATCCGGTCCCACCATGAGAATAACGAGCGTGAGCACCGCGCCGGCTAGGAGCGCGGTCCACAGTGTCAGCCGTCCTTCGGGGTACCATTCGATGCCGCGGTCGGCGGCTTCCCCTTCATGGCGGCCGCCCGACGACTGCCGGCTGATGAGCGCGAGCCGGCACAGGATGACCGGCCCAAGGGCACTCGAGATCACGAAAAACAGCCCTGCCTTTGGCCCCCAAAATCCGGCGAGGGCGGCTGCTCCGGCCGCTGCCCCGACCGCAGCCGAAACCGGTCCAAAGCTAAGCCCGACGATGAACAGCGGCAGTGGCGCCAAATAGAACAGCATGGCCGATAGCGGCGTCAGCAAGACGATGCTCGCATGCAGCGCCGCTGCAGCGAGGCCCGCCATGATGGCAATGATGATCCAGTGGGTTCTCTTCACCTGGCTGTCCCCGATCTCCATCGATGGGTTAGAGATGAAAATTCATCCCAGCCTGAAAGCTGCCCGCCGCCCGCGGGCATCCTTCAACTCACTTCATGACATAGGGCAGTAGGCCGAGAAAGCGCGAGCGCTTGATTGCCCGCGCGAGCTCCCGCTGCCGCTTTGCGCTCACCGCCGTGATCCGGCTCGGAACGATTTTGCCTCGCTCGGAAATGAATCGCGACAGAAGCCTGACGTCCTTGTAGTCGATCTTCGGTGCGCCTTCGCCCGAGAACGGGCAGCTCTTCCGGCGCCGGAAAAACGGCCGGCGCGCCTGTCCCTGTTGCTGGGCCATTACCTGCTCTCCACGTTTGGATTCGTCGACTGCGGGGCTTCATCGCGCGGTGCGCGCGGCGGTCTGTCGCGCGGCGGGCCGCGGTCACCCCGGTCGAACCGGCGTCCGCCGCCGAAGCCGCCACGGTCGCCGCCGAATCCGCCGCGATCGCCGCCGAAGCCGCCACGGTCGCCGCCGAATCCGCCACGATCATCGTCGCGGTCGCGCGAGCGGCTCTGCCGCATCACTGCCGATGGTCCTTCCTCGAGCGCGTCTACGCGCACGGTCATGAATCGAATGACGTCTTCATTGATCGACATCTGCCGTTCCATCTCGGCGACCGCGGCCGGCGGCGCATCGATGTTGAGCAGCGAATAATGGGCCTTGCGATTTTTCTTTATGCGGAAGGTCAGTGATCTCAAGCCCCAGGGCTCGACCTTGTTCACCTTGCCGCCATTGTTCTCGATGACGGATTTGAATTGCTGCGTCAGGGTCTCGACTTGCGGGGCCGAGGCATCCTGGCGCACCAAAAATACATGCTCGTAAAGCGGCATTGCCGATAAGCCTTTCTCTTCTGCTTCACTGCCGCATCCGGCGCTGAGCCTCACCCGAGCCCATCGTTGAGAACAGGCCAGAGTACGGTTCCTCGAAGGAGCGGGGACAGGGGAGGCGGGCATCTTGCCCATGCTTCGGCAACGCCGAAGCCTCCTTTCAGCCCCCGACCGGATGCCGCGGGACGGCGGCTTATAAGCCGATCGGGTGGCCTTTGCAAGAGCGGCGGCCGTGCGGATGCTTGACTTTGGCGCCGCATCCCCTGATGGATGCCCGCGGGCTAAAGGCGGGAGCGGCAGGCGGGAATGGCGGTTGCATTCATCTTTCCAGGGCAGGGGAGCCAGCATTTGGGCATGGGCAAGGCGCTGGCGGACTCATATCCATGTGCGCGCGATGTCTTTCTCGAGGTCGATGCCGCGCTCGGCCAAAAGCTTTCCCATCTCATATGGGAAGGGCCTGAACCCGATCTCACTCTAACCGAGAATGCCCAGCCCGCGTTGATGGCGGTCAGCATGGCGGTGGTCCGCGTGCTCGAAACCGAATATGGCGTGACGGCCCAGGCCAGGGCGGCCTATGTGGCCGGCCATTCGCTCGGAGAATATTCCGCCCTGACAGCGGCGGGCACTTTTTCTCTCGCCGATGCCGCCCGGCTCTTGAAACTTCGCGGCCGCGCCATGCAGCAGGCAACGCCCATCGGCA
>Ga0126307_10003556_pt1 | contig 10684 bp, 10 predicted proteins | sample Plot28_FD_89955 | JGI IMG/M metagenome (GOLD analysis project Ga0126307, IMG submission 89955) | Serpentine soil microbial communities from UC McLaughlin Reserve, CA, USA - Plot28 | ecosystem: Environmental > Terrestrial > Soil > Grasslands | place: USA: UC McLaughlin Reserve, Lake County...
CTTCCACGACTTCGAGCGGACGATGCAGCTCAACTACTTCGGCGCGCTGCGCCTGATCCTCAGCCTGCTGCCGGCGATGCGAAAGCGGAGCAAGGGCCGCAAGGGGGGGCACATCATCAACATCAGCTCGATCGGCGTGCAGACCCATACGCCTCGGTTCTCGGCATACGTCGCATCCAAGGCCGCCCTCGATGCGTGGTCCCGCTGCGTCGGCTCCGAGGTCCTGGATGACGGCGTCCACATCACGACCATCTACATGCCCCTCGTGCGCACCCCGATGATCGCGCCCACCAAGATGTACGACGCCTTCCCCACGAGCACCCCGGATGAAGCCGCCGAGATGATCACCAACGCGATGATCACGAAGCCGAAGAAGGTGGCCACCCGGCTCGGAAACTTCGGCGAGCTGCTCTACAACGTCGCCCCGAAGGCCTCGGACGCGGTCCTCAACACCGCCTACAAGCTCTTCCCCGACTCGAGCGCGGCGAAGGGCAAGCCGAAAGAGGATGGCAAGCCCGCCAAGAAGGAGGAGGAGCTCTCCACCGAGGGCGTCGCCTTCGCTTACCTGATGAGGGGCGTGCACTGGTAGCCGCCTACGCTGCCCAGCTCCGCTTGATCGCCGTCGCGTTTGTTGTCGCTCTTGGGATCGCGGCCGTCGCGCCGAGCACCGCATCGGCTCGTGCCTGCCCACCGGTCGTCAACCCGTATCCCGGTACGCGTTATGAGGGTGTCGACCTGACGAACATTCGTGCGACGGGTCTCCAATGCGCAAAGGCCAGGAAGGTCGTAATGGGCGCCCACCGCAGAGCGCTCGGAATCACCCCACCGCCGAGCGGTATCCGCGTCTTGCGGTGGCGTGGCTGGACCGTGGTTGGGAACCTGCGGGCCGCCAAGCGACAAGTACAGCGCGACCCGAGGTGGCGATCGGGTCAGCTGGCGCTTCTAGCTAAGTGATGGCCACGGCGACCCGTCGCCGCAAGCACTGGGGCTGGGGGTTCGAGGACCAGCAGCCGACGCGCGAAGGGGTCGAGGGGATCGCTCGAGCGGTCACCGACCGGCTCGGGTTCGAGATCGACGAGATCGAGGAGCCGGCCCCGCTCGACTCGGTCGAGCTGGCTGAACCCCGGCTGGCGCCGCCGAAGCGCTTCGCCGAGATCTTCTCGGACGACCGCTACGACCGGATCGCGCATTCCCTCGGCAAGGCATACCGGGACGTGGTGCGCGGCTTCCGGGGCAAGTTCCCAAACCCACCGGATCTGGTCGCCTATCCCGAGTCCGCGGAGGACCTCGACGTCATCCTCAACTTCTGCGCCGATGAACAGGCGGCGGCGATCCCGTACGGCGGGGGCACGAGCGTCGTCGGCGGGGTCGAGCCGCGAGGCCTGGAGGACTACCGCGGCGTGGTCACCGTCGACCTGCGGCGGATGGACCGTGTGCTCGAGGTGGACCCGGTCTCGATGGCCGCCCGGATCCAGGCCGGCGCCACCGGGCCGCGCCTCGAGGACCAGCTCCGCGAGCACGGGCTCACCCTGCGCCACTTCCCGCAATCGTTCGAGTACTCGACCCTCGGTGGCTGGATCGCGACCCGGGCGGGGGGTCACTTCGCGACGCTCTACACGCATATCGACGACCTGGTCGAGTCGATCCGTGGCGTGACCCTGGATGGCGAGTGGGAGAGCCGGCGGTTGCCCGGCTCGGGGGCGGGGCCGAGCCCCGACCGGATGCTGCTCGGCTCGGAGGGGATCCTCGCCGTGATCGTGGACGCCTGGGTGCGGGTGCGCGAGCGCCCCAGCGAGAAGGTCTCGGCCGCGGTCGCCTTCGACGACTTCGCCGCGGGAGCGGAGGCCGTGCGGGAGATCTCGCAGGCCGGGCTCTATCCAGCGAACTGCCGGCTTCTCGACCCCGTCGAGTCCGAGACCTCCTCGGCGGGACCACCCGGCAAGGCGGTGCTCGTGCTCGGCTTCGAGTCGGCCCATCATCCGGTCGAGGATTCGCTGGCGCTGGCGATCGACGCCGCCGCGGCCCACGGCGGCGAGCCTGGCGAGGTGAAGCGCCAGTCGGCCGAGGCGCCCGGCCCGGAAGCCCGGCGGGACGCCCCCGCGCCGTCCGCGCCCGGCGACGATCCCGTGAACGCCTGGCGCCACGCCTTCCTCTTCGCCCCCTACCTGCGGGACTCGCTGATCGCGTGCGGGGTCCTCTCCGACACCTTCGAGACGGCAATCACCTGGGACCGATTCCCTGACTTCCACGCGGAGGTGACGGAGACCGCGAGGCGCGCCGTCGCGGAGGCGAGCGGCGGACCGGCCGAGGGGCCGGGCTCGCCGCGGATCAGCTGCCGCTTCACACACGTCTATCCGGACGGCCCGGCGCCCTACTACACGGTGCTGGCGAAGGCGAGGCGCGGCGATGAGATGGCGCAATGGGACGAGATCAAGGCCGCGGTCTCCGACACCGTGATCGACGCCGGCGGGACCATCACCCACCACCACGCCGTCGGCCGCGACCATCGCCCCTGGTATGACCGGCAGCGTCCCCACCGCTTTGCGGATGCCCTGTGGGCGGCAAAGCGCGAACTCGATCCCACGGCCGTGCTCAATCCGGGCGTGCTGATTGATCCCGCTCGAGACGCATAACGGCGCCCTCGCGGCCCGATCCGGGGCACTACTCTTGGCGGTCCATGGCCGGCCCCCTGACCAGGGAGAGGCCCGAGTCGCAGGTGGACCCCGCAGCCGCCGACGGCCCGACCTCGAAGCCCCGCCGCGGCCCCCTGCGCGCGGCGATCGTCGCCCTGCGCCCGCAGGAGTGGGTCAAAAACCTGCTCGTCTTCGCGGGCCTGCTCTTCTCGGGCAAGTTCGACGAGGTGGATGCGATCCTCGCGGCCGCCCTCACGTTCGCCGCCTTCTGCATGGTCGCCTCCGCGGGCTACCTGATCAACGACGCCCGCGACATCGAGGAGGACCGCCAGCATCCGACCAAGCGGAACCGTCCGATCGCGGCCGGGGAACTGGGTACCTCAACGGCGATCGGGCTTGCCATCGTGCTCGCTGTCGCCGGTCTCGCCGCGGCGACCCTCCTGGACGTCACGGTTGGGGCCATCGTCCTTGCCTACGCGGTCGGCACGACCCTCTACTCGTACGTCCTCAAGCATGAGGTGATCCTCGACGTGATGACGATCGCGGGGCTGTTCGTGCTCCGGGTGCTCGCCGGAGCGGTCGCGGTCGATGCCGACGCCTCCGCCTACCTGCTGCTCACGACCGGGATGGTCGCCCTCTTCCTCGGCTTCACCAAGCGGCGCCAGGAGGCGACCTCCGAACTCCACTCGGGCGCCGAGAGCCGCCCGGTGCTGGAGCATTACTCGATCCCATTCCTCGACCAGATGGTGGCGATGGTCACCGCGGGGACGGTGATGAGCTACGCGATCTATGCCGTCAACTCGCCGCTGATCGGTGCCAAGATGCTCGGCACCCTCCCCCCGGTGGTCTACGGGATCTTCCGCTACCTCTACCTGATCTACGACCGCAAGGACACGCGCTCCACCGACGCGATCCTGCTCGAGGACTACGGGATGATCGGCGCCGGAATGACCTGGGTCGCGAGCGTGATCATCCTGCTCGCGATCTACCACTGAGCTCCGCGAGCCGGGCGGCGCTCTCGTCGTCCATCGGCACGAACGTCTCGATCGCCAGATTGGCGGCGGTCACCTCCAGCGGCGCTCCCAGCGTGGCGATTACGGTGAAGAGACGGACGTCGCCCAGCCGGGTGTGGAGGTCGAGCGAGACGACCGGCTGGGTCGCCTGTCCCGTCGGCGGATCTTCCGGGAGAAAGGCCACGACCTCGTCGATCAGGTCGGCCAGCTCGAAGTTCGCCTCCTCCCGGCTGCTCCGCCGCAGGCGGTGGATGAGCGGCGCGCTGCAGGCCGCGGTCATCGAGGAGATCCGGGGCAGGCCACCCGGATGCACGGATAGCCGGAGGATGTTCACGGGTTGCTCGAGCAGCGCCGGGTCGACGCCCTCGAAGAGCAGCCCCGCCGCGCGATTGGCCTCGATCAGGTTCCAGAGCCCGTCGACGATCAGCGCCGGGTTTGGCTCGTGCGCCGCGAGGAGTCGCCGCAGCGAGTCTCGGAGCGGTTGCATCAGCTCCCCGTCGTAGGGCTGCTCCAGGTATGGAGGGGCGAAGCCGCCGGCGAGCAGCAGGCGATTGCGGTCGGCGATCGGCAGGTCGAGGTGTTGCGCCAGGTGGACGAGCAGCTGGCGGCTCGGCTTGGAGCGGCCGGTCTCGACGAAGCTCAGGTGCTTGGTCGAGATGTTGGCGTCCAGCGCCAGCTCAAGCTGGGTGAGGCGGCGCTGGGTGCGCCAGAAGCGGATCAGCTCACCGGCGGTTTGCGGCTCCTGCTCGGTCTGAACGGCCACCTGCCCAACGTTACATAGGAGGTAATCGACGCCAGGCCCCTTCTCCGGGAGCCTGACCCTTCATCGTCAACCAACCGTTGGAGGAAAGCCGATGACCGAGGTAGCGGAGTACATCGACAACGCACAGCAGAGCGCGGCGGAGCTCGCGGATCGCTATATCGCGCTCTGGAACGAGGCCGACCCCGACCGCCGGCGCGAGCTGATCGCCGGGCTCTGGAGCGAGGGCGGCGAGCACATCCTGCAGCCGCCCGAAGAGGCCCGCCGGATCGCGGCGGGACCTGGAGTCGGGGGAAGCGCGATCATCGAGGCGCGGGGCCATACGGAGATCGAAGCTCGCGCGACCTCGGCTTACGAGCACTGGGTCGCGACGGAGGGGTGGAGCTTTCGGCGGCGCGACGACGCTGAGCGGGTCCATGACGTCATCAAGTTCCACTGGGAGGCTGTGGACGGCGACGGCGAAGTGACCGGCGCCGGTCTCAACTTCCTCGTACTCGCCGCGGACGGCCGGATCGAGCGCGACTACACCTTCGTCGTCGCGTGAGCCCGCCCGGCGGCCGGCTAGGGCGCGAGATCGTGCACCAGGTCGGCCGCCGGTCGAACGTCGCCGATCCGCTCGATGCACTCACCGGCGTAGAGCGGCCCGGCTTCGACCAGGCTGGATGGTCCGTCTGCGGTTGCCGCGGCCGGGCCGAACAGCGGGCGGCTCGGGCGCTGGGAGGCCGCAAGCCGAGACTGGAATGAGATCGGCACTCGGGAGGCGCCGAACGAGGTGACCTTGTGGATCGCCCTGACCCAGGCCGGCCCGCGCGGGTCTCCCCTCAGCCAGCGATCGGTCGCGGCGTTCGGCACGACCCGGTGAGGCGCCGGCCAGCCGAGCCCGAACAGCTCGGTGAGGAGCGTCTCTCGCGCCTCGACCAGGCGCTCCGTGTAATCGGGATGGGCGCCGCTCTCCTCCGACATCAGGAAGCGAGTGCCCGAGACGATCCCGTCGGCGCCGGCGTCGAGGCGATCGCGGACCTCGGCGGAGCCGGTGACGCCACCCGCCGAGAGGACCGGGTAGTCGGGTCCGAGCGCCGCTCTGCTCCGCTCGAGCAGCTCGGCGGCGGGGGTCGTGCCGCGAACGTGGCCGCCCGCCTCGACGCCCTGGGCGATCACGCCGTCTGCGCCTTCCTCACGGGCCGCGAGCGCCTCCTCGGCCGAGCCGACCTGGTGGAGCCAGATCCGGGAGGTCCGCCGACGGGGCCGCCCCCAGAAGGTGACGAGGACATCGGCCTGTTCCGCGGCCTCGAAGTGGGCCGGGCGGGCGAGGACCAGGAGCAGGTTCACGGCGATCGGCCGGTCCGTCAACCGCCGGGCGGCTGCGATCTCGTCCCGCAGCTGGTCCGGGCCGAGGATTCCGATCGTGCCGAGGCCCCCGGCGTCGGAGACCGCCGCCGCCAACTCGGCGCCGGCGAGCCCGCCGCCCATCCCGGCCTGGACGATCGGGACCTCCAAGCCGATCCGCTCGAGCAAGTCGCCCACGGGCGAAGTATCGCGCTGACTGGCCAGTCGGCAGATGCGAGGGTGCGCCGCAGGGAAGCGAGGCGCAACCCGTTTCACGTAGGCTCCGGTCCGTGGACCTGAGCCTCACCGAGTCGGAGGCTGCCTTCCGGGACGAGGTCCGGAGCTGGCTGGAGGAGAACCATCCGGGGCCTGCGCCGGAGGGCGACGATGCAGCCGAGTTCGAGTTCCGCCGCGCCTGGCAGAAGAAGATGCACGAGGCGGGCTGGGCCGGGATCTCCTGGCCTGAGGAGTACGGCGGCAAGGGCGCCACCCTGATCGAGCAGTCGATCTTCAACGAGGAGCTCGCCCGACAGCGGGTGCCGGCGCCGGCCAACGTGCTCGGCCTGGTGATGGGCGGTCCGGTGGTGATCGCCCACGGCGACGAGGAGCAGAAGGAGCGCTACCTCGAGCCGATCCTCTCGGGAGATGAGATCTGGTGCCAGGGCTTCTCCGAGCCCGAGACCGGCTCGGACCTCGCCTCGCTCAAGACGCGGGCGGTGAACACCAACGGCAGCTGGAAGGTGACCGGCCAGAAGGTGTGGACGACGTACGCTCACGAGGCGAAGTGGTGCATGCTCCTCGCCCGCACGGACCAGGACGCCCCCAAGCACAAGGGGATCACCTACTTCCTGCTCGACATGGAGCAGCCGAACGTCGATGTCAGGCCGCTCCGCCAGATCACCGGCGAGGCCGAGTTCAACGAGATCTTCCTGGAGGAGGCCGAGATCCCCGACGAGAACATCATCGGCGAGGTCGGTGGCGGCTGGCAGGTTGCGATCACCACGCTGATGTTCGAACGCGCCGGCCTCGGGGCGGCAGCCGTGCTGGGATTGAAGCGATCGCTGGAGGACCTGATCGCGATCGTGCGTGAGCGTGGCCTCGACGAGGACCCCGTCGTCCGCCAGAAGATCGCGGAGCTTCAGATCGGGATCGAGGCGATGCGACTCGGCTCGCTTCGCGCCCTCACCCAGACGATGAAGACCGGCATCCCCGGTCCCGAGGGCTCGCTCAGCAAGTGGGAGTGGGCCGACTACAACCAAGCCCTGACCGAGCTCGGCAACGACGTCCTCGGCCCGGAGGGAATGCGCGTGGGGACCGATTGGAGCTATCGCTTCCTCCGCTCGCGCGCCAACTCGATCGAGGGCGGCACCACCGAGGTGCTCAAGAACATCATCGCCGAGCGCGTACTCGGCCTGCCGAGGCTGAGGTAGCGGATGAACTTCGACCTGAACGACGAGCAGCAGGAGATCAAGCGAACCGCCCACGAGTTCCTCGCCTCCCGCTTCAAGCCGGAGACGGTGCGGAAGCTGGCCGAGTCACGCTCCTACGACGACGGGCTCTGGAAGGAGATCTCCGAACTCGGCTGGCCCGGGATCGCGATCGCCGAGGAGGACGGGGGACAGGGTCTCGGCATGGTCGAGCTGGCGGTGCTGCTCGAGGAGGCCGGGATCGCCTGCGCGCCGACCCCCCTGCTCGGCAGCGCCGGCGCGGCGTTGGTCATCTCGGCGGCCGGGTCCGACGAGCAGCGCTCGCAGTGGCTGCCGAAGCTCGCCTCCGGTGAGGCGACCGGCTCGTTCGGGGGCTTCGCTGACGGCAAGAGCACCCTTTTCTGCGACCTGCCCACCGCCGACGTGGTCGTCATCTTCGACGGCGCAGGGGCACTGCTCGCGCCGGCGTCAGACGTGGACTTCGAGCCCTTCGAGGCCATCGACGCTACTCGCACCTATGGCCTCGTCTCCGATGCCTCCGGCGATCGGCTCCCGGGTGACGTGGATGCAGGCCGCGACCGGCTAGCCGTTGCGATCGCCGCGGAGCTCACCGGGATCGCCCAGCGCACCCTCGAGATGGCGGTCGAGTATGCGCGCGAGCGCCAGCAGTTCGGCCGGCCGATCGGCGCCTACCAGGCGGTCGGCCACCGCTGCGCCGCGATGCTGCTCGCCACCGAAGAGTCCCGCTCATTGACCTACTACGCGTCCTGGACCGCCGACGCCGAGCCCGAGTCATTGCCGATGGCGGCCGCGATGGCCGGCGCCAGAGGATCCGACGCGGGATGGGAGGTCCCGGCCTCTGCTCTGCAGGTCTTCGGCGGCATCGGCTTCACCTGGGAGCACGACCTCCAGTTCTGGCTCAAGCGCGGCCGGGTCACCGGCCGCATGCTCGGCACCCCGCGCGATCATCGCGAGCGGGTCGCCGACCTCTCCGGCCTCGGCGCCGGGGAGCCCGTCACCGCTTAGACACCGATCATTTTCCTCAGTGCGGCGAGTCTCTAACTGAGACTCCGACAAACGCACAAAGGAGGAGTGATGAGCGTCAGCTTTCCGGGCGAGTCAGCGGAGTACAGGGCGGCGCGCGATCGCCTGCTCGAGCAGGAGATCCAATTGCGCCGAGCGACGGAGGGGGTGGCCGAAGCGAGGCGTGGGCTGCCGCCGGGCGGAGTCGTTCCCGAGGACTACGTCTTCGAAGGCGCCGGGCCGGACGGCGTCCCCACGGACGTCCGCCTGTCGGAGCTCTTCGCGCCCAGGAGAGACTCGCTCGTCATCTACAGCTTCATGTTCCCGCGCACGTACGGCGGCGACCGGCCCGGGCCCGCGACGGGGAAGACGGCGTTGCTGCCGCTCGAGGAGGGGCCGTGTCCATCCTGCGTCGCCCTGATCGACCAACTCGACGGCGCCGCTAGGCACCTGGGTCTGGGCCTCAATTTCGCCGTGGTGGCAAAGGCTCCGATCGACCGCGTCCTCACCTTCGGGGAGGAACGAGAATGGCGGTGGCTACGCCTCCTCTCCTCCGCCGGCAACACCTACAACCGCGACTACCTGGCCGAGGACTCGGACGGATCGCAGATGCCGATCCTCAACGTGTTTCATCGTGACGGCGACGTCGTCCGCCACTCCTGGGCCTCCGAGCTGCTCTTCGCACCCGCCGATCCTGGAGAGGACGTCCGCCACGTCGGCACCCTCGAGCCGATTTGGAACTTGTTCGATCTGGTCCCGGAGGGACGCCCGGACCGCTACGAGCTGTTCAGCTACGACTGACCGTTCGGCTAGGTCGTCTCCGCTAGCTCCCCGATCAGATCGACGCCATCGAGGTCGCGGTAGGTCAGGTACTGGAGCATGACTCGCTCGACGCCGAGCCCCTCGAGGTCCGCGAGTTGCTGCCTGATCTGGGCGACGGTGCCGACGAGCGAGTTCGGGCGCTCGGCCCGCAGGTAAGCCTCGGGGTCGGTTGCGTCGTCCCCGCGGACCTCGGCGGTCGCGTGGGCGCGCTCGAGCAGGTCGACCTCATCTGACCCGATGATGCAGCTCGTCATCAGCGAGATCACCGGCTCGGGTCGCCCCGTCTCCTGCCACGCTCGCCTGATCAGGGGGACCGCCTTGGCGCACTCCTCCGCGGTCATCATCACCAGGTTGTACTCGTCGGCCCAGCGGGCGGCCAGGGCGAGGCTGCGCGGCCTGGCGCGCCCCCCGACGATCAGGTTGGGAGGCGAGAGCGGCTTCGGCAGGGCGTTGCCGCTGAGCCGGTAGTGCTCGCCCTCGAAGTGGAGAGGTCCCTCCTCCCACTGGCGCCTGACGATCTCGATCTGCTCCTCGAACATCTTGAAGCGCACGCTCGTGGGCGGGAAGGGGAAGCCGTACGCCGTGTGCTCGTCTTCGAGCCAGCCGGCGCCCATGCCGAGCTCGATCCTCCCGCCACCCGCGATGTGGTCGGCCGTGACGACGTTCTTCGCCAGCACGGAGGGAGGCCGGAAGGTGGCGGGCGAGACGAGCGTCCCGAGCCGCAGGTCGGAGGTGATCGCAGCCAGCCCGGCGATCGTGGCCCAGGCGTCTAGCGAGCCGCGGTCGCTCCGGCCCATCACCGAGCCGTAGTGGTCGGAGCGAAAGAGCGCCTCGATCGGGCTCTCCTCACACGCTTTGGCCAAGGCGCGCCAGTCCTCCCAGGAGACCGACTCCTGTCCCTCGATCATCAGGCAGACGCGCATCAGTCCTCCAGGATGTTCGCGTCGGTGATCACCTGCGTCTTGCCACCGCGCCGGAAGTGGACGTCCACGGTCTCGTTCTCCCCGTAGCTGCCGAACAACCCGAGGGCCATCGCCAGCCAGCGACCGCGGCCCACCTTCTCCTTGAGCAGCGGCCGCGAGAAGACGATCTCGCGGCCGTGGATCGTATAGTCGGGCCCCTCCGCCTGCTGCTGTCCGTTGATGAAGACCTGGATCGGCCGCTCGGCCCCGTTGGGCAAGCGCACCCGTCGTCCGACTTCGACGCTCTCGGCCATCGAGCGCAGGTTATTGCCGCGGCCTCATTCGCCAAGCGCGCTCTGCAAGCGTTCGAAGGCCTCGTCCAGCGAGTCGGCCTCGATCTGCTCCTTGCGAATCGCGCCGGTGTAGGCGATCGCGCTGCCGTCGCCCATCACGTCGATGCCGCCCTCCTTGCCGCGGATCAGACCCGGTCCCGAGATCTCGATCCGCGCATGGACACGCTGATCGGGAGTGTGCTTTCGGAATGCGCTGATCGTCGGAAGGCCACCTTCGCGCCGGATCTCCTCGACGCGCCGCCGAGCCTCACCGATCGCCTCATCGAGCGAGTCGAACTTCTCCCTCCCGACGCTCGACCCGTGTCGCACCGTCACCTTCCAGTTGCCCACCCCGGCGACAGGACCCGCGCCCCGATACCTAAGCGCCGCGCCGCGGGCGCTTCGGCCGCTTCGCCGGCGGCCCGGTGATCTTCTCCTCGCCGTCC
>Ga0126307_10003557_pt1 | contig 10679 bp, 8 predicted proteins | sample Plot28_FD_89955 | JGI IMG/M metagenome (GOLD analysis project Ga0126307, IMG submission 89955) | Serpentine soil microbial communities from UC McLaughlin Reserve, CA, USA - Plot28 | ecosystem: Environmental > Terrestrial > Soil > Grasslands | place: USA: UC McLaughlin Reserve, Lake County...
AACCGTCTGTTACTTGGCGATTTTGCGAGCGACCCAGATCTCCTCGTTCGGCCACTTCTGGGCCCACTCCGCGGTCACGTAGTCGTAGTAGTGGTGCGTCTCGGCGCCCTCGGGCGCATACAGCTCGAGCAGCCGCTCCACCTGGAAGCCGCTCCCGTGCAGGATGTCGATGAGCACGCCGACAGGCGGCTCGAACTCCACCTCGCCCGTGTCGGGCCACTTGATACGGAACAGTCCACGTTGTGGGCGTTGAAGAGACTCGCCGGCGGCGCCTTCGAGGCGAGCGCACAGCGTGAGCAGCGTCGAGTTGCGGAGAAAGACGAGCCGGCCACGGGCACGCAGGAGGCGCGCCGCCTCCGGGATCCAGCGGTTCGGGTCGGCCCAGATCGAGGCGCCGTACTCGGATATCGCGAGGTCGAACGACGCATCGGGCAAGGGAACGGCCTCGCCGATGCCTTCGACGAGCTCGACGTCGAGACCGAACTCGCGTTGCATGCGCCGAGCAGTCTCGAGCTGGGCGAGCGTCGGGTCCACACCGACGACATGCGCGCCCTGCCTCGCGAGCCGCGCGCCGAAGTACGCCGTCCCGCAACCGAGCTCGACGACATCGAGCCCGGCCACGTCCCCGAGCACGCCGAGCTCCGCGTCCGGGATCCCCCAGAGCCCCCAGGTCACCTCTTCGCGCGCCCAGGACTCGCGCGCGCTCGCGTCCGTGTACTCGGCGTTCGCCTTCGTCCAGACCTCGACGTTGCCGGGGACGTAATCCGGGACGTCACGCTGCGACACGGTCCACCTTTCGGGCGACCCAGATCTCCTCGTTCGGCCACTGGCGTGCCCACTCCGCCGTGACGTACGAGTACGGGCCCGGATCCTCGGCGCCCTCGGGCGCCTGCAGCTCCACGAGCCGCTCGACCGCGAAGCCGCTGCTCGTCAGGACGTCGATGAGCGGGCCGTGCGGGAGCTGGAATTCGACACCGCCCCCGTCGTCGTCCGGCCACTCGAGCCGGTACATCCCGAACTGGGGACGGAGGAGCGTGGGCTCCGCAACTCCCGTCTCCGGCATGCACAGCATCACGAGCGTCGAGTTGCGGAGGAAGACGAGCCGGCCGCCCGTCCGAAGCAGGCGGGCCGCCTCGGGGATCCACCGATACGGATCGGCCCAGATCGACGCGCCGTACTCGGAGAGCGCGAGGTCGAAGGACGCCGACGGCAGCGGCACGTCCTCGCCGGCAGCCTCGACGAGTGGGAACTGGATGCCGGTCTCGGCCTGCAGCCGGCGCGCGGTCTCGAGCTGAGCCGGTGTCGGGTCGACGCCGACGGGTCGTGCGCCTGCGCGCGCGAGCCACGCCGAGAAGTAGGCGGTCCCGCAGCCGAGCTCCACGACGTCGAGCCCGGCCACGTCGCCGAGCACATCGAGCTCGCTCTCGGGGACGTGGAACACGCCCCAGGTCATCTCGCTCGCCCACACCTCGCCGGCACGGTCGTCCGAGGACCGGGCGTTCCACCTCGTCCAGTTCTCGACGTTCCGCTCGAGGTAGTCAGGCGAGCTCATCGCCGAACCAGAGCGCGATCTCGCGCTCGGCCGTCTGCGGCGCGTCCGAGCCGTGGACGAGGTTGTCCGGCATCGCGAGCGCAAGGTCGCCCCGGATCGTCCCGGGCGCCGCGTTGGCAGGGTTCGTCGCCCCGATCGTTGCGCGCGTCACCGCCACTGCGCCCTCGCCCTCGAGGACGAGAGCGAGCGTCGCGCCGGAGGTGATGAAGTCGACGAGCTCCCCGAAGAAGGGCTTCTCACGGTGCTCGTCGTAGTGCCGTTCGGCAAGATCGCAGTCGACCTCGACGAGCTTCGCCGCGCGCACGCCGAGCCCACGCCGCTCGAAGCGTCCCAGGATCTCGCCTGCGAGCGACCGCTGCATCGCGTCCGGCTTGATCAGGATCAGCGTGCGTTCGGTCGCCAAGTCCTTAGAGCGTATTGCGGTTGCGGTTCGATTGCGTCGACCGGTCAGTTCGGACGCACGTCGCCGTGCCGATGTCGGCGTCGCAAGCGCCGCCTCATTCGCGCCGCCGTTGGCGCCGTCGCCGCGTGCGCGTCTCCTCGAGCCGCTGCTCGGGCGTCTCCCAGGCGTCGAGCCGAATGGTCGACGGCGTGTCGACCTGCGTCTCGCAGTACGGGCACACCTGCCACATCGCCTCGAGCGGCGCCTTGCAGTTCGAGCACGCCTGCTTGAGCTTCGTCGTGCAAACGGGGCAGACGAGGAACGACGCGTCGACCTCCGCGCGGCACACGGGGCAGTGCAGCTCGCGCCGCGCGAGCCGCTCCTCCATCGCGCGGATCTCGAGCTCGCGCTCGCGGACGTCCTCCAGGTACTCCGGCGGCCGAAAGAGCATGTAGATCAGCGGCCCGATGAAGGGCGGCACGACGCCGAGCAGCGTCGCGACCGCCACGAGCCACGGGTCGTCGATTCGACGGCGCGCGTCCTTGTAGACCCAGTAGATCGAGGCCAGCCAGAAGACGACGAGGAAGAAGAGCGTGAGGTTCCGAATCAGGAACCACGTCGTCGAGTCGAAGAACTCGTCCATGAGGCCGCTAGGCGGGCGTCATCGTACGCGCTCGCGAGGATGGAGGTCCGCGAGCAGGTAGAGCGAGCCCGTCACGAGGACGGCCCCCTCGGGGCCGGCCAGCTGGCGCGCCCGCGCGACGGCGTCGGCCGGGTCGGCGACGGCCTCGACGGACCCGAACCGCCCTTCGGCGAGCGCGGCCAGGTCTTCGGCGGCGAGCGACCGCGCGTTCGACGAGCGCGTCGCGACGAACGTGTCGCCCAATGCAGACAGGGCGGCGAGCATGCGCTCAGCGTCCTTGTCCGTGAGGATCGAGGCGACGACGACGTAGCGCCGAGCGGGCACTCGCGCCAGGAGCCAGCCGATCCCGGCCAGGTTGTGAGCGCCGTCCCAGATCTCCAGCGGCCGCTCGCTGCGCCGCTCGAGCCGGCCCGGAAGCCTCACGCCGCCAGCGGGTGCCGCGTCGACGGGACGACCGAGGAAGGCCTGCGCCGCCGAGACCGCGAGCGCGACGCTGCTGCCGGCGGCGATCTCGACCAGCGCGGCGCCGCGCTCGTGGGCCGCCTCCGCCCATTCCGGCTCGCCGAGGATGACAGTCGCGCCGGTTGTGATCACCGCGAGCTTCTCGGCGGCGATCTCCTCGCGCGTCGCGCCGAGCACATCGGTGTGGTCGAGCGCGACGTTGGTCACGACGACGATGCCCGCGTCGAGCACATTCGTCGCGTCCAGCCGCCCGCCGAGCCCGGCCTCGACCACCGCGACCTCAATGTCCGCCGCAGCAAACTCGGCGAACGCTGCAGCGGTCAGCGCCTCGAACTGCGTCGCGCCGACGCGCTCGGCCGTGGGCCGGATGCGCTCCACCGCGCGCTCGAAGTCGGCCTCGTTGCCGCCGACCCGGATCCGCTCCGACCAGGACGCGACGTGCGGCGACGTGTACGCGCCGGCGATGAGGCCCTCGCCCGCGAGGACGGCCGCCGTGAGCCGCGTCGTCGTCGACTTGCCGTTCGTGCCGACGACGTGGATGGCCGGGAACTCGCGCTCCGGGTTGCCGAGCTCGACGAGCAGCGCGTGCATGCGCTCGAGGCCGAACTCCTCCGGCCAGGGCGAGAGAGAGGCGACCCAGTCAGTCGCCGACGAGGGCATCGAGCTCGCGCCGGTAGCGCTCAAGCTTCGCGCGCTCCGCGTCGACGACCTCGCCCGGCGCGTTCGCCACGAAGCGCTCGTTCGCCAGCATCCGCTCCGCGCGGCTCACCTCCCCGCGTAGCCGGTCGATCGCCGCGTTGCGGTTCCCGCCGTCGCCGTGCGCCCGCGCGCGCCGCTCGACCGCTTCCAGGATGCGCCGCTCGTCGTCCGCGAGATCGAGCAGGACACCGTCGCGCCGGAGGAGCGTGGCGGCGAGCTGCACGCGATCGAGGGCGTCCTCGGCGCCGGCTTGGCGCCGATCCGGCTCGGGCCACGGCGCGACGATCAGGCGCGTCCGGCGAGCGGGGAGGTTCGTCCAGATCTCCTCCGTCACGTGCGGCATCAGTGGGTGCAGGAGCTGCAGCAGCCGCTCGAGCGCCGAAAGCGCCGTCGCGCGCGCGTCCTCGTCGCCGTCGTAGAGCCGCGGCTTGATCGCTTCGGCGTACCAGTCGCAGAACTCGTCGAACGTGAGGTGGTAGAGCACGTTCGCGACGGGCGAGAACTCGAAGCGCGCCAGCCGCTCCTCGACCTCGGCCCGAGCCGCGTCGATCCGCGCGAGGATCCACCGCTCCTCGACGTCGCGAGGGCGCGCCTCGGGCTCAGTGTCGCCGACCGCGGAGAGGAAGAGCCGGGCGACGTTCCAGAGCTTGTTCGCGAGCCGGCGGCCCTCCTCGATCGCCGCGTACGAGAACTTCGTGTCCTGTTGCGAGGACATCTTGGCGACCCCGTAGCGCGTGGCGTCCGCGCCGTAGTCGCGGATCGCCTCGAGCGGGTCGATTCCGGTGCCGAGCGACTTCGACATCCGCCGGCCGTCCTCCGCGAGCACCGTCGAGTAGATGATCACGTCCTCGAACGGGACGTCGCCCATCAGCTCCAGCCCCGCAAAGATCATGCGGTTCTCCCAGAGCCGGATGATCTCGCGCGCGGTGATGTTGAAGCTGCCGGGATAGAAGCGCTCGAGATCCGGCGTCTCGTCCGGCCAGCCGAGCGTCGCGAACGGCCAAAGCGCCGACGAGAACCACGTGTCGAGCACGTCCTGCTCGCGGCGGAGCTCGCGCGACCCGCAATCGGCACAGGCGTCGGGCTCCGACTCGGCGACGGTCACGTGGTCGTCCGGGCAGTACCACACCGGAAGCTGGTGGCCCCACCAGATCTGGCGGGAGATGTTCCAGTCCGGTGCCTGCTCGAGCGAGTCGATCGCGAAGCGGTGCTGCGACTCCGGGTGGTAACGGACGCGCCGCTCGCGGAGCGCCTCCACGGCCGGGCGCTTGAGCTCGTCCATGCGGCACCACCACTGGAGCGAGATCAGCGGCTCGATTCGGCTACCGCAGCGCTCGCAGACGGCGATCGCGTGCCGGTAGGGCTCGCGCCGCTCGAGCAGCCCTCGCTCCTCGCACCAGGCAAGCACGCGTTCGCCGGCGTCCTCCTGCGTCGACCCCGCGAGCTCGCCGGCCTGCTCGTTCATGCGGCCGTCGGCCCCGATCACCATGGGCTCCGGCAGCGCGTGCGCGCGTCCGATCTCGAAGTCGACCGGGTCGTGCCCCGGCGTCACCTTGAGCGCGCCCGTCCCGAACTCCGGCTCGACGCGCTCGTCCGCGATCACGGGCACGCGGCGCTCAACGACCGGGACGACGACCTCGCGGCCGACGAGCTCGCGGTAGCGCTCGTCGTCCGGATGCACCGCCACCGCGACGTCTCCGAGGATCGTCGCCGGCCGCGCAGTCGCGATCGTCACGTCCCCGTCGCCGTCGGCGAGGGGGTAGCGCACGTACACGAGCTCGTCGTCGACCTCGAGGTGGTCGAGCTCGAGGTCGGAGAGCGAGCTGAGGTGGTACGGGCACCAGTTGACGATCCGGTTGGCGCGGTAGAGCGCGCCCTTGTCCCAGAGATGTACGAAGAAGCGCATGACCGCGCGGGTGTAGCCCGGATCGAGCGTCATGCGCTCGCGGCGGTAGTCCATCGAGGCGCCCATGCGCCGGAACTGCGTCATGATCGTGCTGCCGTAGCGGCGGAGCCAGTCCCAGACGAGCTCGACGAACGCCTCCCGCCCGATGTCCTGACGACGCCGCCCCTCGCCCTCGAGCGCCTTCTCGACCTGGTACTGCGTCGCGATGCCGGCGTGGTCGTACCCCGGCTGGAAGAGGCAGTTGTAGCCCTGCATCCGCCGCCAGCGGACGAGCGCGTCGGCGAGCGTCAGCCCCATCGCGTGACCCATGTGGAGGTCGCCCGTGACGTTGGGCGGAGGATGGGCGTCGACGTACGGCGGCCGCGGGTCGTCGGCCTCGGCGTTGTAGAGGCCCTCCTCCTCCCACGTCCGCTGCCAGCGCTCCTCGACGCCTTCGGGCCGATACAGCGGCTCCATCCCGCGATCGTAACCGCGCGTCTCGATGTGGTCAGGCAGCGACGATGCGAACGAGTGTGGGGCGGCTTGCCAGGGCAGGAGCCCGAGCCCGTGCCGCCTTGACCGTCTGCGAGAATGGGATGGTGAGCCAGGTTCTCGATCATCTCGACGCCGGCCGCGAGGCGGTCGCGCAGCGGCGCTGGGCGGACGCGTACGAGCTGCTGCGCGGCGCCGACGAGGAGGCGCCGCTCGCGCCCGAGGACCTGGAGCTCCTCGGTGAGGCGACGCAATGGACGGCCGATCCGGAAGCGGCGATGCCGTACTACGAGCGCGCGTACGCGAGCTACCTGGAGGCGGAGAACCCCCGGCGGGCCGCCTACCTCGCGACGTTCATCGGCCACTACTACGGCGGCGTGCGCATGCAGCGCTCGGTGGGAAACGGCTGGCTCAGCCGCGCGACGCGCCTGCTCGTGGACGAGCCGGAGGGGCCGGAGCACGGCTACCTCGCGCTTGAACGCGCACTACTCGCCTGGGGGAACAGCGATCTCGACGGGACGCTCGAGCTCGGCAAGTACGCGGAGGAGATCGGCCGACGCTACGGCGATCGGGCGCTCGAGGTGCGCGGGCTCCAGCGACAGGCGATGGCGCTCATCAACAAGGGCGAGCTCGACGAGGGAAAGCTCCTTCTGGACGAGGCTGCGGCGGCGGCGCTCTCAGGCGAGCTCGATCCCTACTCGACGATCGTCGTCTACTGCAACACCATCGGTGCCTGCCGCGACGTCGCGGCGTTCGACCAGGCCGGAGAGTGGACCGAGCGCGCGACCGCCTACTGCGAGATGCAGGCGGTGAACCCGTTTCCCGGGATGTGCCGCGTCAACCGTGCCGAGGTGATGCGCTTCCGCGGCAAGCTCGACGAGGCCGAGGAGACGGCGGCGGCCGCGTCCGTCGAGCTCGAGTCGTGGGCGCCGCGAATCGCTGCGGCCGCGTTCTACGAGCTCGGCGAAGTGCGGCTGCAGCTCGGCGAGCTCGCGAAGGCGCAGCAGGCGTTCGACCAGGCCGACGAGCTCGGGCACGACCCGGAGCCCGGCCGCTCACTGCTCCTGCTCGCGCGCGAGCGGGTCCAGCCCGCCTTCGGCGGGATCCGGCGCGCGCTCGCGGACGACGACCTCCCGTCGTATCCGGCCCGCGCCCGCCTGCTTCCGGCGCTCGTCGAGATCGGGATCGCAGCGGGCGATCTCGACGCGGCCCGCGAGGGGGCGCGTGAGCTCGAGCAGATCGCCGACCGCTATGGCACGCCCGCGCTGCTCGCCGCGGCCGCGTACGCCGACGGTCAGGTCCAGCTCGCCTCCGGCGAGGCGGCCGGTGCCGTCTCGGCGCTGCGACGCGCGTTCCGCCTCTGGCAGGACACGAACTCGCTGTACAACGCCGCCCGCGCGCGCCTCGCGCTCGGCCAGGCGTACCGGGCAGCAGGCGACGAGGACGCGGCGATGCGCGAGCTCGAGCGAGCCGCCTCGGCCTTCTCGCGGCTCGGCGCCCGCCTGGATCGTGAGCGCGCGGCCGAGCTGCTCGGGCGCGACGTCGGCGAGAGCGTTACGAAGTCATTCCTCCTGACCGACATCGTCAACTCCACGCGGACAGCGGAAGCCCTTGGAGACACGAAGTGGACGAAGGCGCTCCGCTGGCACGACGAGACGCTGCGCGACATCTTCCGGCTCAACGAGGGTGAAGTCGTGTCGCATACGGGCGACGGCTTCTTCGTCGCCTTCGACGATCGCCGGCGCGCGCTCGACGCCGCGCTTGCGGTACAGCGGGCGCTCGCGGCAGCCGTCGGAATCACGCCCGACGTCCGGATCGGCCTCCACGTCGACGAGGCGACCCACGTGGGCGAGAACTACCACGGCAAGGGCGTCCACGTCGCCGCCCGGATCGGCGCGCTCGGCGGCGCCGGTGAGATCGTCGCAAGCGAGGAGTTCGCCCAGGGGCTCCAAGAGGTGCGCTGGACGGATGCCCGCACCGTGGAGCTCAGGGGCGTGACCGACCCAGTACGCGTCGTCTCCGCCGACTGGCAGTAGCGGGGCGGCTAGCGCCCGACGGCGTAGCCCTGCATGCCGCGCGGGTTCGCGCCGGCCTTGAGAAGGCCGTCCTCCCGCTCGACGGCGGTCACACGCCCGAGCGCCCAGTCGGCGGCGACGGCCACGTCGTGGCCGCGGGCGCGCAGATCGGCGACGACGTCCTCGCCGAACCGACCCTCGACCGTCAGCGATCGCGGCTCGAACCCGCGCGGGTAGAACGACGAGATCAGGTGATCGCTGTGGAAGTCCGGAGCGTCGATCGCCTCCTGCAGGTTCGCTCCGCGGTCGACGTGGCGCAGGAAAACGTGGAGCGCCCACTGCTCCTGCTGGTCGCCGCCGGGGGTCCCCCACGCGAGCCAAGGCTCGCCGTGGCGCAATGCGAGCCCCGGAGAGAGCGTCGTCCGCGGTCGAGCGCCGGGCCGGAGCGACGACGGCAGCCCTTCCTCGAGCCAGAACATCTGCGCGCGCGTGCCGAGCGGCCAGCCGAGCGAGGGGATGACGGGCGAGCTGTGGAGCCACCCGCCGCTCGGCGTCGCGGAGACCATGTTCCCGAAGCGGTCCGCCACGTCGAGGTGGACCGTGTCGCCCCGCGTCGGCTCTCCAGCGCCGACGACCTCGCCAAGCAACGCAGTGGTACTTGGCAGCGAGGGAAGGCGGCCGAGGCCGTTTCGCAGCTCGCCCGATGCCTCGTCGCCCACGAGCGCGCGCCGCCTGTCGTTGTACGCCGCGGACAACAGCGTGTCGACGGGCACGTCCGCGTCGCCGCAGAGCGCGTCGCGGTCCGCGAACGCGAGCTTGCCGCACTCGGTCACGACATGGACGAGCTCCGCGTCTGACAGGCCGCCGACGTCGAAGCCGTCGAGCAGCGCGAGCTGCTGGAGCGCGACGGGGCCCTGCCCCCATGCTCCGGTCTTGCACACCGTCACGCCGCGGTAGTCGAACGTGACCGGCGGCTCGAGCGTCGCATCCCAGCCGGCCAGGTCGTCGCCACGGAGGAGGCCGCCGTCGGCTTCGCAGAACCGGTCGATTTCCTCGGCGACGAAGCCCTCGTAGAAGGACCGCCGTGCGCGCTCGAGCTCGTCTTCGCGCGAGCCGCCGCGGGACTCGTCCACGATCCGCCGGTAGGTGGCGGCGAGCGCCGGGTTGCGAAAGAGTGTGCCCGGCTCCGGGGGCGGGAGATAGAGGCCGCGCGAGGCCGGCCACGAAGCGAGCAGCTCGCTCGCCCGGTCGATCGTGGCGCGGATCCCTGCTACGACCGGATAGCCGTGCTCGGCGTAGCCGATCGCGAACTCGAGCACGTCGGCGAGCCGCCAGGTGCCGAACTCCCGTAGAAGCAGCAGCCACCCGCCGAACGCACCCGGGACGCAGGCCGCGAGCGTTCCCGTCCCGGGCACGAGCTCGTAGCCGAGCTCTCGAAACCGCTCGATCGTGGCCGCAGCCGGCGCGACCCCCTGGCCGCAGACGACGACCGGCTCACCCCGCTCCACCGGCCACAGCAGCATTGGAACCTCGCCGCCAGGGCCGTTTAGGTGCGGCTCGACCACCTGGAGCGTGAAGCCGGCTGCGGCGGCCGCGTCGAACGCGTTGCCGCCCCTCTCTAATACGGCCATCCCCGCAGCGGACGCGAGCCAATGGGTCGAGGCGACCATGCCGAAGGTGCCCCTCAATTCTGGCCGCGTCGTAAACACCGGCGGCACTCTACGACGCGCTCGGCGTCCGGCGGCGAGCCAGCCGCTTTCACCTACGCCGATCGCCGACGTAGGCTCTGAGCGTGGTCACGTGCGCCAACTGCGGCCAGGAGAACCCTGAGATCGCGCGCTTCTGCCTCGCGTGCGGCGAGTCGCTCACCGGCGTCGCCGTCCTCGGCGAGGAACGGCGCGTCGTCTCGGTGCTCTTCGTCGACCTGGTCGGCTTCACGGCGCAGGCCGACCAACTCGATCCGGAGGACGTGCGCGCGATCCTGACGCCGTACCACGAGCGCGTCCGGACGGAGATGGAGCGCCTCGGCGGAACGGTCGAGAAGTTCGTGGGCGACGCGGTGATGGGGGTCTTCGGCGCCCCGACGGCGTACGGGGACGACGCCGAACGGGCCGTGCGAGCCGCGATCGCCGTGCGCGACTGGGCCGAGACGGAGGGCGACCTGGAGGTACGCATCGCGGTCAACACCGGCGAAGCGATCGTCGCGCTCGACGCCCGGCCCGGCGAGGCGATGATCGCGGGCGACGTCGTCAACACCGCGTCGCGGCTCCAGAGCGCCGCCCCGGTTGGTTGCGTGCTCGTCGGCGAGGACACGTACTCGAGCACACGCAACGTCATCGACTACCGGCCGGCCCCACCGGTGATCGCGAAGGGTAAGCCGACGCCCCTCCGCGTCTGGCTCGCGCTGCGGGCGCTCTCCTCGGCCGGCGAGCGGCCCCAGTCACGTGTGCCGATGGTCGGCCGCGAGCGTGAGCTCGGCGTGCTCGTCGACACCTGGGGGCGAGTCGTCGGCGAGCGACGTACGCAGTTCGTGACCGCGTTCGGTCCCT
>Ga0126307_10003558_pt1 | contig 10679 bp, 10 predicted proteins | sample Plot28_FD_89955 | JGI IMG/M metagenome (GOLD analysis project Ga0126307, IMG submission 89955) | Serpentine soil microbial communities from UC McLaughlin Reserve, CA, USA - Plot28 | ecosystem: Environmental > Terrestrial > Soil > Grasslands | place: USA: UC McLaughlin Reserve, Lake County...
TGGAGAGTGACCGAAGCACCGGAACATTACGTCGGTACTGGCGTACCCCGCAAAGAAGATCCGGACCTAGTTACGGGTCAAGCCAACTGGACGGACAACATCAAGCTGCAGGACATGGTCCACATGGCCTTCTTGCGCAGCCCCTTCGCGCACGCCAGGATCACGCGCATCGACGTCTCGAAAGCTCTGGAGCAGCCCGGGGTCGTTGCGGCCTTTACAGGAGAGGACCTGGTCGATGAGTGGGGACCGGGCGGCGAGGACGAGCGGGGGCCGGGCTACGCCCTGCTGCCCGAGGAGGAACGGCCGGAGGTACCGGAGACCGAGGTGATCGAGGAGAGCGAAGGAGAAACGGGCGAGGAGGATGGCGCTATTCCCCAGCCGTTCAACTTCTGCATCTGGCCGGTAACCGAGGGCCCCTTGCTCGACGTAGACACGGATATAAAGATGCCGAACCATTGGCCCATCGCCCGCGAGGAGGTCAACTTCATGGGCGAGCCGGTAGCAGTGGTGGTGGCGACTGACCGCTACAAGGCCCAGGACGCCCTGGAGTCTATCGAGGTCGAGTACGAACCGCTGGACGCGGTTGTGGGAGTGGAGAAGGCCCTCGAGGAGGACTCGCCGCTAGTACATGAGGAATTGGGGACTAACGAGTGTTACACCCTGAGCCTGCCGACCGGGGAGGGTATCGACGAAGCCTTCGAAGAGGCAGACGTGGTAGTCAAAGAGCGCTACATCCAGCAGCGGTTGATCCCAAACGCTATCGAGCCTCGGGCGGTCGTCGCCCAGCGGGAGCCCGACCACGGCGAGTTCGTGCTGTACACGGCGACCCAGGTCCCGCACTTAGCCCAGTTCGTTCTCTCCATGATAAACGGGATACCAGAGCACCAGCTCCGGGTCGTGGCCCCTGACGTGGGCGGGGGTTTTGGCTCCAAGCTGAACGTGTACGCCGAGGAGGCCGTGGCCCTGGCGCTGGTCAGAAAGCTGGACAGGCCCGTCAAGTGGGTCGAGGATCGGTCGGAGAACTACCAGGCGACCGTCCACGGCCGGGGCCAGATCCAGGACGTCGAATTGGCCGCTACGAACGAGGGCAGAATCCTGGGGATGCGGGTGAAGCTCCTGGCCGATTTGGGGGCCTACCTGCAGCTCCTTACCCCCGGCGTGCCGGTGCTAGGGTCATTTATGTACCCTGGGGTCTACACCTTCGACGCGTTCTCCATCGAGATCACCGGCGTATTCACCAACAAAACCCCGACCGACTCCTACCGCGGCGCGGGGCGCCCCGAGGCCGCCTACGTCGCGGAGCGCATCATAGAGGCTCTGGCCCGCGAATTAGATATGGACCCAGTCGAGGTGCGGCGCAAAAACTTCTACGATCCGTTCTACGAGCCGACCGATACGCCTGCCGGCATCCAGTACGACTCGATGAACATGCAGGCGGCGCTGGATCGGGTGCTGGAGCTAGCGGACTACGAGAGTCTACGGGAAGAGCAACGGCGCAGGCGCGAGGATAACGACCCTGTCCAGCTCGGCATCGGTCTCTCGACCTACACGGAGATCTGCGGCATAGCCCCCTCGCAAGTTCACGCGCAGTTGGGCACCGGGGGCGCCGGCTGGGAGTTTGCAAACGTGCGGTTCTTTCCTACGGGGGGAGTAGAGGTCGTGACCGGCACCTCGCCCCACGGCCAGGGCCACGATACTTCGTGGGCCCAGATCGCCGCCGACGCTTTAGGCCTCACCCCAGACGATATCGAAGTCCTACACAGCGATACAGCCGTCGCCCCCTACGGCCGCGACACTTACGGTTCGAGGAGCCTCTCTGTGGGTGGTGTAGCTGTGCACCTGGCCTGCGAGAAGGTTATCGAGAAAGCGAAGAAGATAGCCGCGCACATGCTCGAGGCGGCCGAGGACGACATCGAGTTCGAGGGCGGAACGTTTTCCGTGGCAGGCTCGCCGGAGCAGAACGTCTCCATCCAGAACGTGGCCATGACGGCGTATATGGGCGCTGACTTGCCGGAGGGTATGGAGCCGGGCCTGAACGAGAACTACGTCTACGACCCACCCAACTTCACCTTCCCTTTTGGGGCATACATCTGCGTTACGGAGGTGGACACCGAAACGGGCAAGGTGTGGGTCCGGGACTGGTACGGGGTGGACGACTGCGGACCGGCCATCAACCCGGTCCTCGTGGATGGGCAGATACACGGCGGGTTGGCCCAGGGTATCGCCCAGGCCCTCTACGAGGAGGCCAAATACGACGAAAATGGCAACCTGATAACCGCCTCCATGGTGGACTACATGATCCCCTCGGCACCAGAGCTGCCGAACTACACCCTGGAGCGAACGGTCACCCCCTCCCCGAGCAACCCTTTGGGCGTCAAGGGCGTGGGCGAAGCCGGGACTATAGGTGCCCCTCCGGCGGTCATGAACTCGATCCTCGACGCTTTGGAACCCTTCGGGGTGAAGCACTTAGATATGCCTGCCCTACCGATGCGGGTGTGGGAGGCGATCCAGAAGGCTAAAGGCGAGCAGGCCGGGGAGTGGGAGCGTGGCGCCGGACTCCAGGCGGACGAGGCAGACGTGGAGCAAGGAGGTGAGAGGTAGTGTATCCGGCACCTTTCGAATACGAGGTCGCGGAGTCTGTAGACCACGCCATAGAGCTCCTAGGAGAGTACGGGGAGGAGGCCAACCTCCTCGCCGGCGGGCACTCCCTTATACCCCTCATGCGGCTCAGGCTGGCGGCGCCTAGGGCCCTGGTCGATCTGGGTAGGTTGGACGACCTGCGCTACGTCCGAGAGGAAGACGACCACCTGGCCGTCGGCGCCCTGACCCGGCACCGCGAGATCGTCTTCAACGATCTGATCAACGAGCACTGCGGCATCCTCGGCCAAGCCTCCAGTCTATTGGGCGACCCTTCGGTCCAGCACCGGGGGACCATCGGCGGGGTCCTCGCCCACGGCGACCCCGCCGGCGACATGCCGAGCGTGATGTGCGCCCTCGAAGGGGAGATAAAGATTAAAGGTCCCGACGGGGAGCGGACCGTGGGAGCCTTGGACTTCTTCAAAGATTATCTTACGACGGACCTTGAGCCAGGAGAGGTGATAACGGAAGTGCGGGTGCCCAAGCTCGGTTCGAACACCGGCTGGTCGTACAAGAAGTTCAGCCGCCGCGCGCAGGACTGGGCGGTAGTGGGTGTCGCGGCGATTGTGGAGAAGGAGAACGGAAACATCAGTTCGGCTCGCATCGGCCTGACCAGCATGGGCTCCACCCCTATCAGGGCCTCTGCTGCCGAGGAGGCGCTCTCTGGGGCGAGCTCGGATCAGGTGGCGGAGGCGGCCAACTCCGCCGATGAAGGCACCAGCCCCGGTTCGGATGATGCGGCCTCTGCCGAGTTCCGGCGGCACCTGGCGCGGGTGTGGACCCGGCGGGCTGTCGAGGAGGCCCTAAACCGTTGAGCGAAGCGGTTAACGGACGCCGGGGGGCCCTGCCCCCCGGCGTTTCGCGTTCTCTAGGTCTCCAGGAGAGGCTCCGGGAGCATAGCTATCTGGCGGACGAGGGGTTGTCTACGGCGATCTTCCTCGCTCTAAAGCTCGGTCGGCCGTTGTTCCTCGAAGGAGAGGCCGGGGTTGGGAAGACCGAGGTAGCGAAGGTCTTGGGCCGGATCCTCGACACTCCGCTCATCCGGCTGCAGTGTTATGAGGGCATAGACGTCTACCAGGCCGTCTACGAGTGGGACTATGCTCGCCAGCTTCTGCACATTCGGGCCGTGGAGGCCCTAGGCACGACAGAGAACCGGGAGCACTTCGAAGATGAGCTTTACACCCGGCAGTTTTTGGTGCGCCGGCCCTTGTTGCAGGCCCTAGAGCACCGGGGCGAGAACCCGCCAATCTTGCTCATAGACGAGGTCGACCGGGCAGACGACGAATTTGAGGCGTTTTTGTTGGAGATTCTTTCGGATTTCGCCATCACCATCCCGGAGATCGGGACCATAAAGGCCGAGCGACCGCCGGTGGCAATCTTGACCTCAAACCGGACTCGCGAGGTCCACGATGCCCTGAAGCGTCGCTGTTTATACTTCTTTATAGATCACCCCGGGCTTGAGCGAGAGGTGGAGATCGTGCGTCTCAGGGTACCCGGAGTCGAGGAGTCCCTGGCGCGACAGGTGGCAGCAGCCGTACAACGCCTCCGGAGCATGGACCTCTACAAGCCGCCCGGTGTTGCCGAAACTTTAGACTGGACGGAGGCGCTCGTGGCTTTGGGGGCTAAGGAGTTGGATGAGGCCCTGATCGAGGCTACTCTAGGCTCGGTCGTGAAATACCGCGAGGATCAGCAGCGCGCTCTGGGCGCGAGCCCGAGTTTGGTTGCGGGGGCCAGCGGTGCATGAGACGCCGCAAGCGCCACCGATGCTGAACGCGGCGGTAACCTTCGGGCAGCTCCTCAGACGGGTGGGGCTTGCGGTGGGGACCGACCGGGTGGTGGAGTTCGCTAAGGCTTTGGGAGAGCTAAACCCCGCCCGGCGGGAGGATGTCTACTGGGCCGGGCGGATCACGCTCTGCTCTCGGCCGGAAGACCTGGAACTCTACGACAGGGCGTTTGGGGCCTTCTGGGAGGGGGTACAGAACAAGACCCTCCGGCCGCCGAAGACCCGGTTGGCGGCCTCTATAACCGACGACTCCGTGCAGCCACCCAAGAAAACGGCCGAGAAGAACGAGAAGGGCGAGGAAGCGGTGCGGCTCTGCTACAGCCCCGTCGACGTGCTGCGCACCAAGGACTTCGCCCTTTATACTCCCGAGGAGTTTGCCGAACTGCACAAGCTTTTAGCGGATCTCAAGCTGTCCGGGGCGCTCAGGCGTTCGCGGCGCCTCGAACCCGCTCCTCGGGGACGCCACGACCCCCGTAGAACCTTGCGCGCCGCTCTACGCACCGGCGGCGAGCCTATGCGCCATCGTTTCCAGCGGGCCAGGAACCAGCCCCGTCAGGTGGTGCTCTTGTGCGATATCTCGGGCTCAATGGCCTCCTACAGCCGGACGCTCCTGCGGTTCATGCACGCGGGTGTGATCTCGGGGGTGCCATTAGAAGCGTTCGTTTTGGGAACCCGACTCACCCGGATTACCAGGGAACTTACCACCCGGGACCCGGATCAGGCTCTTAAAGGCGCCGCCAGATCGGTCAGGGACTGGTCCGGGGGGACCCGACTCGGGGACACTATAAAGGAGTTCGTGGACCGCTGGGGCCAGCGCGGGATGGCCCGGGGGGCGGTCGTGGTCATACTCTCCGACGGCTGGGATCGGGGGGACGTCGCGGTGCTCGCCGAGCAGATGATGCGCCTGAGCCGGCTAGCCCACAAAATCATCTGGGTCAACCCCTTGAAGGGCGCCCCCAGCTACCAGCCCCTCGCAAGAGGTATGGCCGTCTCCCTGCCCTACGTAGACGAGTTCCTCTCGGGCCACAACTTCGAAAGCCTGGAGGAGCTGGCCCGTGCGATCGCCGGGGTAGTATTGGAAAAGGAAAGAGGTGGTAAACGTTGAACCCGGTCATCGATAAGGTCGCGAAGTGGCGGGAAGAAGACAAGCGGGTAGCGCTCGCCACGGTCGTCAAGGTCGAACGGTCCGGACCGCTAGGGCCCGGAAGCTCGCTCGGCGTCTGTGAAGACGGGCAGGTCGTGGGATCTGTTAGCGGCGGGTGCGTGGAGCCGGCGGTCTTTGAGGAAGCGATGGGCGTCATAGATAGCGGCAGGCCTAGGCTCCTGACGTACGGGATCTCTGATGATGAGGCCTTCGGAGTGGGCCTGACCTGCGGCGGGATCATCCACATCTTCGTGGAGAGGGTGGACTGGTAGTGGGCGAGATCCTGGCCCGCTGGCACGAGGCCCTCGTCGAACAATCGCCAGTGGCGATAGCGACACTCATCGAAGGAGCGGGTATAGGAGGCAAGATACTTGTCAGCCCAGAGGATCATGTCGGTACGGCCGGCAACGAGGAGCTCGACCGGGCGGTGGTAGAGGCGGCGCGCGGCATGCTCGAGGGTGGGCGTACCGATACGATCCACTTAGGCCCTCGTGGCCAGCGGCGCATGGAGGACGTGACGCTCTTTATCCAGTCGTTCGCCCCGCCGCCCAGGATGTACGTCTTCGGGGCTATAGACTTCGCCAGCGCGGTGGCGAAGATAGGTAAAGTCATGGGCTACCGGGTCACCGTCTGCGACGCCCGCGGAGTCTTCGCCACCCGCGAGCGATTCCCGACCGTCGACGAGGTCGTCGTCGCTTGGCCGGACGAGTTTTTGAAGACGGCGGAAGTGGATTCTCGGACGGTCATCTGCGTCCTGACTCACGACCCCAAGTTCGACGTGCCGGTGCTCAAGGCGGCTTTGGCAACCCCAGCAAGGTACATCGGGGCGATGGGGAGCCGCCGAACCCACAACAACCGGACGGCGCGTCTAATAGAGGATGGCGTAACCGAGGAGGAGCTGTCGCGCATCGCGAGCCCTATAGGACTCGACATTGGGGCGCGCACTCCGGAGGAGACCGCCGTTGCGATAGCCGCCGAGATCATAGCCCGGCGAACCGGTCACCCGGGTGGCCGGCTCTCGGAACGCTCGGGTCCGATCCACCTCCCGGAGCCGGACATCGCCGTTTCACCGGATGCAGGAGACGCGGCGACTGCCGTTCCGGAAAGACCCCGGTAATCTGGGTGCGGTGAGCGGGGTCTCGGCCATTTTGCTCGCCGCCGGAGCCGGAAGTAGGTTCGGGGGCGGCAAGCTGCTAGCGCTTTACAAGGGGCGGACACTAGTCGAGACCGCACTCCTCGGGCTGCGCCGAGCGCCGGTCAATGAGATAATAGTGGTGGTAGGGAGAGACGAGGAGGAGTTGCGCAAAGTATGCGCACCATACGGGGCTCGAATCGTAAGCAACCAGGACTGGGCAAAGGGTATATCTACCTCGGTACGGACAGGTCTCCGTGCTTGCGGGCCCAAGACCCGGGCCGCGGTCGTCGCGCTGGCAGACCAGCCGCTCGTGGGAGCAGAGGCGGTAGAGAAGCTCGTGAGGGCCTTCGAAAGGGGGGCGTGCGTCGCGGTCGCGACCTACGACGGTGAGCCGCGCAACCCGGTGCTCTTCGCGCGGGAGGTCTGGCCGCTTTTGGAGCGCGAGCTCTTGGGAGACGAGGGGGCGCGGGCTGTTCTGAGGAGACATCCTGAAGTAGTAACAGAAGTGCCTTGTGATGACGTAGCCGATCCCACCGATGTAGACACTACGGAAGACCTGCGGCGCCTAGAAGAGGAGCTTCCGGCCCCTTCAGACGAACATACCTTTGGGGAAAGGAGAGAGTGATGAAACTGGAGAACGAGTTCACGGTCAATGTGCCGGCGGTGAAAGCTTGGGACGTACTGCTAGACCTCGAGCGGGTGACGCCGTGTTTGCCGGGGGCGGAGCTCACGGAGCAAACTGACGACGGCGAGTACAAAGGAAAGATGACGGTCCGGCTCGGACCTGTTAGTCAAGAGTACCAGGGTACGGTTAGTATCGAGGAGGCTGACGAGTCGGAGCACCGGGCGGTGCTCAAGGCCGACGGCCAGGATGCCCGCGGCCAGGGTACGGCGTCGGCGACGATCACCTCGACTCTGCACGAGGAGAACGGGGGCGAGAGCACCAGGGTACACGTCGAGACCGACATGCAGATAACGGGGCGTGCGGCCCAGTTTGGCCAGGGTATTCAGCAGGACGTGGCAGAGAAGATCATGGGCCAGTTCGCTGAGTGCTTGGAGAACGAGATCCTGGGTACGGGAGAAGAATCGGAGCAGTCCGAAGAAGAGCCGTCGGCGGACGGCGTGTCTGAAGACGCTCAGCAAGGTCAGGAGGCCCTGGATCTCGGCGGGGCGAGCCGTGAGGCGGTCCTCAAGCGAGCTATACCCGTGGCGGCGGGAGCCATCGCCTTGATCGTAGCGGTTTTGCTTCTCAGAGGAAGAAGAAGGAGGCGATAGGAGCCGAACACTCCGATACGCGACGCTCGCCGGTTGCTCCCAGCAAAATTAAGGGTAAGGCGGGCACGTGGTCCAACCGGTGCCAAGTCCGGCCTTTCCTTCAATCAGCGCCTATACGCTGCCCAAAGAGTTTCTCGGCAAGCTCTTCGATCAGGTTCCGACAAGACAACGTGGAGCGCCAGGACTCTGGTATAGCCTCCTCGCCGTAGAAAGCTCCCGCAAGCTGCCCATAGATGGCGGCGGTCGTATCAGCGTCGTCGCCGAGGTTGACCGCCAATAGACACCCCTTCTCGAAAGAGTCGCTCCTATGAAAGGCCCAGAGAGCCGCCTCCAGCGAGCGGACGACGTAGCCCGAGCCTTCTATCTCCGGCGGCTCCTTGCGCTTGAACGAGCCGGATGCTACGCGGTCGATCCTGGACGCCAGCGGATTCTGCTCCCAGTATCCGGCAACCGGGCAGTAACGCTCAGAGAGCAGCTCCTCCTTGGAAACCCCTAACACCGCGCCGATCAGCAAAGCGCCAAAGTACCGGCAACCGTCTACGGCCTCCCTCGCCCCATGCGTCGTTAGCGAGGTCTCAGCGGAGCGTTCGATCGCTTCTTGCGGTCTCTGAGCAAAGAACAGTGGGACGGGCGCGAGGCGCATGATCGAGCCGTTACCCGCCCTGTTTGGGGCCGTCGGTCCGCAGTAGGGACCACCCATCTCCTCGAAGCACAGAAGGGCCTCCATGGTAGTGTTGCCGATTCCGAAAGCTTTTCCCGTGCTGCTCAGATGTCCCTCCCGGAACCACCGCACGTACCGCTTGAGCTGATCAGTAGGGTCGAAGCCACACCTCTCGACGAGGCTCTCCGCCAGGCACAGCGCCATAGAGGTGTCGTCCGTCCACTGCCCCGGCTCGATGTTATGGAAACCGCCCCCGGTCATGTCGTCGACGGGCTCAAAAGATCCCGGCTGCCTACCCTCAAGAGGCGCCCCGAGCGCGTCTCCAGTCGCCAGACCTAGTAGGGATCCTCGGTAACACCTAAGTAGTTCCATCCATACTCCCGCCAGCCACTTTGACCTCCCAAGCACCACATTGGAGCATACTAACTATCCGCGAGCTCCGACGCCTGGCACACCGCGGTAGTCGCAGAGCCTTCATCGCTCACAACGATTTGCCCCTTGCGACCATCTGCACCTTTCCACTTACAGAGACGCGCGTAACGCCTTACCTTCTCTCTGCCCTCAAATACAGCAGCGAGGGACGTCCGATCTCATACCCCTGCTCGACCCGGATGTCTATTAAATCCGTATCGAAGTAGTGGTGCTCTACCAGGTACCCGGCGAGGCAGCCGACTGTGCTCCTTGTAGCCTTAAAACTCAGCGAGCCTATAGCCGAAGCCGCGAACCGTCTGGGGATAGCGAGGATTCTTGGGATCGGGATCTATCTTCCTGCGGACGTGTTGGACGTGCACGGTTCGTGTGATTCAGGTCAAACGATTAGTGTACAATCCGTTATATGGTCGTTTTTCGCTACGGACGGGAGTACTACGAGGAGGGCGAGTACGTCCGCCGGAAGGATGTAGCACCGGGCGATGGGCTGGACCCGGTAGTCCGGATCGTCGAGGACCTGGGAAGTGTCGAGGTGCCTTGCGGCAAGGTGGACTGTCGAGCGAGCTGTCTAGAGTACATGGTTCAGTCGGTTTCCGCCCGAAAGAGCTACGCGCTGAGGGACTGCAAGATCTCGCCGCTCGTCAGTATTATTTGACCGTGAGTATTTCGGCTACGAGCGTCGCTTCGTAGTTACTTTGTTGCTCCTCCCGCAAAGGCACAAACCCTACATCGAACCGCCTGATATGACTCTACATAGCGGTCCCACCATCGACTTCCTGCTCTGAATAGCTGATCAGCTTTTCGAGGCGTAGATACGGTAGAGGAAGCCACTACCGAAGGGGGCGAGGAGTAAGCCGGCGAGCATGGCGGGGAGGAAGTCCCGGGCCAACGTCCAGATGACGAGTAGCGGATAGCCGGGTGGGTGGTTCGCGTCGCCGATGAGCGTCAAGGGATCCAGGACGCTCCCACGGGGCAGGATGCCAAACCAGTAGGCGCTTATTATGAGGAGGCCGGAGATCAAGCCTATCACCATCGCAAACACGAAGCTTAAGACAAGCGCGCGCCAGAGGTCAGAACCGCTACCCGGCGCTGGCTGGTTACCGGCCACATTCGTCCCCGAGCCTTTTCGCCAGAGCAGAAAGGCTCCAAAAAGCGGTCCGCCGATGATGCCGGCGAGGAGTCCCGAGGCCAGGTACACGCTCGCCAGCAAGGTGAGGTTGCCCTCGCTGCTCGGCCCCTCTGCAAGTAAGAATAGTAAGACGGGGGTCGGAAAAAAGGACTTTATGAGCATGAAGCCGAAGCCGTAGAGGACCCCTATCCCGAGCAGCTTAGCGTACAGCGAGATCCTCCTCCTTAGCAGCACCGTCTCCGGCGTTTTTGCGAGCGATGCGATTTACGAGCATTCCGAAGACGGGGCCGAGCAAGAGACCGCCCACAAAAGCATACAGCAAGACCGACAGAGCGACGAAGAAGCTGCCCAAGAATGCCTGGGGGCGCATAAGAGTCGAGACGTCCACCGGGTTTTGCAGCGAGAACCCGGAAGTGGTAAGCGCCATGAGCGCCCAGAAAAGGAGCGCGGCGATACCTCCGCCCACGAGTCCTTGCACAGCCCCAA
>Ga0126307_10003560_pt1 | contig 10673 bp, 10 predicted proteins | sample Plot28_FD_89955 | JGI IMG/M metagenome (GOLD analysis project Ga0126307, IMG submission 89955) | Serpentine soil microbial communities from UC McLaughlin Reserve, CA, USA - Plot28 | ecosystem: Environmental > Terrestrial > Soil > Grasslands | place: USA: UC McLaughlin Reserve, Lake County...
ATGGCCGTCCTGGCGTGCTCCTCTCGCAGCGCCGGGAGCGACCGGATGTAGGCAATCACCGACGCGAGGTCCTCGTCCGACATATGCCGGTAGTTCTGGTACGGCATCATCGGGAAGAGCGCCCGTCCATCACGGCTGATGCCTTCACGAACCGCGCGTCCGATCATGTCGTCGGTCCAGTTGCCGACGCCCGTCTCCGGATCCGAGGTGAGATTGGACGCGGTGAGCCAGGGCATGTCTTCGGCAGTCATCGTCCGTCCGCCACCCACCCTGCCGCCCTTGATCGGTAAGCCGCGCGTGGACGGATCCAGTTCGGAATGGCAGAACAGGCATCCGGCAACCCCTCGAACGAGGTACTCGCCGCGTGCAAGCCGCGCGGGTGACGGCTCGATGCGGCGATCCGTGAGAGGGCGCGCCGTCGGACCGAAGAAGGGCGTCCAGCCGATGGTGGCACTGATGCCTGCACTGAGCAGCGCGCCCAGACCGAAAACAACTGACACCAGTACCTTCTGCCACCGCTGCATCCGAAAGATCTCCTTGGGAAAACGGACCGAACGTCCGAGAGGAACCGGCGGCGAATTCTAACAGATTCCTCCATTCACCGGCTTCGTGGAGGCGTTCGCCGAAAGCGCCGGCCGAGGCGCCGCCGGCCGCGTATTCTCTCGCATGACGAGCATGAACGACATCACTTCTCGAACCGATTCACAGGACGCGACGCGTGGCGCGCAGGTCGTCATCGGCCTGGCAATCATGCTGCTCGGTGCGAGCTTTCTCTTCGAGCGCATGGACGTCTGGCACGTCCATTTGTCTCGACGGTTCTGGCCGTTCTTTCCCCTGTTGCTCGGCCTCGGCCGTCTGCTCGATGCGCCGCGGAAGACGAGGCGAGGACGCGCCGTCCGCGGCGGGATGTGGATGATCTACATCGGCGTGTGGGGATTCATCAACGAATTTCATGTCTTCGGCCTCGATTACGACAGCTCGTGGCCGCTGTTGATCATCGGCGCCGGCCTCAATATGGTGTGGCGTTCGCTCGAGGGGCCGGGCATTCGCAGAATCGAGGGGAACTGATGGATCCGCAACGCCAGCCCAGGGTGCTCCTCACACCGCACCTGATGTTCGGGCTGATGTTCATCTTCCTCGGCGTGGTGTTCACGCTGGATCGGCTGAACCTCGGACGGGCGGAAGACTACATCCGTTACTGGCCGGTGGGGCTGATCCTGCTCGGGCTGGCGAAGCTGTGGCAGGTGCGCGGCGGTCACGGCAATCCGATCGGCGGCGTGATCTTCACCGCGGTGGGATCATGGATGCTGCTGGACACGCTTGGTTTCGTCGAGCGATCGATCGTCGACTTCTGGCCGCTGATGCTGGTGTTCGTCGGCGGCATGATCGTGTGGCAGGGCCTCCGCGGCCGCCGCGACCGGGGCGGCGCCAGTGCCAACGACACCGTCAATGCCGTCGCCATCCTGAGCGGCGTGAAGCGTGGCAGCAATTCGATGTCGTTCCGCGGCGGTGAACTGTCCGCGTTCATGGGCGGGTGCGAAGTCGACCTGCGGCAGGCCGCGATCAATGGCGATGCCACGCTCGACGTGTTCGCGATGTGGGGCGGGATCGAGATCCGCGTGCCTGAGAACTGGACCATCATCGGGCAGGTCACCCCTCTCCTCGGCGGCTTCGAGGACCAGACCGGAGCCCCACAGACGGCGACGGCGCACCGACTGACCGTGCGGGGAATGGTGGTGATGGGCGGCGTGGAAATCAAGCACTGATGCATCCGATCCTGGCGCACGGCCGGCGCCTCGCCTGGTACCTCTTCATCTGGTCGATCGTCGGGCTGTCGTTCTGCATGCTGCTCTCTGCGCAGACTGGCCTGAGCCCACGCGCGGCGATTGCCGTCGGTCTTCCGCTGGCGCTGGCCTTCGCCTTCGTGTGCCTGTCGGCCTGGTATGTCTCGCGCTACACCCCTCTCGGCAAAGCCGCACCGGCGAGACTGATCGGATCTGCCGTTGGTGCAGCCGTTCTGAGCAGCGCCGCCTGGGTCGCGCTTGCCCGCGGCTGGTGCGCGGTGCTCGAGCGGTGGGGCGGGGTAGTCAGTCCGTTCGAAACAGTGGGCCCGATCGTTTTCGGCTTCGGACAGATCGCGTACCTGATATCGCTCGCCGTCAGTTATATCGCCGGAGCGGCGGAGCAGGCGCGCATCGCGGAACATCGGGCGCTCCAGGTGCAGGTGCTGTCGCGCGAGGCGGAGTTGCGCTCGCTGCGCGCCCAGATCGACCCGCACTTTCTGTTCAACAGCCTCCACTCCATCAGCGCCCTGACCTCTGCGGATCCAGGCGGCGCGCGGCGAATGTGCCTTCTCCTGGCCGAATTCCTGCGCGAAAGTCTCGCTCTCGGTGCGGAGGATCGCATTCCACTTGCGCGGGAGCTCGAGCTGGCGCGGAAGTACCTGGAAGTCGAGCGCGTGCGCTTCGGCGACCGGCTCGGCGTCGCGATAGAGTCGAGTGGTGTGGACGATTGTCCGGTGCCGTCGTTGATTCTTCAGCCGGTGGTGGAGAATGCCGTGACGCATGGAATTGCACATCTTCTCGAGGGCGGGGTGGTTCGTGTCACCACCTCCTGCTCGCCGGCGCGTATCGTCATGGTGGTAGACAATCCTTGCGATGCCGACCGTCCGAAACGGCGCGGCGGCGGCGTCGGGCTCGCCAACGTGCGTTCCAGGCTGCGCGCGCTCTATGGCACCGAAGCGTCGGTCGCCGCCTTCGAGCAGGACGGCCGCTGGCGTGTGGAGATCTCGCTGCCGACCGATCTGCCACCCGGGACCGGCACCGCTCGAGCGGAGGCCGCATGATCAATGACCAGCCCCTGCGCATCGTCATCGTCGACGACGAGCCGTTGGCGCGTGCGGTGGTTCGTGAGTTCGCCGGTCAGCATCAAGGCGTCGCGGTCGTGGCCGAGTGCGCCAACGGCTTCGAAGCAGTGAAAGCGGTCAGCGAGCTTGCGCCGGACCTGATCTTCCTGGACGTCCAGATGCCGAAGCTCAATGGCTTCGAGGTGCTGGAACTGCTCGGCCGCTCGGTGCCGGTCATCTTCACGACCGCGTACGATCAGTACGCGCTGCGCGCGTTCGAGGTCCACGCCGTCGACTACCTGCTGAAGCCGTTCGGAGAAGAACGTTTCGCCGAGGCGCTGTCGCGCGCCCGCGCGCGTTTGCTCACCCAGGAATCACTGCCGGTCGAGGCACTGGTGGCAGAGGCGCGGCCGCGCACCGGTCCGCTCGAACGCGTGCTGATACGTGACGGCTCGCAGGTCCATGTGATCCCGGTGGCGCAGATCGATTTCATCGAAGCGCAAGACGACTACGTCTGCTTCAAGGCAAACGGACGCGACTACCTCAAGGACCAGACGATGGCGTCGGTCGAGGCCACCCTCGATCCGGCGCGGTTCGTGCGGATCCACCGTTCTTACCTGCTCAACATCGAGCGCATCGCCCGGGTCGAGCTCTACGCGAAAGACAGCCGGGTCGCGGTGCTGCGCGACGGCCGGCGTCTGCCGGTCAGCCGGTCGGGTTACGCCAGGCTGTCGAAGCTGCTCTAGCGCGGCCGGGCGATTTGACAGGCCGCTCGCCAACGTGTTAACTATCCGGTCAGTTAAATTAACTGACTAGTTAGTTATGAAAAAACTGCAGGCCGGGCGGAAGGCAGATATCGGCACCCGCGAACGGGTTTTCGCCGCCGCCAGCGCAGAATTCGCGGCTCGTGGATTCGCCGGCGCCAACGTCGACCGCATCGCCAGGGCGGCCGGCGTCAACAAGGCGATGATCTATTACCACTTCAAGAGCAAGGCGGCCCTCTATCGCGAGATCGTGCGCGACATGTTCGATGCGGTCGCCGCCAGCCTCGAGGAGATGAGCGCCGAGCACCGCGATCCGGCCGGCAAGATCAGCGCCTTCGTCGAGGCGATCGCCCGGTCCGCCGAAGCGCGCCCCCACTTCCCGCCGATCTGGTTCCGGGAGATCGCCGAAGGCGGTACTCATCTCGACGAGGGGATCACCCGAACGGTTGCCGGCATCGTCAAGCGGCTGGCCGGGATCGTCAAGGAAGGGGTGAAATCCGGCCGGTTCAAGCCAGTCGATCCCCTGCTGGTCCACGGCGGTATCGTCGGACCGCTGCTCCTCTACTACGCGAGTGCCTCGCTGCGTAAGCGAATGGCGAGTGCCGGGGTGCCGGGCGCGGACTCCTACAAATCCGCCGAGGTGATCGCGCACGTTCAACGGGTGGCCCTCGCCACCGTGCAAGGAAGGCTGTAATGAGAGGGCGAGTGCTGGTCGCGGCCGGGATTGCGATGGCGTCTCTTGGGGTCGCGTGCAATCGGGGAACAGGCGACACCCCGGCTCGGGCCTCAGGTTATGTTGAAGCCACCGAAGTCCGCGTCGCCGGCGAAGTCGGCGGACGCCTGGTCGAGGTCCTGGTCGAAGAAGGAAAGCGCGTCAACATCGGTGATGTGATCGCGCGGCTCGACACGGCGGACATCGACATTGCGTTGCGCCGCGCCCACGCCGACAAGGACCAGGCGGCCGCGCAACTGCGACTGGTGCAGGCTGGGTCGCGCGTCGAAGACGTGCGGCAGGCATCCGCCCAGGCACAGTCGGCCCAGGCAGAGGTTGTTGCCGCACAGGCCGAGCTGTCGGCAGCGACGGCCGACCTCGAACGATTCGAATCCCTGCTCCGAGCCAACGCCGGCTCGCGCAAGCAGCGCGACGATGCCCTGACTCGTCAGCAGGTGGCGCAGGCACGGCTGAATGCTGCGATCGAAAGAGTGCGTGCCGCCGAAGCGGGGGTTGCGCGTTTGCGCGCCGGCTCACGTGCCGAAGAGATCGCCGCAGCGAGAGCGCGGGTGGCGGCCACCGACGTCCAGATCGCGGCAATCGAGAAGAACCTTGGCGACGCCGTGGTCAAGTCCCCCGTGAGCGGCGTCGTCACCTCGAAGCTGGTCGACCCCGGCGAAACAGTGCCACCCCGGGCGCCGCTGGCGGTTGTTTCAGATCTGGAGCACGCCTGGGCGAACGTTTATGTCGATGAGCCGGTCGTTCCGCTGCTCAAGCTCGGGCAGCCGATGATGCTCGTGACCGATGCCGGCCAACGGGTGGCCGGAACCATCTCGTACATCTCGCCGCGTGCGGAATTCACGCCGCGCAACGTGCAGACGGCGGACGAACGTTCGAAGCTGGTCTATCGCATAAAGGTGGCGGTCGACAATCGCGACGGAGTGCTCAAGCCGGGCATGCCGGTCGAAGCGGAAATGGCGAAATGACTGCAGCGGCGGTCGATTTCACCGGTGTGACGAAGACCTATGGCGAGGTCAAGGCACTCGACGGCATCAGCTTTTCGGTTGAACGCGGCGAGATGTTCGGCCTCATCGGTCCTGACGGCGCAGGGAAGACGACGGCCATCCGCATCGCCTGCGGCCTGCTGCGCCCGACCACTGGAACGGCGCGGCTGCTTGGATTCGATCCCGTGAGCCAGCACGGAAGCGTGACCAATGCGATCGGCTACCTGTCGCAGCGCTTCTCCCTCTACGGGGATTTGACCATCGACGAGAACATCGCCTTCTTTGCGGAACTGCACCGCGTCGACCACTACGGCGCCGCCCGCGACCGCCTGCTCGAGATGACACAGTTGACAGCCTTTCGTTCGCGCCGGGCCGATCGTCTCTCGGGCGGCATGAAACAGAAGCTGGCGCTTGCGTGCACGCTCGTTCACGAGCCGCAGGTGCTGATCCTCGACGAGCCGACCACCGGCGTTGATCCGGTGGCTCGCCGCGAGTTCTGGAAGCTGCTCTCGGAATTCGTTGCGCGCGGACTCACCATCATGATGTCGACACCTTATCTCGATGAGGCCGAGCGCTGCGGACGAGTGCTGCTGCTTCATGAAGGACGTGTTCTTGCGGTCGATCGGCCGCTGGAGCTGCAGCGGCAACTCTCCGGACGCCTGTTCGAAGTGATCACCGACACCAGCCGGCCGCCACTCGAGGCCCTCAGTCGGGTGCCGGGCGTCCGGGACGCGCAGGTCTTTGGTGACCGCGCCCACGTTCTGTATGACGGCGCCGCCGCGCAGGCTCCGTCCGCGATCAGCAACGCCCTCCTGGCGGAGGGCATCACCGTCGGCAGCGTTCGTTCGATCGCGGCGACGCTCGAGGATGTCTTCATCGGAATGCTGCGCGCGCACTGAGTGTGAGATGAGAAGAAATCTGCAGATCATTGTCGTCGTCGCGACTGTTTCGCTGGGTTACGCGGGCGTCGCGGGAGCGCAGGAGACGATCACTCTGGACCAGGCTCTCAGCCGCGCACAAGAGCAGAGCGGGCGCATCGCCGAGATTCAGGCGAGGCAGGCCGGGGCCGCCGCGGTCGAGAGCGGGCGTGGCGCAGCGCGAATGCCGGTCGTGTCGCTGCTCGCGGGTTATACGCGGACTAATCATGTGGAGGAGTTCAAGGTCTTCGCTCCCGGCCAGCCGACGAATGTGATCTATCCTGACATCCCGGACAACATCCGATCCCGCATCGACCTGCAGTGGCCGATTTATACCGGCGGACGCGCCGAAGCCCTGGTCCGTGCCGCATCGGCCGAGAGCAGTGCCGCCGGCCAGGACCTCGAGTCTGCGCGCGCGGATCTCCGGCTGGAGGTCACACGCGCGTTCTGGGCGCTGATCGCTGCGCGCGAAGCCGAGCGCGTGGTCGCAGTCTCGCTTGCGAACTACGACGCGCACGTTCGCGATCTTCGCGCCCGTCTGGACCAGGGCCTGATCCCCCCCAACGATATGACCTTTGCAGAGGCCCAGCGGTCGCACCAGCGCCTGCTCTCGATCGAGGCGACGAACATGCGCATGATCGCCGAGGCCGACCTCAGACGACTGATTGGAGGTGCCGGTGCGGTCGTTCCAGCGGCCACTCTCGAGAGCGCGGCGGCGATCGCACCCGAGGCCGCGGCCACCATTGCCACGCCACTCTTCGGGGCCGAGCGCCGCGCACTCGACTTCCGGCTTGGGGCATCACGCGCGCGCGAGCAGGCGGCGCGGGCGACCGCAATGCCGCAGATCTCGGTGGCAAGCGGCTACGATTTCGCCCGGCCGAATCCACGAATCTTTCCCCGGTCGGGTTCGTGGGAAGACTCGTGGGATGCATCGGTCAACTTCTCCTGGACTCTCTGGGACGGCGGTCGGCGCCGGGCGGAGCAGGCCGAGACCTCCGCCTCCACCAGCGCCATCCAGGCGCGCGTGACTGAATTCGAGAGGCAGGTTGCCTTCGAGATCGAGCAGCGCCGGCTCGAGCTCGACTCGGCACGAGCGGCAATCGAAGCATCGAGCGACGGGGTTCATAGCGCGGTAGAGACCCGGCGCGTCGTTGTCGAGCGCTATGCTGCCGGCGTGGTGACGAGCACTGACGTTCTCGACGCCGAACTCGCGCTGCTGCAGGCCGAACTCGACCGGACGAGGGCGCTGTCGGCGGCCGCTCTGGCTCAGGCGCGGCTCGAGAGAGCACGGGCGCGATGAGCGCAATCGAGGTCCGCAGCCTGACGCGGAAGTTCGGCCAGTTCACCGCCGTGGACGGCGTGTCGTTCGAGGTTGGCAAGGGTGAGATCTTCGGATTTCTCGGCAGCAACGGCGCCGGCAAATCCACCACCATCAGGATGCTGTGCGGGCTGCTGCGGCCGACATCCGGAACAGCCCTGGTGGGAGGCGTCGATGTCTCGCGCGATCCCGAAGGCGTCAAGCGTCGCATCGGCTACATGTCGCAGCGATTCTCACTTTACGAGCTCCTCACCGTCGATCAGAACATCTCGTTTTTCGGTGGGATTTACGGACTCGACCGCGACACGCTCGCCAGGCGCCGCACCTTCGTGCTCGAGATGGCCGGACTCGCCGGACGCGAATCGTCCCTGGCTCGCGACCTCGCGGGCGGCTGGCGCCAGCGCCTCGCGCTCGGCTGCGCCATTCTTCACCAGCCACCGATCCTGTTCCTGGATGAGCCGACCGGCGGGGTGGACCCGTTGTCCCGCCGGCAATTCTGGCGGCTGATCGATGCGCTGTCTTCCGATGGGGTCACCGTGCTCGTGACCACCCACTACCTCGACGAAGCAGAACGCTGCCATCGGGTCGCCCTGATCAACGGCGGACGCCTTGCCGTGATCGGCACAGTGGCAGAGGTCAAGCAGGTATTCGCCTCGCGCCCGATCGTCGAGATCCGCGCCGCCCGTCCGGTCGAAGCCATGCAGTTGCTCGACGCCATGCCCGGGGTTGAGAAGACCAGCCTGTTCGGAACGGCTCTTCACGCCGTTCTGAAGAACACGGACGTGAGCGTAGACGAACTCGCGCGGAAACTCCGCGACGCCGGGATCGTCGTTGAGAGCATCGCCGCGGTCCAGCCATCGCTCGAGGACGTCTTTCTCGACGTCGTCGACAAATCCGGGAGTGCAGCATGAGGACGATCCTCGCCGTCGCACGCAAGGAGCTCAGACAGATCAGGCGCGACCGCCGGACGTTGATGATCCTTGCTTTCCTGCCTGCCTTCTTCCTGCTGCTCTACGGCTACGCCCTGAACTTCGACATCCGCAACATTGCGCTCGCCGTCCACGATCGCGACGGCTCCGCGGAGAGCCGCGAATTGATTTCCGCATTCGTGAACTCCGGATATTTCGACATGCAGGCATCGATCACCAGCATGCGTGACGCGGAACGCCTGCTCGACCGCAACGACGCGCGAGCGGTGCTGGTTATCCCGGAGGGTTTCTCGCGAACCGTCACCACCGGCGGCACCGCTGAAGTGCAGGTCATCATCAATGGCGACAACGCCAATACCGCAACAACGGTCATCGGCTATGCGTCGAGCATCCTGCGAACGGCCGGGGCGCAGTACGCGCCGGGCGGCGCCGTCCTGTCACCGATCAACGTCGAACCGCGGATCTGGTACAACCCCGAGCTTCGCAGCACCCTGTTCCTGGTTCCTGGCCTGATCGCGTACGTGACGATGCTGATGGCGGTGACGTCGACCGCGTTGTCGATCGTGCGTGAGAAGGAGACTGGAACCATCGAACAGGTGCGAATGGCGCCAGTCGGCACCTTTCCCTTCATCGCTGGAAAGGCGCTGCCGCACTTCATCATTGCGCTCGGGTCCGGCGTCGCCGTGTTTGGAGCCTCGATGCTCCTGTTCGACCTGCCGATGCGCGGAAACTGGCTGACGCTCGCCATCGCCCTTTCGCTCTATCTCGTCGGCGCCCTGGCCACGGGGTTGCTGGTGTCGACCATTTCCGATACCCAGCAGGTCGCCTTTCAAATTGCGCTGCTCGTCTCGCTACTGCCGACGTTGATGCTCTCGGGGTTCATCTTCCCGATCGCGAGCATGCCGGCGGCGCTGCAGGTCATCACTCACGCGGTGCCGGCGCGATATTTTCTGGAGGCGCTTCGCGGCATCGTCTTGAAGGGGACCGCCGCCTCCCACCTGGTGCCTGAATTCGGCGCGCTGGCGATCTACGCGTCAGCGGCCTTGGCGCTCGCTTCCATTCGGCTTGCGCGGGAGCGAGGCTGACATGCAGCGGCTTCGTGTGCTGGTCTGGAAAGAGTTCGTCGAGCTGCGACTCAACCCTCGCCTGTTCGGGGTTGTCATCGTTGCGCCGATCATGCAGCTGACGCTTCTCGGATATGCGGCGTCCACCGATGTGAAGGACGTGCCGGTGGTCGTTGCCGATGGCGACCGGTCCGTTGCGAGCCGTGAACTGATCGACCGATTCGAGGCATCCAGGAATTTCTCGGTGATCGGGTCCGTGACAACGGTGAACGAGATCGAGCCCTACCTCGAGACTGGCGGAGCGTGGCTCGGTCTGGTGATTCCGGCCGGCTACGGACGCGCGCTCGCGAATGGGCGTCCGGTGACGCTGCAGCTGGCTGCCGACGGCACCGATGCGAATTCGACGACGGTGGCGCTTGGATATGCGACCGCGCTCGTCGGCGGGTATGCGCGAGACATGGTCGAGGCCAGCGCCCCGAGCCATGCAGCACCCGCGGCGATCGATCCGCGGATACGAGTCTGGTTCAATCCGCAGCTGGAGAGCCGCCACTTCATGATCCCGGGTGTGCTTGCGCTGGTGCTGCTGGTCGTCACGGTCAATCTCGCCGCGATGGCGATCGTCCGTGAGAAAGAGGTGGGCACGCTCGAGCAACTCAACGTGACGCCGGTCCGCCGGTGGGAACTCATCGCCGGCAAGCTGCTTCCCTATGGACTGATCGGAATGATCGATGTGCTGCTGGTGGTAGCGGTGGCGGTGTTCTGGTTCCAAGTTCCGCTGCGTGGCAGTTTCCCGCTGCTATTCGGAATCAGCGCGATCTACATCCTCTGCACGCTGGGTCTGGGGCTGTTCATCTCGACGATTTCGGATACGCAGCAGCAGGCGATGATGACCGCCACGTTCTTCTTTTTGATGCCGATGATCTACCTGTCGGGTTTCGTGTTCCCGATCGAGAACATGCCTGGAGTCATCCAGTGGGTCACGTACCTGATCCCGTTGCGCTACTTCCTGGTCGTCGTACGCGGGATCTTCCTGAAGGGCATCGGCATGGAGATCCTCTGGCCCCAGGTTGCCGCGCTTGCCGGCTGGGGCACCGTTGTCCTGTCGCTGGCGATCGTCCGG
>Ga0126307_10003561_pt1 | contig 10671 bp, 16 predicted proteins | sample Plot28_FD_89955 | JGI IMG/M metagenome (GOLD analysis project Ga0126307, IMG submission 89955) | Serpentine soil microbial communities from UC McLaughlin Reserve, CA, USA - Plot28 | ecosystem: Environmental > Terrestrial > Soil > Grasslands | place: USA: UC McLaughlin Reserve, Lake County...
CGGCCAGGCCGAGCTTCCGGTGGAAGGGCGTCACGCACGTGCCGCGCCGGCTGCTCCCGGCCCACGCGCTGGTGATCGCGCTGACCCCACTCCTGGACGAGCGAGCGACGGGCGCGCTGCTCGACCTGCGCGCACGCGGGTACGACCTCGTCGTCCTCGAGATCTCGCCGGTCAGGGATGCGCGCCGCGACGACCTCCCGCACCGTCTCTGGAGGCTTCAGCGCGACGCGCTGCGCTCCCGCTTCGAGACGCTCGGCATTCCGGTCGCACGTTGGGAGCCCGCGCACGGCGGAGTCGAGCTGGCGATCGAGGAGGTGATCACTTCCCGGCGCCACGCACGACGGGTCGCGCGCGTCTGACGACCGCCGCCGGCGCGGTTGCGCTCGCCGCGCTCGCCGGCGCGGCCGCCGCCGGGTCGCTCGCCCTCGCGGCGGCTGCGACGGCGCTCGTGGCAGTGGCGCTCGTCGTCGGCCGCGCGGCGCCGGTCTCCGTGGCGCTGCTGCTGTTGGGGGCGATGTACGTGGCCCCGGAGGGCGACCGCGCGATACCGGCGCCGATCTACGGCGGAGCGCTGCTGCTCGTGGCGGAGCTTGCCTTCTGGTCGTTGGACGAGCGCACGCCCGGACGGGTCGGGGGGCCCGCCACGCCCCGGCTCCTCGGGATCGTCGCGGTCGTGGCGACCGGGGTCGCGGCCGGTGCGCTCGTGCTGCTGGCCTCGGACCCGGACGTGGCGCGATCGCCGGCGAGGACCGCGGCCGGCGTCGGCGCGATCCTCGCCTGCATCGCGGTCCTCGCCCTGCTCGCCCATACTCGAAACGCACCGCGTCAGTGACCGAGCGGTTCGCCGGCGTCGTCGAGTTCCCAGCGGGCACCCGCACGGCGCAGGACGCGGCGACGGCGATCGGCTGCGCGGTCGGCCAGATCGTGAAGTCGCTGGTGTTCCGCGACGGCGAGGGCGGGCCCGGGGTCCTCGTCCTCTGCAGCGGCGCGAACAGGGTCGCCGCCGACCGGCTCGGGCTGGTGAAGGCCGACGCCGGCTTCGTGCGCGAGGTGACGGGCTACGCCATCGGCGGCGTGCCGCCGTGGGGCTGGGCGACGCCGCCCGCGCGGACGCTGATCGACCCGGACCTGCTGTCCTACGACGAGGTGTGGGCCGCGGCCGGCACACCACGCAGCGTGTTCCCGCTCACGCCGTCCGAGCTCGTCGCGCGCACCGGAGGCGAGGTCGTCGCCGTGAACCAGGAGGCGCCCCCGAGCGACTAGCGAGCCCTAGCGGCCCTACGCGCCGCCCCAGTCCGACCACGGCTCGCGCTCGAGCGCCGCCTCGAACGCGGCGCGGTCATGCACCGGCTCGCCGTGGGAGACGAGGACGTGCTCGAACGGCAGGTCGAGCAGCGCGCGGAGCGCGGGCAGCACGCGCTCCCGGTGCCACGGCGTCGCCCAGACGCGCAGCACGCCGCGGGGCGCCGTCAGCGCGTCGGCGAACACGACCGCGCGCTGCTCCGGGAGGTACAGCGGCGTCTCCATCGTCTCGCGGCCGTCGTGCAGGGCGACCAGGCCGCCGGGCAGCTCGTCGCCGGGCCGCACCGGCTCGAGCCCCGTTCGCGGCACGTCGTCGCGCCAGTAGAGCTGCGGCCCGAACGCGCGGGCGCCGTACCAGCGGACGAACAGGTCGACGTCGCGGACGTGGTCGGGCTTCAGGACGGCCACGACGTCCGGCGGCCGCGCCTCCAGGCGCGACCAGACCTCGCACGCCCCCCGCGCAGGCGCCAGCGGGTCGAGCGCCAGCACCACGCCGCGCGACTCGACGGCGAACGACGCCACCTCCGGCTCCCAGTCGGCGGCCTCCTCCCACGCCGGATGCGGCTGGCGCCACAGCCATAGCCCCGGCGCCACGTCGCGGACCTCGACGCTCACGCCGCCGTCGCCCGGTCGATGCGCGGCAGTGCGGCCACGCGCGCGTCGCGTGACACCGCGGCGATCTCGCCCGGCACCTCGGCCACCTTCACGCCGCGCGCGAGCTTCTCCGCGCCGCCCAGCGGCGCGAAGAAGTCGTCGTAGTGCGTCGGGACGACGAGCCGCGGATCCAGGCGCCGCAGGACCCGCTCCCAGTAGTGCGGCGTGACGCCCCGGCCGGCGATCCCGGCGAGGAAGACGTCGACCGGCTCGTGGCCGAGCGCGTCGTCGTCCAGGTTCGCGCTGCCCTGGTGGTAGAGGGAGGCGCCCGCGACGTCGATCCGGATGCCCCACACCGCGCCGCACTTGTACGCCGTCGGCACGAGCCCGTGCAGGTGCTCGCAGGTCAGCTCGCCGTCCATCGGCACCTTCCGGCCGAACAGCAGCTTCGAGTGCCGGCTCGGCACGAAGCGCACGACGAACGGCCCGAGCTCGATCGGGTCGTGCGGGACGACCTCCACGACTCTGTCCTCCAGCCCGTGCAGCCGCATCAGCCGCACGAGCGACGCCGAGCCGTACGCGCGCGTGCCGAAGCGCCGCGCGACCGCCGGCGCGTCGATCGCATGGTCGAAGTGCGTGTGGCCGATCAGCACGCCGGCCACCGGCCCGGGCCCGGACAGGTGGCGTGCGATCATCGCCTCGTCCGGAAGCGCGCGGCGGCGCAGCGGCAGCGCTCGCAGCGGCACGCGCGACACGTACGGGTCGACCAGGAGCGACACGCCCTCGTAGGTGATCCGGAAGCCCGAGACGCCGAGCCACTCGATCTCCACGCCCGCGGGCAGGCCGACCGGGACGCGCTCGAGCTCGCGGAGCGCCTGGGCGCCGTCGCTCACGCCGGGCGGTGACAGACGGCCTCGACGTTGTTGCCGTCGGGGTCGAGCGCGTAGGCGCCGTAGTAGTTCGGGTGGTAGATCTCGCGCACGCCGGGCGCGCCGTTGTCCGTGCCGCCGGCCTCCAGTGCGGCGGCGTGGAAGGCGTCGACCGTCGCCCGCTCGTCGACCGCGAAGGCCACGTGGACGCCGGTCACCGCCCCCCGCCGCGACTCGATCCAGAAGAACGGCTTGCCGTCGCGCCCGAAGCCTGCCGCCTGCGCCACCGGCTCCATCAGCAGCGCGATCCCGAGCGGCGCGAGCGCCTGTGCGTAGAACGCCTTGCTTTGCTCGTAGTCGCTGACGGCGAAGCCCACGTGGTCGAGCATCGGCGGCAGTATGACGCCATGGCGACCATCCGCCCCTGCCGCCCCGGCGAGCGCGAGGCCGTGCTCGCGGTCGTCAACGCGGCCGCCGAGGCCTATCGCGGCGTGATCCCCGCCGACCGCTGGCATGAGCCGTACATGAGCGCCGAGGAGCTCGACACCGAGATCGCCGCCGGCGTCAGCTTCTGGGCCTACGAGGACGACGGCGGGCTGGCCGGCGTCATGGGCGTGCAGCCCGTCGCCGACGTCGAGCTGATCCGCCACGCGTACGTCGCGCCCGAGCGCCAGCGCGCCGGCATCGGCGGCGCGCTGCTCGCACGGCTCACCCGGGCCGACGCCCGGCGCCAGCTCGTCGGCACGTGGGCGGCCGCCGGATGGGCGATCCGCTTCTACCGCCGCCACGGCTTCGAGCTCGTCGACCGCGAACCCGCGGCCAGCCTGCTACGTAAGTACTGGACGATCCCCGAGGCCCAGATCGAGGCCTCGGTGGTGCTCAGCAGAACTCACGGGAGGCACGACTAGATGCTCAGGACCTGGCGGATGCTCGCGGCGCTCTTGACCGTCGCGGCGCTCACGCTCGGCGCGTCCGCGGCCACGGCGAAGAAGCCGGCCGAACGCGTCTTCACCCTGCAGCCCGATCCGGCGGGCAACCCGGAGGGCGTGGCCTACGACAAGCGCTCGAAGGCGTTCTTCGTCTCCATCACGGGCGACGGCGCGATCTACCGCGGCACGCTCGGCAGCGACACCGTGTCGCCGTTCATCGCCGGCGGCCCCGGCCGCGCGGCCGTCGGCCTGGAGATCCGGCGCGGCAAGCTCTACGTCGCCGGCGGCCCGAGCGGCACGATCACCGTCTACGACATCGCGACGCAGGCCGTGCTGGCCACGTTCGAGACTCCGAGCGGCGGCTTCCTCAACGACGTCGCGGTCACCCGCCGCGGCGACGTCTACGTGACCGACTCCTTCCGCCCGACGCTGTGGCACGTCACGCGCGAGCAGGTGAACGCCGGCGGCGGCGCTCCCCAGCCGCTGGACGTCAGCGCGATCCCGGGGCCCTACGGCCCGAACCAGTTCAACGCCAACGGGATCGTGAGCAAGGGCAACCGCAGGCTCGTGATCGTCGACTCCAACGACGGCGGGCTCTGGCGGCTCGAGCTCGGCGCCGACCGGGCCTCGATCCGCAGCCTGACCCAGGTGGAGGGCGCGACCGTGCCGGGCGGTGACGGCATGCTCCTCGACCGCGGCCGTCTGGTCGTCGTGCAGGGCAGCGGCATCGACCAGCTGTCGTTCCTGAAGCTGCGCAACGGCGCGCGCCGGGCCGAGCTCGTCGACACCCGCACGAGCGACCTCCTGAACGGCCCGTCGACCGTCGACCGTGCCAAGCGCCACTACCTGGTGGTCAACGCCGACTTCGCGAACGGCGCGACGCCGTTCACCGTGGCCGGCCTCCCGCGGCACGCGGGCCACTAGCCGGGGCGGGCTAGGAGAGCAGGAGCGTGTCGAGCCCGCGGGTGAGGCCGACACGCTCCGGCGCCCGCCGGGCCGCGATCAGGGTCCCGGCCACGTAGGGCTCGGGCGTGCCGCCGGCGTCGTGGCGGATCGTCAGGCGCTCGTCCGGCAGCCCGAAGACCACCTCGGTCGAGACGACGAAGCTCGGCAGGCGGACGGAGTGGACCTGCCCGCCGCCGACCGTCGCCCCGCGCGCCTCGCGCGGGCCGTGCAGGGCGTCAAGCGGGTGGCCGAGCTCCGGCGGCCGGACCTCGCCGAGGCGCTCGGCCAGCTCCTGCGCCGTGCCGGACGGCACGTCGGGCTTCGCCGCGCTCGCGTAGTCGAGCACCTCCCAGGCGGGCAGGTGGCGCGCCGCGAGCACCGCCGCCGCCTGGCACATGGCGGCGGTCAGCGAGAAGTTGCCCGAGGCGATCACGCCCACGCCGCGGTCGCGCGCTGCCGCGTCGATGTCCGCGAAGTCCTCCGCGGTCAGCCCCGACGTGCCGATGACGACGCGCACGCCGGCCGCGATCGCGGCGAGCGTGTTGCCCTTCACGGCGTCCGGCGATGTGTAGTCGATCAGCACGGCGACGCCGTCGAGTGCGTCGCCGACGCTCGCGTGGACGGGCGCGCCGTCGACCTCGCCGCCGGCGGCCGACCGGGCCACGGCGGAGCGCAGGACCATGTCCGGCGCCTCGCGTACGCCGCGCACGAGCGCGCGCCCCGTCCAGCCCGTGGCGCCGGCGATGCAGACCGAGAGAGGCTCCATGCGCGCACATGATCGATGATGTGTCGATGGCGCCCACGGTCGTCCTCCTCGGGCCACCCGGCAGCGGCAAGGGCGCGCAGGCCGAGCGGCTGCGCGACGAGCGGGGCTTCGCCGTGCTGGCGACCGGCGACCTGCTGCGCGAGGCGCGTGCCGCGGGCAACGAGCTCGGCCGGCGCGCGTCCGACTACATCGACCGCGGCGACCTGGTCCCCGACGACCTGATCGTCGACGTCATCCGCCACGCGCTGGCGTCCTGCGACTCGCAGCCGGTGACGCTCGACGGCTTCCCGCGCACCGTCGCCCAGGCCGACGCGCTCGCCGGCGTGCTCGACGACCACGGCCGGGAGCTGACCGCGGCGATCCTCATCGACGTGCCCGACGACGTGGTGGTCGAGCGGATCAGCGGCCGCCACCAGGAGCGCACGGACGACCGGCCGGAGACCGTGCGCGAGCGGCTGCGCGTCTACCACCGCGCCACCGAGCCGCTCGTGACCTACTACGAGGACCGCGGGCTGCTGCGCCGCGTCGACGGCTCGCCGGACGTCGAGACGGTCGCGGCCGGGATCCGCGAGGCGCTCCCCTAGCCCGGCGCGCGGGCGGTGACGACCCAGGTCGACGCGGTCGAGACGACGCCGCCGGGCCGGACCAGCGGCCCCAGCTCGTCGCGCAGCGCGGCGCGGATCGGCTCGTGCAGGTGCGCCGCGCGGTCGCCCTGGACGCGCAGGATCTCGCCCGCCGGACCGAGGTCCATGTGGCGGTACTTGACGAAGCGCTCGAAGTGCGGGCCGTCCCAGGCCTCGATGGCTGCGGCGTTGGCCGGTGAGACGTCGATGCTCATGGGCCAACGCTCCACCGGCGCCGCGCGCCGGTCAAGCGCCCAGAATGCCCGCGGTGACCTCTCTCACCCGCACGCCGCGCCCGACGCTGCTCATCGGCATCTCGATCGTCATCGTCATCGCGATGCTGTTCGCCAACGGGATCGTGATCGAGGACGGCGCCGACGAGCGCTCGGTGAGCGGCTTCATCGGGTTCACCCTGTTCGGCGTGGCGCTGAGCGCGGTGCTGCTGCTCGTCGCCGTGCCGCGGGTGCCCCGCGAGCACCGCACGACCGCCGTGCTCGCGTTCGGCATCGCCGCCGTGGTGACGTGCGTCGTCTTCTGGAGCACGCTGCCGTTCGAGTTCGGCATCGCGGCGATCGCGGCCGCCGGGCCGGGCGACGACACCGCCGAGGGCGTCGCGCCCGCCCCGTCGACGGCGGGAGTCCTGCTCGGGATGCTCGCCATCATCGCCGCGTTCGTGCTCTGCCTCGTGGGCTAGGCGCCGGGCAGCCAGCGCGGGTCGAACGCGACCGGCCGGTCGGGGGCCAGTCCGGCGTAGGCCTCGTCGGCCACGGTCGTCTGCTCGCGCACGCCGGCGCCGTGGCGCAGCGCGAGCTCGGAGACCGGGTAGACGACGCCGCCCTGCGTCCGGCCGCCGAGCGCGAGCAGCGTGCACGGGCCGTCGCCGGCGCCGAGGAACACGTGCTCCGTCCACGGCGGGCAGTGCACGAAGTCCCAGGCGCGCAGCCGCCGCTCCTGCTCCTCGACGAGCAGCAGCGCCTCGCCCTTGAGGACGAGGAAGTCCTCCTGGTCGCCTTCGCGGTGGTACCAGCAGGCGGGCTGCCCCGGCTCGAGCACGCCGATGTTGACTCCGATGCGCTCGAAGCGCACGTCGCCCGCGAACGTCGTGTACGCCCCGAAGACGCCGGTTTCCCAGCGGGCGTCGGCGACGTTGACGACGAACCAGCCCTCGCCCACGGGCGCGCCGTCGCGGACCGGCGCCTCGGGGATGCCGCGCGGCACGGCGTCGGCGTCGATCGGGAACACGCGCCGGCGCCGCTCGCTGTCGGCCATGCGGGCGATCCGGCCGTCGCCGTCGATGTCGAACCCGATGTGCACGCCGGCGCCCAGCCGCGGGTCGACCCCGGCGAGGCTCGGCGCCCGCAGGTGCAGCGCCGCACGGCGCTCGTCGGCCGCGAGCTCCGCGGTCTCGACGTCGTCGAGCGCCGCGGAGCGCTCGAGCCACATGCCGACGATCTCCTCCGGCGACTCGCACCGCCACTCGGGCCGGACGCCCTGCCAGGTGGCGTCCGGCGCGAGCAGCGCGAGCATGGCTTCACGGTCGCCGCGGCGGGCGGCGTCCAGCCAGGCGATGAGGGTGTCAAGGTTGCGCCTGCGGCTCACACCCTGGTCCCGACCGCGAGCAGGTACTCCTTCTCGAGGCGCGCGTGGTCGGGCGTCCCGCGGTTCCACTCGTCGCTGAACGCGTCGAGCGCCGCCTCGAGCTCGGCCTCGCGGTCGTTGCGGCGGGCGTTGGCCCGGGCGGCGACCGTCGGGCCGTAGCGCTGCTTGAAGTGCGTCGCCCAGTCGTGCGGGTGCTCGAAGGCTGTCACCTCGAGCGTCTGGCGGTCGAGCGTGCGCCACTCGACGCGATCGCCCACGAGCTCGCGCAGGTGGTCCTCTCCGCCCCACAGCGGGGGCAGCTGCGCGCCGGGCGGCGGCGGCGGGGCGAACGGGCGCATCGTGCGGAACAGCGCGCCGATCATGCCCTCCGGGGTCCAGTTCAGCAGGGCGATCGTGCCGCCCGGCCGGCAGACCCGCACCAGCTCGTCGGCGGCCGGCTGGTGCATCGGCGCGAACATGACGCCGATGCAGGACATGACGACGTCGAACGACGCGTCCTCGAACGGCAGGTGCTCGGCGTCGGCCTCGACCCAGTCGAGCTCCACGCCGGCGTCGCGCGCGCGGCGGCGGCCCGCCTCGAGCAGCTCCGGCGTGAGGTCGCTCGCGGTCACTTCGGCGCCGGCCTGGGCGGCCGGGATCGAGGCGTTCCCCGTGCCCGCGCCGATGTCGAGGACGCGCATGCCGGGCCCGATGCCGGCGGCCTCGACGAGGCGCGGCCCGAGCGGCGTCAGCCACGTCTCGACCATCGAGGGGTAGTCGCCCGACGCCCACATGGCGCGGTGGCGCGCCTTCAGTTCCATATCGGCTGTTTGAGTCATGGCCGGCGAACGTAGTCCATTACGCTCGGCCGATGAATACGGCTGGCACCCCTTCGATCGTCACCGGCGTCGACTTCGTGTCCGTCCCGACGCAAGACCTCGAGCGCGCCGTCGCGTTCTACGGCACGACGCTCGGTTTGCGCCGCTCGATGTACAAGCCCGAGCGCAACTTCGCCGAGTTCGAGACTGGCACGGTCACGCTGAGCGTGGTCGACCCGGAGCGCATGGGCATCGGCTCGTTCCGCCCCAACGCGAACCACCTGGCGATCCGCGTCGACGACGTCGCGGCGGCGCGGGACGCGCTCGAGGAGCGCGGCGTCGAGTTCATGGGCGACCTCTTCGACACCGGCGTCTGCCACATGGCGTTCTTCGCCGACCCCGACGGCAACGCGCTCATGCTCCATCACCGCTACGCGCCGCGCGTCCCCGAGAGCTGAGTCACCGCTCGCCGCGGTGCAGGTTGATGACCAGCAGCCCGACGAGCCGGGACACGACCAGCGCGACGTAGGCGACACCGGCGATCTGCTCGAGCATCACCAGCCCGCGGGCGAACGGGTCGACCGGGATGACGTCGCTCAGCCCGGTGCTCGAGAGGTTCGTGAAGCTGAGGAACAGCAGCTCGACCCACGTGCGGGCGGCGTCCGGGTCCTCCGCGGCGGTGAAGCTGCCCGGCTCGATCGCCTGGCAGACGATGAAGACGTAGGCGAACGCCCACGCGACGAGGGTGAACGTCGCGCCGACGGCGAACAGCTCGTCGCGCGTGATCACGTGGTCCTCGAGCATGTACGTGATCAGCGCGCCCGCGGCGTAGAAGTAGAGGATCGCCTCCAGCGCCGACGAGTACGGCAGCAGGTCGGTGCTGTCGGTGATCGCCTGGATGAGGAGGAGGATCGTGGCCGGGATGCCGAGGGCGAGGCCGATCGACAGCTGCGCGGGGGTGCTCCGCACGGCGAGCAGCACCAGGCTGAGGATCAGGATCCCGAAGACGCTGAACAGCGCTCGTCCGACGTCCTCGCCCTCCATGAACGGGTACAGGAGGACGCCGGCGAGCTGCGCGGCCAGGAGGATCGCGGAGGGCTGACGCCGGGCGAGCGAGAGCAACTGCGGGGCAGGGACTCGAACCCCAACTACCAGAGCCAGAATCTGGCGTGCTGCCAATTACACCACCCCGCAAGGGCGGTCGACCAGTATAGGGACGGCCTCCGCTCGCGCTAGCCTGTTCAGCGCGGTGCGGGACGGCGGGACACCATCCGTGCGGCTGCTGGAAGCCGACCCGGATCTGGGCAGGGGCCTGGATCGCGAGCAGGCGCGCCAGGCGACGGCCCGGCTCGTCGCGCGCGTCGTCGATCTGCCGCGCGGCGCCTGGCGGCCGCGGGCCCAGCGGAACGGCTCGGGCGAGCCGCTGGGGCTGCTCGTCATCGACGGACTGCTCGTGCGCGAGGCGTCCCTGGGCGCTCATCCGTCGGCCGATCTCCTCGGTCCGGGCGACCTGGTCCAGCCGTGGGACGACGGCGAGCCCGAGATGCTGCTGCCGCGCGACCTCGCCTGGTCGGCGCTCGCCCCCACGCGCCTCGCGATCATCGATCGCCCGCTCGTCCTGCGGGCCGCGCCCTTCCCGGAGGTCTTCGCGACCCTGATGCAGCGCTCGGCGCGCCGGGCCGAGCGGCTCGTCGTCCTGCAGGCGATCGCGCACCTGACGCGCGTCGACGACCGGGTGCACGCCCTGCTCTGGTGCCTTGCCGAGCGCTGGGGCCGCGTCGGGCCCGACGGCGTCGTCGTCAGCCTGCCACTGCCGCACCGCACGCTGGCCGGCATGGTCGGCGCCCGCCGCCCGTCGGTCACCACCGCGCTCGGGCAGCTGATGGAGCGCGGGCTCATCGAGCGCCGGGCGGCCGGCGGCTGGATCCTCCACGGTTCGCCGCCCGCGGCCGCCGCGCGCGAGGCGGCCTAGGAGGGTTCGGCGAAACGGGCGACGTGACCGGGCCGGTCGTGGACCGAGCCGGGCGCCGCACGTGCCCGAAGGGAATCCTGGAGGGATTTCCGAGGGCCCGGGTGGCGATCCGGCGAAGCGTCCACGGGCGGATCCGGGCATGTCGGTGTTTCGCCGACCCCTCCTTAGGCAGCGGCGAGCGCCGCCCGCGCCTCCTCGAGGTCGTCGGGCCGGTTCGCAGCGAGCGCGGCCACGAGCCGCTCGCCGGCGTAGTACAGGACGGCGAAGGCGCCGTC
>Ga0126307_10003562_pt1 | contig 10667 bp, 7 predicted proteins | sample Plot28_FD_89955 | JGI IMG/M metagenome (GOLD analysis project Ga0126307, IMG submission 89955) | Serpentine soil microbial communities from UC McLaughlin Reserve, CA, USA - Plot28 | ecosystem: Environmental > Terrestrial > Soil > Grasslands | place: USA: UC McLaughlin Reserve, Lake County...
GAATACCTGCAGCGGGATGTCCCGCGATCGGCCGTTGACCCGGATGTCGCTGTCGAACTGGGTGCGTCCGGTCGCCTCGATGACGCCAGGCCGCTTGCGCACCTCGTCCGTGATCTCGCTCATCCGCCTGGGGTCGATGGGTCGGTCAAGCAGGATCGTCGCCGACGCCGGCCCGGTGCTCGTGTACGTATTGCTGGTCTCCCTGCTGGTAGCAGCCCAGGCAAAGAGGACCCCGCCGAACACCGTCAGGCTGACCGAGATCGCGACTACCATCAGCGCAAACCGGGACCAGCTCGCCCGCAGGTCCCTGCGCAACTTGATCGCCATCAGGCTCCTCACTCCGGCACCTCCGCCGACACGCGCTCATCTTCGACGACGCGGCCGTCCACTAGTGTTACCTCTCGACCGACGATCGACCTGATGTCGCGTTCATGGGTGACGACCACGATGGTCTGTCCCTCGGCGTTCAGGTCGGCGAACAACTCGAGTACGGCGTCGGAAGTGACTGAGTCGAGGTTGCCTGTCGGCTCGTCAGCCAGGAGCAGCGGAGGGTCGTTGGCCAGAGCCCGCGCGATCGCAGCCCGCTGCTGCTGTCCCCCGGACAGTGTAGAGGTCAGTTTGCCGGCCTGCTCAGCGATGCCGACTCGTTCTAGTAGCTGCTGTGCCCGATCTCTACGGTCGCCGATAGGGATCTTGCCGGCGAAGTCCATCGGCAACATCACGTTCTCGACAACTGTCAGCGTGGGCAGAAGCTGGAAGAACTGGAACACCAGCCCCACGTTGCGTCCCCGCCAGGAAGATAGCCCGGACTCCGACAACGAACCGAGATCGGCGCCCGCAACGCGAACGGTTCCGCTGGTGGGCCGATCTATACCGGCAAGCAGGTTTAGCAGCGTCGTCTTCCCGCTGCCCGACCGCCCCACGACCGCGACGAACTCGCCCCGCATGATATCGAGGCTCAGGTGATCAATGGCAATGACCTCACCAGCACCCAATGGATAAGCCTTGATGGCGTCGCTGACCTGTATCGCAAACTCCACTATGGATACCTCCGTCCATATACGCTTCTCATCGGGTTCTGTGTTCGCTCTGATGAAATGCCGATCGGTGATCCCAGCAAGCAAGCGACCTCGCCAGACCAGCCGGCCATGTATTCAACGCGTCTTGTGCTCATGATGGCGCGTGCATACCAGGGCCCATGCCAAGGCCACCGCCGATAAGGAACATGATGACGACCAGCAGGACCACGATGATCAAGACGATCCCTAGCACTCTTACCCAGCGCGGGGTGCCGTTGTCAGGTTGCGGGTTGGCCGCGTGTGCCTCCTCTCCGGTTGGTGATAGCAGTTTATCGAGACAATATATCATTGTCAAGACACAGCGTTCTAGATTCGTCATTGCGTATACTTTGGTATAATGGTGTCGTGCCGAAGCTATGGAATGAGACGATAGAGGCGCACCGTGCGGCGGTGCGGGATGCGATCCTGGAGACCACTGCGGGTCTGGTTGACGAGCATGGGTTGCTCTCGGTTACGATGTCGCAGATCGCCGAGAAGGCGGGCATAGGACGTGCGACGCTATACAAGTACTTCCCTGACGTCGAGGCGATCCTGCTCGCCTGGCACGAACGTCACGTCAGTAGCCATCTCCAACATCTCGCGGAGGTCGGTGACCACTCTGGCGACGCTCGAGAGCGGCTCGAAACCGTGCTGGAGGAATACGCGCTAATCGAGCACAAGCGTAACGCCACAGAACTGGCGGCGCTGCTGCATCGCGGTGAGCACGCTGTACGGGCTCAGCAGCACCTCTCGGACATCATCCGAGGGTTGCTGAGCGAGGCGGCAAAGACCGGTGAGATCAGGGATGATGTCGCGCCTGAGGAGCTTGCGAGCTACTGTCTGCATGCCCTCGCGGCGGCCGGCGGCATGCAGTCCGAAGCCGCGGTCCGCCGTCTCGTCAAGGTCACTCTCACAGGCCTGCAGCCGACTTCGTAAGCCAACGAGCTCGACGCTGCGGCTCACATTGATTCGAAGTCAGCGGAAGATCAAGGGGCGTGCCGTTCGGCACGCCCCTTGATCGAGGGAAAGCCGTCTGTGGCTATCCTTGCTGCGTGATCCTCTGCTCGGTCGCCGGGTCGGGGGCGCTGAACGGTTGCGACAGGCTGGAGACGTGCTCTTCGAGCGCGTCCAGGTCGCCGCCGAGGGTCTGCGGGTTCGTGCCCTCCTTGAAGACCGTGAAGCCGTCGCCGCCGGTGGCGATAAAGCTGTTGGCCGCGACGCTGTAGGTCGTAGAGCGGTCTATCGGGGTGCCGTCGGGCAGCGTGACGGAAGTTATGCGTTGACCCGCCGGGTTCGTGGAGTTGTAGGAGAACTTCAGGCCGCTGACCAGCAGGATGCGGGTCCTCGGATTGCCATTGGCGTCGACCTGGAACTGCTGTTCGAGGAGGCGGAAGATCTGGTCTCCGGTCAGCTGCATCTTCACGACCTGGTTGTCGAAGGGTTGGACGGAGAAGAGCTCGCCGTAGGTGACCGGACCGGCCGCTATGTCGGCGCGGATGCCGCCGGGGTTCATAAAGGCGAAGTCGGCGCCGGCGAACTCGCGCTGGCCGTCGGCGATTAGGTCGCCCAGAGCGCTCTCACCGGCGGCGTTGGCCGTGCGCGAGATGTCCGTCTGGGCGGTCCCGACCACCCGCTCTGCGATGGGGGTTATGCGGGCCTTGTAATCCGCCACGAGCTGCGCGGTCCTCGGGTCCGGCTGCACGGCGTCGTCGAAGGTAGTCACGATGTCGGCCGAAGAGCTCGTCACGTCCCCGGTCTTGCGGTCGATCTTCATTTTCACGGCGTCGAAAGCCGTACCGACGCTGAACGCTTCGACGACGAGCTTGTTGCCGACCCTGTTGTTGAGCAGCGAGTGCGAGTGTCCTGCTACGACGACGTCCACAGCGTCTGACATCTGGGCCGTCTCGTCCAGGATCTCACCCACGGCCTGTGTGGTGCTGGTCTGGAACCCGCCCGCGTGCGCGAGCACGACGATGGTCTCGACCCCCTGGTTCTGCAACTGCCTGGCGTACTTGTTGACCGTGTCGGAGATGTCCAGGTAGTTGAAGGGCGCCACCGCGTCGGGGGCGACGATGTTGGGCGTCTCCAGGGTGGTGACCCCGATAAAGCCGACCCTAACACCGTCGCGCTTGACGATCTGGTACGGCGGCAGGACGGTCTCGCCCGAGCTCTTGTAGACCGTGTTGGCGGCGATGTAGGGATAGTCGGCGCCAGAGAAGTCGGGGTCCGAGGTGTTGACCGGCTCTCCGTCGACACCGTCCTTGAACTGGAACCCGTCGTTGCGCTGTCCGCCGTTTATGAGCCTGAGCATCTCCTGGCCGCCCTCGTCGAACTCGTGGTTGCCAAGGGTGCCCACGTCGAACTCCATCTCGTTCGTCGCGTAGATTGTCGGCTCGTCGTGGAAGTAGCTGGAGATGAGGGGCGAGGCGCCGACGGTATCGCCTGCGTGCACCCTGATGGTACGCTCGGGGTTCGCCGACTCGTAGTTGTCCAGGTAGGTGTCCAGGTAGGCGGCTCCTCCAACGGTACGGCCGCCCAGCGAGCGGGGCGGCTCGAGGTTGCCGTGGAAGTCGTTCACGCCCAGTAGCTGCACGTCCGCGATCCTGTCCGTGGGTACCGGCTTGCTCACCTTCGATTCGGCGCTCGCCGCCCACGCCAGCGTCACCGCGACGACGAATGCCAGCACAAGCGTGACCGGCAAAAGCCCCGAACGTAGCCTCTGTATAACCACCCGTATCCTCCCTGGCTATTCGTGATCCTACGAGACGGGGCCGAGCCCCACCGCATACAACGTATCAGGCTGCAGCGCCCGTGGTGTTTAATGTTGGTAAACCTTGCGTAAAAAGTAGGTATGTCACAGCAGCACGTGGAAGGACTGGTCCCTCAGCATGTCAGGTATCAGGGTGAGTAAAGAGAAGGAATCCGCTTCGTCTCGATCCATCCTGTGGACGCCGCTGTCAGGAGGTTGCCGGAGCGGGCTTGAAAAGCCGGGTTCGGAAGAGTAGAGCCCTCCTCGCCTGGTGGAGGAGGGCCCTGGGGGCTACTTACGAAGCTTCAGCGCAGACCGTTGCGCTTGGCGACCTGGATCATTAGCTCGTGGTCGTCGCTGATGATGCCGTCGACACCCAGGTCGATGACCCGCTGCATCGTCGGCTCGTCGTTGATGGTGTAAGGGACGACCTTGATACCCTTTGCCTGCAACTCGGGCACCGTCGGGCCGTGGTAGTAAGCGGGGTCTTCGCGCAGGTACCAGTCATCGGAGACGACAGTGCCCTGGTGGGGGTCGTGCACCTGCCAGTTGGATGAGACCGTGGAGGCGCCGACTCCCTGCACGAGCTTGCCGAGGTCCTTGACCTGCCACCAGTCCTGGGGAGCGGTCCACGGGCTCTTCACGCTCGGGTCGTTGTAGACCGCGCGCAGCGAGCACTCGTCGGCCAGACTGCTGCACTCCTTGGGGCCATACTGCCATACGAGCGCGACGGTCTGTATCTTTGGATCCAGCCTTCGCGACGCGCGCAGCGTGCGCCAGTCGAATGATTGGATCGTCGTCCGGTCCGTCATGCCTGCGGCCCGGATCTCTCTGACGAGCTTGCTCGCGAAGACGTCCGGCGGGACGGTGTCATCCGGTGCCAGCGGGCTGATCTTGGTTTCGACGTTCAGCCCGATGTCGAGACGCCCGCTGTCCTTGACGGCCTTGAATACTTGGGCGAGGGTAGGCATCTTCTCGCCAGGCACGGTCTGCTGCTTGGGCAGGTCAGGCTGCTTGATAGAGCCGCAGTCGAGGGTTCGTATCTGGCGCAACGTCAGGTCGTTGATGAGGTCGCCGACATAGGGATAATCCGGGTCGTTGCGTGTTACGGGTGCGGTGTCTTTGCACACGCGCGGGCTGACTATGCGGTCGTGCGCGACGACGAGCTGGCCGTCTTCGGTAACGCCGGTGTCGAGCTCGAGAGTCGAGACATCGGGATTCTTCAGCGCGTAGTTGAAGGCCGCCAGGGTGTTCTCGGGCCTGTACATCCTGCCGCCGCGGTGGGCCTGCACGTCGAACGGAGAGGGGACGGGTCTGGGCAGCGCGTATCGGCGGTCGGCCATCACTTCGCGCAGCCTGTCTGGGTAGTCCGTGATCAGACCGTCCACCCCGTCGTCCATGAGCTTCTCCATGGTCGGCCTGTCGTCTACGGTCCAGGGGATGACCTTCATCCTGGCAGCGTGGGCCTCAAGGACCATCTGTCGGGTTACGTAAGGCTCGTAATTGGGATCGCTGACCGTCCCGTTCTGGGGGAAGCCGTGTACCGGCGAGATGGCGTCGGCGCCGAAGGAGTCGGCGGCGCGCACCAGGTTGCAGTCGTAGTCGTCGGCATCGATGCCGCCGAGCCAGGGAGACTTACCTGGCTGGCCGCACTGCAGGAAGTCCCTGTTTGTCAGGGCGATGATGGGCAGACGCGGCTCGACCTCACGCATGCGCATCAGGGCGCCCCAGTCGAAGGACTGGATCGTCACCCGGTCGATCATGCCAGCCTCGCGGACGTCGTGAGCCACCACCTGCACGAACTGCTCGCGCGGCGCGGTCTCCTGGGGAGCGCCGGCCTCGACCTTGGTCTCGACGTTGAGCATGACGTCTTCTGCCCCGTATCGCTCGACGAGGTCGAAGACCTCGGTCAGCTTGGGCATCTTCGAGCCCGGAACCATCTCCATCGTCTTCACGAAGGGGTCGTTGGGATCGGTCGGCCTCCGGGTGCCGCAGTCGAGCGTCTTTACCTGTGCAAGGGTGAGCGTCTTGATGTACTTGCCGACGTAGGGGTACTCGGGGTCGCCGGGGAACGCAGGAGCCGTGTCCTGGCACTTGATGGGGCTGATCTGACGGTCGTGGGTGACGACGGCGACGCCGTCCTCGGTGATCTGGACGTCCAGCTCGAGCGTGCTCACCCCGAGCTGCAGCGCGTTGCCGAACGAGCTTAGCGTGCTCTCGGGCCGCAGACCCAGCCCGCCGCGATGAGCCTGCAGGTCGAACTCGCGCCCCGGCGCAGACCGCGCGCTCGCCGCCCAGAGCAAGACGGCCGCCAACGCGAGTGCCGTGCCAAAAGCGGCAAGTAGTCCTCTCCAACCCAACCTGTTACCGACCATCGCGGTCCTCCTGTCTCTCTTGCTCCGGGCCTATCATCAGCCTATGTAAGTCAAGCAGGGAGGCCCGTGTCCTTTGCCCACGAGAGAGTGCCAGGACGGAGCCGGCTGAAGTCGCCAGTCTCCGTCCTTCCTCGCGCCCGAGCATGCCGGAGTGTCCATATCTACGCGTCGGATCGTCAAGGTCGCCAGACGATGGCCTCGGGGTTCTGCGGCGTGAGCATCACGTCGCCGCTCCAGTCGATGAACGAGGAGCCCGGCAGATAGTCGCTGCCTAGGAAGAAGGCTCTGTTTATGTCGGTAAAGTCGACGCGGTAGTCGCCCGGGGCCGGCGTGGCGTCGGTCGGGTCCGAGTCGATAGGTACAGCGAAAGCCCTTATCGCCTCCATGTCGTTCGCCGTGGTACCCGGTGGCAGCTCGACCGTGGTCGCCGCTGGGATGTCGCGTTGGATCGACCAGTCGGGAATGCCGTGGTTGGAGCTGTACCATCTGTCGTCGCCCTTGAGCTTGACGGCGACGGCCGTCCCGACCCAGGTGCCTGGCGCTGGCGGTGTGGCGTAGGTGGTGTCCTTGTCGACCTCGACGTAGAGGTAGTTGCGCTGGTCCGAGACCTCTGGCGTCGCCGGGTCTGGGGTAGGCTCAATCTTGCCCTCCCTGCTCATCTCTTTAGCCATGATCTGGTAGCTCCAGGGGTTCGCGTCCATGACGGCTTCGCGGGCCCTGTCGTCCGGCAGGGTCTGCGACAGGTCCATGAAGAAGCGGTAGCCGCTACTGAGGACCGGGTCCTCGACTTGCACGAGGTTGTTGTTCGGGGTCGCGTTCTGAAGCAGCGGGTGGTCGGCTTCCTTCGCGCCTGTGAACGGAAGAGTCTCGTGGTTTGGCGCCTGGTAGAACTCGGAGATTATGTTGTTCTTGGGATCGAGGGTCACGCGGTAGATCCACTCGATGTCCGTCGAGCGCCCCCAGCGGGCCATGAGGGCGGGGGTGTTGGTCCCGCCGTCCTCGTTGGACCAGATCACCGTGTACTCGATGGTGGTGTTGCCGCTCGCGGGATCGGTACTCATCGTGTGGTACTCGATTAGGGGAACGTCGGTGTAGTTGTTCTCGTAACGCCCTGGTATCTCCGGCAGGTCACGCCCATAGAGGATCGGCGAGTACCGGTAAGCGGGCGAACGGGGATCGCTGGCAGGGACGACCTCCGCGGCGAGCTTCTGCACTCTCGCGCCGGTTGCCCCCGAAGGCGATTTCTTCTTGTTGAACGCGACCTCGACCGTGTGCTGCCCGGCGCTGAGGGTGCCTAGCGCGAGCTGGTAGGTAAAACTCTGCTCCCCGGCGAAGAGCACGACGTCCTGGTTGTATGCGCCGTCGAGCTTGACGGTGACTACCGCCGACTCGCTGCCTTTCTTGGCCCAGTCCGTGCCAGGCGCAGAGGCGGTGAGGTCGAGCAGTGCTTCGCCTCCCTTCCTTGCGACAAACATAGTCTTCGCGGTATCTCCGGATTGCCGCGGTGCGGCGAGGACCGGTACCGTAGCCAGCAAGGCCACGAGCACCCAGACGAGGATTATCCCCAGGTGTCTCAAGCTCATCGAGCGCTCCTTCCTCTAGTTTCCGGCGCGGTATGTCGCCGAAGCATCGGCGGCAAGCGCCACATGCCAGTCCCGCCTCCACCGAGCGCGGCTTCGACGCCGGACTTCGACAAACCAGACAGCAGGAGGCCCGCCCAAGCGGGCCCCCTCTCGGCGACGAGTAGAATGCGCGTGCTCCCTACCGCTTTCGTCCTGCGACGTCCCTAAGGCGTACCAGGGGTGTTGCTCCCTTCTGCCCGCGTGATCGCGACGGCCTTGTCGAGGGTGTCGCCGCCCCTGTGCTGGACGTTCATGAACAGCGTCTGGTTGCTATCGTCCGTGTTCTTCGCGGTAGTCTTGAAGTAGATCCCCGTCGGCTCGGCGACGCAGTCGCTCAGGCTCGCAAAGCGCACTACCTTTTGCGCGGGCTCGTGCGGCTGCTGGGGATGCAGAGCGATCCAGATGTCGTCGCCGCTGTTCTCGGCCTGGGCCTGGCCGTCGGGCTTGTCCTCGGTTATGTAGAGGTTGTTGTTGGGATCGAGCGCCAAGTTGTCCGGCCACTGGAACTGGGCGTCCGTGTTCAACCCGGGCCGCACGTAATCGTAGACGAAAGCGGTGGCGTGATCGCCGGTACTCGCCGGCTCACGCAGGTCGATACCGAGCACCCGGTTGTCCGAAGGCGGCGAGGTGACCGCGACGTAGAGGGTGTTCGGGCCCGAGGCGGTGCCGACGTTGCCCGTCGAGGTCGAGGTCTCGACGTCCTCGGGCCGGTTGTAACCCGTCGCGCCTACGGCGGTCGCCGCGGAGTTGGCGTTCACCTGGACGGAAGCCCTGTCGAGCGGAGCCCAGACCGCCTCGCCCGTGCGGTCCCCGTCGGGCTGGGTTACCTTGAGCGCGTAGAGTTGTCCTTTCGAGAGGTTGTTCCCCGTGTCAGGGACGAACCTGTAGATGTAGCCTGGGTTGGTCTCGCTGATCGAGTACAGGTTGCCCTGCGGGTCGAAGCGCATCCCCTCATGCGATTTCGATCCTATCGCCGGACGCGGCGCAATGCCATCGCCGCCGCCCTTGCGTTTGTCGAGCTTGGTGGGGTCGTTGGGGTCCAGGAAGAACTCGTACACCAGGCCAGCCTGCGCCTGCGGCACCTCCGGGTCCTTCGCGGCCGACGCGTTGACTTCCTCGGCAGCGAGGATGGTGCCCCACGGCGTCCACACGATGCCGTCGAAGCGCTCCCAGTCGGCACGCTGGGCGAGCGTCTTGGTCGTGGCGGTCTTGAGATCGGTCACCGTGACCGCCGCGTTGGTAGCCGTCTCATGGGTGCGGTACAGATAGCGCCCGGTGTCGGGGCCGGTCTCGTTCTGGGTGTTCATGTCCGGCAGGTCTGGGAACTGCGGTTCGCTGGCGATGAAGTTCTGCGTGTACCCTGCGGGCAAGACGAACGGTTGCACCGGATTACCGCCGTTGGTGCAGGGCGTCGAGGCGGGCAATGGTTCGAACTGGAACTGGCCCGCGCTCTCGGCCTGTCCCACGCCCGTCGCGATCAGCGCTAGCACTAGGGCCGTCACTATTCCTCCCGCTACCAACAACGACCGGCGGTACCGCGCCAGCCGCACGTGCCATAAACCTTCCAAGACTTACCTCCCTCTATTCTCGCGGTGGGTGAGGATCACCCCTCCTGATGGTCGGCAAAAGTATAGTGCGAGAAGCAGAACCCCAGGTTAACTGTTCGAAAACCCTGGGTTAAATATCGAAGTCTCCGTCGAGCACCAATGCCGCCGAGCCCATTGATGCCGAGGGATCTCCTACAGGTTGGACGCTCGTCCCGATCACCGCCGATACTCGACACACCTCCTGTAGTTCGTCGTACGGGGCGCCTTATACCAGCAAACCTCTCCGCCATTGTTAGATCCGCGTATGCTCCACGTAAAATGCGGCTTGCGCGCCTGATCGTGGGGGAGGTGTCCGCGGACACCTCCCCCGTATTGCCACTACCCCGTCTTCACGACGAGCGTCTGCTCTCCGCTCGTTGCTGCTCTGACGAGGACCTCTTTACCGCGGTTGGTGCTGCGAACCTCGTAAGGCTTGGCGTTTCCGTTGAGAGTAGCAGAGACGACTGCGGCGTTGCGCGGCACGGTGTGCCCGATGGTGAGCTTGTTGAGCGACACGTTCGGGCCCACGCTTGTCCGGTAGGTGCCGTTGTTGGCCGATGCGGAGACGTTCACCGAACCGCTGCCGAGCCTTATGTTCTCGCCAGAGAGTTCCTGGGGGGACTGCGGCGGCACCTGCGGCACGACCTCCAGCGCCTTGCGCCCCATGTCGGGCCTGACGCCGAGCTGCTGGTGGACGACCGGCCAGACGGTGCCGTAGGCCCCCCACGCCTGCAGCACCATTGCTCTATCGGTGAAGCCGCGGGCTATCGAGCGATCGTAATCGGGGGAGGGAGCTATCTCGGGCATAGCGCCGGGCTGCTCGTCGGGGAGAAGCTGCAGCTTCGCGTTGGCATCAGCGTAGCGTTGCTGTTGGCCAGGACCGAGCCTGCCGTAGTTGCCCTCGCCGACGGCCATGACCGCGGTGTTCAGGGTGAAGATGGAATTCTCGGCGGGCCGGTCGGACTGCGCGGGGTCGCAGCCTGGAGCGCCGGTGTGGTAGAGTCCGTAGTCGCCACTGTAACAGGACGTCTCGCGCAAGCTGAGGGCAGCGTTGCCGTGCTCGAGGGTCGTCAGGCCGGGCACCGGCTGGTTGATGCGCACCAGCTCGATCTCCATTGGCGTCACCCCGATCCAGTGTCGCTGCTGCACCTTGACGTCGCCAGGGTCGTCCAGCGAGTCGGCGTGCTGGGGGACCCCAGGCATCCACCAGGAAGCCTCGAAGGCGCGCATCATCTGATCAGCACGGTCCGTGGCCCACACGACGGTTTGTCTGTCGC
>Ga0126307_10003563_pt1 | contig 10666 bp, 7 predicted proteins | sample Plot28_FD_89955 | JGI IMG/M metagenome (GOLD analysis project Ga0126307, IMG submission 89955) | Serpentine soil microbial communities from UC McLaughlin Reserve, CA, USA - Plot28 | ecosystem: Environmental > Terrestrial > Soil > Grasslands | place: USA: UC McLaughlin Reserve, Lake County...
AGTATTACCCCGAGCGGCTGTTTTCGGATGACGACGAAAAGAAGGATCCGAAGGAGGGGAACAAGGAAGCCCGGCCTGAAACCAGGGACCAGAAGCGCGAGCGCGAGATGGAGGCCAGCATCGAGCGGAAGATGAACAAGACGGCGCTGGTCACGCTGTGGGTGGATCCGACCAATCACCAGATCGTGAAGTACACGTTCGAGAACGTGTGGCTGGATTTCCTCCCGGGCGCATGGCTGGTGAAGGTGGACGGGATGAAGGCGTCCATGACGATGTCGCAGCCGTTTGCGGGGGTGTGGCTGCCGCGCGACATCAAGATCAGCGCTGGGGTGTCGCTTGCCAACGGGTCCTTCGAGGCCAACTACAACCGCGGCTTTGCGCAGTATCGCGAAGCTGATGTGAAGTCCCGGATCCGCGTTCCTAAGGGGCCTGACCCCAATTTAGAGCCGTCCTCGGGGTCAGAGGGCCCGTCCGGACCCTTTGATCCGCAAGATGTTGTGGAGGGCGCCTCTGAGGACCACAAGTCTGAATCGGGGCCTGTCCCCGTTTTGCGGCAGGAGATCGTTCGGGAGGTGCGCGTACACGGAAACGTGCAGCTGGCGGACGCCGAGATTCTGAAGATCGCCGGGATCGCAGTGAACGGCGCGCTGCCTGCCGACGGCGTCGAAGCGATCGAACGCCGCCTCAAATCCAGCGGACGCTTTGAAACCGTCGAAGTCCGCAAGCGATATCGCTCGATCGATGACCCCACCGACGTCGCTGTCATCCTGGTCGTCCACGAGAGAGCCACGGTGGTCGCAAACCCCGTCACCGGCGCCCCCATGATGAAGCCGTCCCGGTGGCTCTCGTCGCGCCTGATGTTCCTCCCGATCCTCTCGTACGCGGACGGCTACGGCTTCACCTACGGCGCACGCGTCAGTACCAAGGACCTCCTCGGTCTCGGCGAACGGCTCTCGGTTCCCGCCACCTGGGGTGGCACGCGCCGCATCGCACTCGAAGCCGAGCGGACCTTCAAGAGCGGACCGCTCACCCGCCTGTTCTCCAGCGCAGCGCTCTACCAGCGTGAGAACCCGCGCTACGAAATCGACGATCGACGCGTCGAGTTGCGCGCGCGCGCGGAACGCAACTTCGCACAGATCTTCTTCGCCGGCGTGGAGACCTCTCGCGCGACGGTCGAGTTCGCTGAGCTCGACGACACGATGTGGACCCTGGGGGCCGACGCCGCGATCGACACCCGCAGCAACCCGGCCTTTCCAAGCAACGCCATTTACCTCGGCGGCGACTGGACGTCGATCAACGTTGATCGTCTCGATCGGATCAATCGATACACGGCTGACGCGCGCGGCTACCTGCGCCTGATTCGCCAGCCGGTGCTCGCGGTGCGCGCCCGCTACACCACGACCGATGCGCCTCTTCCTGTCTACGAGCGGCTTTTGATCGGCGGGAGCTCCTCGCTGCGCGGATTCGACACGGGTGCGTTCGACGGCGACAAGGCGCTCGTCACCTCCGCGGAACTGCGCATCCCGATTACGTCGGTGATCAGCGGCGCCAAGCTAGGTGCCACCATCTTCACCGACGCGGCGAAGGCGGCCAACTATGGCACCAGCCTGAAAGACGCGAACTGGCAGCACGGGGCCGGCGCCGGGCTTTTCCTCATTGCCTCGATCGTCAAGATCAACTTCGACGTGTCGCACGGGTTCGACGGCGGCGGAACCCGCGTGCATCTGTCGTCAGGATTCGCGTTCTAGCCGAACATGTTCTTCATGACGAACCAGACATTCGCCGGACGCTCGGCCAGGCGCCGCATGTACCACGGGAACCAGTACTCGCCATAGCTGATCAACACGCGCAGGCGCTTGCCGTCTTTCGCAAGCCTCTGCTGATGCGTCCGCTGAATGCCGTAGAGCATCGCGAATTCGTACGCCGAGGCAGGAATCTTGTTCTGCAGGATCCACGCATTCAGCCGCTCGATCAGCGCCGTGTCATGCGTCGCGATGTGCAGCAGGCACCCGGCCTTGATCGCATCCGGCTGCATCAGGCGGGTGCAGAGCTTGTAGAAGTTCTCGTCCACGTCTGCTTTCTTCGGATAGGCCACCTCCGGCGGCTCGAGGTACGCTCCCTTGACGATCCGTATCGCACTGCCAAGCGGCACCAGTGAATCGACGTCCTTCTCCGTCCGAAACAGGTACGCCTGGATCGCGATCCCGACCTTCGCCGACTTCGCGCGCGCGTACCGGTAGAGATCGAGCGTGGGATCCACGTACGGGGAACTCTCCATGTCGAGCCACAGGAAGTTGTTGCGTTGTTCGGTACGCTCGATCAGGCGGTCGATGTTTCTGCGGCAAAGTGCGGGATCCTGGTCGAGCCCGAGCTGCGTCGGCTTGACGGAGACATGCGCGTCGAGTCCTGCGGCGGCAACTTTGTCGAGGACCGCGAAATAATGCTGCGTCACTTCCTCGGCTTCTTCGACCCGCGTGATGTTCTCACCAAGCCGGGTCAGAATGGTGTTGATCCCCTCACGCTTCAGCTCCTGCGCCGCCCGCAACGCATCATCGATCGTTTCTCCGGGCATGAAACGGGAGACTGATTTCCGGACGAACGCCGCCCTGGTTGCACGTTCACGCAGCCACGCATTCGTCGACCCCGCGAGCAGCACCTTTCGCATCACAGACATAACGACTCTCTCCTCCTGGGTCTGCTGCCCTTAGAGGACGCTCCTGATTTGTCCGCCGTCCACCTGCACGGTCGCACCGGTCATGTACGAGGCCGCATCGGACAGCAGGAACGCTCCCACGCGGCCGAACTCATCGATGTTGCCGTAGCGGCCGAGCGGGATCGCCGACTCCGCCTTCGACTTGGCGGCATCGACCGTGATCCCCTGCTTCCTGGCATTGATGTCATCCAGCTGCCGCACGCGGTCGGTGTCGATGCGTCCAGGAATGATTTGATTGACGCGGATCCTCTGCGCTGCGAGCTCCAGCGCCAGTGTCTTCGCCAGCGCCGATACCGAGGCGCGCAGCACGGTTGATAAACCGAGGTTCGGGATCGGTTCCTTGACGGAGGATGAAGTCGACACGAGGATCGCACCACCGCCGCGTTTCTGCATGTGCGGAACGGCTCCCCTGATCATGCGGAGCACGCTGAACAGCAGAAGGTCCGCCGCGTCCTGCCAGGCCTTGTCGTCGAACGACACCGCCGCTCCCGCCGGTGGACCGCCCGAGTTCGTCATCAAGGCGTCGATTCCGCCCAGGGTGTCGGCCGTGTGGCTGATCCATCGATCGATTGCGGCCTTGTCGCGAACGTCTACCGCCATCGCGATCACGCGCGAGCCGGTCTCCCGCTCGATCCGCGCCGCCGCCTCGGTGATCGCGCCCTCGTCACGCGACGAGATCGACACGCTTGTTCCCTCGGCTGCGAGCGCGCGGGCCACTGCGAAACCGAGCCCTTTGCTCGCGCCCGCGACCAGCGCCACCTTGCCTTTGAGTCCCAGATCCATGCGTCTCCTTGGCGGTTTCACGTCAGCCCTGAAGGGCTGCGCTACTGGACTACTTGACTGCGCTCCGTTCGTGCTCGACCCACTTCATGACCCGGTCGAGCGCTTCTCGCGTGCTCTTGTCGAGCGATGCCGCGGGCGGCCGGGTCGCCGCGCTGGCGAGTGCACCGCGCCGCTGCAGCACTTCCTTGCGGATCGCCATGCCGATCCCCTCCTGGAATTCAAACCGCATCAGCGGGACTGCCCGGTAGAACACATCCGCCGCCTGGTCCACCTTGCCGGATCGGAACAGGGAAACGATCTCTACCAGGATCTCGGGAAAGGCGAAACCGGTCATCGCTCCGGTCGCGCCGGCGAGCAATTCTTCGAGCAGGAACACGCCGCCGAGTCCGCCGAAGATGCGGACCTTCATGTCACCGCAGGCATCGAGGATCCGCGACGTCTTGAACGGTGTGGGTGGATCCTCCAGCTTGATCGTCCTCGCCCTCGGGATCTCGCGCGCGATCCGCGCCAGCAGCGACGGCTCCATCGCAAAGCCGGAGATCGGCGGGTAGTCCTGGACGACGATTTCGATATCGACGGCTTCCGCGAGGGCGTTGTAATGCCGGGAGACGGCTTCGGAGTTGAGCTTCGGCATGCGCGGCGGGCTGACCATAACCGCGGTCGCACCTGCCTCGCGTGCGTGCCTGCTGTGGGTGATGCAGATCCGCGTTCCCTCGGCTGTCGTTCCGGCCACCACACCAATCCGTCCGTTCACGTGCTCGACGACGACGTCCAGCACGCGCCGGCGTTCGGCATCCTCGAGCCGGGCGACTTCACCGGTGACGCCAAGCGCGGTCACGCCGTTGACGCCGGCGTTGATGAAGAGGTCAATGACCTTGCGAAGACTGCCCTCGTCCACGTCGCCGGATGCGGTGAACGGCGTTGGCAAAACCGAATAGACGCCCTCGAGCTGCATCCTGCAACTCTATCGCAGCCTCCGCCGATCCAATCTTATGGAGGAATAAGGGACGGGGTCAGGCCCCTTAAGGGGCCTGACCCCGATTCTGGAAATTGCTGAGAGGACGGGACTTAGCGAGCGGAATCTACGCTGGTGCGGCCGTACTTTTTCAGCAGGTCTCGCAGGCGCTCGTGCGGAATCGCCTCGACGCGGCGGCCGTCGCGGCCGGTCATGGTCTCTGCCCCGATCAGCGCGTTGATGATCGCCTCTTCGGTCGCCTCGACGGTTGCACTGAACACCGCGCTGATGCGCGCGTTCGGCAGCATGCTCACATGGACCTCGCGCGTCGCGCCCGCCACCTCTGGATTCGCGGTCGAGAACGCCAGGAAGATGTCCCCCGAGCCATTCCCGGATGTCGCGCCGGTCCGGGCCAGGCCCATCGTCGCCCGCTGTGCCACGCGCTCGAGTTGATGCGGCAGCAGCGGCGCATCGGTTGCGACGATGATGATGATCGATCCCTGCTCCTCGGCCGCCGGACCGGGTTCGCCGGGACGTGGCACCACCGGGACCGGTATGTCCTGGCCCACCGGTGCCCCCGCCACTCGCAGTTCGTTGCGGCGACCGTGATTCGCCTGGACGAGGACTCCCACAGTGTATCCGCCCGCCTGGGCCGGCAGCTTGCGGGACGCCGTGCCGGTTCCGCACTTGAACTCGTAGCAGATCATCCCGGTGCCGCCGCCCACATTCCCTTCCCGGACCGGCCCGGCCGACGCAGACTCGATCGCCGCCGTCACGTGTTCCGGCTTGACGTGAAATCCGTTGATGTCGTTCAGCGTTCCGTCCCACGTCTCGGCCACGACGGGAAGCGACCACGGCTGGAACATTCGGCCTTGTTTCACCGACCACGCGATCGCCGCGTCGCGCACGACGCCGACACTGTGCGTGTTCGTGATGAACACGGCGCCCTCCAGGAAGCCCCCCTCCTCGATCCACGTCGTGCCGGTCATCTCGCCATTGCCGTTCTGCGAGAACCACCCGGCGAACACCGGATCACCCGACGCCCTGCCGCGCGGCAGAACAACAGTGACGCCGGTGCGCACCGGACCCTCGCCCTGCTTCAATGGGCCCTCGCCTTTCACGAGAGTCGTGAAGCCGACTTCGACGCCGCGCACGTCAGTGATCGCGTTGTGCGTGCCCGGAACCCCATCGAAGGGGACCCCCAGGTCTCGTGCGCGGGGTTTGTTCTGGGCGAACGCGGCCGCACCGGCGAGCACCGAAATCAACACCGTAATGACAAGCCTCATAGCGCGGGATTATACGAGCAGATGTCGCTAACGTCGTCGCAGCGGTACGGTCCGGATCTCATAGCCACCCTCGGACGCAACCACCACACCCATCCTGTTGCCCAGGATCGCAAACGGCGCGTCGGTCGGGACGCCTGGCGCGAGTTCAACCACGTCGATCTTCCGCATGGACGGCTCCAGGGCGAAACGCGCCAGCCGTGGAGTACCGGCCGCCACGTACAGCCGGCCCTCGGCGTCGGCCGCGAGCGCCCGCGGCACGTATTCGAGAGTGGTGAGTTTGTCGCATTGACCATTCGCACGCACGCGCCAGATGATCCCGGACGCGTCAGCCAGCACCAAGCCCACGTTACGCGCGAACGCCAGCGCCACCACTCCCCCGGTTGCCCCCTTCAGCGGCGAGGACGACAGCACGCGCCCCGAGATCAGCTGCATGCGATGAAGCCGCAGACCGTCACCGTCGGATGCGACCACCCAGAGATCCCCCTGCTTGGCATCGATCGCGATCCCCCCGATTTCGCCGAGCGCGCCCTGCGCCCCGACCAGAGTCGCGACCTGCCCCGTGTTCTCATCGATCACCGCAACGCGGCGCGCCGCGCGATCCGCAATGATGTAACGCCTCGAGACTGCGTCGTAGGCAAGCGCACTCGGCGTCAGCAGCGTGGTGAATTTCAACGCTGCGCCAGGTTCCCTCCGCGACACGGCCGGAGCCGAAGGCACCGGACCGACGTTCGTTGATGCCGGCGGACTGGTGACTGGCGCTGCCGGCACCTTCACAGCGGGATCCGGAGCACTCGTGCCCGGAGGCGGCGGCTTCGATGGCGATGATGTGGCCGGACTGGATGGACGCGCAGGGGCGACCGGATCAGCGGGAGGGTTGCCGGAACCCCTCGGAGGTTCGGTGGCAGGACGGTCACCTGAAGGTGGCGCGGAAGATTTTGAAGGAACAGTCGTATTGTCGCCAGCCCACCCCGACAAGGCCCGCACGTTGGCAAAGTCGTCACTCGTGGCCGCGTCGCTCGCTATGCCGCGCGCCGCCAGCCGATTGAGCATGACCAGCGCGTCACCCGGCCGTCCGCTCAGACTCTGCGCCCGCGCCAGCAGCAGCATTGCTTCCGGATCGTCGGGACGGCCCTGGCGATACGCCATCCACGCGAGGTCATGGAACCTCTCGAAGTCTTTCCTTGCCTGTGCGTCGAGTGCTGCCGCTCGGCAACTCGGGCCGTCCCCGCACGCTGGAGTGGGTGATTGAAGAGCGATCGCGAGGAGAAAGAGGGCCGCCAGCACGCCACCATGCTAACAGCCCCGCGACCTCAACTGTCGCGCAGCGCCACCATCGGATCGATGCGCGTCGCGCGCCGCGCGGGGATGTAACAGGCCAGCGCGGCCACGGCCAGGAGAAGAACGCTGACCCCAGCGAACACGGAAACATCGTGCGCGTCGACGCCGAAGAGCAGCGTCTGCAGCACCTTCGTGAACATGAACGATGCCCCCAGGCCAATGATGACGCCGATCGAAGTCCGCAGCATGCCCTGCGAGAGCACGAGCGACAGGATCGATTTCTGATCGGCGCCCAGCGCCTGGCGAATACCGAACTCGCGGACGCGCTGCGTCACGCCGTATGCGAGCACGCCATAGATGCCGATGCCGGCGAGGACCAGCGCCACGCCGGCGAAGATTGCGAGCAGCGCCATCGGCGTGCGCCGCCCCTCCAGTGAACGCGCCATCCACTGCTCCATCGTGCGGACGTCGAAAATCGGCTGTTCCGGATTGATCTGTGACACCGCGCTCCGCACGGCGGACACCAGTTGGGTCGGCTCCATGCTCGCCTTCACCACCAGTGCCATCCCGAAGTTCGGCGCCTGCGTCACCGGACGGTAGATGCGCTCCTTGGTCACCGGCTGCCCCAGGTCGATGCTGTTGATCGTGCCAACCACGCCGACGATGCGGATCTTGGGGCTGTCGGGACCGCCGCGCTGGATCTCCTGGCCGACTGCGCTCCTGCCTTTGAAGTACTTCTCCGCCAGGTAGCGATCGACCACCGCAACCGGTGCGCTGTCAGCGGTGTCACCATCGTTGAATGTACGTCCCTCGATCACCGGGATCTGCATCGCCTTGAAGTACTCCGCACCAACGACCTCCTGGCGTGCGTGCGGACGCGCTTCCCCCGGCCCTGGCGTGTAGCCGACAATCGAATACGATCCAGATCCGACGTTGCCGTTGAACGGCACGTTCGAGGTGAGACCGACGGTCGCCACACCTGGAATCTGCTGTGCCTTCGAGATCAGTGCCAGCCAGAACGCCCGTCGTTCGGGCGCGTTCGGATAGCGTGCCGTCGGCAGCACGATCTGGGCGGTGAGCACGTTCTCGCTCTTGAAACCCGGATCGACCCGCTGCAGGTTTGCGAAGCTCTTGATCAGCAGTCCGGCACCGACCAGCAGAACGAGCGTACCCGCCACTTCACCGATCAACAGCGACGCACGCAGGAAGCCAGTCGCGCGAGTTGCCGATCCGCGGGTCGCATCCTCTTTTAGAAGGGAGGCGGTGTTCCCGCGGATCACGGATATCGCGGGCACAACGCCGAAGACGAGCCCGGTGATCACGGCCAGCAGGAGCGTGAAGACGACAACCGGAAAGTTCAACGACGCGCTCAACTGTCCGGGGACCTGCGTCGCGGCCATCGCGATCAACGCCCGCACCCCTCCCATACCGAGCGCCAGGCCTGCAACTGCACCGAACAGTGAGAGCACGACCCCCTCGGTGAGCATCTGCCGGACGAGACGCCACTGCCCTGCGCCGAGGGTGGTGCGAATCGCGAGCTCGCGCCCCCGGCCGGTCGCGCGCATCAGCAACAGGTTGGCGACGTTGAAACAGGCGATCAGCAGCACCAGCAGGACGCCCCCCTGCAACACGAGCAGCGGCCGCCGCGTGTCTCCGACGAGCTGCTCACGGATGGGACGAGCGAACCCGGTGAACCCGCTGGTCCGGGCAAAATCCGCACGTGCGGGAATACGCTCCATCACTCGCGCCACGATCGTCTTCATCTGCGTGTTCGCGTCGCTCACTGTCGCACCGGGTCGCAGGCGCGCGATCATCTGGCTGAACTCGTTTCCCCGGGCATCGTCGGACATCTGCTGCGGAGTGAATGCAAACGGCACGAGAGCCGCGATCTCGCGTCCCGGCAGCTCGAAGTCTCTCGGCAGGACGCCGACAACCTTGTAGGCTTCGCCGTTGAGACGGATGTCGCGTCCGACAATCGACCGGTCGCCGCCAAATCGCGACTGCCAGAGGCCGTGCGTCAGGATGATCCGAGTGTCATTGCCGGGAGTTGCTTCCGCGTCGGAGAATGCGCGCCCGAGCGAGGGCTGCCGTCCGAGTGTCGAAAAGAACGACGGTGTCACCGCCAGCCCTCTGACCTGTTCCGCCTGGCCGCCCTCCGCAAGATTCAACGACCGCGTCGTAAACAGCGTGGCGTCTTCAATGGCAGGCGCCTGCGTCTTGCGATCGAGGTAGTCCGGGATCGAGACGCTCGCCTCCTCCAGACCCATGAGCGGATAGCTGTTCCAGATGAAGACCAGGCGCTCGGCGGCCCCATATGACAGCGGCCTCAGGAGGATCTGGTAAACGAGGCTGAAAATCGCGGAGTTCGCACCGATGCCCAAGGTCAAGGTCAGCACCGCCACGAGCGTGAAGATCGGCTGCTTCCGGAGGGTGCGGAGAGCGTAGCGGACGTCCTGCATGCGTGCTTGGACGGGGATGGCAGATGGAAGGTTGCGAAACGAGCGGCGCTGGGTGCCCAAAAGAAAAAGGCGGCACACATACGGTGCCGCCTTTTGGTTGAGAGCCCTGGTGACGTCGACCCTTTACAGGTCAGCGTCGATTCACCAGCGGTTGTCGCGGCGACCGCCGCCGCCACCGGCGTACTCGCCGCCGCGGCCTGCGCCGCCGCCGGTCTTCGGACGCGCTTCGTTGACGGTCAGCGCACGGCCGCCGTATTCGTAGTTGTTCAGCTGTTCGATCGCGCGCTGCGCGTCTTCGTCTGTCGCCATCTCGACGAATCCGAAGCCGCGGGCACGGCCGGTGGCCATATCGCGCATGAGGTTGACGGTTTCAACGGTGCCCGCCGAGCCAAAGAGCTCCTGCAGATCCTGTTCGGCCGTCTGATACGGAAGGTTGCCAACGTAGAGTTTTCGAGCCATGTCTAATTACCTGCTTCTGTCTCGCGTTGCGAGACCCTGAGAGTCGAGGATCCGGAATGGATCCTGATTTGATGGATTTCGGCTGCGTAGCTGACCTGACACGTGAAACTGAAGCGAGGGATACCGGCTCGATTCTTCTAACGCGGGGCTGCAATAGCGGACTGTCTTCCACCGACACAACGAGTGTAACAGGCATCGGCTCAACTGTCATCTTCCATCTGACATCTTCAATCGGCTCATCGGGTCATCGATGATCGGGGCATCGATTGATCGGACGATCGATTCATCGATTCATCGGGTGATCCGATTCATCGGTTGATCGGTTTGCCGTTTATCGGTCGATCCGTTGGCGTTCATCCGGTGATCGGGTCGATCGGGTTGATCGATCGTCGAGGGACCGATAAGCGATGGACCGATAAGCGATGAGCCGAGAAAGCAATGAGCCGATGAGCCGATGAGCCGATCGGCGATCCGCCGATGGGCGATGAGAGATGAGAGATGAGCGGATGTGAAGATGGCCGATGGGAAGATGAGCGGATAAAAGTTGAAAGATGACCAGTTGACCCGATGAGCCGATTAAAAAGGCCGCGTCGTCAGACGCGGCCTTTTTATTCACCAGCGCGGCTCTCTGCGTCGATTGCCACCGCCGCCGCCACCGCTGCCGCCGCGGCCGCCGCCACCTCCACCGAAGCCGCCACCGCCGCCGGGCGTCTTCGGACGCGCCTCATTCACT
>Ga0126307_10003564_pt1 | contig 10665 bp, 12 predicted proteins | sample Plot28_FD_89955 | JGI IMG/M metagenome (GOLD analysis project Ga0126307, IMG submission 89955) | Serpentine soil microbial communities from UC McLaughlin Reserve, CA, USA - Plot28 | ecosystem: Environmental > Terrestrial > Soil > Grasslands | place: USA: UC McLaughlin Reserve, Lake County...
CCCTCCTCGCGGTGCTGCTGGGCCACGGTGATGATGTCCGGGCGGAGCAGCTTGAGCCCGTAGCGCTGGACGAGCGCCTCACGCGTCTCGTAGGACTCTCGGAAGAACAGATGGGTGTCGAGCTCGATGACGTTGATGTCGAGCCCGAGCTCGGAGACCATGTGCACGAGCGCCGACGATTGCTTCTGCCACGAGCACGTCAGGCAGAGGCGGTCGCCGAACTCGGCGTAGGCCCAGCGGAGGACCTCCTCCGCGGACATCGCCTCGAAGTCCAGCTCAGGCTGTGGGAGCGCGCTCGCCATTCAGCAGGATCTCGTTGAGGGTGTCGCCGCGGAGGCCGAGCCGCAGCGTCTCGAGCGGGATGACCTCGTCCGGGGGGATGTTGCCGAGGTTCACCTCGGGCCCGAACTGAGTGACGAACCAGGCCTGCGACGCCTTCGTCGGCGCCTCGAAGATGAGCTCACCGACGTCGATCTCGTGCACGATCTCGTCCACGAGGCCCGTGCGCATCTCGCCGGTCGGCCGGTAGATGCCGGCCGTGCCGGTCTCGCGGCCCTCGGTGATCACTTTCCAGGCTCCCGCCTCCAGCTCCTCCTTGATCCACTCGACCCACTGGTAGGGCGCGTAGACGGCTTCCGCATCCTTCGAGCCGACCTCCGAGAGAACAGTGAAGTCACGCGCGAAGTCGGCGATCAGCTCGACCTTGCGCTCGCGCGACAGCTCGATCGTGCCGTCCGAGATCTCGACGTGCGCAAAGCGCTGCTCGGCCAGCCAGCGCTTGTACTCGTCGAGGCGGCCGCGCACGACCGCGGCCTCGAACAGGGTGCCGCCGCAGACGACAGGCGTCTCGAACGAGCGGTAGAGCGCGATCTTCTTCTCGAGGTTGTTCGTGACGTACGAGGTGCCCCAGCCGAGCTTGACGACGTCGACGTAGGCGCCGGCGGTGTCGAAGAGGCCCTCGATCTCGCGCAGGTTCATGCCCTTGTCGATCACGTGCGTGATGCCGCTCGCCCGCGGCTTCGGCGAGCGCGCGGGGACGTCGAGCCAGCCGTCAGTGCTGTGAGACGCGCTCATCGCAGCTCCCGCGAAGACACGGGCCGGGCCGATGTGACGGCCGGCCGGCGAACCCCGACGCGTAGCGTTCTAAAGGCGTGCATAGATGTCCTCCAGCTTCTTCTTCGCGGCTTCCTGGACGTCGTGGAAGAGCGAGTTGCCGTGCGAGTCGATGCCGACCCAGAGCGGCCCGAAGTCCTTGACGCGGAACTTCCAGAGGCACTCGGGCATGAGCTCCTCCCAGAAGACCTCCTCGATCTCCTCGATCTGCGTGGTCTCCAGAGCCGCGGCGCCGCCGACGATCGCGAAGTAGACCATCCCGTAGCGGCGCATCGGCTCGATCGCCTCGTCGGGGAGCCCGCCCTTCCCGCAGATCGCGCGTACGCCGTGGTCGCGGCCGAGCGGCTCGGTGAAGCGCACCATGCGCGCGCTCGTCGTCGTGCCGATGGAGACGGGGTCGTAGCCGCTTCCATCCTCACGCTTGCGCACCCCGGGCGCCGTGTGCAGAAGGAAGGCGCCGGACAGGTCCGTCGGCGGCTCGACGCCCTGGTCGAAGATGCGGATCTGCGTGCGGTCGCGGATCCCGATGATGTGGCCGTCGACCGTGACGAGGTCGCCCGCGCGCAGCGTGCGGATCTCCTCCTCGGTCGTCGGGAACGTCAGCCGGCGCTCAGCCACGGCTGCACACCTCCGGCACCAAGTCGCGGCACTTTCGTGACGGGGTCAGACCCCCTTGAGGGTGGTCGAGGATTCGTGCCCGAAGTGCAACCCGCATGTGTCAGAACTCCCGGTCGAACTCGACGGTGCCGTCGGCGGCGACGTGGACGGACGCGCGTCGCGCCGCCCAGCACTGGTAGTTGACGGCCACCGGATTCAGGGTCATGTGCGTGTCCGCGTGCTCGACGTGGACGTGGAGCACCGTGACGTCGCCGCCGAGCCCCATTGGGCCGATCCCAGTCTCGTTCAGGAGCTCCGTCAGCTCGACCTCGAGCTTCGCGACCTCGGCGTCCTCGTTCCGCGTCCCGACCGGCCGCGCGATTGCCTCCTTCGCGAGGTACATCGCGTAATCGGCGGAGCCGCCGATCCCCACGCCGACGATCCCCGGCGGGCACGGCTTCCCGCCCGCGCCGACGATCGAGTCGAGGACGAACTCCTTGATCCCGCGCACGCCGTCGGCGGGGACGCACATCTTCAGGAAGCTCATGTTCTCGGAGCCGGATCCCTTCGGAACGCACTTGACGTCGAGGCCGTCCCAGTCCGGGACGAACTCCCAGTGCACGATGGGCAGCCGGTGGCCGATGTTCGGTCCGGTGTTCTCGCGCGTGATCGTGTGCACCGTGTTCGAGCGCAGTGGGTGCTCGAGCGTCGCGCGCGCGGTGCCGTCGCGCAGCGCCGCGTAGATGCGCGCGGGGTGCAGTGGGAAGTGTTCGCCGACGTGGCAGGTGTAGACCGCGATCCCTGTGTCCTGGCAGACGAGGTTCTTTTGGTCGTCGGCGACCTGCACGTTCTTGAGGATCGTGTTGAGGACGCGCTGGCCGGTCACGCTCGTCTCACGCTCGGCCGCGCCGGCGAGCGCGTCGCGCAGGTCTTGCGGGATGTCCTTCAGCGCCCAGACGTAGAGGTGCGCCGCGGCGTCCTCTACGGCCCGCTGCAGATCGGTCTCGACGAGACTCACGTCGCGGCCTCCGCCGCCGCTCGGCCGGCCCGCCGCCCGAATACGCAACACTCGAGCAGCGAGTTCCCCATCATCCGGTTCCGTCCGTGCGTCCCACCGGCGATCTCACCGCAGGCGTAGACGCCCTCGAGCGTCGTCGCCGCGTGCTCGTCGATCACGAGCCCGCCGTTCTGGTAGTGGAGCACCGGATAGGTGAGGATCGGCTCGGAGAGCGGGTCGACGCCGGCTGCCCGATAGCGCTTCAGCATGTACGGCAAGGAGATGGCCGCGTCGGCCTCGGAGATGCGCGTCGTGTCGAGGTAGACCGCCGGGCGGCCGTCGGGGCTCGTCACGCCGCGGCCCTCGTCGACCTCGCGAAAGATCGCCGCCGACACCTCGTCGCGCGGGCCGAGTGAATCGGTGAACTCCTCGAGGTCCTTGTTCAACAGCACGGCGCCGTAGGCGCGGGTCGTCTCCGGGATCGAGTATCCCTGGAGGCCCGGAGGCCATACGCCGCCGTTGGGGTGGTACTGCAGCGCGTCGAGGTCGCGCGCCTCCGCGCCGAGACCCATCGCGAGCCGGGTCACCTCGCCCGTGGCCCCGGGGTGGTTCGTGGTGAGCTCGCCGCGCTCCTCCGCCTCGCGGTAGCAGCGACCGCCGGCCGAGAGCACGACCGTCGCGGCCTCGACCGTGCGCTCGCCGCAGCGCGCGCGCCAGCCGCCCTCCGTCCGCTCGAGCTCGCCGAGCGGCGACTTGGGGTAGATCTCTGCGCTCGAGGACCGAAGCGCCTCGCGCAGCGCCTTCGTGATCGCGTGGCCGGTGCGGTCGCCGACCTGGAGCAGCCGCTTGCGGGTCGACCCGCCGCAGCGCGCCAGCCGGTAGCCCCCGTTCTCGCGCGTGAATTCGACGCCGAGCTCCTCGAGCCAGTGAATCGCGGAGGGCGCCTCTCCGGTGAGCACCGCGACGAGGCGCATGTCGGCTGTCTCGTGCGACGACTTCCAGACGTCGGCGGCGTGCTGCTCCGGCGAGTCGTCCTCGGAGAACGCCGCCTGGATCCCGCCCTGAGCCTTCGCCGAGTTACACGACTGGACGGCGTCCTTGGCGACGAGCGCTACCCGCGCGCCCGCGCGTTCCGCCGAGACCGCGGCCGCGAGCCCCGAGGCCCCGCTTCCCACGACCAGCACGTCGATCCCAGCCGTACGGCCCACGCCCGGACCGTACCACAGACTTCCGAATACGAACCATTAACGCGCGTTATGAGTTGGCGCATAGAGAGGGCCGGCCGGAAGGCCGGCCTCTCGTCCGTTTCGGGGTCTGGGACGGAGTCTTACCCGTTGTCGACCACGAACTGCTCGGTACCGCAGGTCGACGTGATCTCCGGATCGTCGTTTGCTGTGTCGTCGTGCGTGACGAGCCACTTGTACGTGCCCGCGCTGCCCGCCGTCACGTTGGGTTCGTGGCGTTGAGCACGGTCAGCAGGTCGGTGTTCGGCGTGCCGTACGTCGTGTTCGCACTCCTGGCGATGTCGCCGCTGTCGGGGATCCGGTTGCCGTTTGCGCCGTTGTCACAGGCGCCGGTCGTCTTGAAGAGCTTGAACCTCAGGTTCCCGACCGGAGTCGCGAGGCCGGCAAGCGTCGCGGTGTCGTTCGGGACGAAGGTCTGGCTCGTGGACATGGCTGCGGACGTTGACCGTCTCGTCGTTCGTCGTCGCAGATTGCGTTGCTCGCACCGGCCGTCGCGGTCGCGCAAACGCCGGCGTTGTTGGTCTGCGACGTGAGCTGCCCGAAGAACGTGTTGAAGTCGACGGTGCACTCGTACGTGACGAACTCGGCGGGGAGCAAGCCCGTCGCCGTGTTGCCGCACTTCGTCTGGATGATGTCCAGCATCTCGCCCGCGGTCTTCGCGCAGCCGGGCCGAGCGTGTCGCTCACGTCAATCCCGGTGAGCAGCGGATCGGCGTTGGTGACGCCGCCGCCCGCGACGCTCGTGTTCGTGACCTTGATGTCGAACGTGACGTCGGAGCCGCTGACGACGGAGGCCCGGTCGGTCGACTTCACGATCTCGATCGAGGGGTTGACCACCTTGACGTTCTCGCCGGTCTCGTTGCAGGCGTTCGACGTCGCCGGGTTGTTGGCGTCGTCGCCGTTCGCGTTGGGCGTGGTACGGGAGTCGTCCGAGACGTCCTTGGTGCTGTCCGAGCCGACCTGAGTGCTGCAGTTCGAGTCGGAGAACAGCGTGAACGTGATCGTCCCCTCGGCGTTCGACGTGGCCCCCCGACAGCGTCGCCGTGTCGCTCAGCGGCGTGTCGTCCGGATCGCCGTTACTGTCAAGGTTCAGCAGCGTCGCCGCGCCCGCGTTCGTCGTCAGCCCCGGGGCCCAGCTGGTTGACGACCGGGTTCTCGCCCGTGGTCGTGGAGACGACGATCGTGGCGGCCGTGGGCTGCAGGCCGTCGGTCGGCGTCATCTGGTTGACGTTGACGCCCGCGAGCGCGACGGAGAGGCGATCGTCGAGCCCAGCCTCGACCTCCTCCGGCTCGACTACCGGTTCGTCTCGATCCGTGCGCTCGGCCGCTCGCCGCCAGTTCGGCTGTCGACGGGCAGTCATGGGGCGCCTGAGTCTAGAGCCGTAGGCAGGCGACTACCAGACCGAGCGCAGGAGATCGGCGATCTCGTCCGCGCTCGCGGGGCGCGGATTCGCGCGCGCGCCTCCGCGCACGGCGGCCGCCTCGGCCACGTCCTCGAGCTCGTCCTCTGGAACGCCGAGATCGCGCAGGCGCTCGAAGCCTCCGAGGCGCGCGAGCTTCTGGGTCCGCTCGACGGCGTCGCCGCGCAGGGCGGCCCCGAGCCGGCTGAGGGCATCGACTGCGACGAGTCGGTTGAAGCGCAGCGCCGGCGGCAGGCAGATCGCGTTGGCGGCGCCATGCGGGAGGCCGAAGCGCCCGCCGAGCGCCTGCGCCATGGCGTGGCCGAGCGCGAGGCCCGAGAGCGCGAGCGCCTCCCCCGCCTCGGCGGCGCCGACCATCAGCTGGGTTCTCGCACGTCGATCCTCGGGATCGTCGAGCACCCGCGGCAGCCACTCCCCGATCAGCCGCGCGCCTGAGATCGCGTGGCGGTCGCCGTCCGGGTTATGTCCGCGGACGTAGAGAGCCTCGGCGCAGTGCGCAAGGGCGTTCAGCGCCGTCCCTCCGGTCTCGCCGATGGGCAGGCTCAGCGTCAGCAGCGGCTCGTAGACGATCCCGACCAGCGTCGCCCCCGAGCCGCCGCCCTTCACGCCGCGCTCCTCGTCGCGGATCCCAAAGGTGGTCGTCCACTCCGAGCCGGAGTACGTCGATGGAACCGACACGACGGGTAGCCCGGTCTCGGCGGAGACCGCCTTTGCGGTGTCGATCGCGCTGCCGCCGCCGACCGCGACCAGCCCATCCGCGCCTGCCGCCGCGGTGACGGCCGCCTGCACGCTGGCGATCGGCGAGTGGCGCTGGACGCCGTCGAACGTCCGCGCGACGGGCAGCACGAGGTCGGTCCAGCGTCGGCTCGTGACGAGCAGCGCCTCCGCGATCGCGAGCTCTCGCAGCAGCGGCTCGAGCGCGTCGAGGCCCCAGCGAACCTTCACGGGACGCGCTCGCGCGCGAAGGCGACGAACGCCTGCGCGAGTCGCGTCGGAACGCGGCCGGCGGCTCGGACGAGCGAGATCTCGCGCGCCGGCTCGAGGCCGGACACGGTCGCGGCGGACAGGTTGCCTGCTGCGAGATCGGACTCGATCGCCGAGCGCGAGATGAACGCGACGCCGTGCCCGGCGCGAACGGCGCTGCGTACGGACTCCTGGAGGCCGAGCTCGAGGCGGACGTCGAGGTCGCGTAGGCGGACGCCGGCGGCGCGCAGCTCGTCCTCGATGACGAGGCGCACGCCGGCACCCTCCTGCATCAGGATCAGGCGCTCGTCGCGCAGCTCGTCGACGGAGAGCGTGCCGCCGGCGAAGGCGTGATCGGGCGGGCACGCGAGCACGACCTCGTCGCGGAAGAACGGCTCGAAGACGACGGAGCGGTGCGGGCGAGCGGCGCCGACGACGCCGAGCTCGAGCTCACGGCGGGCGACGAGCTCCACCACGGTGTGCGTGTCCGACACGGACAGGGCGATGCGGGCGTCCGGGTGGAGCGCCTGGAACTCGCAGAGCAGGAGCGGCAGCACTGTCTCACCCGGTCCCGACGACGCGCCGAGCTCGAGGCGGCCGCGGAGCCGGGTGTCGCCGTCCTCCGTCACCTCGTCGAGGAGCTGTTCCTCGAGCGCGAGCATGCGCTGGGCACTCCGATAGAGGCGCAGGCCGGCCTCCGTCGGCTCGACGCGCCGGCCGGAGCGATCGAGCAGCTGCCTGCCGAGCCGCTCCTCGAGCGACCGGATCTGGAGGCTCACGGCCGGCTGTGAGATCCCGAGCCGGCGAGCCGCCTGCGAGAAGCTCTTCCGCTCGACGACCGCACAGAACGCCGCCAGCTGCCGGGTATCCATAAGCAGGTCCTATCGTAACGTTGCACGGCGTTAGCCCACGCGGCCATGTCCTGGTGCCAGGCACCAAGACGTGGCCGTGCGAGACGGGCCCCGTTCCGGCGTGTCGCGGTGAAACGCCGCTCGCAGCTAGCGGACGCCGGTCGAGACGCGGCGCGGCGCGCGTACGATCGCCCCGAGCCGTCCCACGGCCTCGAGCGTCTCGCCGGCGTCGACGAGCTGCTCGAGCCCGTCGAGCTCCTCGTCGAGCCACGCGGCATCGATCCCGCCCGACCCGGCCGCGAGGATCTTCGGGTGGACGGTGTGGGCGACGCGCTCCTCCTCGTTCCACAGCACCTCGTGGAGCTTCTCGCCGGGCCGCACGCCGACGAACTCGATCGCGACGTCGCGGTCGGGCTCCTTGCCGGAGAGCCGGATCATGTTGCGGGCGAGGTCGACGATCCGCACCGGCTCGCCCATGTCGAGGACGAGCACCTCTCCGCGCGACCCGATCGCGCCCGCCTGGACGACGAGCGAGACGGCCTCGGGGATGGTCATGAAGTAGCGCGTCATGTCGGCATGGGTCACGGTGACGGGGCCGCCCTTCTCGATCTGCCGCCGGAACGTCGGGATCACGCTCCCGGACGAGCCGAGGACGTTGCCGAAGCGGACAGCGACGAACGTCGTCTCGACGTCCTTGCGCGCGCCATAGGCTTTCACGATCCACTCGCAGACCGCCTTGGACTGGCCGAGGATGTTCTTCGGCCGCGCCGCCTTGTCGGTCGAGATCAGCACGAAGCGGCTCGCGCCGAACTCCACGGCCACGTCGGCGACGACCCGCGTCGCGAGGACGTTGTTGCGGATCGACTCGAGCGGGTTCGCCTCGTTCAGCGGCACGTGCTTGTACGCCGCCGCGTGGAACACGACGGCAGGGCGGTAGCGGTCGAACACCTGCCGCAGCTTGGCGCGGTTCCCGATGTCGCCGAGGACGGGCACGCTGGCCGAGAAGCCACGTTCGTCCGTCAGCTCGCGGTCGATGTCGTAGAGTGCGAGCTCGGAGCTCTCCACGAGGACGAGCCTCCCAGCGCCGAGGCGCGCGATCTGGCGGCAGAGCTCCGCGCCGATCGATCCGCCGGCGCCGGTGACGAGCACGGTCTCGCCCGCGAGGTACGACGCCACGGCCGCGAGATCGACCTCGACCGGCTCGCGCCCGAGCACGTCCTCGACCTGCACCGGCCGGATCTGCCCCGCGAGGTCGAGATCCCCGGCGATCAGCTCGTGGAGGCCGGGAAGCGTCTTCACGGGCACGCCCTCTGCGCGCGCGGCCTCGACGACGCGCCGCCGCACCTCGCCCGAGGCGGACGGGATCGCGATCAGCACCTCGTCGGGTCGATGCTCGCGCAGCAGCTGCGGCAGCTCGGCCGTCGTCCCGAGCACGCGCACGCCCTGGAAGCGGCCGTTGCGCTTCCTCGGGTCGTCGTCGACGAGGCCGATCGGCGTGTAGCCGAGCTGGCGCGAGCGCTGCAGCTCCTTGACGATCAGCTGGCCGGCGTCGCCGGCGCCGACGACGACGACCTCCTTGCCGCGGGCCACGAGCCGCCCGGGCGCCGGACGCTCGAACACCGTCCTCGCCAGCAGCCGCGTCCCGGCGACGAACGCGGCCAGCAGCAGCCAGTCCATGAAGAAGACGCCGCGCGGCAGCCGGACGTCGTGCACCGGCGAGAAGAGGTAGACGGTGAGGCCGGCGACCAGCCAGGCGACCGTGACGCCGAGCACCGCGCGCCACATGTCGCGCATCGACACGTACCGCCACCAGCGGTGGTAGAAGCCGAAGGCGACGAACACCGTCAGCTGAATAGCCAGGACGAGCGGCAGCGTCCGCCAGAGCAGGCGGTCGTAGTAGACCGGGACTCCCTGGTCGAACCGCAGCTGGAACGCGAGCCACCAGGCGGCGAGGACCATCACGGCGTCGGCACCGATCTGCCAGATCCGGTGGCGCGTCAGCGGCAGCACGGCGGCGCTACCTCGCTCCGACGGCCGCGGCGGACGCGACCGCGGCGACGACGCGCTCCTGCGCCTCGGCCGCGATCCCCGCCCACAGCGGTACCGAGAAGTTCTCGCGCGCGGCCCGCTCGGTCTCGGGGAGGTCGCCCTCCCGGTAGCCGAGCGACCGCATCGCCGGCTGAAGGTGAAGCGGCGGCAGGTAGTACTGCGCGTTCCCCACGCCCGCTTCCGAGAGGGCGGCGCGAATCCGGTCGCGGTCGGGCGAGCGGCACACGATCAGGTGGTAGACGTGACCGGGCTCGTCCGCGGGGAGCTCGCAGTGGTCGCCGAGGCCGAGCTCGGCGTAGCGGGCGGCCGCCTCGCGGCGCAGCCGCGTCCACTCATCGAGCTGGGTCAGGAAGATGCGGAGAATCGCCGCCTGCACTTCGTCCAGTCGCGAGTTCGTGCCCACAAGCTCGAAGATCTGCTTGTCGCGCGAGCCGTGGAATCGGAGCATGCGGATGCGCTCGGCGATCTCGGCGTCCCGGACGGCGACGAGACCGCCGTCGCCGAGCGCGAATAGGTTCTTGGTGGGGTAGAAGCTGAAGGTCGACGTCACGCCCGCGTGCGCGATGTCGGGCGAGCCGAAAGCCTGCGCAGCGTCCTCGATCAGCGGCAGCCCGAGCTCGGCGAGCTCGGCAAGCGGGGCCGGGCGCCCGAAGAGGTGCACCGGCACGATCGCCTTCGTCTTGGCCGTGACGCGCGCCGCCACGTCGGCGGCGTCGAGGTTCAGCGTCGCGCCGTCGATGTCGGCGAAGACCGGCGTCGCCCCGACGCGGGCGATCGACTCGGCGGTGGCGTAGAACGTGAACGACGGGCAGATGACCTCGTCGCCGCGGCCGACGCCGAGCGCCTCGAGTGAAAGGACGAGCGCGTCGGTCCCGTTCGCCACGCCGATCGTCTCGGGCACGCCGAGGTACGCAGCCGCCTCCTCCTCGAAGGCGCGGACGTTCGGCCCGAGCACGAAGTGCGCCGATTCCAGGACGCCGTCGATCGCCTCGCGGATCCTCGGCAGCAGGGGCGCGTACTGGGCCTTCAGGTCGACGAGCGGCAAGCTCTCCCGAGGCACGGCGAGCGAGTCTAGACGATGGGCCTACAGGTCAGGCTTCGCCGCAGGGGGAGCCGGCCGAGGCAGACGGTGCCGGCGGCGGCGCCGGACGAGCAGCGCCGCGACGGAGAGCACGATCAGGGCCGCCACGAGGTAGTCGACGTAGCGAAAGGCGTCGTGGAACCGCTCCCAGTTCGCGCCCAGCGCCCACCCGACCGCCGCGAGGCCGAAGCACCACGCCGCCGCGCCGGGGATCGTGAGCAGGAGGTAGCGGACGAACGGCACCCGCCCGATGCCCGCGGGCACGGCGACGAACGAGCGCACCACGGGAATGACGCGCCCGAAGAGGACGAACGCGTCGCCGTAGCGGTCGAACCAGCGGTCGGCGCGGC
>Ga0126307_10003565_pt1 | contig 10665 bp, 10 predicted proteins | sample Plot28_FD_89955 | JGI IMG/M metagenome (GOLD analysis project Ga0126307, IMG submission 89955) | Serpentine soil microbial communities from UC McLaughlin Reserve, CA, USA - Plot28 | ecosystem: Environmental > Terrestrial > Soil > Grasslands | place: USA: UC McLaughlin Reserve, Lake County...
CCGGGCGGCCGCCGCGATCCGCTGCTCCCGAGTTCCGGACCCCAGCGCTAGAAACTCGGGTCGCCGGGCCACTGGTACGGGTTCTGCGTCGCCGACGACGGCAACATCCAGGGCCGCCATCAGGAGATCGCTCTTGGACCCAAAGCCCGCGTATACAGTTTCGACCGACACGGCCGCTGCGCGGGCGACCTCCCGCATCCCGGTCGCTGCCCAACCACGCTCCCCAAACAGCTGAACGGCCGCCCCCAGCACGGCAGCCCGGGTCTCCGCGGCCTGCTGCTGTCGGTGTGGTGACCGGTATGTACGTCGGGTCCGCTGCGGCTGCGTCGTCGTCATGGGCGGATCCGTTCACGCGCCGAGACTGGCGGGTCGCCATCGGCCTGCGGCCCGCAGAACATCAGTAAACGCAATCCCGTGCAGCGGACACAGCCTTGGCGCCGCCGAGACTTGACAAACCGCGGCCTCGCGGCCTTTGCATGGTCGAGCAGCGGTTGCCGTTGCCGACGCAACAGATACGGCGACGCGATCAGCGCCGCATCTGCGCCGTTCAGATCGGAGCCGCGCACGATCTCCAGGACCGCCCGATCCGCCTTCTCCGCTGTCGCTCACCTCGCCCTCCATCGATGGCCTCAAGAGAGTCTAGAACGATGCTGTTGTCATTACAATAGTGTTCTACTCAATCCAGCGAACTAGTCTTGGTTATGCTCCCTGGCTGGAGGGGGCGGCGGATGATACAAACCGGACATGCGAACGTGGACCGGAATAACGAAGCGGCGTTCGAGTGAGCTGCGGGCCGCCTAGTCGGCGGCCTCCATCACCACCACGGGACCCGCTGAGAACATCCTTCTCAGCGACTCCGCATGCCGTCATTTTGCTGCCGACCGACGTTCTGGTGCGCACGTTGCGGCTAGTCTGCTGATCGTGTGGTCCTACGCATTAGGTCTCGGGTCGAGGGCGCGTGGAGGACGCACACTCCTGCAAAAGGGCGCGAGTAAGGACAACCTACCAACGACCTTCGTTGTCAACGTATGCAATAGTCACAGCAGATTTCAGCCGATTTCAGCCGATATCGAGAGATCTCGAAAGCTATCAAAAGAGGCCCGATTTCGCGCTCTCGCCCCGACAAGCCGCGAACCGGTCAGGTTCCTCTTCTCTCCGTCATGGTTGGCTATAGGGTTGCCGGGCAGCTCTTGCTGTTCGTCGAATAAGAACCGGCTAGCTCCACTTGATCAGACACGAAAATTGCGCGGGGACTGAAGTTTCCCGCTCTCGGTGTTCCGGCCGCACAGTCCGATGTCACCGAACGTGCGGATGCGTTGGGCGGGTCACCGCCTCAATGTCGACGCCATCGTGGGACCCGACCCGGCGATGGCGATCGGAGCCTTCCAGACGCTGGAACACGGGGCTGATCAGATGGTGCGTCATGACCTGTCACGTATGGCTCGGTCCGGATGACCCGACCGTCTCTACCTCTGCGAGCGCCTCCGGTCTTGCGCACACGTGTTCGAACCAGCCGCGAATCTGGATCTAGCGTGAGACCCATGACCGGGCCAGAAATGCTCGCCCGACGACGATCTTGGCGCCGCGGTGATGATCGCCGCGGAGCGTTACGGATGCAGCCGCGTCATTGTAAGCGAGCCCGAGGGTGATGATGGGATGAGCAGCGCCTGGATTCTGCTAGGTGTAGCCGCGGTGTTGATTGTTGGCAATGCGGTGTTCGTGGCCGCGGAGACGGCGCTGGTCACGGTGGACCGCAACCTGGTCGAGTCGCGTGCCCGGGAGGGCAGCGTACGGTTCGGTCGGGTGCGGGGCACCCTGCAGCGGCTGTCGACCTACCTCTCAGGCGCCCAGCTGGGTATCACGGTGACGAGTCTGGCGATCGGCTTTGTGGCCGAGCCGTCGGTTGCGACGCTGCTGCGGGGGCCACTCGACGCGCTCGGCTTCGATGCCGATGTCGCAGACGTCACAGCGGTGGCTGTGGCGTTGCTCCTGGCAACTGTTGTTCAGATGGTGTTCGGCGAACTGGTGCCGAAGAACATCGCCTTGTCCCGACCTGTCGGGGCGGCCCTGTGGGTAGTGCCGCCTCTGCTGGTCTTCACCACGGTGACGCGCCCATTGATTGCCTTCCTGAACGGCTCGGCGAACCGGCTACTGCGTCTGGTCAAGGTGGAGCCGGTCGAGGAACTGCGGTCCGCCCGCACCCCTGACGAGTTGGCCTCGGTCGTACGGCGAGCCGGCGTGCACGGGGCGCTGGGATCGGAGACGGCGGCGTTGATGGAACGCTCGCTGAGCTTCAGCGCAAAGACCGCCGCGGATGTCATGACACCCCGCACCCGGCTGCGGACCGTGTCCGCTCCAGCGCCGGTGACGACAGTGCTCCATGCCACCCGTGAGACGGGCCACTCCCGCTTCCCCGTGATCGGCGACAGCATCGACGACATCCGGGGTGTCGTGCACGTCAAGCAAGCCGTTGCCGTCCCTGAGCCAGATCGCGGCACAACGCGGGTCCGGGAGGTGATGTCAGAGCCGGCGCTCGTGCCACCCTCCATGGCCTTGGACCCGCTGCTGCATCAGTTGCAAGAACCCGGTCTGCAACTGGCGGTCGTGGTAGATGAGTACGGCGGCACGGCCGGCATCGTCACCTTCGAAGACCTGGTGGAAGAACTCGTCGGCGATGTCGTCGACGAACACGACTCGCCTGCACCCGGCATCCGGCGCCAGCCCGACGGCAGCTGGCTGTTGTCCGGGCTGCTCCGGCCCGACGAGATCCAGGCTGCCATCGGTCTCGAGTTGCCGGCCGGACGTGCCGACTATGAGACGGTCGCCGGGCTCATCTTGCAGCTACTCGGCCGAATCCCGCGACCAGGCGAGCGCGTCGAGGTGCCCGGCGCCACGCTCACAGTGGAACGAATGGACGGCCGGCGGATCGACCGGATCGGAGTCACCCTTCACCCAGACAACACCGACAGCACTGCCGCCGACGACTCGGCCACCACCCGAACCGACGACGAGGGCGGCGGAGTATGACGCCCGCGTCGCTGTTGCCCGCGTTTGCGCTCATCGCGGCGAACGGGTTCTTCGTCGGCGTCGAGTTCGCGGTCCTCGCGGCCCGCCGCTCCCGGCTCGAACCGCTGCTGCGCACGTCCCGCCGGGCGCGGACCGCAATGCAGGCCATCGAACAGCTGCCCTTGATGATCTCGGCCTGCCAATTCGGCATCACCCTCGCCTCCCTCGGTTTGGGTGCCCTCGCCGAACCGGCCGTTGCATCCCTGCTGACCGGACCCCTGGCAGCCCTTCATGTCCCGCACGGGCTCGTGCACCCGCTCGCGCTCGGGATCGCGCTCACCTTGGTGTCCTGCCTGCACATGCTGCTCGGCGAAATGGTGCCGAAGAACCTCGCCCTCACCGGACCAGAACGAGCCGCGATGATCCTCACGCCAGCCCTGCTGATCTTCGTGCGGATCCTCCGACCGATCATCATCGGCCTGACCGCTGTGGCAACCAGCGTGGTGAAGCTGCTGGGCATCAAACCCGTAAGTGAAATCGGCGACGTCATCGACAGAGACTCCGTAGCGGCGCTGATCGGCGAATCCAGCGAAGAAGGCCTCCTCCACGCCAACCAGCATGAGCTGCTATCCGGAGCTCTGGCTTTCGAAGAAACCAAGGCCGAGGTCGTCGGACTGCCGCTGGAGACTCTGGTCACCGTCGAACCCGGTGTCACACCGGCCGATATCGAGCAGCTCGTCACCGCCACCGGCTACTCCCGCTTCCCGGTCCGAAAGGCCGATCACCCCCCGACCGGAACGGATTTCATCGGCTACATCCACCTGGCCGACGTCTTGGAAACCGACCCGGCTTCCCGGAACCGCCCGGTGGACCGCCGCTGCATCCGCCCACTGGCTGACATCCCGACCACCGCCACGCTGCAAACCGCGCTCGCAACCCTGCGTTACAGCGGCTCACACCTGGCTCGCCTGATCGACGAAAACGCCCAAATCCGCGGCCTGATTGCCCTCGAAGACATCCTCGAACAACTCGTCGGCGAAGTCGCCGACGCCACCCGCCGACCAAATGCCATCTGAACACCGACGACGCCGTCGAACTTGTGGCACCGGATGGATGAGCGGACGTCTGGCCGCCTTCGGCCCGGTTACCGGAGATCGGCATCGCTGATCAAGCACTTGAAATGGCGCCCAGGCGGGCGCCGGAATGCACCTTCCTGGCGTAGAAGAGGCTGTGCACGTTGACGCGAAGGTACGTTGCCAGAACGTGTCGTCCATGTCTTCGATTCAGGTGCAACCTTCGGAGACGGCGGCGTTGTTAACCAGCAGGTCGATTCCACCGAAGGCCTCCAGTGTCTGCGCGACGATGTCGCGGCACTGCTTCGGCCGGTTCGATGTCACCGGGCAGCAGCACGGTCTGCCGGCTGGCTTGGCGGACCCATTCCGCGGCGATTTCGGCGTGAGCCTGCTCCTCGGCAGGTAGGACAGGGCCATATCGGCGCCCTCCCGGGCGTAGGCGATGGCTATTGCGCGTCCGATGCCGGAGTTGCCTCCGGCGAAGGAACCGCGGGCGTCGTGCGGGCCGCTGGCGCGGGTGAAGTCCACACCACCGATCAGGAAGCCAAGCCCCAACGGCGAGTACGGCACGAGGGCGACGGCATAAGCGCAGAAGCGTATGCACAGCCATCACCCGTCGATGCCAGCCCGATCAACGGAACTTTGCGGCGCCTCCTACGAGCGGCCGACGGCTCTTCAGGGCCTTATCGGCCGGGTAGGCCCAAGCCGGCGGGCCGGCGCCGGCTTGGGCCTACCGCCACGACCTGATTCAGCTCCACAGGCCCAACCGGGCGATGACACGCGGGCTGGGGCTTTTTACCACGCTCCCGACTGGTCCGACCATCCCTGCAGGGCCAACCCAACGGACTACGGGCCGACAGATCTCAAAATGCTCTCCGCAGATCTGACCGCCAGCGACCTTTCCGGTGCCTATGGACAGTGAGGTGTCACGGGGTTCTGCGGCAAGTTGTCCACAGATATCGCCAGTCAGTGGCGAGAGTGAGAAAGGGCTGGCTGAATGAGGGGCACCGGCGGTGCGCCCAGCGGATCTGCTCCGTCGCCGGATCGAGTTTGGCGGGCGATGACCGAGGTGTGCAGAGGCATGGTGCTAGGCACCCACCAGCGCATCAGCTCGCTGGGTACAGATCGCTATCTTGCCTGGCCCACTCTGATCCTCAGCTTCGCGGCCGACTGCATTGAAAGGACTTGCAATGACCGATCGACCTGACGCTTCGACCGAGGGCGGCGAGGCCCTGGCGAAGGTGATTGACCTTTCCAGTCGAGAGCAGATGCTCAGCGGTGCTCGCGTCACCTACACGGTGGCCGAGGTGGCCAACCTGCTGGGTATCTCGCGGGCGACCACCTACGCGCTACTCCGGAGAGGTGAGATCCCGGCGCGCCGGATCGGCTCGCGGTGGATCATCGCCTGCAAACGCTTCAACTCCTGGCTGGATAGCGATTCGAACGGCGTCGATCGATGAGGGGCTCCGTTCGCAAGCGTTGCCAGTGCCGGGATTCCGAGGGTCGCCGACTCAAGGCGTGCCGGAAGAACCACGGCTCCTGGTCCTTCACCGTGGATGCCGGCTACGACAGCGAGACGGGCAAGCGGAAGCAAATCACGCGATCGGGGTTTCGGACTCACGCTGAGGCCAGTGAAGCCATGACAAGGGTCCTTGCCGCCCTCGACTCCGGCAATTGGTCCGATGATCGTGGCCTCAAGCTCGATGCCTGGCTAGACCAGTGGCTCGACGAGTTCGCTGACCGCGGGCGCTCGCCCAAAACTCTGGCGCTCTACAGGGCTCATGTGGTCAACTTCTGGCGACCGCGGCTGGGACATGTCCGATTGCGCGACCTGCGGCGCGCACATGTCGAGCGGGCGCTGATGGACCTCGGCAAGCGCCACACGTTCGGTCGTCAGAAGGGCAACTCTGGCAGCTACGCAGAGCAGCGCGCGGCGACGACCATCGACGGGTACCGCCGGACGCTTCGCACCGCGCTTGCGGCTGCGTACAGACGCGACTTGATTAGTTCCAACCCGGCTGCGGGTCGGATGGATGCGATTCCCAATAACTCCAGCGACCACCAACTCCGCGTGTGGGAGCCGGGAGAGACTGCTCGCTTCTTGGAGCACATCGCGGGTGATCGGCTGGCCGTCCTGTACGAGCTGGCGGCGTACGGAGGTCTGCGCCGTGCCGAGTTGTGTGGCCTGCGCTGGTCGGACGTCGACCGGGACGGAGCGGGCGTTGAGATCAGACAGACGATTGTGGGGTTGACCCGCGCTCAGGCGGGGCCGGGAGATCTTATCTGCCCTACGTGCGGTAGGGAGCATGTTGGCCGGTTGTTCAAACAACCCAAGTCGCGTGCCGGGCGGCGTTGGGTCCCGCTGGCACCGCCGGCTCAAGCAGCGATGGTCGAACATCGGTTGACGCAAGCCGAAGAACGAGCCATGTTCGGAAGCGACTACCGCGAGCACGACCTGATCTTCTGCTACATCGACGGCGACCCCTTGCGGCCGGACCTGTTATCCCGCGAATTCGTCCAGCACTCGCAGGACTGTTCCCTGCCTCCGATCCGGTTGCATGACATGCGCCATGGGGCCTGCTCCCTGATGCTGTCCGGTGGCGTCCCCATCGAGGTCGTACAGATAATCCTCGGACACTCGTCCCCGGCTGTGACTCGACGCGTGTACGCACACCTGATGAGAAGAGCAACGGCCGAGCAGTTCGAAGCGGCCACGGAGAGGCTGACCCTGCACCGTCGTGAGCAATCCGTGAGCAACGATGCGCGAAATCGTGCCTTTGACGGAGGCGAACTTTGTATCGGACGCTGACGTTCGCACTAGTCGGAGCAGTTTGGCGGAGGCGCCCCCGGTAGGACTCGAACCTACGACCGACAGATTAGAAGGCTGCTGCTCTATCCTCTGAGCTACGGGGGCGGGAGCCGGGCATTGGGGAGTCCGACTCGCCGCGCATCCTATCGCTCCAGGCCAGCGGAGCCTGGCGTCGCAGGGCCGATGAGGGATGCGACCGGATAGGTTCAATAGAACGGTCGAAACTCGCGCTGATCATGAAGAGGTGTAGGAAGCACGCGGTATGGCAGTAAGTGACCTGCTGGTCTGGGTCGACTGTGAAATGACCGGTCTCGACCTGGCGAGGGATGAGCTTGTCGAGGTCGCTGTACTGGTCACTGACGCCCAGCTTCAGATCCTCGGCGAAGGTACGGACGTGGTGATCAAGCCCAGCACTGCCGCGATCGACCAGATGGATGAATTCGTCCGGAACATGCATTCAAGCTCCGGCTTGATCGCTGCTCTGGACGCCGGGCTGCCGATGCGGGAGGCGGAGGAGCGGGTCTTGGATTACGTGCGCCAGTTCGTACCCGAGCCTCGTAAGGCACCGCTCGCGGGCAACACCATCCACACCGACCGGGCATTTCTGGCGCGGGACATGCCAGAGTTCGAGGGCTATCTGCATTACCGCAATGTCGACGTCTCCAGCGTCAAGGAGCTGGTCCGACGCTGGTATCCACGGGTGTACTACCAATCACCCGCCAAGTCCGGAAACCACCGGGCACTGGCAGACGTGCAGGAGTCCATTGAAGAGCTGCGGTACTACCGCGAGACAGTCTTCGTGGATCTTCCCGGACCGGACAGCGCCACAGCCAAGGAGATAGCCGCTCGCCATCAGGGCGCTGTTACCGAGCGGACGAGCGACTGAGCAGTTCGAACAGGGTACCGCTGCCCGGTACACTTCACGCTGCGCCGAGGTCAGCAGTTCGGCAGCGCCAATGGTGGGTGTAGCTCAGCTGGTAGAGCCCCTGGTTGTGGTCCAGGATGTCGCGGGTTCGAGTCCCGTCACTCACCCTGATTTCTTGCAGCGCTGGGCAAGATTCCGCCCGCGTGCCGGGACGCCTGTGAATGCGACGCCGACTTCCGGGGTTAGGTTCACATCCATGCAAACCCGCACGCTTGGACCCTTCACAGTCAGTGCAATCGGCCTGGGTGCAATGCCGATGTCGACGAACAACGACAACGAGATCCCCGACGAGTCTCAGGCCATCGCCACGATCCACGCCGCTCTGGACGCTGGCATCACCTTGATCGACACCGCCGACATCTATTCGCCGTCCTGGGACACGATGGGCCACAACGAGGAACTGGTCGCCAAGGCGCTGAGGAGCTACGGGAGTGACAACGACGATGTCGTCGTCGCCACCAAGGGCGGCATCACCCGCGCGGAGGGCGAGCGGTGGGGCCGCGACGGCTCCCTTGAGTATCTACGGTCCGCGGTCGAAAAGTCGCTGCGTCGACTCGGCGTGGAGGTAATCGACCTTTACCAATGGCACCGGCCTGATCGTTCGAAGATCTATGGCGAGGTTATCGGACACTTCCAGACCCTGAAGGACGAAGGCAAGATCAAAGCGATCGGCATCTCGAATGCGAACGTCGAGGAGATCCAGATCGCCATCGAGGTGCTCGGCGAGGATGGCCTGGCGAGTGTGCAGAACGAGTTCTCGCCTCGCTTTCGGAGCAGCCAGGACGAGTTGGAGTACTGCGGCGAGCACGGCATCGCTTTTCTGCCATGGAGTCCGCTGGGTGGTACCGGTGGCCCCGGACGAGAGGTCGGCGAACGCTTTGCCGTCTTTGCCGAAATCGCCCGGGGTCACGGTGTCAGCCCGCAGCAGGTGGTGCTGTCCTGGGAGCTGTCTCTCGGTAATCACGTGATCCCAATTCCAGGGGCCCGTCGCCCGGAATCGATCATTGATTCAGCCAAAGCGGTCAACCTCATGTTGTCCGACACCGAGCTCGCGCGCTGCAGCGCCGTCGGCGCAAGCCTGTGACCCCAACCGCCGGCGCGGATGCGATCATCATCGGCGGCGGTCACAACGGGCTTGTGGCGGCCGCCTACCTGGCCCGAGCGGGACGGCAGGTCATGGTCTTCGAGGCGCGACGGCACCTGGGGGGTGCTGTCGTCAGCGAGCAGGTCTTCGATGGCGTTCCAGCACGACTATCGCGTTTTGCCTATCTTGTCTCCCTGCTGCCGGACAAGATCATCAATGACCTGAATTTGCACGTGGAATTGCGATCTCGTCCGATCGCCTCGTACACGCCGGTCAGTACCGGCGGCTTGATCTTCGACCGAAAAGGGAGCGAGGCATCCCGGGCATCATTCGCCGAGATCACGGGCAGTGAGGAGGAGTACGGCCGTTGGCGGAGTCTCGCCGCCGAGCTGCGAGGGGTCGCCGAGGTTGTGGCACCAACTCTGACCGGTCCGCTCCCTCGGGCCGCAGCCGTACGTGACCAGCTCGGGACGCAGCTATGGACGGCGCTGGTCGAGCGCCCAATCGGAGAGTTACTTGAGGATTGCCTGTCCAACGACACCGTACGTGGCGTCGTCGCGACCGATGCGCTGATCGGCACGCTAGCCTCCACGAACGATCCGGCCCGCAAGCAAAACCGCTGCTTCCTTTATCACGTGGTCGGCAATGGGAGCGGTGAGTGGAAGGTACCGGTCGGTGGCATGGGCCATGTCGCGTCGGAGCTGGCCCATGCGGCGAGCGATGCCGGTGCAGCGTCGTGTACCGGCGTCCGGGTGTCTGGGATTGAACCGGACCCGCTGGGCGGTGGCACCGTAGCCCTGGCCAACGGCAGCCGATATCGAGCACCGTTCTTACTCGCCAACTGTGCACCCGCTGTTCTGCAGGAGCTGCTGGGCCACCAGCCGATAACACCCGACGGATGCCAAACGAAAATCAATTTGGTGGTTCGCCGACTGCCACGCTTTCGGTCTGGCATTGATCCCACTATCGGCTTTGCTGGGACATTGCATCTCGGACAGGGCTATCGGCGACTTCAGGAGGCATATCGTGAGGCGGTAGCAGGGCGAATCCCAGATCCGCTGCCGTGCGAGGTCTACTGCCATACGCTCACCGATCCCTCCATTCTGAGCGCGGAGCTTCGTGAAGCCGGCTATCACACACTCGGGTTGTTCGGGTTGCACACGCCTATACACCTCTTCGTGGACGACCCCGCCGGTGCTCGTGAACGGGTGAAGAACGCTGCGTTTCATGCATTGCAAGCTGTCCTTGCCGAGCCGGTGGAGGACTCCCTGGCAACCGATGGTGCGGGTCGTCCCTGCGTTGAAGTGCTGACGCCGCTCGACATAGAGGCCGAGCTGGCAATGCCTGGTGGACACATCTTCCATGGTGACCTGGAGTGGCCGTGGCTAGCCGACGATGCCGTGGTTAGAACCGCCGAGGAGAGCTGGGGCGTTGCTACCGGATATCCAGGCATCTTCTACTCGGGTTCCGGAGCGGTCCGAGGCGGTGCAGTGAGCGGCATCGGCGGGCACAATGCGGCTCACGCAGTGTTGGAGAGTGCTGCTTGAGTCCTGCAGGTGACTGGGGCAATGTCGCCCCACACCGGCGATGCGCTCGCGATTCTCGGATCCGCTGCCGAGGGTTCGGTAGCAAATGCAAGCTTCGGCAGCGCCTGTAAGGTTCAATCGCCGGACCCTGCTAATCTTGCTCGTCGCGCGCCGCTAGCTCAACTGGCAGAGCAGCTGACTCTTAATCAGCGGGTTGGGGGTTCGATTCCCTCGCGGCGCAC
>Ga0126307_10003567_pt1 | contig 10663 bp, 16 predicted proteins | sample Plot28_FD_89955 | JGI IMG/M metagenome (GOLD analysis project Ga0126307, IMG submission 89955) | Serpentine soil microbial communities from UC McLaughlin Reserve, CA, USA - Plot28 | ecosystem: Environmental > Terrestrial > Soil > Grasslands | place: USA: UC McLaughlin Reserve, Lake County...
AGGTCCGCCGGATCCTCCTCACCGCTGTCGGTGCGGCGGAGCTGCGACAGCGCACGCTCGACGCGGGCGCGCTCGGCTGCCAGCAGCTCCCGTGCGCGGTCCGAATCCATGCCGGTGACTCTAGTCCGCCGCGGGTAGGGTCGGGACGTGGCGCGCCAGATCGTCCTGCTCCGCGGCATCAACCTCGGTTCGAAGCGGCGCGTCGCGATGCCGAAGCTGCGTGAAGTCCTCGAGGACGCCCGTTACCAGGACGTCCAAACCTACGTCCAGAGCGGGAACATTGTCCTCTCGACGAGCGAGAGCGCAAAGAAAACTGCGCGCGCGGTCGAGAAGCTGATCAAGCAGCACTTCCGTCTGGACGTCCCGGTCGTGGTCCGCACGAAGGGCGAGCTCGCGAAGGTCGTCGAGGAGAGCCCGTTCGAGGCGAGCAACCCCAAGCTCTACCAGGTGACCTTCTTCGAGACGGCGCCCGATTCGAAGCTGATCCGCAAGCTCGACGAGCTCGCGACCGGCGACGAGCGGCTCGCGCACAGCGGACGCGAGATCTACGCCTTGCATCCCGCCGGGATCGCGCGCTCGAAGATGTGGAACGAGCTCGCGAAGGCGGCGGGCACGTCCCGAAACTGGACGACCGTCACGAAGCTCCTCGAGCTGGCAGACCGATGAATTTTTCCGCGGCGCGCGGTCATACGGCCGATCGCACCGAAAGGAGGAACGGCAGTGACCACCGCAACGGAGACTGCGACGCAGGTCTACCGCATCCACATCAAGGCGACTCCAGAGGAGATCTGGAACGCTCTCATGGAGCGCGGCGAGGAGTTCGGCTACCACGCCGCGGCCGAATACGACCTGGAGGCGGGCACGTACCGGGGGCTCGCAAACGACGATATGCGCGAGTACGGGATGCCCGAGGTGATCATCGACGGCGAGATCCTCGCGGCCGACCTCCCGCACCGTCTCGTCCAGACGTGGAACCCGTGGTTCGATGACGAGAAGATCGCCGCCGAGCCACCCGCGCGCTTGACGTGGGAGGTGGAGGAATGGCCCAAGGGCGTCTCGCGCTTGACGCTGACGTCCGAGACCGAGGACGCGCCGATCACCGTCGGCATCACGAGCGGGGACGTCGCCGAGGCGATGGGCGGGTGGCCGTTCGTGCTCAGCGACCTGAAGACGCTGCTCGAGACCGGGAAGTCCTTCGCCTGACACGCTCGCCGGGGCGCGTACGATGGGCGTAATGGCAGACACGTCCGTCGCGCGCGCCCCGACCGAGCTGGAAGCGGGCTTCGAGGAGCACCGGCGCGAGCTCGTCGCGCATTGCTATCGCATGCTCGCGTCGCCGTTCGAGGCGGAGGATGCGGTGCAGGAGACGTTCATCCGCGCGTGGCGCGGCTGGGCGGGTTTCGAGGGCCGCGCCGCTCTCCGCTCCTGGCTGTACCGCATCGCGACCAACGTCTGCCTGGACATGCTGAGCGGCCGTGAGCGCCGCGCGCGCCCGATGGACCTCGGTCCTGCGCGCGAGCCGGTCGAGGCGAACCTGAGCACGCTCCCGGAGATCACGTGGGTCGAGCCGATCCGCGATCCGGCGGAGGCGGCCGTGCAGAAGGAGACCGTCCGCCTCGCCTTCATCGCCGCGCTCCAGCGGCTCCCGCCGCGGCAGCGCGCCGTCCTCATCCTCTGCGAGGTGCTGCGCTGGAGGGCCAGCGAGGTCGCGGAGCTTCTCGAGACGAGCGTCGCCTCGGTCAACAGCGCGCTCCAGCGGGCGCGCGCGACGCTGGAGGAGCTGGACGACGGGCGCGACCTGGCCGAGCCGGACCGCGAGCTGCTCGGGCGCTACGTCGCCGCGTTCGAGGCTTATGACATCGACGCGCTCACGTCGCTGATCCACGAGGACGCGACCCAGTCGATGCCGCCGTTCTCGCTGTGGCTGACGGGTCGCGAAGACATCTTCACGTGGTGGTACGGGCCGGGAATCGGCTGCAAGGGTTCGCGCGTCATCCCGGTCGGTTCCGCGAACGGCTCACCGGCGTTCGGCCAGTACAAGCCGAGTGCCGACGGCGGCTACGAGCCGTGGGCGCTCCAGGTCCTCGAGATCGAGGACGGCGAGATCGTCGAGCTCACGTTCTTCCTCGACACCGAGCGCCTGTTCCCGCTCTTCGGGCTCCCGCCCCGGCTCGAGGCGTAATGGTCCACATCGAGCCGTGGGGGAGCGGCAACCTGGCGCTGCTGCAGGGGCTCCTGTGTGACCCCGCGATGATGGAGCACCTCGGCGGCCCCGAGACGCCGGAGAAGATCGCCGAAAGGCAGCGCCGCTACGAGCAGCCCGGGTCGAATCAGTTCAGGATCGTCTCCGACGCCGAGGGAGTCGGCTGGATCGGCTTCTGGGAGCGCGAGCACCACGGCGAGACGGTCTACGAGATGGGCTGGAGCGTCCTGCCGGCGTTTCAGGGGCGCGGGATCGCCGGGCGCGCGACGCACCTGGCGCTCGAGGAGGCCCGAGCGGCCGGCGGACCGCGCTTCGTGCACGCGTCGCCCGACGTCGACAACGCGGCATCCAACGCGATCTGCCGCAAGGCGGGCTTCGAGCTGCTGGGCGCGTACGACGACGAGTACCCGCCGGGGACGCCGCGCCGCCTCAACGACTGGCGCGTCGATCTTCGTCCGCAGGAAGGGCCTCCTCGAGCCCGATGAGCGCGATCAGCTCGAGGAGCTCGGGCGAGGCGTTGCAGAGGCAGATGCGGGACCCGGCCCTCATGGCCGCGAGCTGGAGGCGCGCGAGTGCCCCCACGGCGGCGACCTCGGCGCGGAGGCAGCGGACGTCGCACGGCACCACGGTTGCCATCATCAGAATGGACCGCCTGGAGAACCGAAACTCATCGATGAGTTTCGGCGGCTGGGGAGGTCTATAGGGGCATGACAAGCGAACGCACACGCTGGTACGCCCTGTACGTTCTCTGCCTGGCGAGCCTCATGATCGTCCTCGACGCGACGATCGTGAACGTCGCCCTCCCCTCGATCAAGAAGGACCTCGGCTTCACCGAGAGCTCGCTCGCATGGGTGGTGAACGCTTACCTGCTGACGTACGGCGGCTTCCTCTTGCTGGGCGGACGCCTCGGTGACTTCCTCGGCCCACGCAAGCTGTTCATCGCCGGGATCGTCCTCTTCACCCTCGCGTCGCTCGTCTGCGGGCTGTCGACGACGCAATGGATGCTCGTGGCGGCGCGCGCCGTGCAGGGCATCGGCGGGGCGACCGCGTCCGCAGTCTCCCTCGCGCTGATGATGGGCCTCTTCACGACCGCAGGCGACCGCGCGAAGGCGATGGGCTTCTTCGGATTCGTGGCAGCAGGCGGCGGAAGCATCGGGGTGCTCCTCGGCGGCGTCCTCACGGACCTGATCAGCTGGCACTGGATCTTCCTCGTCAACGTGCCGATCGGCGCGGTCGTCGTCCCGCTCGCGCTGCGCTTGCTCCCCGCCGACCAGCGCGCCGAACGCCGCGGTCGGATCGACTTCGCCGGCGCGATCGTCATCACCGGGGCGCTGATGGTCGCGGTGTACGCGATCGTGAACGGGAACAAGAACGGCTGGACGTCCGCGCAGACGCTCGGTTTGCTCGGGTTGGCCGCCGCGCTTGTGGCCGTGTTCGTCGTGATCGAGTCGCGCGTGGAGTCGCCTCTGGTGCCGCTCGGCATCTTCCGGCACCGCAACCTGCGCGTCGCGAACATCATCGGCGTCCTCTGGGCGGCGTCGATGTTCGCCTGGTTCTTCCTCTCCGCGCTCTACCTCCAGCAGGTTCTCGGGTACAGCCCGCTCGAGGTGGGGCTGTCGTTCCTGCCGGCGAACCTGATCATGGCCGCATTCGCGCTTGGGCTCTCGGCCAAGGTCGTCATGAAGTTCGGCCTGCGCCTGCCGATCGCGGTCGGGCTGAGCCTGGCCGCGCTGGGTCTGCTGCTCTTCGTGCGCGCTCCCGTGGAGGGCGATCTGTTTCTCGACGTGCTGCCGAGCATGATCCTGCTCGGCCTCGGAGCAGGTCTCGCGTTCAATCCCGTCCTGCTGTCCGCGATGAGCGACGTGGAGCCGACCGAGGCGGGCCTCGCGTCGGGCATTGTCAACACTTCGTTCATGATGGGCGGCGCCCTCGGGCTGGCGATTCTCGCGAGCGTGGCCGCCTCGCGGACGAGTCGCCTGGAAGCCGATGGTGAGAGCCATCTTGCCGCCCTGACCGGCGGCTACCACGTTGCGTTCCTGATCGGTGCGATCTTCGCCGTGCTCGCCGCGGTGATGGGGGGGACGCTGCTCCGCTCGACGGCGGTGCAGCCGCACGGCGAGGCCGCGCCCGCCGTCGACTGAGCGCCCGCGACATAGAGTAGGCCGATGATTCCGCGGGCACGGCGGCTCGAGCAGGTGCGCGGGTTCGGCATCGACCGCGTGGCCGCGGCCGCCGACCGCCCCGCGCAGGCGAACCCCGACTGGCCGGTGCTGCGGATGGAGAACCTCGACACCGACCTGCCGCTCCCGCCTGAGGCGATCCGCGTCACCGCCGAGAGCCTGGAGACACGGGAAGCGAACAGCTGGCTGCCGTTCACCGGCGACCACGAGCTGCGCGCTGCCATCTCGGCGTTCACGGCCGAGCGGACGGGCCACCGCTACGACCCCGAGACCGAGATCGTGATCACGGTCGGCGGGATGGAGGGTCTGCTCAACGCGCTTCTCGTCACGGTGAGCGACGGCGACGAGATCGTGGTCACGGATCCGACCTACGCCGGGATCGTCAACCGCATCCACCTCGCCGGCGGGATTCCCGTCTTCGCGCCGTTCCGCATCGTGGACGGTGAGTGGCGGCTCGACCGCGACGCGCTCACCGCTGCTGCGCCGACGGCGGCAGGGATGCTGCTCATGAGCCCGTCCATGCCCTCGGGCGGCACCCTCGACGAGGAGGACTGGCGGCTCGCCTGCGACCTGTGCCGAGAGCACGATCTCTTTTTGATCTACGACGCCGCCATGGAGCGGCTCCTGTTCGACGGCCGGCCGCTCGTCCATCCGCTCCGCTTCGAGGGAATGGCCGAGCGGACGCTGGTGGTCGGCTCGCTGTCGAAGGAGCACCGGATGATCGGCTGGCGCGTCGGCTGGGTGGCGGGGCCGGCCGCGACGATCGAGGACGTCGGGTGGGCGCACGTGTACAACACGACCACGCCTGTCGGAATCGCTCGGCGCGCTGCCACCGAGGTGCTGCGCGGCGACCAGGGGCATGTGGCCGACTGCGTCGCCGAGCTGGAGCGCCGCCGGGATTTCATGCTCGAGGCGTTCGACGGGTGGCCGGTGGTGAAGCCAGGCGGTGGGTGGTCGCTCCTGCTCGACGTCGCCGAACTCGGGTTCGAGCCCGAGGACGCGTCCCGGCGTCTGCTCGAGGAAGCCTCGATCGCGGCAACCGGGATGCGCGGGTGGGGGGCGGAGGTGGCCGAGCGCCACGTCCGCTTCGTCTACAGCGCCGAGCCGCTCGAGCGCCTGCGGGGGATCCCGAGGCGGCTGGAGAAGTCCAGCCTACGGCGCTGAGACCGAGGCCCACTCCTCCGTCGGCGCCTTGACGCGTGACGCGAAGTACCAGTGGTGCCCCTCCGGGTCGCGTACCGAGTACCGCCGGTGGCCGTAATCCTGATCCTCGGGCTCGTCGACGATGTCCGCGCCCGCTGCCTTCGCCCGCTCGAAGTGGCCGTCGACGTCGTCGACGAGGATGTACATCAGGACGGTTGCGCCGACCTCTCTCGGGTTCTTGTAGTCGCTGGGGCTGCCGAGATAGATGGAGGCGCCGTTGATCGAGGTCTCGGCGTGGCCGACTCGGCCATCCTCGGTCAGACGCGAGACCTCCTCGAATCCGAACGTCTCGGACAGGAAATCCAGTGCGGCGCCGGCGTCCTTGTACAGCAGGTACGGGGTGATGATCTGTTCCATCAGGTGCTCCTCCTTCGTCGTCGGATCTCGGTGTCGAGGGCATCGAGGCGATTCGTCCAGAAGCTGCGGTACCGCTCGAGCCACTCGTCCACTTCTTCGAGCGGCGCCGGGTCGAGGGCGTAGAGCCTCCGCGTCCCCTCCTGGCGGGTCGTGACGAGCCCGTGCTGGTGCAGGACGCGCAGATGGCGGGAGATTCCCGGTCGGCTGGTGGAGAAGTGCGAGGCAATGTCCCCGGCGCTGCGTTCGCCGTCGGCGAGCAACTCGACGATGCGCCGCCTCGTCGGCTCGGCGAGCGCCTCGAATGCGCTCACGGCGTACTCCTGAAGAGGTCGTCCAGTCGACCGAGCGCCGTCGTCCAGCGTTCCATGTAGGTCCCGCTGCGCAGGAGGTTGACCTGCCGGTGGTCGAGCATGAGCTCCGTGCCGCCACCTGCCCACGGCCTCAGCTCGAAGCGGACGATGGAGGGCTCGTCGTCGGGGACCAGCCAGTCGAGCTCGAGCATCCGCTCGGGTTCGGACTCGCGAACCGTCGTTGCGACGGGGCCGAGCCAGCGCGCGAGCGATTCGGGCTCGGTCAAGGCGGCCCAGACCTCTGTGGGGGTGGCGTCGTAGCGGCGCGTGAAGCGAACTTCGCAGAATCGCACCACCAGAGCGTAACCTGCCCGTTACGTAATCGTCAAGTTACGCTTTGTTCTTGTTCCTGACGTATTCCGGCTGGTCGAGCTCGGTCAGCTCCGCCTTCAGCTCCCGGAGGTGCTTCACGTACTTGCTGAGCGCCGTGCTCTTCAGCTTGCCGTCCTCGACGAGTTCGAACGCCTTGCGGCCGAGCTCCTCGTAGGTGCGGACGATCTCGTTCTTCACCTTCGCCTCCTGGACGTTGTCCTTGACGGTGTCGGCCGCCCCGGAGGCTGTTTGCTTGACCTTGTCGAAGAAGCTGCTCATGCCCATAGTCTAGGTCGCGTGACGGAGCGGCGTCTGGGCTGGGAGGGGTGCTTCAACGTGCGTGATCTCGGGGGGCACCCGACGGAGGACGGCCGCGAGACTCGTATGGGAGCCGTCGTGCGCGCCGACAGCGTGCGGCGGCTGACCGAAGCGGGCTGGCGCTCGCTGGTCGAATACGGCATCCGCCGGATCGTCGACCTGCGTCTCGAGTCGGAGCTCGACGAGGATCCGCCTGGCGACGTCCCCGTCGAGGTCGTCCACATCTCGTTCCTCGAGGACATTCCGGTCGAGCGCCAGATCGAGATCTTCACGCGCTGGATCGACGCTCCCGACGACGTCGCCGCCACTCGGGACGGCTACCTCGAGATGCTGGACACCTACCGCGGCAACGTGGCGGCCGCGGTCTCAGCCGTCGCGAGCGCAGCCGAAGGAGGCGTCCTCATCCACTGCATGGGCGGAAAGGACCGGACGGGACTGGTCGCGGCGTTGTTGCTGCGTCTGTGTGGCGTTCCCATCGCCGCCATCGCCGAGGACTACGGCCTGAGCGCCGAGAACATCAAGCCGCTGTGGCAGGAATGGGTGGAGGACGCCGGAGACGAGAACGAGCGCGAGCTGCGGCGACGGCTCAGCGCCTCGCCGTCGGAGGCGATGGCGCAGGTGCTCGAGTCGCTGGAGCGCGAGCACGGCAGCGTCCATTCCTATTTGCTCGACGCCGGCGTGGCGGAGGATGATCTCGAGCGTGCGCTGGCGCGTCTTCGCTAACGCGGCCCTCGGGCTTGCCGTCCTCATCCCCGCTGCCACGGGGTCGCAGACGAACGCGGCCGACCAGCGTCTCGACCGTGCGCTCGCGCAGCTCGTGTCGATGCGGGGCGGGCCGCCGGGCGCCGTCGCGGTCGTCCAGCGCGGCTCGCAACGCATCGTCCTCAAGCACGGCGTTGCACAACGGTCTCCGCGCCGGTCGATCGCCATCGGCGACCACTGGCGGATCGCGAGCGTCGCAAAGGCGTTCAGCGGCGCGGTAGCGGTCACCCTCGTCAACCGCGGGTGGCTCCGGTTCGACGACACGATCGGGAAGCGCCTCCCGGAGTTGCCGAAGGCGTGGCACAAGGTGACGCTCGGCCAGGCGCTCCACCACACGAGCGGGCTCCCGGACTACTCCTCGAGCGCCGGAGCGGTCAAGCACATCCAGACCCGTCCGCGTGCGCCGGCTCAGCCGTCCACGCTGATCTCCTGGGTCGCCGACAAGGGACTGCTCTTCCCGCCCGATTCGCAGTACCGGTACTCGAACACGGACAACGTCGTCGCAGCCCTCTTTGCGCAGAAGGCGACGGGCCTTTCCTACGAGCGGGCGTTGAGCGTGCTCGTGCTCGATCCGCTCGCCCTGCGCGGCACGTCGCTGCCGCCGGGCTACCGGATGCCGACGCCCTACGTGCACGGGTACTCGGGCAAGGAAGACCAGTCCGAGGTGCTGAACCCGACGCTCGCGTGGGCGTCCGGCGGCATCGTCTCGACGCCGCTCGACCTGACGCGGTTCATTCGCTGGTACGCGCCGCGTGGGCGTGGCCCTTTCCGGGCGGGGAACTCAGATCCGGAGGGCCCCGGCGTGAACGAGGCGGGGCTGGCGATCTTCCGCTACCGGACGCCGTGCGGAACGGTGTACGGCCACACGGGCAACTTCTTCGGGTACACGGCCTTCATCGCCGCCACGCGGGACGGCCAGCGTTCGATCACGATCCAGGTCAGCTCGCAGTACAGCGCGAAGACCGGCGACCAGCGTGCGTTTCAGGCGTTGCGCCGGGCCTTCTCGCTCGGTGTCTGCGCCGCGCTCTCGTAGATCCAGCCGCTCAGCTCGCGCAGGAAGCGCGGGTCGATCGTGTGCCCGAGCGGCGACTCGCGGTAGACGGCGTGGGGGAGGAGCTCGTGCGCCTTCCGGCTCCACTCGACGTCGATGACGGGGTCGAACGTCCCGTGGCCGATCGCGATCGGAGGCAGCGGCGGGGAGAGGTCGAGCTCGAAGCCTTCGACTGTCGGGATGAAGCCGCTGAATGCGAGCATTGCGGCGGGGCGCGGTCGGCCCTTCCCGAGACCGAGCGCGTACGTCATCACCGCGCCCTGAGAGAAGCCGCCGACGACGGTGCGATCGGGCGGGAAGCCCAGCGAATCGACGAAGTCCGCAAGCGCCGCGTACGAGTGCAGGAAGGTTTCGCGGTCCGGGTAGCCGATCTCGCGCACCATGTACCAGTGCGCGCCTCCGGGCGGCAGCGACAGCGGCCCGCGCGGGGTGACTCCCTGGAACCGCCGCTCCGGATCGAGGTAGTCGAGCACCGGGAAGAGGTCGTGCTCGTCGGCTCCGCGGCCGTGGATGAGCACGAGTGCGCCTTCCGGCTCTCCCTCCGCCTCACGGCGGAGCACTGTGATGTCGCTCATCGCGCGCGGACTGCGCGCGGATCGGGAAGCGGGGTCAGGATCGGCTCGAGCTGGGCGCGTAGGTGCTCGTAGTTGGGCGGAAGCGACAGGCGCTCGCCTAGGTGCTCGGGCGGCTCGTCGGTGGCGAATCCCGGCCCGATGGTGGCGATCTCGAAGAGGACGCCGCTCGGCTCGCGAAAGTAGATCGACTTGAAGTAGAAGCGGTCGATGACCGGGGTCGGTCGCGCGCCGGCCGCCGCGGCGCGTTCGCGCCACGCCTCGTGATCCTCCATCTGGCAGGCCCACGCCACGTGGTGGACGGTGCCCGCGCCGGGGAGGCCCGTTTGCGGCGGCTCGTCGAAGTGGTACGTGGAGCCTCGCTCGTCCCCGCGGATCTCCCAGGAGGCGTCCCCCCGCCGCTGGAATCCCAGCGCATCCTCGAACAGCTGCCGGCTTGGGTCGGGGTCGCGCGTGTAGGCGCGGACCGAGTCGAACCCCTGGAGCGCCACCTCCTTCGGGATCTCGGGATGGTCTGCGACGAGCGGCTCGTCGTGGGTCTTCACCACCTTCACCTCGAGGCCGAGGCCTTCGGGATCGTCGAAGGTGAGGCTCCCGTTGTCACGCTCGGTCGCCACGCCCGCGTCCGCCAGTCGCTTCTCCCAGAAGTCGAGCGCTTCCTCGGAGGCGATCCGCCACGTGATGCGGTGGATCATCCCCGCGCCCGCCTCCCCGCGGCGCGCGCCGGGGTATTCGAAGAAGGTGAGGTCGCTGCCGGCGTGGCCTTCCTCGTCCGCATAAAAGAGGTGGTAAACCGTCGGATCGTCCTGGTTGACGCTCTTCTTGACGAGCCGAAGGCCGAGTGTCCCGACGTAGAACTCGACGTTCTGCGGCGCGTCCGCGGTGATGCAGGTGATGTGGTGGATGCCCTCGAGCTTCATCTCGGCTTAGAGTAACCGCGTGGAGACGGTTGCCCTGATAGCGCGCCTGAAGCCGGGGAGCGAGGAGCAGGCCGCGCAGCTGCTGGCTGCCGGGCCGCCGTTCGACCCGAGCGCGCGTGGGCTCTCACGACATGCCGTCTATCTCTCGGCGGGCGAGGTCGTCTTCGTGTTCGAGGGCGACGAGGTGGAGTGGATCGTCGAAGAGATGGTCTCAGAGCCGGCGAGCGGCTCGCTCGCGGCAGCGCTCGACGCGTGGCGTGAGCTGGTGGACGGCCCGCCGCGGATCGCGCGCGCCGCCTATAGCTGGAGCGCCTGAAAGGGACAGGTCCCGGTGCCAGGCACCCTTGAGGGTACTTGAGGGTTTGCGCCGGCCTACGATCGTCTTACGCCCGCGAGGCGAACGCTCGGAGCGACTGCCGCAGCGAGCCCATCGAG
>Ga0126307_10003568_pt1 | contig 10662 bp, 10 predicted proteins | sample Plot28_FD_89955 | JGI IMG/M metagenome (GOLD analysis project Ga0126307, IMG submission 89955) | Serpentine soil microbial communities from UC McLaughlin Reserve, CA, USA - Plot28 | ecosystem: Environmental > Terrestrial > Soil > Grasslands | place: USA: UC McLaughlin Reserve, Lake County...
ACCAAGGAGGCGACGGTCGTCGTCCCCGACGACCAACTCGCGCTCGCGATCGGCAAGGAGGGGTTGAACGCACGCCTTGCCGCACGGCTGTCGGGCTGGAAGGTCGACATCGTCTCCGACACCGAGTTCGCCCAGCAGGAGGCCGAGGCGGCCTACGGCGGCGGCGACGAGGAGGAGTTCACCGGCCGCTGCTCCGCCATCCTCTCGAACGGCAAGCGCTGCCCCAACGCCGCGCTGCCCGGGTCGAAGTACTGCGGTGTACCTGCCCACCAGGCCCTCCAGGGCCAGGAGCCTCCGACGGCGGAGCAACCGCCGGAGGAGGAGCCCGCGAGCGAGGACGAGGTCGAGGAGCTGGAGCCCGTCGCGGTCGTCGAGGAGGACGCCGCCCCGGCGGCGGAAGGGAGCCGTGACGACCACGCTTCGTGAGCCGGTCCGGACGTGCGCAGGGTGCGGCCGCAAAACGTCGAAGCACGATTTGGTGCGCTTCGTCGCCCGTAGCGGTGAGCTGACCGCTTCCGAGCGGGGGCCGGGCCGCGGCGTGTACACGTGCAGGCGGCTCTCCTGTTTCGAGCGCGCGACCGCGCTGCGCGCCTTCAATCGGACGCTGCGCGAGACGGTGTGGGTAGAGCCCGCGCTTGCGCAGCTTTACACTGGGGCGCACTAATGGCGAATTCCGGCTCCAACAGACCCAATCGGCCCGTCCGCCCCAGGCAGGGCGGCGTCGGCCGCCGCCGCCGGCGGGTCGTGATCGACCAGCAGGCCGCGCGCCCGCGTCCCGACTCGCGGCAGGCACGAGACCGGCAGGAGACGCGTCCCAAGGGGCCGCCGAAGGAAGTCGTCCAGCCCACCGGTCCCGTCGAGGTTCCCTCGGGCGCGACCGTCAAGGAGCTGTCGGCGGCGCTCGGGATCACGGTCGCCCAGATCATCAAGATCATGATGGGCCTCGGGGAGATGGTCACCATTACCCAGTCCCTCTCGGACGAGTCGATCGAGCTCATCGCGACCGAGGTTGGGCGCGAAGTCACCATCAAGCATGCCGCGGAGGAAGACATCCAGCCGGAGGAGTTCGACGACGCCGAGGAGGATCTCCAGGCGCGGCCGCCCGTCGTTACGATCATGGGCCACGTCGACCACGGCAAGACCACGCTGCTGGACGCGATCCGGAAGACGGCCGTCGTCGAGACGGAAGCGGGCGGCATCACGCAACACATCGGCGCCTACCAAGTGCAGCACGACGGGCGCGAGATCACCTTCCTCGACACGCCGGGCCACGAGGCGTTCACCGCCATGCGCGCCCGCGGCGCGAAGGTGACCGACATCGCCGTACTCGTGGTCGCCGCCGACGACGGCGTCATGCCGCAGACGCGCGAGTCGATCGCACACGCGCGCGCGGCCGAGGTGCCGATCGTCGTCGCGGTGAACAAGATCGACGCGCCGGAGGCCGATCCGAATCGTGTTCGGACGGAGCTCGCCGCCGAGGGCCTGCAGCCCGAGGAGTGGGGCGGGACGACGCAGTTCTCTGACGTGTCGGCGAAGCAGTCGACCAACCTCGACGACCTGCTCGAGAAGGTCTTGCTCGTCGCCGACGTCGAGCAGGAAGGGCTGCGCGCCAATCCGGACGCGGAGGCGTCGGGGCCGATCGTCGAATCCCGCCTCGATGTGGGCCGCGGCCCAGTCGCGACGATGCTGATCCACCGCGGGACGCTCAACGTGGGCGACGCCATCGTCGCCGGCGACGCCTGGGGGAAGGTGCGCGCGCTCCACGACTTCCGTGGCGAAAAGGTGCAGAGCGCGGGCCCTGGGGATCCAATCGAGATTCTCGGCTTCGACCATCCGCCGCCGGCGGGTGAGCTCGCGCGCGTCGTCGAGAACGAGCGCCAGGCGCGACACCTCGCGCAGCTGCGCGGCCAGCGACTGCGCACCGAGCAGCTCGCCCAGGCGAAGCCGGGGCTGTCGCTCGAGCGCATGTTCACCGAGGGCGCGGTGCAGGACCTCAACCTCATCGTGAAGGGCGACGTCGTCGGCTCCGTCGAGGCCGCGCTGTCCGAGCTGCAGAAGATCCAGCACCCGGAGGTCCGCGTCAGCGTCATCCACTCCGGCGTCGGCGGCATCACCGAGAACGACGTCATGCTCGCGTCGGCCTCGCAGGCGCTCGTGGTCGGCTTCAATGTCCGCCCGAATGCGGAGGCCCGGGGGCTCGCCGAGCGCGAGGGCGTCGAAATCCGCACGTATCGCGTGATCTACCGCCTCACGGAGGACATCGAGCAGGCGCTGGTCGGCATGCTCAAGCCGGTCACCCGCGAGGACACGATCGGCGAGCTCGAGGTGCGCCAACTCTTTCGCGTCTCGCGGCTCGGCACCATCGCCGGCTGCTACGTCACGCACGGACGCGTGCGGCGCAACGCCCAGGTGCGCGTCCTGCGCGAGGGCGCCGTCGTCGCCGAGACGTCCATCGCTCAGCTCAAGCGCTTCAAGGACGATGTGCGCGAGGTCGAGGAAGGCTTCGAGTGCGGCATCCTGCTCGAGAACTTCAACGACGTGAAGGAAGGCGACGTCCTGGAGATCTACGAGACGCGCGAGATCGAGCGCACCGACCTCAGCGACGCGTCAGCTTCGTAGCTTGAGGATCCAGAGCCCGCTCAGCATGTCCGACGCGAGCACGTAGTTCTTCGTCGCGTACACGCCCCATACGAGACCGCACGCGCTCTGGCACAGCGCGGCGCCGGCGTCCGCCGTCTTCGGTGGCAGGAATTGAGCGAGCCGTTTCGGCTTTCGCGGATTGGTGATGTCGGCGACGACGACCCCTCGGCTGTACCACGAGAAATAGGCTCGGTTCCCGAGGATCTTCGGGTCGTGGACGCCGCTCGTGAAGTTGTCGGCCGTCGCGACGCCCGGCAGCCGGAAGTTGCTGAGCTTCTTCGGCTTCGTCGGCTTGGAGATATCGAACAGGGTCGGATACCCATTGGAGGTCTCGTGCGTCTCGATGAGCACCTTGCCGTTCTTCGTGAGGGCGGCGGAGTGCGCGTCGCCTTCGAGGTCCGACGCCGGCGTCCGCCCCAGATAGCGCGGATGGGAGGGGTCGCCGATGTCGAGGATCACCGTGCCGAGATCCCAGTACGAGAGGTACGCGCGCGTGGCCGATGGGTTGGTGATCACGGAGTGGACGAAGTTGGCGGGGAAGCGGCCGCGCCCCTCCCAGGGCTTGATCCCGAGTTGCTTCCACGCTCCCCATTCGCCGACCTGGACGGGGTGCGTCGGGTCGCTCACGTCGAAGATGCGGAAGTCGGGTTCGCCCGGCTTCGTCGCCCGCTGCGTCTGGAAGTCGTAGTCCGGCGCCGAGATGAGCTCCGAACGCGGTATGGCCGTGTACACGTAGGCACTGTTCCCTTTGGCCTGCAGCCAGATCTCGTGTGAGCCACGCGGCGTGAGCTCGACGAGAGAAAGCTCCCTGGGTCTGGCGGGATTCGTTACGTCGTAGAGCCCGAACCCCTGGAAGTTCTTCCCGCCGCAGCTCTGGAAGCTGACGACGGCGAGCTCGCCGCTGAAATCGTCCGTCGCGACGTGCTGGGCGATCGTCTTCTCCGTCCACGTCCCATGTACCTTCGGCTGCGACTGCTCGTCGGCGAAGGTGGAGACCCGCTGCGGCTTGCTCGGAGTGCGGACGTCGAACACGCGGACGCCCACGGCATCGCACTGCGGCCCGTGCCAGCTGGACAGATACGCATACCCGAGGTGTCCGAACACGTCGCCGCTGTATCCCTCGGGATGGACGTGCGCGATCTTCTGCAGGCGCAGCAATTTGGACTGCTTCGCGCCCGGGACGGCCGACGCCGTCCCGGCCAGGACGAGCGCGGCGGCAAGCAGGATTGGAACGTGCCTCAAGGTGAAGAATGAGACGTATGGGAGCCGGATTTGTCGGCATCTTGTCGGCGGAGCTGCACTTTCCGGAGAATGGATCGCTCAAGGGCAAGCGGAAAGAGCTCCTCTCCGTGAAGGCGCAGCTCCAGCGGCGGTTCGGTGCGTCGGTCGCCGAGGTGGACCACCACGAGCTGTGGCAGCGGGCGCGGATCACGCTGTCGTGCGTCGCCCGCGAGCATCGCGAGGCGGTCGACCTGCTCGCGGGCGCCGAGCGGTACCTGTCCGCACGTGAGTTCGAGCTCGGGCGCGTGGACCGCGAGGTGGTGTCGCTCGATGACTGAGCGCATGCGGCGCGTGAACGAGGCGGTACGGCAGGTCCTGTCGGAAGCGGTCGGGGAGCTCAAGGATCCACGGATCGGCTTCGTCACCGTCACGGGCGTGGAAACGTCGACCGACCTGCGCGAGGCGCGTGTCTTCGTCAGCGTGCTCGCGTCGGAGAAGGACCGCGCGCGGACACTCGAGGCGCTCGCCGCCGCGCACGGCGTCCTGCAGGCGCGCCTGGGTCGTGAGCTGCGCATGAAGCGAACTCCCCAGCTGGCCTTTGAATACGATCCGTCGGTTGAGCGCGGAGTGCGGATGGGCCAACTGATCGATGAGCTCGCTCCAGAAGACGACGACTGACCTCGAGGCCGCGGCGCGGGCGATCCGCGAGCACGACCGCTTCCTGATCACGACGCATGAGAATCCCGACGGGGACGCGCTCGGCTCGATCCTCGCTGCGAAGCTCGCCCTCGACGCGCTGGGGAAGGACGGAATCATGTACCTGTACGGCCAGGTTCCTCTTCCCGCCGAGTACGGCTTCATGCAGCTCGCCGATCTCCGGCGCGAGCTCCCGCCGGACGCTGGCGAGCGCGTGCTCCTCGCACTGGACTGCGCCAACGAGACGCGGCTGGGCCGTGACTACGAGGAGCTGCTGGCCCGAGCGCCGCTCGTCATCGACGTCGACCATCACCACGACAACACAAGGTTCGGGACGATCAATGCAATCATCGGCGACGCCTCCTCCACGGGCGAGATCATGCGGGATCTCCTCCGGCTCCTCGACGTCGAACTGACGCCCGAGATCGCCGAGGCGCTGTACATCGCTCTCGTCACGGATACCGGGCGGTTCCAGTACACGAACACGACGCCCCGCGCGCTGCGCCTCGCGGCCGAGCTGGTCGAAGCGGGTGCGAACCTGCACCGCGTGTTCCAGGGCGTGTACGAGAGCGTCGAGTTCGCGAAGCTGAAGCTGCTGGCACGGGCGCTCGAACGCGCGGAGATCTATGACGGAGGCCGCCTCGTGATCTCGTTCCTGCTGCGGGACGACTTCTTGGAAGTCGGCGCCGTCGAGCCGTACTCCGAAGGGATCATCGACTATCTGCGCGCCGTCGAGGGGTCCGACATGGCCGTGCTGATTCGCGAACCGCCCACGCGCGGAGGGCCGAAGCACCGCGTGAGCCTCCGTTCGCGGTCGGACGAGCTGGACGTGTCCGTCATCGCGCGCAAGGCGGGCGGCGGCGGGCACCGCCAGGCGGCCGGGTTCTCGAGCGAGCTCGAGCTCGGCGACCTGATCGCGTTCACCCGTGCGGAGTTCGCGGCCGCGGCGCAGGCCGCAGCCTAGGTCGGACGGCCGTGCCACCGCGAGGGCTTCGGCCGAGCGGGCTGATCCTCGTCGACAAGCCGGCCGGGCCGTCGTCGTTCGCGGTCGTCCGCGACATTCGAATCCGGACCGGCGCGCGTACCGGGCATGCCGGGACACTCGATCCGTTCGCGACGGGCCTGCTGCTGGTGTTGTCCGGACAGGCAACTAGACTCACTCCATGGCTCGTCGGCCTGGACAAGCGCTACCTCTCCGAGATCGATCTTCGCTCGCGGACGTCGACGGGCGATCCCGAAGGCGAGGTAATCGCGGAGGCGACTCCGCCGTCCGAGCCCGACCTGCTCGCTCGGCTCGCGCCCCTCCGCGGGGACGTCGAGCTGCCGATCCCCGCCGTCTCGGCCGTCAAGGTGGACGGCGAGCGCGCGTACAGGCTTGCGCGTCGCGGCGTCGCCCTGGAGATGCCGCTGCGCCAGTCGAGGATCGACCAGCTGGAGATCATCGCGTATACAGGCGGGGCCGTGACCCTCGACCTTCGCGTCAGCTCGGGGACGTACATCCGCTCCATCGCCGATGCGCTCGGGGGCCACTGCCGGACGCTCCGCCGCACCGAGGTGGGCCCGTTTCGAGTCGAGGACGCCGATCCGGAGCGGATTCTTCCTCCGGCCGAAGCGCTCCCCTTCCTGCCCATGCGCGAGGTCGACGCCGGGACGGCGGCGGCGATCCGGCAGGGACGCGAGCGCGTCACCGAGGACGTGCGTGTCGTGCACGAGGGCGAGTTAGTCGCGGTGGACGGGACCGTGCTCTCGTGACCGGCATCGTGCTCCCGGGCTTAGGCCGCACGCCGGCCGAGCGGCCGAGGAGATGATCTCCTCGTGAAGGTCGCCTACCACCCCGGCGACCTGACGCCTGAACCGCGGTCGGTCGCCATCGGCACCTTCGACGGCGTCCACCGTGGCCACCGGCGCGTCCTCGAGGCGGCCATCGCCGCAGGCTCGACGCCGACGGTGGTGACGTTCGATCCGCATCCGCGGGTCGCGCTGGGAAACCAGGTGGAGCTCCTGACGACGCTGGAGCGCCGACTCGAGCTCTTCGAGGAGCTGGGGGTCGCGGACACGCTCGTGGTCGAGTTCACGCCGGACACGGCCCGGCTGGAGCCGGAGGAGTTCGTCGACGGCACGCTTCGCCCGATCGGGACGATGGTGATCGTCGCCGGCGAGAACTTCCGCTTCGGGCGCGCCCGCGCAGGCGACCTCGACCTGCTGTCCATGCTCGGGTTCGACGTGAGGCCCGTGCCACTCGTCGAGCACGTCTCCTCGAGCCAGCTGCGGCGCCTCCTGCGCGCCGGCGAGATCGAGCGCGCGGCTGCGCTGCTGGGCCGTCCGCCCGAGCTCGACGGCACGGTCGTGACGGGCGACGCCCGCGGGGGGACGCTCGGCTTCCCAACCGCGAATCTGTCGGTCGATCCGCAGCTCCTCGTCCCCGCATACGGCATCTACGCGGGCGCGGTGCACGAGCACCGGGCTGCGATCTCGGTCGGAACGAATCCGCACTACGGCGGGGAGGAGCGCCGGATCGAGGCGTTTCTTCTCGATTTCGAGGGCGACCTCTACGGCCGCCGACTGGTCGTCGAGCTCTGGAAGCGGCTGCGAGACGAGCGCGTCTTCGAGAGCGAGCAGGAGCTGATCGCCCAGATGGCGCGCGACGTGGAGGAGACTCGCGCCGCAGAACGACCCTTCTAGGAGCGCGAGCCGGCGGCGGCTGCGGCTTTCGCTGCAACGCCGGGCTCGCTGACGAAGAATCCGGTGACAGCGACCCGCCGAAGGTGAGGAGACGGGGCTTCGTGGGTACACCGAAGCCATCGTGGTCACCGACGTACCGATGCCCGAGCGGCTGCTCGACGAGGTCGACCTCGTCCTGATGGACGTCGGGGGATGAGCACGGACCACCACCCCAACAACCTGCTCGCCGAGGCCCGTCGCCGGAGCGCGGAGCGCTACCGCCAGCTCGCCGACGCGATGCCGCAGATCGTCTGGACCTCTGACGCGCGCGGTCGCACCACCTACCGAAACCGGCGCTTCTACGAATACACCGGCCTCGTGCCCGAGGCGCTCGGCGGCGACGCGTGGGAGGCCGTCCTCCACCCCGACGACGTCGCGACGGTGGTCGAGGAGCGACAACGGACGATCGCGACCGGCGAGGTGTTCGAGGCCCAGTTCCGCTACCGCCGGTCGGACGGCTCCTACCGGTGGCACCTCGTTCGCGCGGTGCCGATCTCCGGGTCGGACGGCGGAGTCGAGCTCTGGGTCGGAACGGCGACCGACATCGACGATCAGAAGCAGTCGGAGCAGACGATGGAGGAGCAAGCCCAGGCGGCGCGCGTGCTTACAGCGATCGCGGACGCGGTCGTCCTGATAGATCGCGGCGGCGTCGTGAGGCTCTGGAATCCGGCCGCGGAAGCTGCAACGGGGTTGCACGTGGACGCCGTGCGCGGCTGCCACGTCGACGACGTGCTTCCGGGCTGGGCCGCCATCGCGGACAAGGTCCCCGTCTCGGCCGACCCCAAGGAGCTGTCGCGCCACGAGACGCTCCCGCTCGAGGTCGACGGGAAGGAGGTGTGGATCTCCGTCGCGGGCGTGGCCGTCCACGACGGGACGGTTTTCGCATTCAGGGACATGACCGAGGAGCGATTGCTGCAACAGATGCGCCAAGACGTAGTCGCCACCGTGTCACACGAGCTGCGGACACCCCTCGCTGCGATCTACGGCTCGGCGGAGACGATGCGGCGCCACGACAGCCTCCTGGACGGCGCGCTGCGCGACCGTCTGATCAGAACGATCGCCGAGGAATCCCAGCGGCTGACGCAGATCGTCAACGACCTTCTGCTCGCCAGCAATCCCGAGCGGCTCAACCTCTCACTGGAGGAGTGCGACCCGCGTGTGCTGGGCGAGAACGTCGTAGAGGCCGCGCAGCTGCAGCTTCCGCAGGGTGTGACGATCCGGCTGCAGGCGTCGAAGGACCTTCCGCCGGTCGTCGCCGACGGGCAGCACCTCCGGCAGGTGCTCTCGAACCTCGTCGAGAACGCGATCAAGTACTCCCCCGACGGCGGGGCCGTGCGGTTGAGCATCCGCCGCCACAACGGGCACGTCCGCTTCGCCGTCCGCGACCAGGGCCTCGGGATCCCGCGCGGGGAGCAGGACCGGATCTTCGAGAAGTTCTACCGCCTCGATCCCGCTATGACGCGCGGCGTGGGGGGGACGGGGCTCGGCCTGTACATCTGCCGCGCGCTCGTGCAGCAGCTGCACGGGCGGATCTGGGTCAACTCACGGCAAGGGAAGGGCTCGACGTTCTACGTGGAGATCCCGGTCGCGCCGCGCGCACAAGCGCCGGTCTAGCCGGCGGGTAGCCGGTACGCGTACGTGATGCCGTCGCCCGAGCCGGCGTAGAGCGTGCCACCGGCGACCGCAGGATCGGCCGGATCGGCGCTCATCTTCGCGGCCCAGAGCTTCTTGCCGGTGCGGGCGTCCAGCCCGTACACGGTCACGCCGGCGCCGAAATACACGACCCCGCCCGCAACCGCGGGGGACGAGGCGTTCGGAGGGAAGACCTTCGACCAGACGCGCTTGCCCGTCTTGGCCCTGAGGGCCACGAGCGTTCCCGCGGGCGACATGTAGTAGACGAGCCCGTTCGCGACCGCCGGCGAGGAGGAGGTCAGAAACTGCGACGACCCGGTCGCGGTCTTCCAGAGCCGCTTCCCCGACGCTGCGCTGAACGCGTACATCGAGTACGCCTTCTTTTCGGCCCGCTGGACGTAGGCCGCCTGGAAGACGCGTCCGCCGGAGACAGCCGGGGAGGCGCTCCAGGAGAAGCTCGTGTCCGCCTGCGGCCGGAACGACCACTTCTGCGCTCCGGTCACGGCGTCGAGCGCGAGCAGCGTCCGCGCGGACGCGGGCCCTGCGCCCACGTAGAGCGTTCGGTTCGCCACGGCCGGAGAGCACAGGAAGCAGCCGACCCCGGCGCGTGACCACCGGACGTTGCCGGTGGCGGCGTCCAGCGCCACGAGCTCGTTGGGCACGACGTAGACGATCCCGCCCGCAACCGTCGGCGACCCGGGAAACCCGCCGAGGATGCTGGAGACCGGCTTGCTCCACCTCGGCGACCCGGACGATGCGTCGAGCGCCGTCACGATGGACGAGCTGGTGAAGGCGAACACGGTGTCGCCCCCGACGGCCGGAGACGCCGAGAAGCCCGAGTTGCCCTCCAGCCGGCGCGACCACGCCTCGCTTCCATTCGCGACGCGGTAGGCATGCATTGTGTTGTCGTCGGAGCCGATGAAGACGAGCCCGCCGTAGACGGCCGGCGAGCCCTCGATCGACGCCGTCGCGAGGCCGGCCCATGCTCTGCGGAGGCGTTTGACGTTCGTGCGCGTCAGGCCGCGCTCGGCTGCGTTGTATCCCGTGTGTGCGGAGCCGTAGTGAAACTGTGGCCAAACCTGTGCCGGCGTCGCCGCCGAGCCGGAGGCCGTGAAGAGGACGGCGCCCAGGAGGAGCGCGAGGAGCAGTCTGGGCGCCATGATCATAAGACGTCGAATTACCCGGAAAAGGAGGCTCTAAAGATCGTTGCTACCCTATTCGCACCGCAGCCTCGGCCGGACGTGCCTTCCTTCACGCCGTGCGGGGACTGCGGATCGACACTGTAAGGAGGCACATGACCCTCACGAAGGAAGACAAGCAGCAGATCGTCGGTCAGCACGGGAAGGGCGAAGCCGATACCGGCTCCGCCGAGGTGCAGATCGCGCTCCTGACGCGCCGGATCAACGACCTGACGCAACACCTGCGGCAGCACTCGAAGGACCACCATTCCCGCCGGGGGCTGCTGAAGCTGGTGGGGCGACGCCGCCGGCTGCTCAACTACCTGCAACGGAAGGATCTGGAGGGCTACCGCGCCCTCATCAAGGAGCTGGGCCTGAGGCGCTAGGAATTTCAAGAAGGCCGTGCCCGGCTTCAGCCGGGCACGGGACCGACCGAAGGTGGAAGTTTGAGCGAGCTCGGGGGTCACTTCCCTGGAGCTGACTCAAACCTCCACCTTCCCGAAGAAGTGGAGGAATACATGGCAGTAGCGACCAAGAGCCCGACATCGGTCAGCGTCACCGTGAGTGGGCACGA
>Ga0126307_10003569_pt1 | contig 10661 bp, 10 predicted proteins | sample Plot28_FD_89955 | JGI IMG/M metagenome (GOLD analysis project Ga0126307, IMG submission 89955) | Serpentine soil microbial communities from UC McLaughlin Reserve, CA, USA - Plot28 | ecosystem: Environmental > Terrestrial > Soil > Grasslands | place: USA: UC McLaughlin Reserve, Lake County...
CTCGGCTGGCCGCCGCTCGGAGTGGCAGACGATCGGTCAGTTGGCGGCGGCGGGGAGCTCGCGAGGGGTGACGACCCGCTCGACCCAGGCGGCCGGGTCGGCGATCTCGGCCTTGGTGGGCAGGTTGGCCGGCCCGGCCCAGACCTGGTTGAAGCCGTGCATCCCGGCCCGGTCGACCGCCCCGCGGACGAAGCGCTCGCCGTCGCGGTACTGCCGCAGCTTGGCGTCGATGCCGAGCAGCCGGCGCACCACCTGCTCCACCCGACCGGACTGCTTGCGCCGGGCCTGGAAGCGGGCCCGGATCGCCGCCACCGACGGGATGACCGACGGGCCGACACCGTCCATGACGTAGTCGGCGTGCCCCTCGAGCAGCGACATCAGGGCGGTGATCCGGTCCAGGATCTCGCGCTGCGCCGGGGTCTGCACCGCCTCGACGAGCGACGGGCCGGAGCTCTCGCCGTCCGGCGGGTCGACGCCCTCGCGCATCGCGCTGTAGGCCACGGCTGCCGCCGCCTTGACCCGCGCGGCCAGCGCCGCCGGGTCGACGTCGGTCGCGTCGACGAAGGCCCGCAGCTCGCCCATCATGTGGTCGCGCAGCCACGGCGTCGCGCCGAACTGCACCCGGTGGGTCTCCTCGTGCAGGCACACCCAGAGCCGGAAGTCGCGGGGGTCGACACCCATCTCGCGCTCGGCCGAGACGATGTTAGGGGCCACCAGCAGCAGCCGGCCGGGCCTGTCGGTCACGTCCACGCCGTACGGCGGGAAGAGCTCGTACTGCCCCAGCACCTTGGTGGCGAGGAAGGCGAGCAGCGTCCCGGTCTGCGCGCCGGTGACCTTGGAGCCCACGGCGTCACCGATCGGCGACGAGGTGGTGCGCCGCTCCTGCAGCTTGTCGACCAGCGGCTCGAGCACGGTCCGGAAGCCGGCCGCGTTGGCGCGGATCCAGCCCGGGCGGTCGATGACCACGACCGAGTGTCCGGCCCGGTCGTCGGTGGGGGCGTCGAGCCCGGTGAAGGACGCGACGTGGCCGTGCGCCTGCGCGGCGTACGTCCGGAGGTCGGCGACAGCGTGCCGTGCCTCGTCGGCGCTGACCTCGGGGCCGGGCTTGACCAGCCGGATGCCGGTCGTCACGGCGAGGTCCCAGTCGACCATGGCGGAGGATCTCATCGGTTCACCGTACGTTCTCGAGAAGGCCCGCACACGTCGGCGGCCGGGTGCGACCACTCGAGTGAGGGGACGCGCCCGGCCGCCGACGCGGAGCAGGTGGATTCCGGCAGGTGGTGCTAGTTGTTGAAGATGCTCACACCGCCGGGGCCGACGAGGAACGCCACGATGATCAGGATGATGCCGAGCAGCACCTGACCGCGGATCAGCGTGACGACCCCCCAGATGCCGATCAGCACGGCGAGGATCCAGAGCAGCATGGTCATGGGTGGTACCTCCTTCTGTCTGCCGCGCTTGTTCCCGTCAGCCCTCGCCCCAACCGCGCGACGTCCTGGCAGTTTGCCGGGTGCCGGGAGGTTTGCCGGGTGCAGTCGCATGCCGGAGCCCGTCGTCGGCGGGCTCAGGCGGTCGCGACCAGGGTGGCGAACCGGTCCAGCGCCGCCCGCGCCGCCAGGGTGTCGGTCACCTCGTTGCCCATGACGACGAGCACCACCGGCCGACCGTCGACGGTGGCGGCGCCGGCCAGGGTGCTCACCCCGGTGAGCGTGCCCGTCTTGGCGCGCACCTCGCCGGCGGCAGGCGACGTCAGTGGTACGTCCGACAGGAACCGGGCCGAGAGCGTCCCGGTGAACCCGGCCACCGGCAGGCCGGTCACCAGGTGCCACAGACCGCGGTCGCCGCCGGCCGCCAGCGCGAGCAGCCGGGCGAGCACCTCGGGCGGGACGACCGACCCGCGGGCCAGCCCGCTGCCGTCCAGCAGCTCGGCCTGGTCGGCGCCGGACCCTGGTCCGACCACCTCGTCGAGCACCTCGCCGACCACCGCCCGGCCGTCGACGAAGGTGCCCGGCCGGTCGCTGCCCACCGCGGCCAGCCGCAGCAGGGCCTCGGCCAGGTCGTTGTCGCTGGTCTGCAGCATCAGCTCGACGAGCTGCGCGAGGGTCGGTGACTCCACGGCGGCGATGTCGCGACCGTGCCGGCTCGGTTCGACCGCGCGACGTACCTCTCCTTCGACGTCGATGCCGCGGCGGGACAGCAGCCGGGCGAACGTCTCCCCCGCCGCCACCGCCGGATCGGTCGAGCGCACGTCCGAGTCGATGCTCACCCGGCCCGCGTCGAGCGACAGCGCGCTGACCGGCGACACGACCCCGAAGCCGACGTAGGAGGCCGGCCAGTCCGGCGACACGGCCGGTCCCTCGAAGAGCGAGTCGTCGACGGCCAGCGAGACGCCACTGACGCCGCCGGCGCCGTCGGCCCGCAGCGCTGTCGCGGTGCGGTCGGCCAGCTCGGTGAGGGTGGCCCGGTCGGCGTAGGGGTCGGTGCCCGCGCGGCGGGTCAGCAGGCTCGCGTCGCCGGCGCCCACCAGCACCAACGAGCCGGGTGTCTCTCCGCGGCACACGACGGTCCGCAGACGGCTGCCCGGGTCGAGCCGGCGCAGAGCGGCGGCACCGGTGGCCAGCTTGGCGATCGACGCCGGGGTCCGCGGCGTCGCCGGGTCGACCGCCAGCAGCGGCTCGCCGGTCGCCACGTCGAGGACGAGTGCACCGGGGTCAGGACCCAGGTCACCGGAGGACAGCACCCGGCGCAGCGCGGCTTCGGGGACCGCCGGCAGCACCGGCGGCGGCTCGGTCGCGGTCGACGTCGGCTCCGGCGGCAGCACCAACCCGGCGGCCACCGGCGACGGGTCGAGCGGCCTGGTCGGCGTCGGTGCCGGCGTCGGGTCGGCGACCAGCCCGCCCGGCAGTTGACCGGCGACGTCGAGCCCGGCGAGGACGCCCGCGACCGCGAGCAGGGCGACCAGCAGGGCGACGAGGACTCGACGCACGCGAACCTCGTTTCGAGCGGCTGACGGGCGTACGCGACACTAGCGAGCGGTCGCACAAGGCCCGGGAGCCGAGGAGGCTGGCAGCGTGGACTTCGACGTCCTGATCGAGATCCCCAAGGGGCAGCGCAACAAGTACGAGGTCGACCACGCGACCGGCCGGATGCGGCTGGACCGGATGCTGTTCACCTCGACCCGCTACCCGGCGGACTACGGCTTCATCGAGGAGACCCTCGGCGAGGACGGCGACCCCCTGGACGCGCTGGTGCTGCTGGAGGAGCCGACCTTCCCCGGCTGCCTGATCAAGGCGCGGGCGCTGGGGATGTTCCGGATGACCGACGAGGCCGGCGGCGACGACAAGGTGCTCTGCGTGCCGGCGACCGACCCGCGGCAGGAGCACCTGCGCGACATCCACCACGTGCCGGAGTTCGACCGGCTGGAGATCCAGCACTTCTTCGAGGTCTACAAGGACCTCGAGCCCGGCAAGTCGGTCGAGGGCGCCACCTGGGCCGGCCGGGTCGAGGCCGAGGCCGAGATCGTTGCGTCGAGGCAGCGGCTGGTCGACGCCCGGGAGCGCGGCGAGACCGACCTGCACTGACGACAACCCGGCGTGGGCTACGGCGCGGGGCAGCCCTCAGATCCAGCCGAGCTCGCTGAACTCCGGGAAGCCGCCCTGCCAGCTGCCGAACGCGACGAGCAGCACGAGCGACAACCCGAACGCGGTGGCCAGGTAGCGGCCCATCCCGTCGCGGGTCGCCAGCCCCCACAGGAAGAACACCGCGGCGGTGGCGATCCCGAACCACGCGGTCTGCCCCTCGACCGAGTTGGTGAACCAGGTGAAGCCGACAACCAGGGCCAGCAGGTGGGCTGCGATCCCGCCGCGCGGCCGCCGGTCGGCCAGCGCCACCGCGAGGACCGCGACGAGCAGTGCGAAGCCGGCGAACCACACGTAGTGGCCGACCGTCTCGTCCCACAGGTGCACCACGTGCGGGTCCTCGCCGGGCAGCGCGTTGCCGACCGAGTTGGCCGAGACGTGCAGGCCCTTGCCGAGCGTGTACGTCGTCGCCGCGAACCAGAACCCGGTCCAGGTGCCCCGGCTCGCGCCGGCGCTGCGCAGGGCGCCGGCCGCGGCTCCGGTGACGACGTACGGCGTCAGCAGGTCGATCCAGTCAGCCCACCGGGTGTCGCTGTCGCCGACGTCGCCGAGCCCGGCGAAGATCGTCCCGGCGTGGTGGAAGACGCCGTAGCCAAGGGCGAAGAGCACCAGCCAGCCGCCGAAGCTGCGCGCGTGCCGCTCGGTGTAGGCGCTCACCGGCGATTGCTCACGGGCGGGCCGCCCCGAACAGGCTGGACCGCCAGATGCTCGAGACGCGCACGTTCTCGCCGGTGTAGGGGGCCTCGATCATCTGGCCGCTGCCGAGGTAGAGGCCGACGTGGTAGATCGTCCGGTGGTCGCCCGGGTCGCTGGCGAAGAAGACCAGGTCGCCCACCCGCAGGTCGGTCAGCGAGACCTTCGCCGACTGCTCGTACTGCGCGACGCTGTAGTGCGGCAAGGACACCCCGCCCTGCTGCCAGGCGCGCATGGTGAGCCCCGAGCAGTCGAAGCTCGACGGCCCGTCGGCGGCCCACTGGTAGGGCTTGCCGATCTGCGCCCGGGCGTAGGCCACCGCCGCCTCAGCGCCGCTGGCCGTGCCCTCGGAGGACCCGCTCGGGGGTGGCGGGGCCGGAGCCGGCGCCGGTGGCGGGCTGCCCGACCCGCCGCCCCCTCCCGGCAGGCTGCTCCCGCCTGACCCGCCGGAGCCACCGCCGCCGGAGCCACCGCTGCCGCTGCCGCTGCCGCCGCTCGACCCGCTGCCGGCCTGCCGGGCGGCGGCGGCCTCCTGGTCGCGGCGGCGCTGCTCCTCCGCCTCGCGAGCTGCGCGGTCGGCCGCCTCCTGGGCCGCCTGCCGTGCGGCCGCCCGCGCCTCGGCTCTCGCCTGCGCCCGGGCCTGGGCCTCCGCGGCCTTGCGAGCGGCTTCCTCGCGGGCCCGCTCGAGCCCGGCCTGCCGCTCCCGCTCCAGCCCGACGGTGGTGTGCCGGGCCGACGCCAGGGCGCGCACCAGCGTCTCGCGCTGGGCGGCGATCTCGGTGGCGGCCTGCTGCTGCGTCGCCAGGCGGGCCTCGGCCGCCTGCTTGGCCTGCGCCACCCGCTCCTGCGCCCGCTGCCGGGCGACGACCATCCGGTCGGCCCGCTCCTGCAGCAGGTCGGCGTGCACCTGGGCAGCGCGTACGTCGTCGAGCGCCCGCCGGCGGCTGGCGGCCACCGAGTCGAGCGCGGACACCCGGCTGATCAGGTCTCGGGGACCGTCGGCGACGAGGAAGGCCGAGAGGTCGCCCACGTCGCCGCCGGCCCGGTAGGCCGCCGCGGCGAACCGGCCGAGCGCCTCGCGGGACGCATCGACGGCGGCCAGGGACAGGTCGGCCCGCTGCTGCGCCTCGACCGCGCGCTGCCGCGCCTGCTGCAGGCGGAGACGGGCCCCGTTGTACGCCTCGACCGCACGGCCGACGGCAGCGGCGGCCCGGTCGGCCTGCGCGCCCGCCACGGCGAGCCGGGCCTCGATCCGGCCGACGTCGTGGGAGGACGCGGCGACCGCGTCCCTGCTGCGCTGCACATCCCGGGCGCTCGGGTACCCGGGGTCGGCCGCGGCCGGGCCGACGAGGCCGAGCACGAGGGCGGCGACCGCGGTGGAGCAGGCGAGCGCAGCGGGCCTGACCCGCATCTGCAGCCCCCTCTCGGCCCCGGTGCCATGCAGCGTCGACGCCCCCCGGGCATCGGCTCGCGTACCGGTGGTTGTGGTCACATGAGCCTCGACAGGTAACACCTGTCCCACAAGTGCCGTCAAGCGATGGTCACGGAGCGTGACGAACGGCAGGACGCTCCGCGGGCCGGCCGCCCCGGTGCGGTGCTCAGCCTCGCGGAGAGTGGTGCTCTCAGCCTCGCGGCGAGTGGCGCTGCAGGGCGGCGCTGAGTGCCTCGACCAGCTCGCGGGCCTTGGCGGTGGCCTCGTCCTGCTGGGCCCGCAGGCCGGCGACCGATCCCTCGAGCGTGCTCACCTGGGCGCGGGCGTCGGCGACGATGCGCTCCGCCTCGCCGAAGGCCTCGTGCCGGGTCTGGGCCGCCTCGCGCTCGGCGTCCGTGCGCAGCCGCTGCCCGAGCTCACGGGCCTCCCGCTGGACCTGCGCCGCCCGCTCACGGGCCGCGGAGAGCAGCCGCTCGGACTCGGCCCGGGCCTCGGCGACGGTGGCGTCTGCCACCCGGCGGGCGTTCTCGAGCAGCCCCAGCGCCTGCTCGGGTCCCCCGCCGGAGGCGGGCTCGTCCTCGTGCACGAGGCGCAGGTCGGTGTTGCGCTGGTCGCTGCCAGGAACCTGCATCGTCATGCTGCCTCCTCGGGGGACTGCACAAGCGGGCACGTGGGTGCGCCACGCTACGCCGTCGGCGCCCTGCGGTCACGTCCGGTCACCCGAGGTCACCAGCCGGTGGACGACCGGGCAGGGACCATCGGCCACCGGATCGGTGACCGATGGCCGCTCCCGGACCGGATCCCTCGGGCTGAGGGTGGGAGCGAGGCCACGGACCGGAACGGCCCGAGCCTCGCTGGAGGGTGATCCCGTGACCGGCTCCGTCGACACCTCGCACTGCCACCACGACGTCCCCGAGCCCGTGATCCTCGAGAGCCGGTCCGGGCGGCGGTGGTGCATCGTCCGGTGCTCCGCCTGCGGGCAGCGGCTGACATAAGGCGCGGCGGCACGCCGTGAATCCAGCCGGCACGCCCGTGAACCGGCGCTTCTGCTGGTGCCCTGCTGAGGGCGGTTCCGCCTCCAGACCGAACCGCGGTGCCGTCGACTCCGTCGACATCCTGACGACTACGAAGGGTGGGGGACATGCGACCAGGTCGACCGGAGGGCATGCGGACCGTACTCACGACAGCGGCGGCGGTGCTGCTGACCGGAGGTGTGGTCGCCGCACCGGCGGCCGCCGCTCCGGCGACGACCTGTGCCGGCGTGCGGGCGACGATCGTCGGCACCGCTCGCGGCGAGCTGATCCGCGGCACCGAAGGTCGCGACGTCATCGTCGCCCGCGGCGGTCGCGACACCGTCGACGCCAAGGGCGGGGACGACCTGGTCTGCGGGGGCGACGGGGCCGACCGGCTGGCCGGCGGCTCGGGGTCGGACCAGCTCCGCGGGGAGGCCGGTGACGACCTGCTCGCCGGCGACCAGCGCTTCCGGGCCCTCGCAGACGTCGTCGTCGGCGCGGACCTCCTCGTCGGCGGTGGCGGTCTCGACGCTGCACTGCTCTGGAAGCACCCGAAGGCGGCCGGCCGCATCACGGTGGACCTGGGCGCCGGCACCGCGCGGGGCCAGGGCCGCGACACCTTGCGGTCGGTGGAGGCGGTCGATGCCGACAGCGTGCACGACGACCTGCTTGTCGGGAGCCCGCGGGCCGACGTCTTCTACTCCGGCGCCGGGGACGACGTCGAGCGGGGCCGCGGTGGGGACGACGTGTTCCTCGCCGCCCGCGGCGACGACCGGCACGAGGGGGGCCGCGGCTCCGACACGGTCGACATGGGCTTCACCTATCAGGCCGTGGTGAGCCTGATCAGTGACACCGCGCGCAGCGAGCAGACCGGCACCGACGTCCTGCTCTCCGTCGAGAACGCCACCGGCTCCGACGGCGACGACGTGCTGACCGGTGACGCCGCGGCGAACGTGCTCGACGGCGCCGGCGGGCAGGACGTGCTCCGTGGGCTGGCCGGCGACGACCACCTCCTGGGCGGCAGCAACGACTCGCTGCCGGACGCGGTGGACTCCCTGGCGGGCGGGCCCGGCGACGACGTGCTCGACGGCGGCACCCCCACCCGCAAGGACGACCAGCGCGACGAGGTCGACTACACCGGCTCAGACGTGCCCGTCGTGGTGGACCTGACGGCGGGACGGGCGACCGGCGACGGCACCGACACCCTCGTGCGGGTCGAGGACGTGATCGGGTCCAGCGGCGACGACGTGCTCGTCGGTGGTGCCGGGCCGAACGAGCTCAACGGCAGCGTCGGCAACGACCAGCTGTGGGGTCGTGACGGCGACGACGAGCTCGAGGGCAGCCCGGGCGACGACTACTTCAACGGCGGCCCCGGGGTGGACGAGCTGCAGTTCAACTACTCGGCGGTGCCGGTGTCGGTCAACCTCGGAGCCGGAGCTGCCACCGGCCAGGGGAGCGACGGGATCGCGGAGGTCGAGAACCTCCGCGGCACCATCCACGACGACGTGCTCGTCGGCGACGCGGGCCCGAACACGGTCCGCGCCGGGCTGGGCGACGACACCGTCAGCGGTGGCGACGGCGACGACCTGCTGCTCGGCGAGCGGGGGGACGACACGCTGGCCGGTGAGGCCGGCTCGGACGTCATCCAGCCCGGCGACGACGAGGACGTCGCCACCGGCGGTGACGGCGACGACGTGTTCGCCGGGTCGAACGACGACGACCACCTCGACGGCGGCGGCGGCTCGGACTCGGTGGACTACGCGCGGGCTGAGGAGGCCATCCAGGCGGACCTGGGGGCCGGCACGGTGACCGGTCCGGCCTCCGACGTGGTGACCGGGATGGAGAACGTGACGGGCTCCCGCTTCGGCGACGAGATCATCGGGAACGCCTCGGCCAACCGGCTCGTCGGCGGCGACGGTCTCGACCAGCTGGTCGGCCTCGAGGGCGACGACGTGCTGCGGGGCGGTGAGCGGGCCGACGCCCTGGACGGTGGGCCGGGCACGGACGCTGTCGACTACGGCGACGGCGACCGGCCGGTGCTGGTGGACCTGCGCGGCGGCTTCGCCGAGGGCATGGGACCGGACACCATCGTGTCCGTCGAGAACGTGCTCGGCTCCTCGTTCGCCGACGACCTTCGCGGCGACGCGCTCACCAACGTCATCTGGGGCGGCGACGGCGACGACCTGCTCAACGGCCGTGAGGGCGACGACATCCTGGACGGTCAGGGCGGGGTCGACATCGGAGACGGCGGCGTCGGCTCGGACGGTTGCGCCGTGGAGGTGCGGCTCGCCTGCGAGGCCTGAGGTCGTGCCCCACGACGACGGGCGACGGGTGGTGCTGCACGTCGGGCTGCACAAGACGGGGACGACCTACCTGCAAGGCGTGCTGCGCGCCAACCACGCGGTGCTGGCCGATCAAGGCGTGTGGGTCCCCGTCCCCGACGCGACCGGCGTGCCGTCGGCGACGATGGCGGCGTGGGACCTGCGCGGCCGCCGGTCCGAGCGGTCCCACGACCGACGTCAGGTCGGTCAGTGGGACGCGCTCTGCGCGACTGCCGCGAGGTCACCGTTGCCGGTCGCGCTGCTGTCGGCGGAGAGCCTGAGCCTGCTCGCCAGGCGTCAGGCGTCCCGGGCGGTCGCCGGGTTCGCCGACCGGTCGCCGACCGTCGTCGTCACCTGCCGCGACCTGGGCCGGGTCCTGGTGTCCGCGTGGCAGGAGTCGGTGAAGAACGGCGCGGTGGAGGACTGGTCGACGTACGTCGCGATGGTCCGCGACCGCGACGCGCGGGGACGGGACCCCGCGCGGGGATTCTGGCTCAACCACGACCTGGCCGCGGTCCTCGCCGTCTGGAGCCGCGTCGTCCCCGCCGACCGGCTGGTCGTGGTGACCCTGCCGCCCGCCGGCGCTCCCCCGGGCACCTTGCTCGCGCGCTTCGCGGCGGCGGCCGGCTTCGACCCGACGCCGCTCTACGCCTACTCCGCGCACACCAACCCTGGGCTGGGGGTCGCCGGGAGCGAGGTCGTGCGCCGGCTCAACCGCAGGCTCGATGGGCGGCTCAACGGGCGTCAGCACGACCACGTGGTCCGCTACGTGGTGGCCGGCGGGCTGCGGGAGGTCGGCGACGAGCGCATCGGCCTCCCGGCCGAAGAGCTCCCCTGGCTCACCGGCGAGGCGCGACGGACCGTCGCGGCCGTCCGGCGCAGCGGCGCCCGCGTGGTCGGCGACCTCGACGACCTGCTCCCCAAACCCGACCCCGGTGCCCGGCTGCCGGGCAGCGCCACCGAGGAGGAGGTCGCCGCGGCCGCCCTGGTCGGGCTGGAGCGGCTCACCGAGCGCTACGGCCGGCTGTGGTGGCGGTCCCGGCGCGGCGACCCGGCACGATCCGAGCCGGAGGGGCTGCGGACGAGGGTCGGCAGCGCCCGGCGTCGGCTGGACTTCACCTGCCGGCGGCTCGTTGCCGACGCAGCAGACCGCAACCACCTCGCGGCGCGGGCCGTCGGTGCCTACCTGCGGGCCGGCCGGCGCTGACCGCCGACGGCCGGGCCGCCGGTCTCGGTGGGAGCACCTGCGCGGACCGTCAGCGGCAGCGCTCGCCGGTCACGTTGCCCTCGGCCGGGCAGTCGTCGCCGCCCGAGCCGACGGCAGCCCCGACGGCGAACCAGACCGCCGCCAGGGCGATGACGATGAGCGCCGCTGCCACCAGCACGGCCAGCTGCGGTCGGACGGACTGGCGCTTCTGCGGGATCCCGGGCATGCCCGCTGCCTGGCCGCGTCGACGCGGCCCAAACCCGGCACGAGCAAGGCCTCTGACCCGGGGCACCGGGTCAGAGGCCTTGGTTGCGGAGCCGCCTGTCGGAGTCGAACCGACGACCTACGCATTACGAG
>Ga0126307_10003570_pt1 | contig 10661 bp, 8 predicted proteins | sample Plot28_FD_89955 | JGI IMG/M metagenome (GOLD analysis project Ga0126307, IMG submission 89955) | Serpentine soil microbial communities from UC McLaughlin Reserve, CA, USA - Plot28 | ecosystem: Environmental > Terrestrial > Soil > Grasslands | place: USA: UC McLaughlin Reserve, Lake County...
ACCACGCTAAAATATCGGTTGACCTTATATGTTTTCAACAAGCGTTTCCTGCGAATATTATTTCACAGGAAAAAAATCTGGACGAATCTTTCGCGTCTTATAATCATTCTTTAGTGTCTTGTTACCTACTGCTGTATTCCATCCGCCTTGCACTTAAACTGTTAGTTCCTTTTATTTCTTATTCATTTCAAAAACTTAGCTAATGAAAAAAATATTCGTAGCTACCCTGCTATCGGCGTTCCTGTTCACGACTGCTAACGCTTGTGATATTTGTGGTGGCGGCAGTGCTGATTATAACCCGTTTTTGTTCCCACATTTATCTAAAAATTATATAGGACTAAACTTTTTAAACCGTTCGTTGCACGGGCACAACCATGATGGTTCAACTACCAGGGCCCGTTACTCTACGCTTTTGATCTTTGGCCAGTACAGCATTAGCCGCAAAGTCAAATTTCTTGCTTTTGTTCCTTACTCTGCTAATATGATTGAAAGAGATAACAACATCATTAAGAGCAAAGGAACAGGAGATGTAATCTTACTGGTTAATTACAAATTATGGGACAAAGCCGGAGAAAGTATAAGCCAGTCCCTGATTATTGGAGGAGGTGCGAAATTGCACACTGGCACATATACTCAGCCCAAAACTGAAGACGTCAACGACCGCAACTTTCAGTTAGGCACCGGAAGTATAGACTATATTCTAAATGGCAGTTATCGCATGGGTTACGGCAATTGGGTCGTAAATGCCATTGGTTCCTATAAATACAATACAGCCAATAAAGAACATTATCGCTTTGGTGATATATTGACTGCAGGTGGCACTGTAGCCTATCAAAAAACTTTTGATAAGATTTCTATTGCTCCCTATGTACAAGTAGTTCATGAAAGCCAGATGAAAGATGCGGATAAGCATGTATTACAGGACAATTCAGGTGGCAGTATTTTATATACAGGAGCCGGAATGGATATAAGTGTATCTAAAATAACAATTGGCGCTAATTACCAGTTTGCTGCCAACAACATTTCAAAAGGCGAGCTCAATGCAAATCCGCGTTTCTCTGCCCGTATTTCCTTTGCCTTATAATAAAGACACCAAAACATATTATAATCAAACAAATTATCCCGCTATTTTTCTGATTATTACCATAGGTGCCTGTTCAAAACACGCAGGGTGATATAAAAGAAAATGTTCCTTCTGCAGCAATTATTTTAATGAGTCCGATCAAAGGAGCAGTTTATAGTTTGACTGACAGTATAACCATAAGCGGTACAACCATTTCTACCCAAATTATTCATGGATATGATATAGCCATAGCGTGAACTAATGACACCACTACTTATTTCTTTCAACACATTCACGACGATAACGATACCCTGGTAATTAACAAGAAATGGAAAGGTGAATTAAAAACCGGAACTAATATTGAAGCGGTGGTAACCAGTATTTAGATCATGAAGCCATACTAAAACTCAAAAGCTAGCTTTAAAGTTCGGTAACGATGCCCTAATGTATTTGTCAGGCTGCTCAGCTGAGCGGCTTTTTTGTGCACGCTTACCCGGTTTTCCAAGCTGATTAAAATCATCTTTTACTTGTTTTCATATCATGGCTATGGCTTTCGACCGCCAATACATTTGCCATCACAAAACTTTCGACATGCAAACACCCGAAACAGTTAAAGCCAGACCCACAGTGCCAATGACTGAAGCTGAATTTGACGCGTCTTTCAAACCCAAAGGTGCAATAGCATTTTTTATTTTACTCGTCATTCTCGGAGCCATCATATGGTATGGCATCTATTTCATCATGCTGCAACGTGCGTAAAAAAATATATTCTATGGTATTAGACAGATTTGAAAAACGAGTCATTCTTATTACAGGAGCAGTGCTTTCACTGTTTATATTTTCAATGCTGTATGGCAGGAGTAAGTACAATGATCTGCCCGAATGCCTGCCTTTCGATAAAGCGTATACGGAACCTAAGGTCACAAAACTGGACGATAAAACTTACCAGGTATTTGCTGTAGCCCAGATGTGGCAATTCCAGCCTTCGCAAATTTACATTCCTGTTGGAAGCGAAGTCGATTTTTTCCTTACTTCAAAAGATGTGGTACATGGCTTTAATATTCCTGACAAAAATGTAAACCTGATGGCTGTATATGGCAACATTAACAAGCAAACAGTGAAGTTTGATAAGCCTGGTGTATATAAAATCACCTGTCACGAATACTGTGGCGTTGGACACCAAAACATGCAGGCTGAAGTGATTGTAAATGACCCTGCGGCAAAACCATAATCTTAGAAAAGAAAACAACGAACTATGCAACTGAGTAAATCATTAAAGAGAGTTATATACTGGGAGCTGGGAATTCCACTGGCACTTCTTTCAATCGGCATTTATCATGGATTGATGCAGGTAATTTATCGGGCAGGAGTATTACAACAACCTGCCTTTGCAAAACTGGACTATTATCAGGGCCTTACTTTACACGGCGTTATTAATGCCATTGTGCTAACCACGTTTTTTGCTGTTGCCTTTGGACATGCTACCATTGCCTTTTTCCTCAAAAAAGAACCGAACAAAAAACTAGCCTGGTTAAGCTTTTGGCTAATGACCATAGGCACTGTAATGGCGGCATGGGCCATGCTGGCCGGCAAGGCTTCAGTGCTGTACACCTTCTATCCTCCGCTAAAAGCACACCCGCTCTTCTATTTAGGAACAGCACTTTTAATCGTTGGCTCATGGATTCCTTTATTCGACTGGTCGAGATTGTATCGCGAATGGAAAAGAGAAAATCCCGACACTAAAACTCCTTTAGCAGTATTGGGGACGTTAGTAAACTTTATTATATGGTTTGTATGCACACTTGCCGCTGCTTATGAAGTGCTCGTGCTTTTATTACCATGGGCCATGGGTTGGAAAACAACGGTAAATGTTACCCTTGCCCGAACACTGTTTTGGTTCTTTGGCCATGCCCTGGTTTACTTCTGGCTATTGCCGGCTTATATTATGTTCTATAATTTTCTGCCAAAGCTGGCAGGAGGAAAATTATTCTCTGACATGGCGGGCCGCATTGCTTTGTTTGGTTTCTTATTATTTTCTATACCTGTAGGTGTACACCACCAGTTTTCTGATCCTTCAATTACAAAAGGTGTAAAAATCTTTCAAAGCTTGTTAACATTTGGTGTGGCAATACCCAGCTTCATCACCGCATTTACTATTGCGGCATCGCTGGAGTATGCAGGCAGAAGAAGGGGAGCAAAAAGTTTGCTCGGCTACTTCAGCAAACTACCTTACCTGGATACAAACCGGTTTTTATTTGCCTATTTAATTTCCGGTTTATTTCTCTTCATTTTCGGAGGGTTAACCGGCATGGTGAATGCCTCCAGCGAACTGAATAACGTAGTGCATAACACAGCATGGTTACCGGGGCACTTTCACATGACGGTTGCTGGCCCTGTGTTCCTTGGAATTATTGGAATGAGTTTATACCTCTATTCAAAAATATCAGGCAAAAAGATTTTCCTCCCGAAAGTCGCTGTCATTATTCCTTACTTATGGGTCATTGGTATTCTTATCTTCTCTACAGGCTTGTCATGGGGAGGCCTTATAGGTGAGCCACGCAGAACGAACCTTGGAATGACCTATCTCAATCCAAAAGATCCTTTGTTTACTCCAGAATGGGTGCCCACTACGCTCCTGGGTTTGTTAGGCGGGACCATCATGTTTATTGCAGGCATGCTGTTCCTGGTAGTATTTTTTGGAACGATGTTTAGGAAAGCAACTCAGGAGGCTGCATTGGAGCTGCCTGTCAGCGAATCGTTGCATAATGAAAGACGCATTCCTCTGTTCGACAGTTTTAAGCCATGGCTTGTTGCAATGGCTGTGATACTGGTAGTAGCCTATGTACCTGCCTTCATGGATGCAACAAAAAATCCCGGACCGGGTGCGCCTCAGTTTACGCCGGATAACCCCATGCCTGTTCAAACTACAAAAGCCCTTTCTGATAATAACGCTATCCCCGATAAAACGGCAATAACGATCGCTAAAGAATGATACTTAAAAAATACGGTATATGGATTTTCATGGCTGTTGTAGTGTTGCTGCCAATGGGCGTATTTGCCATAGTAAAATGGTACGAACATAGTTACACAAGATTGCCTGAACTTGGGCCCAGGGACCACAAAATTGCCAATTTCCAGCTAACAGATCAAACTGGCAGCACTGTTTCACTCGAAAACTGGAACGATAAAATTGTTGTAGCTAATCTTTTTTTCACTCATTGCCCATCAGTCTGTCCTAAAATGATAAGGAGTTTAAAGCGAGTACAGCAGGTATACGCAAATGATCCGCAGCTTCTCATCAATTCATTTAGTGTTGATCCGGAAAGAGATACTGTAGCACAATTAGCACGCTATGCTTCAATGGTCGATATCAGAAATAATTGGCAACTCATAACAGGAAATAAAAAAGATATCTATAAACTCGCACGTAAAAGTTTTTTAATTGTTGCCACAGACGGAGATGGAGGGCCCGATGATTTTATTCATAGTGAATTAGTGGTTCTTATTGACAAGGAAAAACACATCCGCGGCTTTTACAATGGAACGGACGAAGGGGAGGTAACCAACCTTTTGCGGGATATAAAGAGATTGAAACAGGGATACGTGAGGAAATAGCTGATTAAAATCAGTACCAGGTCTGTCCTGGATAAGCTTTTTTCTTTTACGAAATTTCCAGCTTTGCATCAGAAATAAATCGCTTAACAATATTAGCAATGAAAACTAAGATCGTTTTATTTACCCTGCTTTTGATTTCAGCCTTTCGTTCATTAGCTGCACCACCTCTGGAAGAAGGAAAAGCAATCTTTACTTCACGTTGTGCCGGCTGTCATAATATTAATAAGGTTCTTACGGGGCCAGCTTTGGCCGGGGTAGACCAAAGACGTTCCATAGATTGGATTGTAAAATTTGTTCACTCCTCGCAGACATTGATAAAAACTGGTGATAAAGATGCTATTGCGCTTTATAACAAATTCAATAAAATCCCTATGCCGGATCACGCAGATTTAACTCCCGATAAGGTAAAAAGTATAGTGGAGTACATTAAATCTGAAAGTAAGACAACAACCGAAGAGGCAGCACCTTTTAGAAAGCCTGGAAAATTACGTCCCGCTTATAATCCTGTTTCTATTTACAATTATGGATTGCTTATTGGTTTCCTTGGGGCTGTAGTCTTGCTGATTGCCGGATTATTAATGGCTGTGCAAATAAAAGAAGTAGAACGAAAAAAATTGAATGATCAATAAATAGCGTCTCGTTGGTTTTCGTTTCAACTGTGCTCTGTCCTCAGTTATAAAGGATGGGGCACTTTTTTTATTGCAATTATCTTTGCTTCCATGCATATAGATATCATTACTGTATTACCTGAATTATTACAAAGCCCCCTATCCCACTCTATTATGAAAAGAGCACAGGATAAAGGATTGCTTAAGGTTGAAGTACATAATTTAAGACAATGGGCTGTGAATGAATATGGACAGGTAGACGATTACCAGTATGGTGGTGGGGCGGGTATGGTTATGATGTGCGAACCGCTGGTGACTGCTATTGAACACTTACAAAAAGAAAAAAACTTTGATGAAATCATCTACCTCACTCCAGACGGTACTACATTGAATCAAAAAATTGCCAACCAATTTTCTTTAAAAGGAAACTTATTATTGATTTGCGGGCATTACAAAGGCATTGATGAACGCATACGAGAACACTATGTTACTAAAGAAATTTCAATAGGCGATTATGTTTTAAGTGGCGGCGAACTGGCAGCTGCTGTGTTAGTAGATGCTGTGGGAAGATTGTTGCCAGGTGTATTGAATGATGAAACCTCTGCCCTTACTGATTCATTCCAGGACAATTTGTTAGCCCCTCCTGTTTATACCCGGCCTGCCGATTTCAATGGCTGGAAGGTACCTTCTGTATTGCTTAGCGGAGATCCTAAAAAGATAGATGAATGGAGAAATGAAGAGGCCGTACAGAGAACAGAGCAAAGAAGACCTGACCTGTTGAAAGATTAAGGCTGACTGTAACCTTGCCCATCTAATGGCTAGTTGAATAAAGGACAAGGCGTACAAGTGAGTGACACAACTAAAGTAGATAGTAGTAATATAGCTTAAACAAAAAGCGATTCTCAAATCAGCAATGTAAGCTGTGAAGGGAAGAAAATCTTTTTCAATTCTAAGATTCCAGAAACGAGCGAAAAAAAAGAGCCTCCTGTAGAAACAGGACGCTGTTGATTAGGACATTGCTCCCAATTGTTATGGCAATTAGGACGGGAGCTCTGTAAAAAGTTTTTTAGAAAAAAAGTGCCCCGCCTAGAAAAGCAGGGCTTCACCCTTAACCATACGAAACCAAGTTCTTAAATTCTATGTAGAAATCTTACGATCTAAATATCTATCAGAAGGCGATCTAAAGGTACATAGGTCACAGTTTCGTACAGGCGCAGTTTCGGTGAAAGCCCAAATAAAATCGATCAGTGTAAGGTAAGAAGTCATATACAAAATATACACAAAGGTTTGCTAAAAGCCTTGTCCCTGCTGAATAATTTGATTTACATCATCTAAAGCCTGGTTGCATTTTGCCTGCACATATTCAAAATCTTCCATCATCATTTTTCTGTTTTCAGCTTCAGCATTTTTTTCGATCCTGTTAAGTGTTGGATACAACTCATCAGTTAAGCCAACATATCCTACAGTCGATTTCATGCTATGGGCAATGCGCCTGATATCATTGAAATTGTTTTCTTCAATACCTTGTTTAAGTAGTGCCAGTTCTTCTGGAATTTGAATTGAAAATTGCTGTAATATCTGGTTTTCAAACCCTGCGTCATTACCTGATAACTGATGCAAATAATCAAGGTTGATATGGTGAATAGTGCCGTTAGAACTATGTTGTGCGTGGCGGGCAATTATATTATAAAGTACTGTTTCCTTGATTGGCTTGGATACATAATCGTTCATACCTAGTTGAAGGCATTTTTCCTTTTCGCCTGTCATGGCATGTGCAGTCATTGCAATAATAGGAATGTCTTTATTCAGCTCATTTCGAATTACTCCCGTTGCAGTATAGCCGTCCATTTCCGGCATTTGTATGTCCATCAATACAATAGAGTAGCTATCGTTACGCAATTCTTCAACTGCTTCCGCGCCATTACTTACGATCTTATAATCAATAGCCCAGCTTTTCATTAAATGAGCAATTAGCTGCTGATTCATAATATTATCTTCAGCAATCAGGGCTTTAATCTTTTGCAGGGACACAGCTTCGGTTTCCGCAGCAGCCATAGCTTCAGAAAAGAGTTGTTCAATATCAGGCAGTTTGTAATCCAATTCCACTATAAATTCGGTTCCCTTAGCTGGTTCGCTTTTCAAATTGATCTTTCCGTGTTGCAATTGCACCAGTTGTTTTACAATAGCTAAGCCTAAGCCTGTTCCCCCAAATCTTCTGGTTGTTTCCGCTTCTGCCTGCTGGAACCGTTCAAAAATATTTTTTTGCTTTTCCGGAGCTATCCCGATTCCCGTATCAGCAATGCATATTTGTATACTCACACCCGACTCAGTTTTGTTGAGCATGTGTACATTTAATGAAATACTTCCTTCATCAGTAAACTTTACTGCATTACTTAGAAGGTTAACAACAATCTGTGTCAAACGCACAGCGTCCCCCTGTAAAATATCAGGAACATCCTTATCAATATTTATGTGAAAGAGCAGGCCTTTCGCCTTGATCTTTTCTATAAACATCGCTCCAACTGAACTGATCAAACTATGAAGGCTAAAACGAACTTCCTCCAGATGCATCATGCCTGCTTCAATCTTTGACAAATCAAGAATATCGTTCACTAATGCCAGCAGATTTTCGCTGGCAGAATGAATGTTCCGTATATAATCTCTTTGCTCGTTATTAAGTTGCGTACGTTTAAGAAGGTTTGTAAATCCTAAAATAGAATTCATAGGTGTGCGAATTTCATGACTCATATTAGCCAGGAATTGTTCTTTCATATTTGCCACCTCCCGGCTACGTTTGTCTGATTCATTTAAAAGGGCAATGATCCTTTGTTGTTGCCGCCCCTGGTTTACTATATACCAGAACGCTAACACCACAGCAAACAAGGCAATGATGGTGACAACTACGCCCCACAGCCTGGCCGTTTTACCCGTAGATTCGTTCGACGCAGTAAGGTCTCTGAGTTTCGATTGGCGGATGTGATCGAGCCTGGTTATGATTGTAATAATACTATCTCTCAATAGTTGTCCCTCGTTAGTATTGATAACAATCTCTGCAGATGTTTTACCATTCCGGTAAAAAGCTTGCAGTATTTGTTCGCTAAACTGAACTTTCTTTTTCACCAGTTGATCAAGCAGATTGATTTCTGCAGCGGGCACCTGTGATTTAAAGATGTTTTTAATAAGTATTAATTCAGCTTCGATAGTATTGATCTTAGCTCGTGTATTTTCCAGAAGGTCCTGGTTCGAAGTAATGACAGCCCCGCGGATATCACTTTCAACAGTAAGAATATTTGATTCCAGTTTACGAAGGTCATTCTGCACCTGTAGTTCGCCCAACAACCGTTTGTTGCCCTGGATGAGGCGGTTAATATTGTACCCGGAAATAACCTGGAGAAAGACTATTATTAATACTCCAAGCAAAAACAACCATAATACCCAATATCTTAATTCCGGTTTCCGCATGTCTATATGCTACCGAAAATACGAAATTCAGCTATGGCCGGATGAGTGTTTTGTGTTGATAATGTTTTTTTTAGCGAAACGGAATATGCCAAAAATACACAGGCCCATAAGAAGCAGGCTGGGCAATAAGATGGATATTCTTTTTTGTGCAAATATTTCGACGAAAAAATAATATTCTGCAACAATCAGAACAGTGAGAAAGAGTATGAAGATTAAAAACTTTTTCATAAAAAAAACAGGAGGCTGCGGAGGCGGCCTCCTTAGTTAGTTAATTTGTATTATAGGAAACAATACGTTGGATTTTTCATAGGTAAATCTTTGGTTGCGACCTTGCGACTTGTATTGTAACTACTAGAGTTACGAATTACGATCCGGGACAGGCGATACAGCTTAACACCACAAAAATAGCCTGCAAGGTTCAGCAAAAGGTAACAGTTAGGCTAAAGTGTTAAACACCTCGACGAAGTATAAATAAGCAACGGTGAAATTAAAGCAGGTTTAGGCGCTTATTCAGATTTGATTTATGCGTATCTGCTACCGGTATGCTGGTTTTACCAATGCTTATCGTTCCCTCCTGTATATAGTCGATTTTATTAATGGCTACTATATAACTCCGGTGAACACGAACAAACTTAGAGGTAGGTAATTTTTCTTCAATTGATTTTAAAGTAGCATGAACTACATGAAATTTTTGCGGAGTATGCACCTTCACGTAATCTCCCATAGCTTCCAGGAAAAAAATATCGTCAATGCTGATTCTTTTTAATACACCATTGTCTTTTACAAAAACGAAGCCCTGCTCTTCTACTTTTACTTCTTCCTTATTGCTTTCCAAAACTTCATTTGCTTTTTCCACAGCCTGCTTAAAACGCGGAAGCGCAATAGGTTTTATAAGATAGTCCACTACATTTAGTTCAAACGCTTCTACAGCATAATCTGCTTTTGCTGTTGTAAAAATGATGAGTGGTTTTTTATTGCCCATTTTTTTTATGAGCTCAAGCCCTGTCATCTCAGGCATTTCTATATCAAGGAGTAAAAGATCAACGGAGGCATTATTTAACTGTTCGTTTGCTTCCATTGCATCGCTGCATTCTGCTACCAGGTCTAGTGACGGAACCTGTCCAACTAACTGCTTCATGGCCATACGGGCCATCTTGTTATCGTCTACAATTAAACACTTCATGGTTAAGGGGTGAACAAATATAATAAACCAATAGTTTGTTCTATTAAAAAAAGACAAAAAAAGCAGGACAAGGCTACACTTTCATAATCATGCCAAATTATTTTACACCGATTACAGGCAATGCTTTTTGTCGAATGAGTTCGTTAAAAGCGGCTACCTCTTTTTCTTTGAGGCTCTTTAATTTATTCAATTGTGTATCGATCTGCCCGGCTATATCTGCATACACTTCTCTTGACTGTTTACTTGGTGAAATATTGCCGCTGTTGGCCACGTCAAAAAGCCCGGAAAGTTTATCATTTAAACGTATCGGGTAATTTAAAACGTCCTGTGTACTTTTTGCTTTTGTTTGATAAAGTGTTTCTTCTATTGACGTCAGCTGTTTGTTGATGCTGTCAGCCATTATCTTTATTTCCTTTGGCGCATCCTTGTCCTGCAAGCTCATAAAAGAATTGATCTGCTTTCTTAAGGCATGAATATCTTTTATGGCTTTTTGTGTTTCATTAAATTTATCCTGTACTGTTTTAAGAAAGGCAAATTGTTCTTCATACTCAGGCTGAGTGGTCTTGTAATTAGGATCCGCCTTTAATATAAATGGAACCTCTAAAGAATCTTGCCCTACTTTGAACCTTGCATAGTAGTTACCTGGAGCTGCTACAACACCTGCCGGAACCCCGTTCCATAAAATCATGCTGTCTATACGTTCTGATTCCGGATATAAAAGATTCCATAC
>Ga0126307_10003571_pt1 | contig 10657 bp, 10 predicted proteins | sample Plot28_FD_89955 | JGI IMG/M metagenome (GOLD analysis project Ga0126307, IMG submission 89955) | Serpentine soil microbial communities from UC McLaughlin Reserve, CA, USA - Plot28 | ecosystem: Environmental > Terrestrial > Soil > Grasslands | place: USA: UC McLaughlin Reserve, Lake County...
AGAAGTATTACGAAAAAGAAGCTAGCCACGGATGAACACAGATCAATCCGTGTCAAATCCGGTCTTTCCACCCGTATCATCCGTGGCCCGTATTGAGCCGCCGACTTCATGGCCGTCGATCGGCGTGCGTGAGCTCTGGGAGTATCGTGAGCTTCTCTATTTCCTCACCTGGCGAGACATCAAGGTACGTTACAAGCAGACCGTGCTCGGCGCTGCATGGGCGGTTATTCAACCGCTGTTCATGATGCTGGTGTTCAGTTTGTTTTTCGGCAAACTGGCCGGCGTGCCTTCCGATGGGATTCCGTATCCGGTGTTCACCTTCTGCGGGCTGCTGCCCTGGCAGCTCTTTGCGCACTCATTGACGCAGGCGAGCAATAGCCTCGTGGGCAGTCAGAACCTGATCACCAAAGTTTATTTTCCGCGACTGGTGGTGCCGATTTCAGCGGTGCTGGCAGGCGTGGTTGATTTTGCGATCGCGTTCGTGCTGCTGCTGGTGATGATGTTTTACTACGGCATCGTTCCGGGATGGCAGATGGTGGCGTTGCCCGGTCTGGTTCTGTTGGCCGTGTTGGCAGCGCTCGGCGTTGGTCTTTGGCTCTCCGCTTTGAACGTGCAATACAGAGACGTGCGCTACACGATCAGTTTCCTGGTCCAATTCTGGTTGTTTGCGACGCCGGTCGCTTATCCGAGTTCGATCGTGCCGGAAAAGTGGCGCGTCCTCTATGGACTCAACCCGATGGTGGGCGTCGTCGATGGTTTCCGTTGGGCGCTCCTTGGCAAACCTGAATCGCCCGGCCTACCGCTGTTGATTTCTGTCATTGTTGTCTTCCTGCTTCTCGCGGGCGGCCTCTACTACTTCCGCCGGTTGGAGCAACAGTTTGCGGACATTGTCTAATGTCTAATCTCGCCATTCGCTGCGAAGGCCTGAGCAAACAATATCGCATCGGCGGATATACGGATCATTACAAGGTGCTGCGCGACGCGATCAGCGATGCAGCCGCGGCTACGTTTCGGCGATTGAAAAACGTCGCTCGAAACGGAAATGGTTCTCGACACGACTACATTTGGGCGCTCGACGACGTCTCGTTCGAGATCAAGGCCGGCGAAGTTGTCGGAATCATCGGCCGCAACGGATCGGGCAAGACGACGCTGCTCAAGATTCTCTCGCGCATCACGAAGCCGACTCGCGGACACGCCGAAATACACGGGCGCGTCGGATCTTTGTTGGAGGTCGGCACCGGATTTCATCCCGAGCTCAGTGGTCGTGAAAATATTTTTCTGAACGGCGCGATACTCGGCATGCGGAAATCGGAGATCGAGCGCAAGTTCGACGAGATTGTCGCTTTCGCGGAAGTAGAGAAGTTCATCGACACGCCCGTCAAACGTTATTCGAGTGGCATGTACGTGCGGCTGGCGTTTGGCGTCGCGGCACACATGGAGACGGAAGTGTTGCTGGTTGACGAGGTGCTCGCAGTCGGCGACGCGCAGTTTCAGAAGAAGTGCTTTGAGAAGATGCGCGAGATCGGAAGTCACGGGCGAACGATTCTTTTTGTCAGCCACAACATGTCCGCGGTGAGGAGCATATGTAAGGAGGCGTTGATCCTCGAGCGCGGAAGGGTAGTGGCGCAGGGTGAGATCGATCGGACGGTCGATCAATACTTGTCGCGAGTGAATTCGTCACAGAGTTTGGATCGTGCGATTGAGACAAACACGTTCTCGGTGACTTCGGTGGAAGTGAGTTCGGTATCCGGGGCGGTGGTGAAGACCTTTGATCCTGTGCAGGTGAGAGTTCAGTTCGTGCCGAAGGCGGAGGTTCAGGATCCGGGACTCTACGTTTCGTTTCTCACGATGGATTCGCGGCGGCTGACCGGCCTCGATTTGAAAGACTTCGTCACGAGCGCGCCTTTGCCGGCCGGACAGCCGGCTGAACTCGGGTTCACGATCGAATCGCTACCGCTGATGCCCGGCACGTACCAGGTCGAGATACATTTGAAAGACATGGCGAAGCACCTAATCGAGTTTGTGCCACAGACTTTTCCGTTTGAAGTTGCCGAGACTGAGGTTTATGGCGGGCGAAAGCTCGACGGCTGGTTCGGCAGTGTCGGGCTGAAAGCGCAACCCCTGGAAAACATCCCGCGCAAACGATGATCGCAAGGATCAAAAACTCTGCACCTTTGCGCCTTTGCGCGAAATATTTCTCAATACCACGCGCGCTCAACGACTACGCCACGCACGTTCCTATATTGATTGGTCTCGCTCGGCTTCGCGAAATCAAGAGTGTGCTCGAGTTTGGTTGCGGTTACTACAGCACGCTCACTTTTCTTAACCGCGCAGCCTTTCCTCATCTCGAACGATTGCAATCAGTCGAGAACGATGCGTCGTGGGCAGAGACGATTCATGAAGCTGCGAAGAGCGACGAGCGTTGGACTCTCAAACTCGTCAGACGTGAGATAGCCGACTCCGTTCCAACACTTCATCTCGAAGCATTCGATCTGGTCCTGATTGACGACTCAAAAACCAGCTCGCAAAGATCGGCCACGATTCGCGCCGTGGCCGGCAAACAACCGCAGCGCCCGTGGATCGTGATTCACGATTTTGAGGTCGAGGAATATCGACGCGCCGCTGCGAGGTTCAAGCAACGCCACGCCTTCAAAGCCTTCAACCCTGAGACCGGCGTCGTTTCTAATCGCCCAACCCAACTGAAATCCCTCGACCGGACCATCAGATCCAACGCCAGGACGCTTGCCCCCGATCAAAGCGCGCACTGGATCCGCGTTTTATCCGCGTCTAATAAACCATGAGAATACTGGTGACAGGTGGACTCGGCACTGTCGGCGCAGGCCTAATCGCCGAGCTACGCAAGCGCGGCCATCACGTCGTCTCCTGCGACCTGCAACACCAGCCCGACGAGATCGGCTTTAGCCTGCGTACCGACGTCGAATCCCCACTTTACGCACGTTGCGACGTAGGCGAGTTTCGCCAAATCGAGCGCGTGTTCGAACGCTGTGGCCCATTCGATTACGTCTATCACTGCGCGGCGGAGTTTGGCCGCTGGAACGGCGAAGACTTCTACGAGACCTTGTGGCGCACCAACGCAATCGGCACGAAGAACATCATCCGCCTCCAGGAGCGTCTCAAGTTTCGACTCATCCACTTCTCATCGTCTGAAGTTTACGGCGACTGGCCCGACCTGATGGTCGAGAGTGTGATGGATGAGTATGAGATTAAGCAGTTGAACGACTATGCGATGACGAAGTGGGTCAACGAAATGCAGATCCGCAACTCTGCAATGCACTACGGGACTGAGACTGTCGTCGTGCGCCTATTCAACACGTACGGTCCAGGTGAGTATTACAGCCCGTATCGTTCGGTGAATTGCCGTTTTCTTTACTGTGCTTTGCACGGCTTGCCGTGGACTGTCTTTCGCGGCCACTCGCGGACTTCAACTTATCTCGCCGACACAGTCCGCACGCTCGCAAACATCACCAACAACTTTCGCCCGGGCGAGACTTACAACATCGGCGGGACCGATCTGCACACGATCGAGCAGCTCTCGGACGTGGTGCTCAAAGTCACTGGCGGCGATCCATCGCTCGTACATCATCAGGAGACTGAGATCCTGACGACGAAGTTGAAACGCGTAGACACTTCGAGATCGGTGCGTGACCTGGACCACAAAAACTCTTACAGTCTCGAAGACGGAATGCGGCTGACAGCCCATTGGATGCGAAGCGTTTATCACTTGTAAACAAGTATGCTTCCGCGGCTGCTATACGTCGGTGATGTGCCGGTTGAGTCTTCGTATCACGGTTCGGCGCTGTTGCACCGGCTGTTGTCGGACTATCCGCACGACTGTTTGACTGTTATTGAAACCGCGACTGAGTCCGATCCATCTCGACGACTTCCGAAGGTCAACTACATCTCTCATCCGATCGGTAAAGCACGTTGGCTCAACACGAGATTTCATCCTTACGTTGCAGCATGGTTTACACATACAGCGAAATCGCGCGCACCTCAGATTACACAATCGGTCAACGGCGCTGGTTTCGAGAGTGTGTTGACCGTGGCGCATGGCTTCGGCTGGCTTGCAGCAGCAAACATCGCGAGCAAACGAAAAGTGCCTTTGCACTTGATGGTTCACGACGACTGGCCGCGCATCGTGGACATTGCGCCGTGGTTTCGTCGCAAGCTTGATGAACAATTCGCAAACGTTTACCGGCAGGCGCAGTCAAGGTTGTGTGTCTCTCCCGCGATGAGCCGCTTTTACGAAGAACGCTACGGCGAGCCCGCCCAGGTGATTTATCCAAGCCGCGCGCCGAACTGTCTCGACTACAACGCGCCACCCGCGCACCTGGCAAACAACGATAAGCCATTCACGATCGCGTTTTCGGGCTCGATCAATTCCAACAGTTATATCCAGACACTGACTGCTCTTCAAAATGCTTTGAAACCCGTCGAAGGACGTCTACTGATCTTCGGACCAAATCAATTCGGTCTCGACAATCCGAATACCGAGAACTTCGGGCTAATAAACTCATCTCAATTACTGACGCGGCTGCGCGAAGAAGCCCACGCGCTGTTCGTCCCGATGTCGTTTGATGGGTGCGACCGCGTCAATATGCAAATGGCATTTCCGAGCAAGTTGGCTGATTACACCGCCACTGGACTGCCGCTCCTTATCTATGGCCCAACTTATTGCTCCGCAGTCGTCTGGGCACGCGAGAATTCAGGTGTCGCCGAAGTAGTGGAAACCGAAGCCGATCTCAGCGACGCAGTCGCGCGTCTTGCACACGACCCGGACACGCGCGTCGCACTCGGCAAACGGGCCTTAGCCGTCGGTCGCGAATACTTCACCCACAACCGCGTCCAACAAATTTTCCAAAACGCCATCCGTATTAAATCCGTGTAATCCGTGGTTAAATCTTTTCTGGATCGCACAGCCCTCGCCTTGTTCAGAACGGTCCCAACCCGCGCCGCACATCATCTGCTGTTCCTGGCCCAAAGCCGCCCCGATCTTTCCGATCGTTGGGGCTATCACATTCGTCCCATCCACTACTACGAGCCGCTCCCCGATTTCCGCTCCATCACTACCGAGCAAATTAACAGGCGACGAACTTATCCCGGCATCGATTTCAGATGGGACGAACAATTAACGCTTGTTAACGAGTTGTCAGAATATCGCGACGAGTTGAGCAAGCTTGACTTCGATTTCGATAACGTTTTCTTCAAGGGCTTTGACGCCGCAGTCTATTATTCGCTCATTCGCCGTTTGCAACCTCAGCGAGTCGTAGAGATCGGTGGCGGGTATTCAACACAGATAGCGGACAAGGCGCTGCGTGTGAATGGAAAAGGAAAGTTGACTTGCATCGAGCCTTACCCTGAGGAGCGACTTCTCAAAGCAGATCTAAAGATTGACCTGATTCAAAAACAAGTCGAACAGATCGATCTTGATTTCTTCTCGCGCCTTGAAGCCAACGACATCCTCTTTATCGATTCCAGTCACATTGTAAAATTCGGCAGCGATGTTTGTTACGAATTGCTCGAGGTGTTGCCCATTCTCAAGCGGGGAGTGTGGATACACGTGCACGACATCTTTTTTCCGCACGATTATCCGGCCGAGTGGCTGCTGAAACGACGTCTCGCGCTCAACGAGCAATACGTGCTCGAAGCGTTTTTGTCTTTCAATCGCGACTTCAAGGTCGCGCTTTCAAACCACTGGCTCTCAATCGATCACGTCGCAGCCGTGACCGCACTTTCACCGGCAGCTATCCATGGAACGAGCTTCTGGTTTTACAGGGCGTAATTGTAGGGGCGGCCCTCCGTGGCCGCCCCAGCGAACGCCCCTATAGTTATACCAATTCGCGCCCGTTACCATTTGATGAATAGACCGGACTCTATTAGCGCCATCGTACCCACGATTGGACGTGCTGATTCGCTGCGAGCGCTCCTGGAGTCACTGAGCACGCAAACTTATAAAGTGGATGAGGTTGTTGTTGCTGACGCGAGTGGTAGTGATGAAACCAGGCTACTTTTGGGTGAACCGCAGTGGCGCGGGTTAGGGCTGCACTTAAGGCGAGAAGTTGTTGATCCCCCTAACGCCGTCAGTCAACGCGAGGCCGCGATAAAGATCGCAACTGGTGAGTTTCTACTTTTCCTTGATGATGACGTGATCTTAGAGCCTGAATGTGTCGCACATATGATGGACCTGCTGAAAACCAATGCTGACCTGGTTGGAGTCACAGCGGATTTCAACAACCAGGCATGGCCGCAGCCCACTAGAATGTGGCAGTGGTATTTGCATTACGTTCTTGGGCTTCGCAAAGAAGAGTGGCAGGGAAGGGTAGTAGGTCCACTGCTACGCTTTGGCTACAACCCCGTGCCGGCAGGTCCGGCTCCGATGGAGTGGTTGGGTACGGGCAACAGTCTCATACGACATTCGGCGTACCAGCAAGCCGGCGGGTTTTCGGATTTCTTTCTACACCGGTGCACGATCAACGAGGACATGGATCTCAGCCTTAAGCTCTCTCGCATTGGAAGAATTCTCTTCTGTCCCGCAGCTCGAATGTCGCACCATCACGCGCCCGAAGGCAGAGTTACAGCGATGGTGGCCGCTGAGGACGATCTCTTTAATAGATTTGCCATTTTGCGTCACACGTTAGGCATGAGTCGCTTACGCGCATTTTGGCTGGTCGCGCTCTACTTTGGTGTTGAAACGACTTCCCACTTCTTAGGATGTGTGCGTCGCCTGAACTTTCGTAATTTCTTCCCGCGGCTGAAGGGGCACCTGCGCGCTCTGGGACGAATCTCATCTCCGATTTCCTATTAAATTCTCATGGAGAACTGGGTTTTTCTCGGCGACAGCCTCACGGAGGGTGTTGGATCCAACCGCATCAGTCACGTTACTGAACTAGTGGCTCAGTTGCGCTCGGCCGATCAGAATGGAAATGCCGCGCTTAAAGTGCATGAGCTACGTTTGCGGCGAGTCAACCCTCAGAGTTTTGACCGCTTCCTCCATTTGAATGTTGCCGGTTACATGAATGTCGACGGTCAGGAATGCGGTGGACTATGGCTTTGGAATCTTGCTTGTGAGGGACAGACCATCGAGTCGGATTTTGGCTGGTTGCCACTTATCGCTACATTGCGTCCTGAATTAGTGGTGATATTCAGAGGAAGCCTTGAAAGTATCATTCGTCCGGCAATGATATCGGATGGCGCCTGGCCCTGGTGGGTGCCGCAAGCGTGGCGTGGTTACGCTGCGATGGATCCTCGTTGTTACTTCAGCGCGACGTGGTGGCGCAGCGCGAAACAAGGATCCCTTGACGCGCTGAAACAAAAGGCACGGCTAAGGCTTCTTAAACTTAGGCCCGGAAAGCCGCTCGTTGATCTGGAGCTCCTGGCGTCGTATCAAACGCAACTGATACGGAAACTACGAGCGCTCGGAACGCGTGTGCTCGTGCTCGGATTGTTGCCGGTGGACCAGGCGCGCTTTCCCGGATCTCCCGAACACTTCAAAGCCGTGAACGCACGTCTCCGAGAGATAGCGAGCGCAGAGGGCGTTGAGTTCTTCGACTGGGCTTCGCTGCTGCCCGCTAAGGGCACGCACAGTGAGCTTTTCTATCGGGACAGTTTTCATCCGAATAAGGCTGGCGCTCGCGCGCTCGCCGAACTCTTGCGCGAACGGTTTTGCGCGCAATAATCACTGTGAATATCTCCGCGATTGTTACTGCGTACGAGCGGGTTGAGCAGACGCTTGCAACGCTGCGAGTAATTCAGAGTTGTACGCCACCACCGGACGAGATTTTGGTCCATGTTGATGCGAATCAGGTCGAGTGTGAAAAGGCGATTCGAACTGCGTTCCCTGACGTTCGCATTTTGCGCAGCAACGAGCAAGTCGGTCCGGGTGGTGGGCGAAACAAGCTGATGAGTTCGACACGACTCGAGTTTGTCGCCAGTTTTGACGACGACTCGTATCCGATCGACTCTGACTATTTCGAGCGTGCCGTGAAACTGTTTGAACAGTTTCCGGAGGCCTCGGTGATCTGCGCCGCGCTATATCACGCCGGTGAATCGATCGGTTTGGATGAGCGAAGCGCGCAGTGGACCGCCGACTTCTCGGGCGGCGCCTGCATCTACCGGCGACAGGCTTTCCTCGATGCGGGTGGGTACGTGCCGCTGCCTGTCGCTTATGGCATGGAAGAGGTGGACCTTGCACTTCGCCTGCACTCGCGTGGCGGCAAAATCTTGACAACACCGTGGCTACGGGTGTTTCACAACACTGATTTGAAGCGTCACGGCGATCCGCACGTGACGGCGGGAAGCATTGCGAATCTCGCGTTGCTCGCGTACTTGCGATATCCGGTGTCACTTTGGGCGATAGGTGTGGGGCAGTGCGCGAATCGTTTGTTGTGGTTGCTGCGGCACGGTCGCTATCGCGGAATTCTCAAGGGCGTGACGATGATCCCGGCGTACCTCCGAGCGCACAATCGCTATCGCCTGCCGCTCAGCAAGCATGCCGTGCGATCCTATCTGGCGCTGCGTCGCGCGCCAGTCTCCGTTGATTTGTGATCCTTAATGCGAACCTGGATTTCCTGCCAACTCGGTGCGCGCGAGCATTACGCGGTCCCACGCGCGCTGCAACTCAGCGGCTTGCTCGGCGAAGTCATTACCGATCTCTGGATCCGTCCCGGCACGTTGCTGCACTCCTTGAAGAAGCGTCTCACCGGCAGGTTTCACCCGGAGCTCGCGAATGCCCAAGTCATCGCTCCAAATGTTTCCGCACTCACGTTCGAATTGAAAGCTTCTCTGACACGCGAGAACGGCTGGAAACTGATCGGCCAAAGAAACGAATGGTTTCAACGCCAGGCAGTGGTCCAACTCGCCCGCAATCATCACAACGGCAATCACACCGTTTTTGCCTACAGTTACGCAGCCGCAGAGATCTTCAAATTTGCGCGCGCGCGTGGCTGGCGAACCGTGCTGGGCCAGATCGATCTCGGCCCAGTGGATGAACGAATAATCGCCGATCTTCACAAGAACGCCGGAATGGAACACAAATGGAAACCGGCGCCTAAAGAATATTGGGACAACTGGCGCATCGAATGCTCACTCGCCGATCAGATCGTCGTGAACTCGGCGTGGTCCAAAGATGCGTTGCTCAGCGAAGGCATACTCGCAGAAAAAATACGCCTCATACCCCTTGCTTACGAGCCACTAACTGAATCGAGTTCCTTTCAACGTCACTATCCGCGAGCTTTTAGTCCTGAGCGCCCGCTACGCGTGCTTTTTCTCGGCCAGATCAACTTGCGCAAGGGTGTGAGGCAGTTATTCGATGCCGTCAAACTGCTCGCGCGTGAAAACGTGGAGTTCTGGTTTGTTGGTCCAATACAGATCGACATTCCAAAGGACCTACGCCAACACTCACAGTGCAAATGGTTCGGCGTCGCGCCTCGTGTCGAGGTGAACCGTTATTACAGAGACGCGGACGTATTCATTCTGCCAACGTTCTCAGACGGTTTTGGACTGACTCAGTTGGAAGCGCAAGCGTGGAAGCTCCCGGTAATCGCGTCACGATACTGCGGTGAAGTGGTGCGTGACGGTTTCAATGGCGTGATTCTCGAGGAAGTTTCGGGAGAAGCGATCGCGGATGTGTTGCTTCGGTTTTCGCGATCGCCTGAGACCCTCAGCGGTATGTCGGTAAGATCAGGCGTAAACGATCGATTTACCCTACGAAGGTTGGCTTCATCACTATCGAACTTAACCACCGATTAACACAAATAAATCCGGATCTCTTTTTATCCGCGTCATCCGCGGCTAAAACTCGATCGACGTCACTGGCGATACTCAGCATTGTCATCGCGACGACGGTGTCGATACTTTTAGTTCCCGAGGATCCGTCCACCGAGGGCGCGCTGTTCTACCCCGCGCTGATGATGTCGGCCGGTCTTGCGATGGCGCCGGTTGCTGCTGCGCTGCGGTATCCAAAGGCGCTGCTCCGAGGTGAGTCGCTGCTTTCGCTAGCACCGATCTACTGGCTCCTGCTGGACTTATTGCAGGGCGTTTACGGCCTGCAGGATGTCACCGCGGACCACGTGCGGCAGGCATTTCTCGCCATCGGGATCTTCGTCGTGATGGTGTGGTTTGGAGCGATCCGGCGCCCCTGGCGGATTCCGCAGGTAGTGATCAGCTCCGTCTCGCAGGAGTTCTCCATAAATACTTACTTCGCGCTGGCCGTCGCTTGTTTCTTCATCGGAATGTTGAATTATGCGATTCCGTGTAACTTCAACGTGTTTGAGATGGTCCATTACCTGGGCCAGGAACGTTGGGCCGCGCCCTGGGGACGCGGGCAGTTGGGTGGTTGGGATGCGTTCCTCGATCACCTGCAATACTTTGGCTACCTGCTGCCCGTGCTGACGGTGGTGATTGTGCGGCGCGCGGGTGTGCGAAACGCGCGCACGATCATTTGTATCGGGATGTCGATCGTGATCGCACTGTTCCTCGCGCAGAGTGGCAGCCGGCGCGTGGTCGGCGTCGTCGGCGGCATGGCGCTGATTCTCTGGATCCTCGACCAGCAACGCCTGCGCATCAAGCACCTGCTTGGGACTGTCTTCGCGGTTGTGGCTCTGCTCGTTGCGCTACAGCTCATGCTCGAATATCGCAG
>Ga0126307_10003572_pt1 | contig 10657 bp, 9 predicted proteins | sample Plot28_FD_89955 | JGI IMG/M metagenome (GOLD analysis project Ga0126307, IMG submission 89955) | Serpentine soil microbial communities from UC McLaughlin Reserve, CA, USA - Plot28 | ecosystem: Environmental > Terrestrial > Soil > Grasslands | place: USA: UC McLaughlin Reserve, Lake County...
CCTCATAGACCATGGCATGAGCCCCCAAGAGGCCGTTGACCATCCCCGCCACTTCCACGACGCGGGCGTACTTCTCGTCGAGGGTCGGGTGCCCGCAGACCAGGTTCGCAAGCTCCGACAGATCGGACATCGAGTCAAAGTGGGAGAAGACTATGTAATCCCGACCGGCGGTGCGCAGCTCATCCGCATTCTCGAAAATGGAGTAAGGGCCTGCGGCAGCGATCCGCGTAAGGATGGGGCTGCCTTGGCGCAGTGAAGCTCTTGACCATCTACGGTAAGCAGAGGGCTAATGCCCAGAGCTGGTGCACTCGTTACTAACAGTTGACGACATGATGCTTAGTTTCCGCTAGGGCAAGGTGTGTCGGAGGGCGTCAAAGTAAGTCTGAGGTAGCCTAGCATAGGTTAAGGTTTTGCTAAAGGACCTGCACATAGGGTCAGTGGCCCTAGAGGCTACGTTGCGCTAGCGTAGCCTACTCGTGTGACAGCTTGAGTAGGGCGAGGAAGCGCGCCCGAACTCTTACGCTGCCTTCTCCAGCTCGCGGCGAAGCTTCTTCTGAAGCAGCTCGAGAAGCGCCTTCTCTTCTTCGGTGAGCTCGCCTTGCTCGGCGACGAGGATCTCCTCTAGCTGCTCGGCCTGGCGAGCGATGACGGAGCCCTCCAGGTAGTGCTCTATAATACGTGGGCTGACATAGGACGAACGGGCTATATCACGGGTGTTGCCTAGCCTCTCAGCTACGGCGTCTATCGCCTGCAGCACGTTCTTATTCGCCAACTTCTCGTCCTCGGCCGCCCCGAGCTCGGCGAGCTTGAGGGCGGCAATCAGAGTGCCGGCCCAAGTCCGGAAGTCTTTCGGGCTGAACTCGTTGCCCATCACCTCTTTGATATAGGCGTTCAGGTCCCGGGCTTTGATGTCTTTGATCTCCCCGGCCTCGTCGTAGTACTTGAAGATTTCGTAGCCAGGGAGTGCCGCGCATTCCTCAACGATCTCCCGAAGTCGCGTGTCAGCGACGCACTTGCGCTGCATCTGCCCCCACTTGCCCCGGTATTCGAATATCATCTCGTCGCCGTTGATGGTCAAGTGTTTCCTTCGGAGGGTTGCGATCCCGTAGGTCTTGTTCTTCTTCGCGTAGCGCTCGTCCCCGACCCTGAAGTAAGCTGCGTTTACCAAGCGGGTCATACACGCCAGAACCTTCTCCCGATCCAGGTGCTTGCGCCGCAGGTGCGCACTCGTGGTCTGCCGCATCTTTGGCAGCGCGTCGGCGAAGCGCAGGATGCGCTCGAACTTCTCCCGCTCTTTGCGCTCGCGATACTTGGGGTGGTAGATGTACTGAATTCGCCCCGCCGAGTCGTAACCGATGGCTTGGACCTTCGCCGACGGGCTGCGAGCTATGCGCGCATCTTCCCATGCGGCGGGTATCTTCAGAGCCTCGATACGCTTCAATACCCGCTCCTCGCGCACGGTCTCACCTGTGCCTGGATAGCGGTAGAAGAATCCTTTCTCCTTGCTGCCCAGCCGCTGAATACCTGTTTGGAAGAGTATGTGTTTGCCCATAGTTCAATCCGTGGCTGAAGAGCCGGGGCTTGTAGGCTTCCTCCTGCTATGTAGTAAACCTGTTGCTATCGCACGCTCTGATACTTTCTGAGTAATACCATAAGGGTGTTGTCGCCAAACAAAAACAACCCAAACTGAGGCTTCATGCCCTGCTAACCGAGAGCGGCACTCACCGGACAGAATTGATCAGAGCTTATTGCGCGAAGGAGTCGCTCTGCTTCTACCCTTGGCTCTTTGCTGTGCAGAGGCTCAGCTGGACAGGAGTCGGTTCACAACTACGATAGTCAAAGGGAGCTATGCTTCCGCGCCCTGCTAACCGACGACGTCTCCGAGGTAGAGTCGGTAGTGTCGCGATAGTCCCAGCCCCTCTGCGCTATCTATTTGTACTCCTCCTTCTTCGCGTACGGTCCCGTGCTCTCGCCGACCACAGCGTAAAGCGGGTCTTAGAAAAGGCGGTGCGGGCTGCGGATGTTGCGGAAATTTCCGGCCCCTTCAAAGTAGCTCTCGACGAGACGCATGTGGCCCCTGTCGTCTAACTGGTGCCAGATGGCGACTGCCTAATCGGGAAAGCAACGATTGGAGAAGGAAATAACGAGTGGGCACCAACCTTCAACACGCGCCCAACCTCTCGCAGCACCTTGACAGGCCGGGTCAGATAGTTGATGGAGACGTAGATACCGACACGGTCGAACTCCGCCTCGCCTAACAGCAGTCAGGACTCGCGGTTGAGGTTCTGGACTACGTAACCGCCGAGCCTGGGGTTCCTCCTCAGCTCCTCCTCGTTCATCCCCAGGCCAAGCGAACCGCAAGCGGAGCGGCTTTCAGGACATGGCCGCTGACGACCTTATCACCTTCGATGAGCTGCGGGCGAAGCTCGCCGAGCTCGAGGAAACTCGCGAGTTAGCCCAGCGCGAGCTCGAGATACTCGAAGAACGCCGGTCTCGCATGCGATGACTTGAGCGAAATGCGGACGTGCTCCTAAAGCATTACGCAGGGATGGCCCCGGAGACCCTCAGCGATCTTGTAGCAGAGGAACGCCACCGCATCTTTAAGATACTCCGGCTTCGGGTAAGGGTACAGCCAAGCGCTATACTTGAGGTGAGCGGGACGTTGGGTGGTGAGGGAGGACTGGGTAGATGCGAACCTAGTTCGGCAAGTGGGGCAAGCACCACCGCCAGTGCGCCGTCGACAGGAGGCTCAGGATCGTTGAGGAGTGCACTGCCCTCCCCGGTTACGACATCGTCAAATACCGCGACGAGGAAGGCGAGATCAAGGACGTCAAATTCCGCGACTAGAACGCCTACGTGAAAAAGGTCATGGGCGGCGAGTTCACGGCCAAGGACTTCAGGACGTGGGCCGGGACGCTCGTCGCCGCCGTAAGCTGGCGGAGCTCGGGGCGACGGAGGACGTAAAGCGGACCAGAAGAACTTGCTCAAGGCGGTAGACGAGGTGGCCCGGAGGCTGGGCAACACCTGCGACATAGCCCGCGCGTCGTCGAGCACTACACAGAGGGGGCGATGATCGCCTACAATGGCGAGCGCATAGAAGAGGTGATCGTCGCCGAGCAGGGCGACCTCACCGAGGAAGAGAGGACGCTTCTCGACCTCTTGAGAGGAAGCTTAGCTGCGAGCTGGAGAAGGCCGCCTGAAGACGGCGGCCCTTAAAGAAGGGGGTCTACATTGAATGCCCGGACCATGCTGAAGCTCCTCGGCAACCCGAGGGTGCGCCGCGTCGCCATCCAGCTGCTCATGATTCCGACGGTTCGCCGCGTCATCGTCAGACAAGTATCGCACCGGCCCCGGACCATGCTGAAGCTCCTCGGCAACCCGAGGGGGCGCCACGTCGCCATCCAGCTGCTCATGAGTCCGACGGTTCGCCGCGTCATCGTCAGACGAGTATCGCCCCGGCTCCGGCGCAGGCAGGGCCGACGCCCGGGTCTATCCCTTCTCCGGCACCGGTGAGTCGGAGGGGTCAAAGGAGTCCGGCCTGTGTTCAATGGAGCCATTAATAGGAGGGGTCTTTAAGCACTCGCTGCGATAGCTCCCGGTACTCGGGGGAGAGCTCTTCACACGCGGCTTCCACCTCTTCCTCCGGCACCGCGTCCCCTAGCATGTTCCCGACGTGCCAGGCGTAGCGGATGGTGTGCTCGTGCGCCATGCCCGCCTTCTGCGAGAGCTGCTCGTAGAACTGCCATACAGAAGACCTTCTCGCCATCGTCTCCTCCTGTTCGTAGGCGCGCCGCTAGTTCTTCCGGCAAGTGGGCGGCGAGCCGGTCTGCCGCGTCCCCGGAGAGGCGCCGCGCAAAGCCCCCAGGTGAGCCCGGACGACGGCCTCGGTCTCGTCGAGAGACACGGTGCCCGCCCTTTCCCTGAACTCGTCCGTAAACTCCTCGTGGTCCACGCCCGTTCCCTCCCCTCTAGATAAAGTGGGAGGCGCTTCTGTATCAGAGGGGTTTCTGCGACTCCGTCGCGGCTCGCGTTCTCTCCGCGACGTCGCGTGCCACCTCGAAGGTAGAGTTGGTCTCACGCCAGACCTCGAGCTGGAGATCTGCCTCGGTCGGCTCGTCCAGGATGCGGCCTACCGCCGAGAGATCTTTCTTCGTGAGCGCCTGGAGTTTTTCCAACCACTCGCTCAAGGCCTTCCGCGCAGGGACACTCTCGTGCGAGTCGTGGTCCACGAAGTCGCCGTCCAAGCCGTAGCGCTGGGCGCTCCACTTGTTCTCCTCGATCTCGCGGGTTGGCCGGATGGGTCCTTTTTCGCCCGACTCGTACTCCTCCATTAGGGATCGGCATAGGGCGGCGGTCAGTGCGACGAAGGCCTCGGTACGCCAGGGGGCCGTCTGGGCGTCGCAGGCGCGTATCTCGACGGTGCCGAGCTCGGGCTGGGGACGGATGTCCCACCAGACCTCTCCGAGCTTTTGTATCGTGCCTGAGCGTTCGACGTAGTCTACGTAGTTTACGTACTCGTCCCAGGAGCTAAGAGGCTCCGGGAGCCCGGCGCGGTGTATGGAGCGGGAGAAGATGAGTATGCGGGAAGATGGCATGTCCGTGATCTCATCCTGCCAGAACGGTGAGTTGACCGAGAGCGCCAGAAAGTGTGGCACGTACTCCCTCAGGCGATTGAACAAGTAGATAACCTTCTCGCGCCCCCGCACGGCGTAGTGTGTGTGCAGGGCGAAGGTGTTGTTGCGCTTTATGACCCAGCCGAGTGTTTCTTCGAGGCGCCTGTAGTGGGGCTGGTCTATGATCTCCTGTTCCCGCCAGTCCCCGATGGGGTGGGTCCCGCTCGTACCGAGCACGCGCCCCAAGCGCTTGGCTTGCTCGAAGAGGTACCGCCGCCTAGAGATCAGATCTTCTAGCACCTCGGAGGGCGTCTCGTGAACGCCGCTGTTCGACTCGATCTCGCAGTCTATTAGCTCGCCGGTGTAGTGGCCTTCGGGGGCTCCGGCGAGTATCTTCTGGGCACCGCCTGCGAGCTTCATCGACGCGGGGTCAGCGAGCCAAAGCTCCTCTTCGGTGCCCAAGGTTCCCTGCGGAACGTCCCTCTCGAAGGCGTCTTCGGGGATCAGGGACGGGATCTTAACGTCGGTCAAGTTCTCCTCGCATCCTTATAAAGCTTCTTCGCGGGGTGATTCTACCCGCCCCGGGGCGTAGAGTAAGGGTAGAATGCCCGGGATGGCGGAGGAGCGACGAGGAGGTTTGGATGGCCGCGGTCGGAGAGAAGGTGCCGGATTTCACGCTGCCCAGCGACACCTGGGAACCAAGAGGTCTCGCTCGAGGAGGCGCGGCGGGAGGGAACAGTGGTTTGTTCTTCTACCCTGGCAACTAGTCGAGCGTGTGCACGGACCAGGGGTTCAGGTGCAGCAGGAGATCTCTTCCTTCGAGGAGAAGGGTGCGAGGGTCCTGGCGATGAGCGTGGACTCTCCCTAGTCGCACAGGGCGTGGGCCGAGGAGTGAGGCAACGAGTTTCCCCTGCTTTCGGACTTCCAGCGCGGGGTCGTCGAGGAGTACGGCGTCAAGCACGATGCCGGTTTCCCCAAGCGGACGTACTTCGTCATAGACAAGGAAGGCGTCGTGCGGGCGAATATCGAGGATTCCCCGGGGGACCGACCGGAGGTAGAAGAAGTTCTCGAAGTCCTCGAGAAGGCGCTCTAGCGACCTCTCAAAGTCGCTTCAGATGACAGAGAGAAGTCTTCACCACGGGCCGTACGTTTCACCCCCGGAGGTCGCCGCTTCGGCGGCCAGCGCCTTGTTCTTGGGATACAGCGCCCCGATGCCGGGGGCCGACTCCCGCTACTCAGATGGGGCGGTGGCCCACGAGACGCGCCTCCTCGGCGTCCCCGTGCTCGCGAACGTCTTCTCCGGGGCCACCGAGTCTCCGGTGGGCGAGACCGTGCTGGCAGCGGTCTTGGGCTCCAGGTCCGTCGCTGGGTACGCAGACCTGAGGGCGGCGGGGTATTTGGCGCCGCTGGCGCACGCGGCGCTCTTCGGCGAGCCTCTGGGGAAGGTTCTGGTCGGGCTCTCGCACGACGACGCCCGCCACTTCGCCCAGGCGGTCGAGATCGCGGGGCCAGGCTTCGGTGGCGGAGCGCTAGCCGGGGCGCTGAACGTCACCCTTGGAGCGGGGCGGGACGCTACCTTGAGGGACACGATGCGCTTCGTCGCCAATCGCGACCCGCTGGCACGCGAGTACGCCAAAAACTTTGAGGTCGTCCGGGAGCTCGCCCGCCCGGCGCTCTTCAACGCCCTCGTCCGGATCGAGGCTGCCAGGCCCGCGCTCGTGCAAGCCTACCTGGAGGTCGTCGCGGAGGTACCGGACTTCGACGCGATGAGCAGGGCCGGTCGCAAGGAGGCCGAGGAAGTCTCGCGCATGGCGCATGGGGCCTTAAAAGCCGGCGGCGTTTACTCGCGCCGTGGCTTGCAGGCCATCGTGAACCTCGACGGGTTGTTGCGCTCGGATCCGAGGCTCAAACCCTCGGCGACCGAGACCCCAATCGTCGCTGCGGCCTTCTTGCTCGCCCTGAAGCAAGGCCCCGAGTTCCTCAACCATCGCGTGCGACCCGCCCCGCAAGGGTGAGTCTCTACCCCGTGAAACCTTTCAGTCGGGCCGTCGGCTTTGTACGATAGAATCCTCTCGTGCAGGGCTGGTGAGTCGTCTCGTTTTGGAGGTATCTGAGTAGGTGAAGGCTCTCATCATCGTGGGGCACGGGTCGCACCTGAACGAGGACTCGAGCCTGCCGGTCTACGAGCACGCGGCGCGCATCCGGGAGACCGGGGAGTTCGACGAGGTCGTCGAATGCTTCTGGAAGGAGGAGCCCTCCATGCGCCACGTCTTCGACACCGTCGAGTCGGAAGAAGTTTACGTGGTGCCGGCGTTCATCTCCGAGGGTTACTTCACCCAGCAGGTGATCCCCAGGGAGCTCGGGCTTGAGGGGCCCGTCACCCGAAAGGGCGGCAAGACCATCCGGTACACCGGACCTTTGGGGACGTACGAAGGGATGGCCGACGTGATCCTGGAGCGGGCGCGGGACTTGCTTGAGGGCAAGGAGATATCGCCCGGTCCTCGGGCGCTGGTCTTGCTCGGTCACGGCACCGATCTGAACAAGAACTCCGGCGGCGTCATTTATTGGAACGCCGAGCGTATAAGGAAGCGCGAAGCCTACGACCTCGTCGAGGTCGGGTTCCTGGATCAGGCTCCTGAGATAGGCGAGGTCGTCGAGAACGCCACGGCGGAGAACGTGGTCCTGATCCCGGTCTTCATCGCAGAGGGCTGGCACACCCGCGAGACCATCCCTGAAGACCTCGGCCTCGCGGGCGAGGTGACGGTCAGACCGACAGCCGGCAGCGACAACAAGACCATCTTCTACGGTGCGCCGGTGGGCACCCACCCTTCGATGTCGTACCTGATCTCTGCGCGCGCCCGCGAGGCACGCGCCGACGAAACGAGACTCGAGGAGCGCGGGGTTGCGCGCGGCGCCTCCTGACCCGGTAGGCGCCCGGGACGGGACGCAGAACGTCGCCCGGGATTCCCGCGAGGCCTTCGCCCGCTGGGTAGACGAGATCCCCGAAGGGCGCAGGTTCGGCCAGGTTCTCGTGCAGCCGCTCTCATCCGGCGGATACGAGCTGCGCCACGTGGCCGATGAAGACGCCGAAGGGCTAGTGCCTTACGATGACCCTCGGGCAGCGCGCGAGCTCGCGAAGCTCACCGAATCCAGCGAGTACCGGCCGCTCAAGAGCTCCCCGAACCTTCGGCAAGGCTGGACACTGCGGGTGCCCGATGCGGCGGGCTTGAGCGTAGCTATGAACTACCTCTATCCCGCGGGTGTCGTTCACTGGCACCTCTACCGGGAGGGGAGGCTCGAGGTCACGAACTACCGCGAGAACGCCGCGCGCCAGAGCGGCATCTACAAGCGCGTCCAGCGCCTCTCCGACGAGGGGGTGCAAAACGCCGCGAGAGCGTGCTGCGAGGATTCAGTGTGCCTCAAGAAGACCCTCTGGGACGTGGGCGAGGGCACGCCCCTAAAGATGGACCGGGGGGAGGGCGAGATCCCCTGCCCCGAGCCGTGCAGCATCTTCGTCTCTTTCGCCCGGTGCGTCAGGCTCTTCGAACGTGAGGAGGAACGCGACCTCGATGCCGACGGTCTCTCACCGAGCGAGAAGGAGGATCTCATCGCCCTCGTCGAGGCCGCGGCCACGGGCAGGGTAGAGTTCTCTCGCGAGGCCGAGTTCGAGGAGCCGCTGAACGAGCGCCGCTTGCGCTACCGGAAGCTCACCCTCGGCCCCAAGCTGCGTTCCGAAGATGGGCCCGAGGAGTAACGCTCCCCAGTCCTCTGGCACGGTCGTCGCCAACGACGCCCTCCTGGTACAACTCGTGAGGTGCTCTTTAGGCCGGAACGCAAAAGCGCGCGGCCTCTCGCGACCGAACGTTAGCTCCTGTTCTTTCGTCGTAACCCTGCACGGCTGTGCTCGAGAACCGTAGGAACGTCATGTCATCGAGGAGGTGGTAGGCTGGGTACCGGGCGTCCGAGACGTGGAGAACAAGATGGGGGTTGCCCGGCGGCCAGTCCGGGGCCGTTGTTTTCTGGAACGCCGTTTCGGGTATTGGAAAAATCACCTAGTCAGGCTAGAGAACCATGGAGGTCGTGGATGATCAGCAAGAAGAAAGCAACAGGAGCCGTTTTGGGGGCCAAGGCCGGTAAGGGGGTGGCCCGAGGCGCGGGCAAGGCGGTCAGCGGCGCGGGCAGGACGCTGCTCGGCGGCGGCGCACGGGGTGAGGTGGCGCGCAAAGCGGCCCGTGGTGCGGGCAAGAGGGCGCTCAGGGGCGGTGTGCGGACCGTAACTCCCAGAGAGCCTGCCAGCACCCGTTTCTTGAAGTACGGAATCTTCGCCTTCGCCGGGTTCGCGGTCGGCGCCCTCGTCGCCCGTTCGGGCAGCTCCGCCGGCCAGCGTGACGAGACCTGGGGCTCGGGAACCCCGACCGGGACCGCGGGAGGTAGCTCACCCGCGGGTGCGGTCTCCGATCCAGCTCGACCCCAACGGCCGGAAGATCCGAACCGCACCGGCACCGAGCGGGAGTACTCGGATCCTTCCTCTGGGCCGCTCATCGGCCGGCGGCACGATTCGGGACCGCCGGAGATACCCGTGCAGCACGAGGAGATCGAGAACCGCATCCGGACCCGCATCGGTGAGGACCCCCGCACCATGCACCTAGCGCACCTCAACGTCGAGGTCAACGACGACGTGGCCGACATCCGGGGCCAGGCGACCTCCGAGGAGGAGAAGCGGGCGGTCGGCGAGATCACCGAGCAGATCGAGGGCGTCCGTGAGGTCCGAAACCTCATCACCGTTAACCCCGACGCCCCGACCAGGGGCGACAAGGCCGCCGGCCAGGACCTGCCTCCCCCTCGGGATCAGTAACCTTCCCAGTAGGGGCGACGTTTAGAACCCAAACGCCCCCGCCGCGAACGGCGGGGGCGCTTTACTTCGCGTTTGCTCCTATTTACGGGCCAGAAGCCGACGGCTGAAACCTGATGCCCGAGCGCTCTTAACCTCGAATAAGGTCGAGCAGTTCGTCGCGCTCTCGTTCCATGGTCTCGCGGTCATTGGCCTCGACGTTCAGGCGGAGCAGGGGCTCGGTGTTCGAGGGCCTCAGGTTGAACCACCAGTCCCCGAAGCCGACGGTGAGGCCGTCAAGGTGGTCTATCTCGGCGCCGTCGCGTTCGGCGTAGTGGTTTTCGACCCCTTCTAGGGTAGCGGACTGGTCCTCGACCTCGGAGTTGATCTCGCCGGAGCGGACGTAGAGGTCTATGGGGTCGAGGAGTTCGGAGAGGGGGCTGTCCTGGCGTGCGACGAGCTCGGCGACGATGAGCATAGCGATGATCCCCGAGTCGGCGAAGTAGTTGTCCCTGAAGTAGAAGTGCCCGGAGTGCTCTCCACCGAAGGCGGCGTCGTTCTTGCGCATCTGGGGTTTGATGATCGAGTGTCCCGCCTTGGTGCGGATCGGCTTACCACCCTCGCGTCGCACCAGCTCGGGGAGCGCCTTTGAGCAGACTGCGCTGTAGATAATCGTCGCCCCGGACTCTTTCTCGAGGACGTTCTTGGCGACGAGGGTGGCGAGCAAGTCCCCGGAGACCGTCGTCCCGTTCTCGTCCACGATGAAGCACCGGTCGGCGTCCCCGTCGAAGGCGACCCCGAAGTCCGCGCCCTCGTCGATAACCTTCTGCTGGAGGTCCTCCATGGTTTCGGGATCTATGGGGTTGGGTGGGTGGTTCGGGAAGGAGCCGTCGAGCTCGAAGTACATCGGTACCACCTCGAAGGGCAGCCTCTCGAAGATGGGAGGGAGCATCTTACCCGCCATGCCGTTGCCCGCGTCCACGACTATCTTCAGGGGTCGTAGGTCCTCCGTGTTTATGAAGGAAAGGCAGTGCTTGGCGTAGTCCACCGCTACGTCGCCCTCCTCGACGGAGCCAGGGGTGTCGCTCGGCTCGGGCAATTTGCCGGAGGTTATGAGGTCCCGGATCTGGAAGATGCCCTCCTCCCCCGAAAGGGCGATGGCGTTCTCGCGGCAAAGTTTAAAGCCGTTGTACTCCTTGGGATTGTGGGAGGC
>Ga0126307_10003573_pt1 | contig 10656 bp, 8 predicted proteins | sample Plot28_FD_89955 | JGI IMG/M metagenome (GOLD analysis project Ga0126307, IMG submission 89955) | Serpentine soil microbial communities from UC McLaughlin Reserve, CA, USA - Plot28 | ecosystem: Environmental > Terrestrial > Soil > Grasslands | place: USA: UC McLaughlin Reserve, Lake County...
CCAGTCGCCGACGCACGGCGCGCTCACCGGGTCGGCGGCGGCAGCGGAGAGCAGCGAGCCGGCGAAGGTCAGGCGCATCGGACCGGCCGCCGCGAGGGCGTCGCAGGCGCCGCGGTCGACGCGGCTGACCCGGGCCGGGACGTGGTCGTCGGCGTAGTCGGAGAAGTCGGTGGTGCGGGTGGCGTCCCAGCCGAGGGTGGCGAGGGACAGCAGGTCGGACGAGCTCAACGGAGGTGCCTTTCTCGGCGGCGGGGGTGCACGACCGCGACCGGGAAGGAGTCCGGGTGGCTAGCGGGCGGCACCGGGGAGGAGGCGTGCAGCGACGACGACGGTCATCTGACATCGCCTCCTCTCGCGCGGGCCGGCGGCGGGTGCACGTCGCGGCACCCGGCTGGTCGCAGGCTAGCGGCGCCGGCCCGGTGCCGTCACGCGATTTTTCCGGGTCTCGGCTCCGTCCAGGGGGCTGCCGCCGGGCGTGCGGTTCAGCGGCAGCTCGACCTCGCCGGTCTCGAGGCCCGGGTGCGGCTTCGGGCCCGTGGGCGCGGGACGGCGGCGCTCGCGGGCCTCGGTGATCTCGCGCCGTGGCCACTCCTTCTCGATGGCGGCGTTGAGGGCTGCGCCGATGAGCACCGCAATAGAGATGACGTACAGCCAGATCAGCAGCACGATCGGCGTCGCCAGCGGGCCGTAGATCGAGGTGCCGCCGACCGAGATGGAGATGATCCAGCGGACCGCGAAGCTGCCCAGGAACCAGATGGCGATGGTGAGCACCGCCCCCGGTAGGTCGCGGTAGAACGGCGTCCGGACCGGCACGCTCACGTGGTAGAGCGAGGTCAGCGACAGCAGGGACAGCACGATCGCGACCGGCCAGTAGAGGGAGTTGAGGAAGTCGACCTGGTCGGGCAGCATCCGGCCGAGCAGGGTCGGACCCGCGAGCACCAGCGGGATCACGATGATCCCGACGACCAGCGCCACGATGTAGAGGCCGAAGGACAGCGCCCGCGTCTTGACGATGCCGCGGACACCGCCGAGGCCGTACATGATCGAGCAGGTGTCGATGAACACGTTGAGCGCCCGGCTGCCCGACCACAGCGCGATGACGAAGCCGATCGAGATCAGGTCGAAGCGGCCGTCGTCGAAGACGTCGTTGAGCGTCTTCTCGATGACGTCGGTGACGACGTCGGAGGTGAGGACGTCGCGGGCCCCGTCGAGGATCCGCTCACGCACCTCCTCGACCACGTCCTCGCCGAGCCACTGGCCGAGGTAGCCGATCGCGCCGACCAGCCCCAGCACGAGCGGCGGGAGGGAGAGCAGGGCGAAGAAGCCCGCCTCGGCCGCCAGTCCGGTGACCCGGTAACGGAAGCAGTTGGCCGTGGTCTCCTTGGTCAGCCGCCACAGGACGAGGCCGAGCCGCGCGGCGACGGGCCTGCGCGGCTGCTCCCCGACGCTGTCCGCGGCCACGGCAATACGGTAGGCCACGTGAGCGGCCCGACCCACGAGGTCACGAACCAGACTCCCCCGCTGGAGTGGCACGACGTGTTCGGTTCGGACCGGGCGCTCGTCGAGGCGGTGGACCGCTACTCGGGAGAGGCAGCCGGCGACAATCGGGCCGACCTGTCCTACGTCGGCCACGTCACTGGGTCCGCGGCCGATCTCGGCCGGCTGGCGAACGAGAACCCGCCCGTCCTGCGCACGCACGACCGCTACGGGCACCGCCTCGACGAGGTCGAGTTCCACCCGGCCTGGCACGAGCTGATGGCACAGGCCGTCCAGTGGGGCCTGCACGGCGCCCCGTGGGCTCCGGACGCCGGGCCGCACGCTCACCTGCGGCGGGCCGCCGGCTTCGTCGTCCGGTCCCAGGTCGAGGCGGGCCACCTGTGCCCGATCTCGATGACGTACGCCGCGGTGCCCGCCCTGGCCGTCGACCCGGTCGTCGCGGCGGAGTGGGTCCCCGGGCTGAGCTCCCGGACGTACGAACCCCGCCTCTGGAAGCCCGCGGACAAGCCCGGCCTGGTCGCGGGCATGGGGATGACCGAGAAGCAGGGCGGCTCCGACGTCCGCGCCAACACCACCCGCGCCGAGCCCCTGGCCGCCGACGGCGAGTACCTGCTGACCGGGCACAAGTGGTTCTGCTCCGCGCCGATGAGCGACGTGTTCCTCGTGCTGGCCCAGGCGCCGGGCGGGCTGACCTGCTTCGTGCTGCCCCGCGTGCTGCCAGACGGCTCGCGCAACGTGTTCCGGATCCAGCGGATCAAGGACAAGCTCGGCAACCGGTCCAACGCCTCGGCCGAGATCGAGCTCGAGGGCACCTGGACGCGCCGCCTCGGCGACGAGGGCCGCGGCGTGGCCACCATCATCGAGATGGTGTCGGCGACCCGGCTGGACTGCGTCCTCGGGTCGACCGCCCTGATGCGGGCCGCGGTCGCCCAGGCGACCCACCACGCCGCGCACCGCTCGGCATTCGGCGGGCTGCTGGCCGACAAGCCGCTGATGCAGGCCGTGCTCGCGGACCTGGCAGTCGAGTCCGAGGCGGCGACGGCGCTGGCGATGCGGCTGGCCCAGGCGTTCGACACCGGCGAGAAGGATTTTCGGCGGCTGGCGGTCGCCGTGGGGAAGTACTGGGTCTGCAAGCGCACGCCGGCCGTGGTGGGCGAGGCGCTGGAGTGCCTGGGGGGCAACGGCTACGTCGAGGAGAGCGGGATGCCCCGGCTCTACCGCGAGGCGCCGCTGAACTCGATCTGGGAGGGGTCGGGCAACGTCAATGCGCTCGACGTGCTGCGCGCCCTGGGCCGGGAGCCGTCGGCGGTCGAGGCGTTCCGGGCCGAGGTGGAGCTCGCCCGGGGCGCCGACCGTCGGCTGGACCGCGCGGTCGACCGGCTGGGCAAGGAGCTGACGACGGTCGACGAGGCGGGCGCCCGGCGCCTCGTCGAGCTGATGGGGCTCGCCCTGCAGGCGTCGCTGCTCGTGCGGCACGCCCCGTCGTACGTCGCGGACGCCTTCTGCGCGACCCGGCTGGGTGAGCCGGACGCGCCAGGACCGGCCGGGCTGGCCTTCGGGACGCTGCCCCGCGGCCTCGACACCGCGGCCGTCGTCGCCCGCGCCACCCCGACCTCCTGACCGGATGGTGGGACGCGTCTGGGACGGATGCTGAGACGGGGCTAGCCTTTCCGCCATGTCACAGACCCAGGCGCGCGAGCTGCTGCTCGTGGCGCGGCTCCACGTGGACTTCGGTCACGTGTCGAGCGCGGTCTGTATGCGCGGCTGACCCGCCGCCCCTGTTCGTCCCGGCGCGCGGTCACGCCTGCGCGCCGTCCGCGGTGCCGTCGTCGACCCGCACCGCTTCCCGAGGGAGTACGCCGCCATGGCGCCCCCAGCAGCGACCGACAGCACCGCCCGCTCGACCACGGCCGAGCGCAAGAGCGCCCACAAGGGCCACGGCCAGTGGGCTCTCGGCCACCTCGAGCCGCTGACCCCGAACGAGCGCATCAAGCGCGACGACGACGGGCTCAACGTCCGGGCCCGGATCGAGAACATCTACGCCCACCACGGCTTCGCCTCCATCGACCCGGCAGACCTGCGGGGACGCTTCCGCTGGTGGGGCCTCTACACCCAGCGCAAGCCAGGGATCGACGGCGGCAAGACGGCGGTGCTCGAGCCGCACGAGCTCGACGACGAGTTCTTCATGCTCCGGGTCCGCATCGACGGCGGCCGGCTGAGCACCGAGCAGCTGCGGGTCGTCGGTGAGATCTCCCGCGACTACGCCCGCGACACCGCCGACATCACCGACCGGCAGAACGTCCAGCTGCACTGGATCCGGATCGAGGACGTGCCGGCCATCTGGGAGCGGCTGGAGGCGGTCGGGCTGTCGACGACCGAGGCGTGCGGCGACACCCCGCGGGTCGTCCTCGGCTCCCCCGTCGCCGGCATCTCCGCCGACGAGATACTCGACGGCACCTCCGCGATCGACGAGATCCAGACCCGCTTCATCGGGTCGCCGGAGTTCTCCAACCTGCCGCGCAAGTTCAAGACGGCCATCAGCGGCTCCCCGCTGCAGGACGTCGAGCACGAGGTGAACGACATCTCGTTCGTCGGCGTCGTCCACCCGGAGCACGGCCCCGGTTTCGACCTTTGGGTGGGCGGCGGCCTGTCGACCAACCCGATGCTTGCCCAGCGGCTCGGCGCCTGGGTGCCCCTGCACGAGGTCGCCGACGTGTGGGCCGGCGTCATCGGGGTCTTCCGCGACTACGGCTACCGGCGGCTGCGCACCCGGGCCCGGATCAAGTTCCTGGTCAGCGACTGGGGCGTCGAGCGGTTCCGCGAGGTGCTCGAGACCGAGTACCTCGGCCGCCGGCTGGTCGACGGTCCGGCGCCCGCCGCCCCGGCCGGCCCCCGCGACCACGTCGGCGTCCACCCGCAGACCGACGGCCGGTTCTACGTCGGCCTGGCACCGACGGTCGGGCGGGTGTCCGGCTCGACGCTGGTGCGGCTCGCGGACGTCGCCGAGGCGCACGGCTCCACGCGGGTGCGCACCACGCCGCACCAGAAGGTCGTCGTCCTCGACGTCGCGGACGAGCAGGTGGACGGCCTGGTCGACGCGGCGGACGCCCTCGGGCTCAGTGCGCGGCCGTCGACGTTCCGCCGCAGCACGATGGCCTGCACCGGCATCGAGTTCTGCAAGCTGGCGATCGTCGAGACCAAGGCCAGGGCGGCCAAGCTGGTCGACGAGCTGGAGGCCCGGCTGCCCGACCTCGACGTCCCACTGACCATCAACGTCAACGGCTGCCCCAACTCCTGCGCCCGGATCCAGGTCGCCGACATCGGGCTCAAGGGCCAGCTGGTGCCCGGCCCGGACGGCCGGCAGGTCGAGGGCTTCCAGGTGCACCTTGGTGGCGGCCTCGGGCTCGACGCCGGCTTCGGACGCAAGCTGCGCGGCCAGAAGGTGACCGCCGACGAGCTGCCCGACTACGTCGAGCGGGTCGTGTCCCGGTTCGTCGCCGAGCGGGCCGAGGACGAGCGCTTCGCGCAGTGGGTCGCCCGCGCCGACGAGCGTGATCTCAGGTGAGTGAGGCCCGCGCCGTGCCGTTCTACTGCCCCTTCTGCGGCGACGAGGACCTGCGGCCGCACGAGGACACGCACGGTGCCTGGCACTGCCGTAGCTGTGCCCGGGTGTTCTCGCTCAGGCTGGTCGGGCTGGTGAGCTCCCGATGACTGCGGCCCTGCTGAGCCCGATGCCGACGTACGACCAGCTCGGCCCGAACCTGGCCGCCAACCGCGAGGCGCTGGCCCGGCGCGCCGCCTGGCGCCTGGAGGACGCTTCACCCGAGGTCATCGTGCGGTGGGCGGTGCGGACCTTCGGTGCGCGCTTCGCGATCACCTCCTCGATGGCCGACGCGGTGCTCGTCGACGTCGTCGCCCGGGTGGCGCGGTCGACCGGGACGCGCACCGACGTGCTCTTCCTGGACACCGGATACCACTTCGACGAGACGCTGACCATGCGCGACGCAGTCGCGGCGACCTACCGCGGGCTGGTCGACGTGGTGACCGTGCAGCCGGAGCAGTCGGTGGCCGAGCAGGACGCGACCGAGGGTCGCGACCTCTTCGCCAGCAACCCGGACCGGTGCTGCTCCCTGCGCAAGGTGGCACCGCTGGACGGTGCGCTGGCCGGCTACGACGCGTGGGGCAGCGGCCTGCGCCGCGACGACTCGGTGTCCCGGTCGCGCACGCCGGTCGTCGACTGGGACCGCCGCAACGGCAAGGTCAAGGTCAACCCGCTCGCCCGGTGGTCGCAGGCCGACGTCGACGACTACGTCGCCCGGCACGGCGTGCTGGTCAACCCGCTGTTGTCCGACGGCTTCGCCTCCGTCGGCTGCTTCCCGTGCACCCGGCGCACGAACGCGGTCGACGGCGCCGACGCGTCCGACGCCCGGTCGGGCCGGTGGGCCGGCACCGGCAAGACCGAGTGCGGCATCCACACACCCACCGACGTCGGGGCACCGTCATGAGCACACCTGACTACCCGTTGACCCTGGACGTTGCCGGCCGCCGGACACTGGTCGTCGGCGGCGGGCCGGTCGCGGGCCGGCGAGCGACCGGGCTGGTGACCGCCGGCGCCCGCGTCGTGGTCGTCGCGCCGTACCTCTGCGAGGAGCTGCGCGACCTGGTCGCGGCAGGACGCGTCGAGTGGGAGGCGCGCGACTACGAGGCCGACGACCTCGCAGGCGCCTGGCTGGTGCACACCGCGACCGGCGACCGGGCGACCGACGACCTGGTGGCCGCCCACGCCGAGGGCGACCGGGTCTGGTGCGTGCGCGCCGACGACGCGTCGCGGTCCGCGGCATGGACGCCCGCTGTCGCCCGCACCGGCTCGGTGACCGTCGCGGTCACCGCCGGCGGCGACCCGCGCCGCGCCCGGGCGCTGCGCGAGGCGATCGCCGTCGCGCTGGACTCGGGCGACCTCCCCCTGCGCCATCACCGCCGGGCCGCCACCGGGCATGTCGCACTGGTCGGTGGCGGCCCGGGTGACCCGGGGCTGATCACGACGCGCGGCCGGCGGCTGCTGGCCGAGGCCGACGTCGTCGTGGTCGACCGGCTCGCGCCTCGTGCGCTGCTCGACGGGCTGGACGACGACGTCGTGGTGGTCGACGTCGGCAAGACCGCTGGCCACCACCCGGTGCCGCAGGAGGGCATCAACCAGCTCCTGGTCGAGCAGGCCCGGGCCGGGCGGCGGGTGGTGCGCCTGAAGGGCGGCGACCCCTTCGTGCTCGGGCGCGGCGGCGAGGAGGCGCTGGCCTGCATCGCGGCCGGTGTGACGGTCGAGGTGGTGCCCGGCGTGACCAGCGCGATCTCGGTGCCCGCGGCGGCCGGCATCCCGGTCACCCACCGGGGGCGCTCGCGCCAGGTCACCATCGCCTCGGGCCACGAGGGGCTCGACTGGGCGTCCCTGGCCCGGCTGGACGGGACGCTGGTCCTGCTGATGGGCGTCAGCGGGCTGGCCGAGGCGACGGCCGCCCTGGTGCGGCACGGCAAGCCGGCCAGCACCCCGGTGGCGATCGTGGAGTCCGGGTTCCTCCCCGAGCAGCGCACCACGGTGGGCACCCTGGCGACCATCGCCGAGCTGGCCGCCGATCGTGGCGTGCGGCCGCCGGCGGTCGTCGTGGTCGGCTCCGTGGTCGACCTGCACGCCGCCCTCGCCGGGTGACCGGCCCATGACCAGCGGCCTGCCGCCGCTGGTCGCCGTGGCCCACGGCAGCCGGGACCCGGCCGCCGCCGTGGTGACCGAGGCGCTCCTCGCGGAGGTACGCCGTCAGCGACCCGGCCCGGAGGTCGTCGCGAGCTACCTCGACCACGCCGAGCCGCGGCTGGCCGACGCCCTGACGGGGCTGGCCCGGCCCTCGGTGGTGGTGCCGCTGCTGCTCGGGGCGGCCTACCACGCGGGCGTCGACATCCCGGCCGCGATCCGGGAGGCCGGCGGCACGGCGCTGCAGGCCGACGTGCTCGGCCCGGACCCCTTGCTGCTGGCCGCCCTCGAGCGGCGGCTGGCCGAGGTCGACGTGGTGGCCGGCGACCCGTCCACCGCGGTGGTCCTGGCGGCCGCCGGGTCCACCGACCCCGACGCGGTGGGCGGCGTACGCACGCTGGCGCGGGAGTGGGCCGGGCGGGGCTGGTGGGCAGCCGAAGCGGCCTTCGCCAGCGGCGCGGGGCCGACCGTCGAGGAGGCGGTCGCCGGGCTCCGCGCGAGGGGCGCTGAGCGGGTCGCCGTGGCGCCGTACCTGCTCTTCCCGGGGCTCTTCGCGGACCAGGTGGCGGCCGCGGGCGGCGACGTCACGAGTGCCGTCCTGGGCGACGCCCCCGAGGTGGCTAGGCTCGTGCTCGCCCGCTACGACGCGCGACGAGGAGACCTCCGATGAGCAGCGATCCGGACCTGCGCACCGCCGACCCCGAGGTCGCCGACCTCGTCGCCGCCGAGGAGGCCCGCCAGCGGGACTCGGTGCGGCTGATCGCGTCGGAGAACTACGTCTCGCGTGCCGTGCTCGAGGCCACCGGCACGATGCTGACGAACAAGTACAGCGAGGGCTACGCCGGCAAGCGGTACTACGAGGGCCAGCAGGTCATCGACCAGGTCGAGACGCTGGCCGTGGAGCGTGCCAAGGCGCTCTTCGGCGTCGAGCACGCCAACGTGCAGCCCTACTCCGGGTCGCCGGCCAACCTGGCCGTCTACCTGGCCTTCCTCGCCCCCGGCGAGACCGTCATGGGCATGGCGCTGCCGATGGGCGGCCACCTCACGCACGGCTGGAGCGTGTCGGCGACCGGCAAGTGGTTCCGCTCGGTGCAGTACGGCGTGCGCAAGGAGACCGGCCGGGTCGACATGGACGAGGTGCGCGACCTGGCCGTGGCCGAGCGTCCCAAGGTCATCTTCTGCGGCGGCACCGCGGTGCCGCGCACCATCGACTTCCCGGCGTTCGCGGACATCGCCCGCGAGGTCGGCGCGGTCCTGGTGGCCGACATCGCCCACATCTCGGGCCTGGTGGCCGGCGGTGCGCACCCGTCGCCGGTCGGCCACGCCGACGTGATCACCACGACCACCCACAAGACGCTGCGCGGCCCCCGCGGCGCGATGATCATGAGCACCGAGGAGCACGCCAAGGCGCTGGACAAGGCGGTCTTCCCCGGGCTGCAGGGTGGGCCGCACAACCACACCACGGCCGCCATCGCGGTCGCGCTCAAGGAGGCTGCCACCCCGCAGTTCCGCGACTACGCCCACGCGATCGTCGCCAACGCCAAGGCGCTGGCGGAGGGCCTGTCGTCGCGCGGCTTCGACCTGGTGTCGGGCGGCACCGACAACCACCTGCTGCTCGTCGACCTGGAGAACAAGCAGCTGCCGGGCAAGCAGGCCGCCAAGGCGCTGGACCGCGCCGGCATCGAGCTCAACTACAACACCGTCCCGTTCGACCCGCGCAAGCCCTTCGACCCCTCGGGCATCCGCATCGGCACCGCGGCGGTCACCTCGCGCGGCATGACCCCCGACGACATGGACACGATCGCCGGCTGGATCGACGCGGTGGTCGAGGCGGAGCGCTCGGGCGACGCGGCCGGTGTGGACAAGGTGGGCGCCGCCGTCCGCGAGCTGTGCGGCCGCTACCCGACCCCCGGCCTGCCCACCTAGGATGATCACCAGACGACGCGCCGGGGCGGGGACGGCGTGTCGTCTCAGGATCGGAGCCGGTGCAGGGGCGATGTGCCGACGCCGGTGACCGATCGGGGAGAATCCCCCGCATGGAGATCTGGCCGGGCACGGCGTACCCGCTGGGCGCGACCTTCGACGGTGCGGGCACCAACTTCGCGCTCTTCTCGGAGGCCGCGGACCGCGTCGAGCTCTGCCTGTTCGAGGGCAGCGACAACAGCAGGCGGCTGACCGAGACCCGGGTCGAGCTGCCCGAGGTGGACGGCTTCGTCTGGCACGGCTACCGGCCGCGGGTCGGGCCTGGCCAGCGCTACGGCTTCCGCGTCCACGGGCCGCGCGACCCCTCACGCGGCCTCCGGTGCAACCCCTCCAAGCTGCTGCTCGACCCCTACGCCAAGGCCGTCGAGGGTCAGGTCGACTGGGCCGAGTCGCTCTTCGACTACCGCTTCGCCGCGGCCAACCGGGTCAACACCCTCGACTCCGGCCGGCACGCGCCCAAGTCGGTGGTCATCAACCCGTTCTTCGACTGGCAGAACGACCGCCACCCCAACACGCCCTACCACCAGACGGTCATCTACGAGGCGCACGTCCGCGGCCTGACGATGACCCACCCGGCGCTGCCCGACAACATCCGCGGCACCTACGCGGGCATCGGGCACCCGGCGATCATCGAGCACCTGCACCGCATCGGCGTCACGGCCATCGAGCTCATGCCGGTGCACCAGTTCGTCCAGGACCACCACCTCGTCGAGCGCGACCTCTCCAACTACTGGGGCTACAACACCATCGGGTTCTTCGCCCCCCACAACGCCTACTCGTCGAGCGGCCAGCGCGGGCAGCAGGTGCTCGAGTTCAAGGCGATGGTCCGTGACCTGCACGCGGCCGGCATCGAGGTGATCCTCGACGTCGTCTACAACCACACCGCCGAGGGCAACCAGATGGGCCCGACGCTGTCCTTCCGCGGCATCGACAACCAGGCCTACTACCGGCTGGTCGACGGCAGCCCGGAGCACTACTACGACACCACGGGCACCGGCAACACGCTGCTCATGCGCCATCCCCACGTGCTGCAGCTGATCATGGACTCGCTGCGCTACTGGGTGCTCGAGATGCACGTCGACGGCTTCCGGTTCGACCTCGCGTCGACACTGGCCCGCCAGTTCCACGAGGTCGACCGGCTGTCCGCCTTCTTCGACCTGGTCCAGCAGGACCCGGTCATCAGCCAGGTCAAGCTGATCGCCGAGCCGTGGGACGTCGGCGAGGGCGGCTACCAGGTCGGCAACTTCCCGCCGCTGTGGACCGAGTGGAACGGCAAGTTCCGTGACACGGTGCGCGACTTCTGGCGTGGTCAGCCGGCCACGTTGGCGGAGTTCGCCTCACGGCTCACGGGCAGCGCCGACCTCTACCAGGAGGACGGGCGGCGGCCGTTGGCGAGCATCAACTTCGCCACGGCGCACGACGGCTTCACCCTGACC
>Ga0126307_10003574_pt1 | contig 10654 bp, 13 predicted proteins | sample Plot28_FD_89955 | JGI IMG/M metagenome (GOLD analysis project Ga0126307, IMG submission 89955) | Serpentine soil microbial communities from UC McLaughlin Reserve, CA, USA - Plot28 | ecosystem: Environmental > Terrestrial > Soil > Grasslands | place: USA: UC McLaughlin Reserve, Lake County...
ACCCTGTACGAGTGTCTGGTGACCGTCGCCAAGCTCACCGCGCCCTTCACCCCGTTCGTCGCCGAGGCCCTCTACCAGAACCTGGCCGCGGACGGCGAGGCGCCGGAGAGCGTGCATCTAGCCGACTGGCCGGAGTACGAAGCGAGGCTGGTCGACGTTGACCTCTCCGAGAGGATGGCCGCGGCGAGACGCGTGGTCGGGCTCGGGAGGGCCGCGCGCAACGCCGCCGCCATAAAGACGCGCCAGCCCTTGCGGGAGGTCGTCGTGGTGGACGAGGGGGCGGATGGGTCGTCGCTCAAGGAGGGCGTCGAGAGCCTGGAGGAGATCGTGCTTGACGAGCTCAACGTCAAAGAGCTCGCCTTCGGGGAGGCCGAGGACGTGTTCGTCTACGACCTCAAACCGGACCTGGGCGTCGTCGGTCCGAAGTACGGCAGGCTCGTGCCCGGCATCAGGGCGGCCCTCGCCGCGGCGCCGGCCGACGTCGGTGTCCGCGCCGCCGCCGGCGAGAGTGTGAGCGTCGACGTGGAAGGGGATGAGGTCATGCTCTCCTCAGAAGAGCTGCTCGTGGAGCCAAAACAGAGAGAGGGTTACGCCCTGGAGCGCGTTGGGAACCTCTCGGTTGCCCTTAGCACGACGCTCGATAAAGATTTGCTGGACGAAGGGTTGGTCAGGGAGCTCGTGCACAGGGTGCAGAACCTCAGGCGCGAGAAGGGTTTCGAGATCGAAGAGAGCATCAGCGTCGGCCTCTCGGGGAACCAGAGGGTCGCATCGCTGCTAGAAGCCCGTTGGGGCGACTACTTCAAAGCCGAGGTTCTGGCGAGGGAGCTCGACCTCGACGCTGGCGCTCCCGACGGCGGCTTCCAGAACTTGACGGTAGACGGGGAGGCATTGTGGGTAAGGATCGAGCCCCTCGATACCGTAGGGTAGAGCAACGGCGAAACGGGTATGATGTACGGGCCAAGGGAAGAGACCAGGACAGGGAGGTTTAGCTTGTTTGGAAGAAAGAGCCGGGCGGAGAAGCTAAGAGAGCAGGCCGAGTCCAACTCCCTGGTCCCGATGGCGGCGCTCAGCGCGGCCTTCGCCGGGACGAGGCCGGTGCTCGAGAGGCTGCTCTACGACGACGACCTCAGGGACAACATCCGCACGTTCATCGAGTCGGCCCGCGCCATCGCGGACGAGCTCTCCGACGAGGGCCCGCAGGAGATCGTCACCAGGCTCTGGAACGACGACAAGCTCCGCGGCCAGGTCGAGGCCGCGGCGGGCGCCGCCAGCCAGGGCAGCAAGCGGGTGAGGGGCGAGCGGGTCCGCACGCGTCGCCGTAGGGGAGGCAGGCTACTATTCCTCCTGCTCCTCGCGGCCGTGGGTTTCCTGTTCCTCAACCCGAGGACAGGGCCCCAGGCACGCAAGTTCGTCGGGGACGCCTACGGTTCTCTCACCTCGGGGGAGTAGGGGCGGGAAAGCCACCGACCGGCCTTCTCGCCGGTAGTGCCGTTACGGGCTGAGGACCGCGAGCCTCGGGTAGAGGCGCCCGGCTTCGTGGTCGAAGACGCGCCTCCTCTCCCCCGCCGAAGGCGCGAAGCGTTCGCGGAGGGCGAGGAGGCCGGCTTCGATCTCCGTCCTGGCGCGCTCCGCGCGGTTGTTGGCGCTCTCGCTCGGGGTTCCCGCCTGCGCGAGCCGTTCGGCCTTCGCCCGCAGGCGCTCCTCCCGCTCGAAGAGGGCGGCGTGCTCCCTGGCGTACTCCTTTATCGCCGAAGCCGCCTGCGAAGCCATCGCCAGGTCCGGCGCGGACTCCACTCTCCTGCGGCCGAACACCCTGCCGATCGCACGCCCCACGACCTTCGGAAAGGAACGTAGCCTGAGAGTTCTCAACAAAGGTAGACTGATCTCACTCATGACCTACATTCTAAACCGCCCGGCGCCGATTGTCGTAATTCTGCTCTCAGTGATCCTACTGTCCGGATGTTCGGGCATCTTCGGGAACAGCCCGCGCGAACAGGCTGACGAGGCGATCAGCAACGCCAACGAGTCCATCTCCGAACACAACAAGCTCTTCGACCAGGCCCGCTCCACCTACTCGGACGTCAAGGAAAAGATAGAAGCCGGCGACGACCCCTCTAAAGAGAAAGACAACATAACCGCGGCAAAGAACAACCTGCAAGAGGCGCGCACCCACCTGCAGGACGCTAAAGGATCACTGGAAACCGTAGACGACCTGGACGTCGACCCCGCGGTCAAAGAGTACGCCAACCTGCTCTCTGAAGCCATGCAAGACCAGCTAGACGCCGAAGCCAAAGAAATCGAATTCTACGGCATCCTGGAACAGGACCCCGCCCTGGAAAACAACCGCGAGGAAGCCCTGGACCTGCTCTCCGAAGTCGGAGAAGGCTACCAGAAGGCCGAGAAAACCTACAGCGAAGCCCAGGACCTGGCCGACGCTCACCCCAAGCTGATCGAAGGCGGTTAGGCCTCAGGTTTGCTTTTCGGTTCGCTGCGACTGCCGCGAAGACGAGGGGGCGGGCAGTGAGGTTTCACCGTTCGATCTCGTTGTCGCTAGCGCAACAACAGTCCGGTTACCGCGCCCCTGAAGCCTGATGCCTACGCCGGCTGGCACGACGGGCACGTGTAAGTTCCCCTTCCGGCGACTCTGGACTTTTCGATTTCGGTGCCGCAGCGTGGGCATGGCTCGCCGGCGCGGGTGAAGGCCTGGAGCTGGTGCTGGTATTTGCCTGTTTCTCCGAAGGCGTCGTGGTAGGAGTCGAAGGTGGTGCCTCGGGCTTCGATGGCGCGGCCCAGGATGTCGCGGGTGGCGGTGTGTATGGTATTTGTCTCCTCTTTCGTGAGGGTGTTGGCCCGGCGTGTGGGGTTGATGCGGGCGGCGAAGAGGACTTCGTCCACGTAGATGTTGCCGAGGCCCGAGACTACCGACTGGTCTAGGAGCAGGCCCTTTATGTTTGCCTTGCGGTTCAGGGCGGAGGTGAGGTATTCGACGGTAAATTCATCGGAGAAGGGGTCGGGGCCGAGGCGTGAGACGAGGGGGTGTTTGGCTTCCTCACCGGGCTCGTAGAGGTCGAAGTAACCGAGCCAGAGCCGGGTGAAGGCCAGTACTACGGGTTCGACTTCGTCCTCGAACTCGAGGAGCGCCGTGTTCATCCTGTCGGGTTCTTGCCAGGCGGGCAGGCGCAAGACCCTTCCGGAGATGACCAGGTGCACGAGGCCTACCACGTCACCAAAGTCGAGGACGATGATCTTGCCCCGCCGCCCTGTGGCCCGCAGCGTCTTTCCGACGAGCCGCCTTCCGAATTCTTCGGGATCTATGTTTGTCACGTCGGGCCTGAAGACGGCCGCCCTGAGGACCTTGCGTCCCGTTGCCAGGGCGGCCACGTCTTCGGAGATGACCGTCACCTCCGGCAGCTCGGGCATCTAGGATCCTTCCAGTAGCTTATCGACGTAGCGGGCGACCCCGTCCTCGTCCACGCCGGGCACGACTTCGTCGGCGGCCTCGCGGACCTCGCCGGTCATTCCGCCGACGGCGACCCCGCGCCCGGCGTAGCGGAGCATATCTATGTCGTTGTCCGCGTCGCCGAAGGCGAGGACACGGTCCCGTTCGATCCCCCACCGCTCGCACAGGAACTGAAGGGCCTTGGACTTCATGCCTTCGAGGCCGCCGATCTCGACGTAGTGAGGCAGGCTACGGGTGACGAAGAGCCTCCCGGCGAAGGCGGACCGCGCTTCCTCCAGCCAGCCTCCGATGTCGTCGGGGTAGTCCACGATCACGAGCTTGGTCGGCTCTTGGCCACCCTCCTCGAGCCAGCGTGCCGGAGACGCCCGGCTCTCTGTAGCGCCTGAGGTGTTCCAGCGCCGCGGGGGTGTCAGGCGAGGTGACGATCCGGCCGTCGACGAAGACGCGGGCGTGAAGATTCCTATGGGCAGCCCACTCCAGCACCTCTATGCTCAGCTCTCTGGGCAGCGTGCGGTGCAGCAGGGTCTCGCCGTTGATCCTCCGCACCATGGAACCGCCGTAGCAGATCACAGGATCCCCTTCGACGAAACCCAGTCGCTCCGCGTACTCCCTCGCGTCCTCGAAGCGTCTGCCCGTGGCCACGACGAGCCTCATGTCCCTGTCGCGGAGACGCTGCAGGGCGGTGATGGTCTCTCTTGTGATCCTCAGGTTCCGCCGCAGCACGGTCCCGTCGAGGTCGAAGGCGCCGAGGTCGAAGACCAGGCCGTTCCTGGTGCCACGTTGTTTCGTACCCAAATACAGCCCTCCAGCCGTCGTAGAGTCGAGGGGTGCCCGGATCCCGCCTCCCTGATGCGACCAGTTTTTAGCACCTTTGGACGCGGTTTGCCTGTAATAGGTGCGTGCGCGAACGGCCCTACTCATGGTGGGCCGGTTACGACCACAGCCATCCGAGGAAGGAACCGGCCGCGATCACAGCAAGGAGCCGCAGCATTTGTATCGCCAGGACCAGCGGTGCGTCGGCGCCGCTGCCGAGGGCCACGATGGCGACAGAATCTATTCCGCCCGGCGTCGTCGCGAGATAGGCCGTGATCGGGTCGATGCCCGTGAGCGTGCTGAGAGCCCATCCGAGGGCGGCGCACGCGATGACGAGACCGATGGCCGAGAGGAGCACGACCGGCAATAGCCTCCCTGCCCTCTTTATGGAGTCGCCGTCGAAGAGTAGCCCCACCCAGAGGCCGAGGACGAGGTAGGCCGTCTGCGGCACGCCCTGCGGCCAGGCGAGGTGCATCACGCCGAGTTCCTCGAGGAGAATCCCCAGGATCAACGGCCCGAGTAACGCCCCCGCAGGCATCCTGAACCTCGTGCCGGCCCAGGCGCCGAGCCCGGCCACCAGGGCCGCAAGGGCGTAGGTCATTAAGTTGTTCTGGACCAGGAGTTCCGTGCTTCCCGGGGCCGTCTGCAGACCCTGGCCCGAAGGGGACTCCGTTCCTGCCACCAATCCGAAGCGTCCGACCAGCGTGGCTGCCACGACGACAACGACGACACGGGTGTATTGCATCACGGCTACGAGTCGCGCGTCGGCGCCCAGAGGGTCGCTCATGGCGAGCATCCCCGAGGCGGCGCCAGGGAGCGTTCCCAGGGCGGCCGTTTTCCTGTCGAGGCGGACCAGGACAGGGAGCAGCAGGCCCGCCCCGAGGCTAAGAACCAGGGTGCCGCATATCGTGAGGGCCACCGGCAGCCAGTGACGGGAGATCAAAGGCACGACCGAGGGCCTGAAGGCGGAGGCGAGCACGCCGCCCACCACGGCGAGCGACGCTATCCGTCCCCAGCGCGGCACCGTCGGGTGTTTCTCCCAGAGGAGCGCCACGACGAGCGCGACGAGCATGGGCCCGACCAGCCATCCCGCGGGCAGCCCGGCTTGCTGGGCAAGATATCCCGCCAGAGCAGACCCGAGGCCGAGGGCTAGCCAGCCGGCGACGCCAGTCGTCCATGATCTCGTACCATGCATCTCAGGCCATAAAGGTACTACGGACCGCGAGGAAGCCTCATAGACGGCGTAGCGCACGGGATAGGCGGCCGCCTAGCCCTCTAGCCAGTTCTCCGTCTCCAGCCCGGGGACCCGCCGGAAGTGGCGCTCGTTGGCCTGATGGAGCGGGCCGCAGAAGAGCAGGGGATCTCGACCGAAGACGCCGTCGGGCGGTTCCTGGAGAACAACCGGCCGCACATCGAGCTCGGCCGCCCCGGCCGCATCGACGAGGTCGGCCCACTCGTGGCATTCCTTGCCTCCGAGAAGGCGTCCTTCATCAACGGGTCCAACTACCGCGTAGATGGCGGGTCGGTAGCATCAGTTTAGGTAACACCGAAAGCATCGGAACGGCCGCCGACAGAAGGTCGCCTCACCCGTCTCGAGGTGGTGCGCTCCTATCGTTCTCATCGACCTCTTCCAGCTCGTGGTACCAGAACAACTCCCAGCCGCCCTCGTCGAGCCAGACGTCGAGGGCGGCGTGGCTGGGGTTTCCCCATCTCTTGACGACGGTACCCTCCAGGTTCCGCAGGTGCGGCTTGCTGTGGTCGTCTATGACCCGCACCCGCTTGCCGACCCGTGCCTCTTCCGACTTCATGAGGATCGCGCGCCCCTTGCTCCTTCCCCCAGCCTGGGAGCGGCTCTTCTGATGCCGTCGATGCGAACGAGCGAGTCGTGTTTCTCACGGCTACGTTCCTTTCCCTGGCATGTCTCTCGTGCTACCAGATCAACCTAGCAAGCCGGGAGGCGAAAGCGCATCGTGCAAATGGGCAATTTTCGTAACTAATCGGTTATTTCCGCGACCTCAGTTTGCCCGGCATTGCTGGGTACTCGGGTGATCGTCTGAGGGTTACCCGAGAATGCTTTTAGCTCGCCTCCGGCTCTCCAGCGCCCGTGGTGGATCGGTGTGCGGTCTCTTTGCGGACGAAGGGGGCTACCTGCGTACCGAACAGTTCGATGGCGCGCATCACCTTCTCGTGGGGCAGCGCGCCGATGCTGATCTGCGCCATGAAGCGATCATGGCCGAAAAACTCGTGCTGGAGGAGGATCTTCTCCGCGACCTCCTCAGGGTTGCCGACGACGAGCGCCCCGCGCGGCGAGCGTCCCATCTCGAACTGCCCGCGGCCCATCGGCGGCCACCCGCGCTCGCGACCGATGCGGTTCATCATGGCGGCGTAGGTCGGGTAGTACTCGTCGCCCGCCTGCCGGGAAGTCTCGGACACGTAGGTATGAGAGTTGATACCTACCGGCAGTCGCGCCGGATCGTGGCCGGCCCTTCTCGCGGCCTCGCGGTAGAGGCTGACCAGCGGCGCAAAGCGTTCGGGCTCGCCTCCGATGATCGCTACCGCTAGCGGCAGGCCAAGCATCCCGGCCCGGACGACCGACTGCGGCGTCCCGCCGACGGCGATCCAGATCGGCAAAGGGTCCTGCAGCGGACGCGGGTAGACGCCAGCGTCTTCGAGCGGCGCGCGGTGATGTCCCGACCACGTGACGCGCTCGGAATCGCGCAGCTCTATGAGTAACTCGAGCTTCTCGGTGAAAAGGTCGTCGTAGTCGTTCAAGTCGTAGCCGAACAAAGGGAACGATTCGATGAACGAGCCGCGGCCAGCCATAATCTCCGCGCGGCCTTCCGAGATCAGATCCAGCGTTGCGAAGTCCTGGAAGACGCGCACGGGGTCGTCGGAGCTCAAGACCGTGACCGCGCTAGTCAGGCGGATGCTCTTCGTGCGGGCCGCCGCGGCCGCCAGCGCCACGGCCGGCGAGGAGACCGCAAAGTCGGGGCGGTGGTGCTCGCCGACGCCGAAGACATCGAGGCCGAGCTGGTCGGCCAGCTCGACCTCCTCGAGGAGGTTGCGAAGCCGCAGTGCCGGGTCGATCTCAGGTCCTACGTCAGCGAAGGTGTACAGACCTAATTCCAATTTCGATTCCTTTGGGTCCGTTACAATCGTCCGCCGGAGAGCTCGTCCGTTTTCGCCGCCATAATGAAGTCGTTGCGGTGAAGGCCACCGATCTTGTGCGTCCACCAGGTGACTGTCACCCTACCCCACTCGGTGAGCAGCGCGGGATGGTGCCCTTCCTCCTCGGCTTGCTCGCCTACCCTATCGGTGAACGCCAGTGCCTCGGCGAAGTTACGGAACCCGAAAACGCGCTCCAACCGCTTGATGCCCTCCCGCTCTACCAACTGCCACCCTGGTACCCGCGGTCGCAGCTCTCCGATCTCCGCCTCGGTAAGCGTAGGTTCGCCGCCACGGCAGGCGGTGCACTTCATCTCCGATAGCTCTCTCATGGGGGCCCCTTCTCTGCAGGCTCGTAGTTCGGATGCTAAGTGTATCCTCCGCAGGGATGCTCCAGCACCCCGAGCGGTAGCCGACCGCTGAAAGCTGCCCGCTGAAAGCTCTAATAGCGGCGGCCGCGTTGGCGGGCGATGTCGAAGCTGGCGGAATCGGATACGGCCATCACGGCCATCACGCCGCACTGGACCGGGTCGCTCACCACCAGGTCTGCCGCTGCGGGCACGGTACCCGGCATGTTAAGCGAGAGCACGATTATGCCCTTCTCCCTGATCTCACGCACCGCGCGGGCGACCTCCCCGCCCATGAGGGCGCCTGCCAGGACTAGCGCCACAGCCCGCGGGAGGCGGGCCACGGCCCTTGTGGCCGCTGCAAGCTCTCCCTCGCCGACCAGGGGGATGGTGTCCACGGAGATCTTCTCCCCGCGGATGTTGTGCCTGTCGGCCTCAGCGACCGCGCCGATCACCACCTGCCCGACCTGCGCTCCCCCACCGACCACGATGATGCGCTTGCCGTAAACCTTCTGGAACGAGGGCGCCCGCTCGACCGTCCGCACGTTGGGCAGCGCCTCCAGGTCGGCGATCAGGACATCCGCGGCTTCGGCCTCGACATCCTCCAGCTCGAAATACACCGTAGATAGCCCATCGCGCTGCTCGGCGATGTCCACATGGGCAATGTTCGCCTCGTGGTCGAGGAGCACCCCGGTCAGGGCGTGCAGCGCACCTGGCTCGTCAGGCGTCTGGACCATCAGGGCCAGGGGAGTGTTACTCTCGGCGCTCTCGCTCATGAACCGCAGTGTATAACCTCCAGGTCCCCACTTCTTCCGGGCCTGTGGTAATCGAGGGAGCTGCCTGGACGCCGAGGGCGGCCGGACCCCCGGTTGCCCTTCATTCCCCGCCGAGCACGCGTGTCTCCAGCCACTGATTGCGGAATGCTCCACGCGGATCGAGCCGCTCGATCAGGCGGACGAAGTCGGGCAAGCGCCGGTATAGCGGGGCGATCGTTGCCGCCGTCGCATCGAACAGCTTGCCCCAATGCGGGCGTGCCTCGAACGGGGCCAGCGCGTGCTCGAGCCGGACAAGCGCGCCCCCGACCTCGTCTCGCCAGGGCTTCCAGGTGAAGTGAATGCCGACGGTATCTTCCCCGTAGTTCATGCTCATCCACAACCGGTCCGCGGCTACCGTACGAACCTCAGACATCTGCAACAGGGGTCGGATCTCACCCGCGAGCGAGCGCACGGCCTCCACGGCCCCCACGGCGTGCCGGCGTGGGACCAGATACTCCGACTGTATTTCCTCGCCACTGCTCGGGGTAAACCCCAGGCGAAAATGGGGCAGGCGGTCGGCCCAGAAGCCGGGAACCCCCAACTGTGGCGTGGAGAGGCTCGCGTCCAGTCCAGGTATGGGATGCCGGTCGATCACGGCCGCGACTGCTCCGAAGAGATCATCCTCGACCCGCTCGGGCTCTGTCGTCACCCGGCTCTTGACCCATACCTGGTCTAAGGCCTCATCCCAGCGGGTAAACGCGCTCACGCTGTAACCGCACGAGGTGATCTCGTCGAATCGTTCGTAGAAGGTCTCCCAGCTCAGGTCCTCGAAGACCCGCTGACGTACCTCGTAGGCCGGTTCCACCTCCAGGGTGATCCTGGTGAGGGCGCCCAGCGCGCCAAGGCCGACCACGAGGCCGTCGAAATCCGCCTCTCCCCTGGCGGCCTCGACGATCTCACCGCCGGAGGTCACCAGCTCGAGGCCGGCCACGGCCGTCGCGAGGTTGCCGTTCGTCACGCCCGAGCCGTGCGTCGCGGTAGCCACGGCGCCCGCAACGGAGATGTGGGGTAGCGAGGCGAGGTTGTGCAGGGCCACTCCTGCGGCGCGCAGCGCCTCTACCAACTCACCGTACGTCATGGCCGCGTTGAAGGTGACCGTGTTTGCCGCATGGTCGATGACGACGTTCCTGGGAAGGGCCCTGAGCGTGATGAGCTCCGAGGAGTCGGCGATGTCGTTGAACGAGTGCCTGGAGCCCAGCACGCGCACGTGCGGTGCGTTCGCGATAATCTCTTGCGCCTGCTCTATCGTCGATGGCCGGTGCAGTTTCTGCGCCCGGTACGTGTAGTTGCCGGCCCAGTTTTCCCCGGGAGAACGGTCTTGCTGGATCATGACCTTCCTCTCTCGCTCCGTGGTCCCGGCCTAAGACGGCTGTGGATGATCTGGATTATGCGGACGGCTTCCAGCAGTTCTACGTGCGACGTTCGGGCCGTCGCTTGGGACCTCGGTGCTACCGTCTAGCTGGTGGCCTGATTCGGGGGTCGAGCTCGCCCGATTCGAACACCCGCTCCATATGCTCCCTGCAGGCGTGAACCAGCTCGGGGTTCCTGATTATCTCGTCTACCATCTCCTGCGTACAGTTGCGCCGCACGTAGGACTCCTGCAGCACGTCGCGGAGGTGGGCCTCCTCATCGAGGCGGTGGACGATGTAGCGTAAGACCTTCTCTTCGCGCTCAGCCCGGGGACCGTGCTCCCGGCCGAACATCAACTGCTCCCAGAAAGGTTGCTGTGCGGGCACGCCATCTACCTCCTTCTTCGGCGCCTACGGGGTTAGCTGTCGGGTTCGGGCCGAAAGAGTTAAGCCCTACGCCAGGATATCCTGGCGATTCACCCCGCGGACCTTGCAAGGTCCGTGTGGGTCCCCCGCCTCCCGGCGCCACCCGGGAGTTAGGCATACTGGCCATGCTGTCGTCGCCCACCGGTATACGCCTCTGATGCCCAGTTGTCAACGCGCCGGGAGGCATATCCCTCCGGCCCACCGGTTGGCAGCCCAACGCCATGCGTCCCCTTTGACACATGCCTACCGTGGAACGAGGTAAGGAGGTAGGGCGTAGCC
>Ga0126307_10003576_pt1 | contig 10652 bp, 8 predicted proteins | sample Plot28_FD_89955 | JGI IMG/M metagenome (GOLD analysis project Ga0126307, IMG submission 89955) | Serpentine soil microbial communities from UC McLaughlin Reserve, CA, USA - Plot28 | ecosystem: Environmental > Terrestrial > Soil > Grasslands | place: USA: UC McLaughlin Reserve, Lake County...
AATAGCTGGAACTCCGGCCCTTCCTATTCCTGCCTGCGTATCTGGGTGACGGGCGGGTCATAGAAGAGGTCGAGTAGCCAGTCGGCGGCGATCCTGATCCGGCTGTTGGGGCTTTCGAGCTTGTAGAGGTAGGTCATGCGCCAGAAGATCGCCGCTATGAAACCGCTGAACTTGACGCCCATGACCTCGTTGACGGCGAACTCGCTCCCAAGTTCCACGAGTTGGCCCAGCGACTGGTAGCGGAATGGCTCTAGCTCCTCGCCGTCCAGCACGGCGAGGATGTTTTCGGCAACGGCCTCACCCTCCTGCACGGCGGCCTGGGCGTTGGGCGGCACGGGCGTGCCGTTCACGTCGATGGTGGCGGTGCAGTCGCCTATCCCCCAAACGTTGTCGTAGCCCTCTACCCGCTGATAGCGGTCTACCGTCAGGCCCTTGCGCTGGTCGTGGGAGAACGGGAGATCGTCTAGCTTCCTGCTCGCGCGGGTGCCGGCGGTCCAGATCACGTTCTCCGCCGCGATCTCGCGCCCATCCGTGAGGATCACCCTGTCCGCCTTGACCTCCCTGGCCTTGACGTTGTTGATGACCTCTATCCTGAGATCGTGCAGCCTCATCTGGGCCACGCGGCGCAGGGCTGGGTCGAGCTCCTTCAATACCTCCTTGTTGGCGTCGATGAGTACGATCTTCGGCCTGTCCGAGTTTATGTTGGGGTAGTCGGGGACGAGTAGTTCCTGCAGGAGGTTGTGTAGCTCTGCTGCGACCTCCACGCCCGTCGAGCCGCCTCCGATCACGACGAACGTGAGCTTGGAGTCGGGCACGTCGCCCCCGGCGAGCGTGGTCTCCTCGTAGCGTTCGATGACGCGGTCGGTGATTTCCTCCCCCGCCCCTATGCCCTTGATGCTGATGGCGTGCTCCTCCACGCCGGGGATGTCGAAGTAAGACGGCTGCGCCCCGAGTGAGATCACCAAATGGTCGTAAGGGAACTCCCTGCCCGCTGCCCTGACCACCTGCTTCTCCGGGTCCACGCCCTCCAGCTCCGCCCTCCTGAAGCTGGCGCCGAGCCGGATGAGCGTCCGGCGCAAAGGCTGCGCCACGTTGTGCGTCTCCACGTCGCCCCCGATGACGCTGGCCAGCATGGGCCAGAAGGTAAAGTAGTTCTCCCTGCTGATAAGCATGACGCCCACGTCGTCGCGCTCCCTGGTCAGCCTGCAGAGCCTGGCGACGGCGTTGTAACCGGCGAAACCACCACCAACGACGAGCACCTTCTGCGGAAAGTCCTTGTACGGCTTCCTCTCCCAGGGCTCATACCTGCGCCTGGCCCCGGGCAGCAGAGTCCGGCGCAACAGCTCGACACCTACAGCCCCGCCACCCAATACCAGCGCCCCCTTGAGCAACCCGTTCATAGCACCCTCCCGACTGTTTCGGGTTCGCATACTCCACCCTGATATACCCATCCTCTCGATACCATAAGCGGGAGAACGGACGGATCCTGCGGTGCTAATATGGCGCGCGTGCCGACCGATGGAATCAACAGGGATCTCGGACCGCTAAGGGACCGCCTAGCGACGATTGGCGACCTGCGCTCCGCCGCCTCGGTGCTGGCCTGGGACAGGCAGACCTATATGCCGGAGGGCGGCGTACGGGGCCGCGCCGAGCAACTTGCAAGCCTGGCCCGCGTCGCGCACGGGATGCTGGTTTCACCCGAAACCAACAGACTCCTGAAAGATGCCGGCGAGCGGGAGCCGGGCTCGGATGATGCAGCGTTCTTACGCCTCGCAAGGCGCCAGCATGATCGGGCGGTCATGTTGCCGGAACGCCTGGTGGCCGACGTCTCGCGCGCGACGGCGCTGGCCGAGCAAGCCTGGATCTCGGCCCGCGAATCCTCGGAGTGGTCCCTGTTCGCACCACACCTGGAACGGGTGCTGGCCCTGAAGAGAGAGGAGGCCGGCTACCTCGACGGCGACCATCCCTACGACGCCATGCTCGATCGCTACGATCCGGGCGCGAGCACGAAGCGGCTGCGCATCATGTTCGACGAGTTGAAGGCAGGAATCGTGCCTCTCGTTCGCGACGTCTCGGCCAGGCTAGACGAAGACCGCGCCGCGCCGCTAAGGGGCAGTTTCGACGAGAGGGCCCAGGAGGAGTTCGGGCGCGAGGTCATCTCCAGGTTCGGCTACGACTGGAGCAGGGGGCGCCAGGACAGGGCCGTCCACCCTTTCTGCATCAACTTCGGGGATCCCGACGACGTCAGGATCACCACCCGCTTCGACCCGATGCGGCTCTCCGTAGGCCTCTTCGCCACCTGCCACGAAGCGGGCCACGCTCTCTATGAACAGGGCGTGGATCCTTCCTACTCGCGCACGCCCCTCTCGGGTGGCGTCTCCATGGGCGTCCACGAGTCCCAGTCACGCCTGTGGGAGAACCTCGTCGCCCGCTCCAGACCATTCTGGTCCTTCTTCCACGATGGCCTCGGCGCAGCCTTTCCCGACGTTCTGGGAGACGTGGACCTCGAGACCATCTACAGGGCCGTCAACGCCGTGAGGCCGTCGGAGATCAGGACCGAGGCCGACGAGCTGACCTACGACCTCCACGTCCTGCTGCGCTTCGAGCTGGAGTTGGCCCTCTTCGAGGACGACCTCGCCGTCGCCGACCTCCCCGAAGCGTGGAACGCGAAGATGGCAGAGTACTTGGGCATCATCCCAGATAACGACGCGCTCGGCGTCTTGCAGGATACGCACTGGGCCATCGGGTACTTCGGGTACTTCCCTTCCTACACCGTCGGCAATGTGCTCTCCGTCCAACTCTTCGAAGCCGCGGTAAACGGGCGGCCCGAGACCATGCTCCAGATGGAGCGCGGCGAGTTCGACGCCCTCCTCGACTGGCTGCGGGAGAACGTTCACCGCCACGGCAAAAAGTACGAGCCGGACGACCTGATCTCAAACGCCACAGGCCATCCCCCGAAGACAGCACCTTACCTCAAATACCTCCAACGCAAATTCGGCGAACTATACGGTCTGTGATCGCATCAGGCTACAGGCTTCAGCAATACAAACCTTGTGCCTTGACGCACCCGGGTTCACTCTCTGGAGAACCGCTTCAAGCGGGAATTCACGGCGACAATGCAGGTCCCATTGCAATGGCAGACCCCGGCCAGCACTTGGTGGCATGTCGGCGGCCCGGGTTACTATCGATCCTCAGAGGCCCCGGACGAAAAGTTATGTTCGATCCAGCCCACCGTATACTCGACCAGTTCCGGAGCATCGAACAGGTAAGCCGTAGCATCCCCGACCGGCCCGCTTGTTCCGCAGCCCGCCGCGAGCGCCAAGCGCGCGAGGTGCTCGACGTAGTCCTCCTCGCCTATGAGGCGCTCATAGGGAAGTGCGCCGTCGGAGGTGTCGATGTCGGAGAACGTCCGCCAGACGCGCTCGTCGCCTTCCAAGACCGGGTAGCGGTAGACCACGCGGCGCTTATCCGGAACCTCTGCGATTGCCTCAGCGTGGTGCACAAGGGTAACGGTATCCAGCGGCGCTCCAAGCATCACGACCTGGCCGCCGAACTCGACCACCCTGGCGTAGGGCGTTCCGGCACCGTAGGCGTCGTCGTAAGGGTGGGAGGCGGTGATTTCCCCGGCATGCGCCCCGACGGCTGCCACCCCCGCCTCGGGATGCCCGCTGTGAAGCGCCCCCGGCCACGTCCTGAGCAACTCCGGGACCCGCCCGTGGTCGCGGCGCGTCAGCGCGACCCGGGGATCGTAGACCGGCTGCTCCTCCAGATAGGAGCGCCTCTCCTCCCCATCCAGGGCATCGAAGTCGTCGGGCGGCGCATCCTGCCAGCCCGTATAGGACACCAGCGTCCCCCCGGGTCCCAGAGCATCGAACAAAGCCCGCACAACAACCTCGGCTCCCCCCACCACATGCCCGAGCGCGCTCAAGCGACAATGCACCATAACCACCCCGCCCTCCCCGATCCCAAGCCTTCCAAGATCATCCGCAAGCCCAGAACGCGTAACCACCATGCCCCCAAAATATCAGGCCGGCACCACCCCGGCCAACCCCATGTCGGCAGAGAGTGGCGGGAGTGACGGGTGGGGACGATCCGGCGCGTGTTCGTAGTCCCAAAATCGAGAACCGGCAAACGGATCCCGTAGGATAGGCTGACAGCGAGGCCCGAAGGGGCGAAAGGTGCTGACAAGCGAAGGCTTTAGCCTGAGCGTGCCGACAAGCCGACGCTAGCCGGCGTGCTGACAAGCGGAGGCCTGTAGGGCAGCAAGGATACGCTAGTCTTGGAGGACTAGCGTATCCTTGCTGCTGCCGCCGGCGGTGGAGTTGACGACGCGGGTACCTGGCTGGGCGACGCGGGTCAGGCCCCCAGGCATGAGGTAGCCGATGGCGGGGAGCACGAAAGCCCGCAGGTCCACGAAGACCTCTGCGGGCTGTTCGTTGCCGTCCCTCAGCAGGTGGGTCGAGAAGTCGAGCGTCTCCTGGGCCACGAATTGTGTGGGATCCCTGTTAATGTTGCGGCGGGCGGCGTCGATATCGTCAGAATGCGCCTCCGGACCGACCAGGATTCCCTGTGCCCCGTAGCCTTCGCGGGGTTTCACCACCATCTCGGGGAGGCGTTCGAGAACCTCGGCGCGGGTCTCCTCCTCCGTCAGCGCGTAGGTCGGCGCGTTCTGGAGGAGGGGAGTTTCCCCAAGGTAGGTCTCGATCCTGGCGGGCACGTAGGGAAATACGGCCTTGTCGTCCGCGACCCCGACGCCAGGGGCGTTAACGAGGGCGACCCTGCCTTCCAGGTAGACGCGTTCTAGCTCGGGCAGGTCCGTGTCGATGTAATCCCCGTCGAAGCGGCGGTAGACCACGTCGATCTTTCTGCCGCTCTCGCGCGCGAAGACGACCCCCTCGGATACTGTGCAGTCGGCGAGCGTCATCAACCCTATACCGCATGCCTGGGCGATTCTGTGGTGCTCGAAGAACGCCGGGTCTCTTCCCCCGCGTGTAATCACGACCACGTTGGGGTCCTCGACGCCTTCGGGGGCAGCGAGCTCGAGCGTCTCCCCCAGCCTGTCGTAGTAGGAGTAGATCTCCAACGCCCTGTACGCCTCGTACACCTCAGGCATCGTCTCCATCCCGGCCCGCCTGATGGCTTCGGAATAGGCGACCCCGCTGGGCACACGCACGTTATCTTCCAGCACCACGTACTCGCCAGAGGCGAGGTGGACCACGTCCGGGCCGTAGATGTGGATCGGTGGCGAGGAGCCGGGGAGGTCGTGCGGCCTGTAGAAGACGCTACCGCGCACGATCTCCTCCGGCACCAGGTCCTGACCCGCGCCGTAGACGCCCCGCAACCACGCGTTGAGCGCCTTTCCCCGCTGCAGAAGCCCCTCGGAGATAGTTCGCCACTCGTCGGCGGCTATGATGCGAGGCACCCAGTCCACGGGCAAGAGGCGTTCGCGGTCTCCCATCCCGTCATCTACAGGGAAGGTCGCGCCAAGCTCTCTGAGCCTCTCTCCGGCGCGCAAGATCCTTTTCGGCAGCTCCTCTTCGCCCAGGCCCCCGTACACCTCGCGGAGCGCTTCGTAGTGGCCGCGGAGGGTTCCCGCACCGTCGTAGATCTCGTTGAAGTACGAAGGCCTCATGACGGATCGAGGTGGAGAATTCGGAGCGTCTTTTCGTCGGGAATAGGGAGAATAGAGTAACGCTGCCGACTATCGGGCACCGGCGCATGTATGGTAGCCGTCGCCTTTCGGTGATGATCAATCGGATTCGGTATTGGCCCTTCTCCTCTCCTGGGGTGTGCTCTCCTTGTCACGCCACGGGCCAAGCAAATAGAGCACGCGGCGCGCTACGTAATTGGCCCGACGGCGCAAGATCTACCGTCGGGCCACGTGACCTTTTGGCCCTCCGGGACGGGTTAGGGCTTACCTTACCCCGTGGCCCCGGGCGTTTCCCGGTCCAGGCTTCTCTTCGCCAGGACGTTCACGCCGTACAGCACGACGCCGATCCCCAGTAGCAGGCCAGCCAGCCCAAAGACGGTCCAGTCGTCTATAGCGCTATATACCAGGAGGCTGGCGGAGACCAGGATGCCGAGGACGGGGAACACGGTCGGGGTGCGGAAGTGCTCGTGCTCGACCTCGTCGTTACGCAGCACGAGCACGGCTGTGTTTACCATGATGAACGCCAGCAGAAGCAGCACCACGGTCGTGGTCGACAGGGTGTCGAGAGCGTCGGGGTTGCGACCGATCGTGGCCAGCAGAGTGAGTACCACGAGGGTGGTGAAGAGGATGGAGACCCACGGGGTGAGGCGCGTGGGGTGGACCCTGGAAAACACCGCCGGGAGGACACCCTGGTCAGCCATCCCGTAGATCACCCGGGAAGCCATGATCATGTTGATAAGGGCACCGTTGGAGACCGCGATGAGCGCGATGCCTGCGAACAGGAGGGGAGGAAGCGCGAACGGGCTCCTCTCCACAATCTCGAGCAGAGGTCCGCTCGACTCGGCGAGCTGGGCGGTCGGCACTACCATCGAAGCGGTGAAAGTAACTAGCAGGTAGACGACCCCGGCGGCGATCAACCCACCGAAGATCGCCCGCGGGTAGATCCTGCTGGGATGCCTCACCTCCTCGGCCACGTTGACCGCGTCGTCGAAGCCTATGAGGGCGTAGAACGCCAGGACCGTGCCGGTCAGGATGGCCGGAATGAGACTCGCGCCCTCCTTGAACTCGAAGGCCCTGGCTGGCTCACCCGTCCCCGTGCCGAGCGTCACGACCCCGATCAAAACGATCAGCAACAGGCCCGTGATCTCGACGCACGTGAAGGCGAGGTTGAGCCTGACCGACTCGGAGATACCGTAGAAGTTGATGCCCCCGACGATTACTACGAACACGAGCGCGGCGAGCAGGCTCGGCACGTTTATGAATTGCAGCAAATAGTCGCCGGAGAAGGCCAGGCTCAGGACGCTCGCCGAGGTGAGGCTGGCCGCCGCTACAGCGAAGGCCACCATGAAGCTAACAAACGAGTTCCGGAAGGCGTTGTTGACGTAGGTGGCCGACCCACCGGCCCGGGGATACTTGGTGACCAGCTCGGCGTAGGAGGCAGCTGTAAAGATCGCCAGGACGAAAGCGCACAAAAACGCGCTCCAGATTGCACCTCCCACAACGGCCCCAACCTCGCCCACAAGCGCATAGATACCGGCCCCTACAATATCTCCGAGCACAAAGAAGAAAAGCAACCACGGACCGATTCCGCGTTTGAGATCCGCATGCTCAGTCGCGTGAGATACACGTTCGTCGTCCATATGCCCTCCCCGCCCGCCGGCCAAAACCGTAGGGCCTCCCTCCTACACACCGGTTCCTATGTTACAGGACTAACGTAAAGTATTCACGCGATGACCCGCTGGGTGCCTCCGAGCCGCGCCACATCGTCCGTTGGCAAGATGCGGGCACGCTAGTAATCTCTGGGAAACGGAAGGGAGCACGTCGTGAACGTAAGGCTGGACCTGGTTGGAATCGTCGCGCGCGACATGGGCGCCTCGCTCTCGTTCTATCGCAGGCTCGGCCTGGACATCCCCGAGGGTGTCGAGGCCGAGCCGCACGTCGAGGCCACCACGCCGTCGGGCCTGCGCGTCGCCTGGGATAACGCGGAGCTCATACGGCAGATCGACCCAGAATGGACCGAGCCATCCGGAGGGCACCGCGTGGCCCTGGCTTTCCTCTGCCCCAGTCCCGCCGATGTCGATGCCAAATACGAGGAGCTGGCCGCGCTCGGCCACGGTCACAAGGAGCCGTGGGACGCTTTCTGGGGCCAGCGCTACGCCAGCTTGAAAGACCCTGAGGGAAACCAGATCGACCTTTTCGCGCCGCTGTAGGACGGGCACAAGGGCGACTGATTCGAGGCCGCCGAGCTTTTCAGTGAAACAAGTGGGAGACACGTGACGCTGGTGCCCCGAGACTCTTGCGCTACCTTACAGAATGCCTGCCAGCCGCCTGGCTCCCTCCTCGATCTGATCCGGAGTTACGGCGCAGAACGGTAGGCGTACGAACCTGTCGCCTTCTGTCGCTACCCCGTCGTCGGGAGCGGCGAAGAACGCCGCTCCTGGTGTGAGGGCGAGCCCGACCTCTGACGCGCGGCTAACGAGGTCCTGCGTGTTCGCGTCTTCCGGAAGCATCACGCTCACGAAAAAGCCTCCTGAAGGGATAAAAGCCTGGGCGCCGGGCAGCTCGCGGCGCACGGCACCGGCCATTGCCTTCCAGCGGGGCGTGTAAAGTTCCTTCAGGCGTTCCACGTTCGGCGCGAGAAGCCCCCGCCTCAGGTACTCTGCGACTGCGGCCTGTGTGGGGAGCACCGGGGATAGGTAGGTGTCCTCACCGAGGGCCGTCACCTCCCCGATCAGGTCTTCGGGGGAGATCATGAACCCTACCCTGATACCCGGGCTTAGAAGCTTGCTGAAAGAGCTCATGGTGACGACGTTCGTAGGGTCGATCTCGCGCAACATCGGCAGGTCCTCGCCCTCGTAGCGCAACTTGCGGTAGGGGATGTCCTCGATGACCTTGAAGGCGTACTCGCCGGCAAGCTCGACCACCCTTCTCCGCTTCTCCAGAGAGAGCGTGGACCCTGCCGGGTTCTGGAAGTCGGGCACGAGGTACAGGAACGCCGGCACCTCGCGCTCCAGCGCTGCCTCCAGGCGCTCGATGCTGATACCATCCTCTTCGAGCGGGATACCTACCGTGTTCGCCCCGCGGCGCCTGAACGTCTTGATCGCGCGGTCGTAGCTCGGCTGTTCCGTATAGACGGCCGCCCCTGGATGGATCAGATACGACGACACGAGATCCTGCAACTGCAGGGAGCCGTTCCCGATAAGTATTTCCGCCGGCGAGACCCTGTACTCGGCGGCCAGCTCCTCGCGGAGGGGCGCGTAGCCGCGCTGCTGGCCGTACTGCAAGACGACGCTCGCGTCCTCGCGCACCACCGCGTCCAGGCACGCCCCCAGATCCTCAGTCGGGAACGCCTCTGGTGGCGGTACGCCGCGGGTAAAGACTATCTTCTCGCTCGTCGTCACGTGAATAACCCTCGCTCTCTATGTCAGGGAACTGCCAATCCTATCCCCTAGCCTGCCCCGTACGCAACCGTGACCCGAGCGGCGCCTCGGGTCCAAACTCGCGCAGCGCGTGCCCCGCTGTTCGAGCGCGAGATACGGTGTCGTTCTACCATCACCCGGTCCGATCGCGTATACTCCCGTTCGTCCCCTTCGGGCGATGCGTCTCCACATCATGGTTACCCAGTCTGATGCAAGGACCGTAGATCCCCACGCAACCGCTGCAGGAGGGCCATGGAGATTCGCATCCGTCCCGTAGGGAACGACGAACTCGAACTTTTCGTCGAAGCCGCGGGACTCCCCTACCACCAGAGAGAGATCAGACAGTACCTGAAGAATATGGTCGCCGCCGGCTCGATGCGCCCGGAGTGGTGCTTCCTCGCCGAGGAAGGCGATCGTCCCGTCGGACGAGTCGCCTTCTGGACGCTGCCTGCCATGGAAGAACCCTTCGCCCTCGTGCTGCTGGACGTGGACTGGGAAGGCGATTACGCGGCCGTGGCCACACGCCTGCTCGAAGGCATGCTAGATGAGGCGCGTGCCCTCGGCGCGGAGGATATAGAACACATGATAGACGACCCACCGATGCGTCCCCAGTTTCAGCACCACGCGGAAAGGCGGATAAGAATTCTGGAGAGCGTCGGTTTCTCCCTCCGCAGGGAAACCAGCCGCTTCGAGCGGCGCGGAAGCGAACCTCCCATCGAGCCAGGACGTTTGATGTTTCGCACGCTGGAGGAGGTCGGGAAGGAGACCTTCATCGAGGCAATGGAAAGAGTCTCCGAAGGCACACTCGACCGCGAGATTCGTGCGGAGCGTGAGAAGCTAGGTACGAAACGAGCGGCGCAGGAGTTCTTCCATGATGCGAGTAGAGTCCAGCACGATACTTCATGGTGGCGACTTGCTTACGCGCCGAACGGTGAACTTGCGGGCCTCATCATGCCCGCGGAGCCACCCGGCTTCCTGACCATCTTCTACGTAGGCGTAGTGCCAGGCATGAGAGGACGAGGCTACGTAGACGACCTCCTTGCCGCAGGCACCGCAACACTCCTCGAAGCCGGAAGCAAGAACGACAAATCCCTGATAGCCGACACCGACGTATCCAACGAACCGATGGCCGCCGCCTTCGGGCGAGCAGGTTGGACGCGGTTCGCCGGAAGGCAAGAATATGTCATGGATCTCTCCTAAGACCGGGCCTCACGGTCCGCCGTTGGGCGGTTCGCGAACGGCCCCTATAGGGTTTGGGGGCTGGGATCTACGGCTCGGGCGTGCGATATTGCGCTACTCGGAACCTATCGCCCTAGGAGACCTGCTCCATCGCCGGCTCGGTGTCGGGTGAGGTATTGGAGAGACATCTGGGACCGAGAAGTTGTTTGAGTTCGGCGTGCAGGTCCGAGGTGTCCGAGATGCCCCCGATCTTCTCTGACATTCCGTCGCCAGAGACGAGGTAGAGCGGGCTCTCACCAGGATGCCGCCGCAGCAACCCGAACGCCTCCCGCGCCGCCTCACGCGAGAGGCCGACAAAGGCGCCGGCGTCGAGGTAGACGGGATCGGCCCCCGGCTCCAGGTGC
>Ga0126307_10003577_pt1 | contig 10652 bp, 12 predicted proteins | sample Plot28_FD_89955 | JGI IMG/M metagenome (GOLD analysis project Ga0126307, IMG submission 89955) | Serpentine soil microbial communities from UC McLaughlin Reserve, CA, USA - Plot28 | ecosystem: Environmental > Terrestrial > Soil > Grasslands | place: USA: UC McLaughlin Reserve, Lake County...
GACCTCGTGCGGAACGGCACCTCCGTGGCCGTGGCCACGGGCACGGCGTCGGGCAAGTCGCTCTGCTACCAGGCCCCGATCGCCGAGGCGGTGTGGGGACCCGAGGGCGGCGAGCCGCCGGCCACGGCGCTGTGCCTCTACCCCACGAAGGCGCTGGCGCAGGACCAGCTGCGCTCGTTCACCGGGCTCGAGGTGCCGGGGCTGCTGGCCGCCTGCTACGACGGCGACACCGGGACAGAGGAGCGGGCGTGGGCCCGCCGCTCGGCCTCGGTCATCCTCACCAACCCCGACATGCTCCACGTCGGGCTGCTCCCCCACCACGGGCGCTGGGCCACCTTCCTCAAGCGGTTGCGGTACGTCGTGGTGGACGAGCTGCACACGCTGCGGGGGATCTTCGGGTCCCACGTGGCCCACCTCCTGCGGCGGCTGCGACGGCTGTGCGCCGCCTACGGGTCGTCGCCCACGTTCGTGTTCTGCTCGGCCACCATCGGGAGCCCCGAGGTGCTGGCGTCGGACCTGTGCGGCCTGCCGGTGGTGCCGGTGACCGACGACGGGTCACCTCGGGGCGAGCGGCTGTTCGCGCTGTGGAACCCGCCGCTGGTCGACCGGGGGTCGGGCCGGCGGCTGTCGGCCAACGGCGAGACGGCGGCGCTCATGGCCGAGCTGGTGGGCGGCGAGTACCGGGCCATCGCGTTCGTGCGGAGCCGTCAGGGCGCCGAGCGGGTGGCCGGCGACGTGTGGCGGCGGGTGGGGCCCGACCTGGCCGATGCGGTCAAGGCCTACCGGGGCGGCTACCTGGCCGAGGAGCGGCGGGCGGTGGAGCAGGAGCTGTTCGCCGGTCGGCTGCGGGGGGTGGTGGCCACCAACGCGCTGGAGCTCGGCGTCGACATCGGGGGGCTGGACGCCTGCGTGCTCGACGGGTTCCCGGGGACCATCGCCTCGCTGTGGCAGCAGGCGGGCCGGGCCGGGCGGGCGCAGCAGCGGTCGGCGGCGGTGCTGGTCGCGGGCGAGGACCAGCTCGACCAGTGGCTCATGGCCCACCCCGAGGAGGTGTTCCGCCGGCCGCCGGAGCCCGCGGTGGTCAACCCGTCGAACCCGTTCGTGGCCCTGCCCCACCTGGCGTGCGCCGCGTACGAGCTGCCGCTCATCCCGGAGGACGCCGAGTGGTGGGGCGACGACCTGGACGAGGGGGTGCGGGACCTCGTACAGGACGACCGCCTCGTGGTCCGGGGCGGCCGGGCCTTCTGGTCGGGGCGGGGGTCGCCGGCGTGGGCGGTCGGCCTCCGGAGCGGGGCGGCCGACGAGTACCGGGTGGCCGAGCACGACGGGCGGCTGGTGGGCACCGTCGACGCCGGCCGGGCGTTCGAGGTGGTGCACCCGGGAGCCGTGTACCTCCACGCCGGAGCGGCGTGGAAGGTGGACTCGCTCGACCTCGAGGACCGGGTGGCGTGGGTGTCACCGGCGCCGGGCGACGAGCTCACGTCGGTGCGTTCGGACGTCGGCGTGCGCATCCTCGAGGAGGAGCAGTCGCAGCAGGTGGGGCCGGTGTCGCTGCACCTGGGTGCTGTCGAGGTCAGCTCGCAGGTCGTCGGCTACAAGCGGCGGGACCTCAACACGGGCGAGGACCTCGGCACGCACGACCTCGACCTCCCGCCGAGCCGGCTGGAGACCCGAGCGTTCTGGTACGTGCTCGATCCGCAGGTGCTGCTGGCCGCCGGGGTGGACCCGGCGCGGTGGCCGGGGACGCTGCACGCCATCGAGCACGCCGGTATCGGGATCCTGCCGCTGTTCACCATCTGCGACCGGTGGGACGTGGGCGGGGTGTCCACTGCGCTCCAGGGCGAGACGGGGCGGCCCACGATCGTGATCCACGACGCCTACCCGGGCGGGGCCGGCATCGCCGAGCTCGGGTTCGCCGCCGGCGGCCGGCTGCTGGAGGCCACCCTCGAGGTGGTGGCCAGCTGCCCCTGCGCCACGGGCTGCCCTTCGTGCGTCCAGTCCCCGAAGTGCGGCAACTGGAACGAGCCGCTGGACAAGGCGGGGGCCGTGGCCGTCCTCCGCCACGTCCTCGGCCGCCCCGCCGGCGCCGGTGCGTGCGCCGGCGACCTCGAGGTCGACCCGGACGAGGACGCCCCCGCCGCGCTGGTGATGGCCGGCCATTGACGTCTGGGCCCGGGGAGCGGCTCAGCGCTCGACGCGCATGGCGGCTTCCCCTTCCAGGTGGACGTCGCCCACCAGGCGCCCGACCAGGGGGAGGTCGGTGGGCGCCCGGTAGGCGACGCGGACGGTGACCCGGGAGCCGGGCTCTCCCCGGCTCCCGACGTCGACCTCGAGGCGGTCGCCGGCGAGGCGGGTCGAGGCGGCCACCGCCTGGCGCACCGACCCCTCGTCCTCCTCGACGGCGGCCTGGCGGGCGCCCTCCCGGGCGCCGAAGGTGACCCGCACCTGGTCCCGGACCACCAGCGCCACCTGCACCAGGGCGAGGGCGAGGAGGGCGAGCAGGGGCAGCACCAGCGCCAGCTCGACGGCGGCCTGCCCCCGCTCGGCCCGGGCCCTCACGTGGCGGTGTCGATGATGTCCTCGACGATCCCGTCGAGCAGGTCCCCGACCTTGCCGGTGCTGCGGGCCCAGGCCACGACGAGCATGGCGACCATCGCCGCGCCGAGCAGGACGAGCGCGTACTCGGCGGACGTCTGACCCGCCTCGCCGGTCGTGCCGGCACGTCGGAGCCGCTGGCGCACCAGCGACTCGAGGGTGAACAGGATCGGGAGCATCGACTCTCCTCGGCGACGGGAAGGGCATCACGGGCGCAGCGACCGCAGGCCGCCGGCGAGCAGGGGCGCCACCGTGAGCAGCGCGAACGCGGGGAGGGTGCAGAAGACGAGGGGGAAGAGGAGGGTGACGGGGACCCGTCGGGCCGCCTCCTCGGCGCGGCGGCGACCGTCGGCCCGGGCCTCGTCGCCGAGGCGGGCGAGCCGGTCGAGCAGCGGGCCGCCGTAGCGCTCGGCGGCCACGAGGGTGGCCACGAGGGGCCGGGTGGCCTCGGCCCGGGTCGGGACGTCCGACAGGGCGTCGGCCAGGCGACGCCCGGCGGCGAGCTCGGCCACCGCGACACGGAGCTCGTCGGCCACCGGGCCGGAGGCGCGCCGGGCCACGGCCTCCACGGCCAGGCGGACCGTCAGCCCGGCCCCGACCGCCACCACGAACAGGTCGACCACCTCGGGGAGCGATCGCCGCACGGCCGCTTCATGTCGGTGCCTGGCGCGGCGGGCCCGCAGCACGGGCACGGCGCCGACCCCCACCGCCGACGCCAGCCCGAGCGGTGGCGCCACCGGCAGCGACATCGCAGCCAGGAGCACGGCGAGGCCGATCCGTGCCGCCACCTCCGGGCGCACCGGCCGGTGAAGGAGGCGGCCGGCCACCGAGGCCAGCGCCACGGCGAGCCCATCGGCCCGGGACGGCCGGCCCGGCCGCCGGTCCACCCGGGCGAGCGCCCGCACCCGCCGGGGCGGCGGGCGACGGAGGTACGCCGCGACCATGACGACCGCGCCCCACGCCGCCCCGAGGGCCGCCGCCATCACGCCTCCACCCGGCACAGGCGGGCCATCCAGGCCGCGGCGCAGGCGTCGAGCCCGAGCCCGGCGACGAGGCAGGCCAGGCCCCCCGTTGTGCGGAAGAGGAACTCGGCCGTCCGGGCGTCCGTCACCGAGGCCAGGCCGGAGAAGACGAGTGGCGCGGCGGCGATGACGAGCCCGGACAGCCGGGCCTGCGAGGAGAGCGCCCGGACCTCGGCGGCCACGGCGAGGCGGCCCCGCAGCGTCGAGGCGACGCCGTCGAGGGCCCGGGCCTGGGCGCCGCCCGTCTCGGCGCCCAGGCCGAGGGTGGCCACCGCCAGGCGCACACCCGGCAGGGCGCGGCGCTCGACCCACCCGTCGAGGGCCGTCGGCAGGGGCAGACCGGCATCGGCCGTCGTCACGACGCCCCGGAGGTCGGCACCGAGCGCGCCCGGCACCGCCGCCCCCACCTCGCCCAGGGCCAGCCGCAGCGAGGCGCCGCTGCGGAGCGACCGGGCCAGCCCCTCGAGCACCTCGGGCAGTCGGGCCTCGATGCGCCGGTCACGTCGGTCGCCCGCCAGCGACAGGCCCAGCAGCGGGCCGCCACCGGCGAGGAGGGCGACGACCACCGCCAGGCCCGGTCCGCCGACCAGCGCGGCGAGGGGCACGCCGCCCGCCAGTCCGGCGACCACAACCGTCCAGAGGACACCGGCGTCCGCCGACAGGTCGGCCCGCTCGAGGCGCACCCGGACCCACGCCGGCGGCACGAGGGACCACCCGGGCCCGGCCGGCGACCAAGCCCGCAGCCGACCCACCGCCCGACGCCGGACCGAGGCCCGCCACGCCGCCCGGGCCGCACCCGCCGCGGCGACCACGAGCACCGCGCTGAGGAAGGGCAGCACGGTCACACCGGCACTCGCGCAGCCAGCCACCGGGGGTCGGCCGGCTCGGCCCCGGGCAGGCGGGCGGCGCGACCGGGGAGGGAGGTCAGCCCCGCCGTACCGGCCAGCCGCCGCACCCGGCCCGGGGCGGTGTGGTCGAGCTCGGCCAGCTCGACGACCGCTCGCGAGCCGTCGGGGCGGCGGGCCACCTGCACCACGAGGTCGAGGGCGGCGTCCACCTGCTCCCGCACCGCCGCCAGGGGCAGGGCCACCGAACCCATGAGCACCATGGTCTCGAGCCGGCGCAGGGCGTCGGCCGGCCCGTTGGCGTGGCAGGTGGACAACGAGCCCTCGTGGCCGGTGTTCATCGCCTGGAGCATGTCGAGGGCCTCCGGGCCCCGGCACTCCCCCACGACGATGCGGTCGGGCCGCATGCGGAGGGCGTTGCGCACGAGGTCCCGCACCGGCACCTCGCCGGCGCCCTCGGCGCTCGGGGGCCGGGCCTCCAGGCGGACGACGTGCTCCTGCAGCAGCCGCAGCTCGGCCGCGTCCTCCACGGTGACCACCCGCTCGCCGCTCGGGATCTCGGCGGCGAGGGCGTTGAGCAGCGTGGTCTTGCCCGCCCCCGTGCCGCCCGCCACGAGCACGTTGAGCCGGGCCCGCACGGCCCAGGCGAGGAGGGGCCCGACACCGGGCGGGCACACGTCGTCGAGCTCGACCCGCCTGGCGACGAAGCGCCGGATGGTCAGGCAGGGCCCGTCGACGGCGAGGGGCGGCACCACGGCGTTGACCCGCGAGCCGTCCGGCAGGCGGGCGTCGACCAGCGGTGAGGCGCGGTCGACCCGGAGCCCGAGCGGGCCCACGACGCGCTCGATGAGATGCCCCGTGGTGGCCGCGTCGAGCACCACGTCGGTGCGCGCCAGGCGCCCGCCCCGCTCGACCCACACGTCGCCCGTCCCGTTGACCATCACCTCGCTCACCGCCGCATCGGCGAGCAGCGGGTCGAGCGGGCCCAGGCCCCGGACCCGGGCGGCCACCTCGTCGACGACGCGACGCACGTCCTCGCCGTGGAGGAGCGGTGCCTCGCTCCGGGCCAGGCGCTCGAGGTCGCCGCGGAGGCGCCCGTCGTCGTCGCCCGCCCCCTCGGCCAGGAGACGGGCGTGCAGCCGCTCGGCGAGGGCGTCAGGCGGCACCGCGCACCGCCCGCTCGAGGCGCCGGGGGAGGTGGTCGCCGAGCGACCCGGCGTCGACCGCCCGCGCGACCGCAGGATCGGCCCCGACCACCGCCCGCACCGGCACGCCGAGGACCTGCTCGACCTCGGCCGCCCCGAGGGCCCGACCCGGTTCGGCCACGAGGACGATGCCGGATGGCCGGAGCGGCGCCCGCAGCGCTGCCCGCAGGGCGAGGTAGCACGGGCGCAGGACGAGGAGGGACGTCGTGGCCGCCGAGGCGGCCACCAGCCCGGCGCCTCCCGGCCCGGTGCCGCAGTCGACGACCGTGGGCCGGGGATCGGCGGCGAGGACGGCGGCCAGGACGGTGGCTCGCTGGTCCTGCCCCGTCGGGGGCGGGGCCGGGGCCTCGCCGGCCCACGGGAGCACCCCGAGGCCGGCGGGGCCCTCGACCTCCAGCCGGGCGAGGGCGTCGGGGGGCACGTCCTCACCGGCGGCCAGCCAGTCGGCCAGGCCCGGCCCGCTCGGGTCCGGGAGGCCGAGCACGGCGGGCACGTCGCCCGCCAGATCGGCCAGGAGCGCCCCCGACGGCGATCCCGAGGCCAGGACGCGGGCCAGTGCGGTGGCCACGACGGTGGTGCCGGCGCCGCCCTTGGCGGCCCAACAGGCGATGAGCACGGTGCCGTTCCCTCCCGGAAGCGCGGTGCGCGGATGCCGGGGGAAGCGACGGGGACGACCCTACAGGACCTGTCGTGCGATCACAAGGACCTCATGTCGTTCCGACGTCTACGGTGCGTTCGTGCCCTGCCGGCCGTAGCGGTCCTCGAGGCGCACCACGTCGTCGAGCTCGGTGGTCGAGGCCTCGAGCAGCACCACGTCGGTGAGCGCCGTGATGCGGTGCCGGGTCCCGGGGGGCAGGTGGACCCGCTCACCGGGGGCCAGCTCGAAGGTCTCCATGGCGTCCTCGGACGGCCCCACCTCCAGCTGGGCCCGGCCGGACTGCAGGGCGATGACCTCGTCCTTGCGCTCGTGGTACTGGAGCGAGAGGGCGTGGCCGGCCGTCACGTGGAGCGCCTTGCCGCAGTAGCGGCCCTCGACCAGGGCGAACAGCTCCTCGTGGCCCCAGGGCTTGTCGACCCGGGGCACGCGCTCGACCCAGCGGGACCGGTCCTGGTCAGCCGGCAAGGAGGTCGCGAGCGCCGACGTCGGATGACGGGTGGCGCAGCTTCGACATGGCCCGGGACTCGATCTGGCGGATCCGCTCCCGGGTCAGGTGGAACTGCTCCCCCACCTCCTCCAAGGTACGAGGCTCGCCGCGGTCGAGCCCGTACCGCAGGCAGAGGATCTCCTTCTCGCGGTCGTCCAGGGGCTCGAGCATGCGGGCCACCTGCTCGGGCAGCATGGCCACGCAGGCCGCCTCGAAGGGCGGCGCCTGCGACCGGTCCTCGACCACGTCGCCCAGCTCGGCATCGCCGTCCTCCCGCAGGGGCTCGGACAGCGACAGCGGTTCGGCCGAGAAGCGCAGGGCCTCGACCACCCGGTCCTCGGTGAGGTCGCACTCCACGGCCAGCTCGGCCAGCGTGGCGTGGCGGCCGTGCTCGAGCTCGAAGCGGCTGCGGGCCTTCTGCAGCCGCACCAGCGTGTCGCCGGCGTGGACGGGCAGGCGGATGGTGCGGCCCGTGTTGGCGATGCCGCGGGTGATGGCCTGGCGGATCCACCACGTGGCGTAGGTCGAGAACTTGAAGCCCTTGCGCCAGTCGAACTTCTCGACGGCGTGCATGAGGCCGAGGTTCCCCTCCTGGATCAGGTCGAGGAGGGGGAGGCCGGAGGCCTGGTACTTCTTGGCGATGGAGACCACGAGGCGCAGGTTCGACAGGACGAAGCGGCGCTCCGCCTCCTCGCCGGCACGGGCCGCTCGACGCAGCGCGCGTCGACGGGCCACGGGCAACGACCGGGCGCCCTTCTCCAAGGCCTGGCGGGCGTCGGCCCCGGCCTCGATGGCCTGGGCCAGCTCGACCTCGTCGTCCTTGGTGAGGAGGGGGTGCTGCCCGATGTCGCTGAGGTACATCCGGACCAGGTCCTCGTCATCTCGGTCGTACCGCTGCGCTACCACCCACACCTCCGGGACGGACTGCATCGAGTCGGGCCCCCCGAGACGTGGGAGGCACCGCAGCTACAGTTACGACCGGGTTTCGCCCGGACTTCAGTGTCAACGCGGGTCGACTTGACGTCGGGAAGGAGCGGGGTGGCCGACGAGGTCGAGCTGACGGTCGTGACCATGGACTTCCGGGCGGCCGACGCCGACCGGTTGATGCCCGTGCTCTCCAAGTACGTCGTGCTCAGCCGTGGTCACGACGGCTGCCGCAACATCGACTTCTGCAACTCGGTGACCCGGCCGGACCGCTTCCTGATCATCGAGAAGTGGGGGTCGTCCGAGGCCCAGCGGGCCCACTTCGACTCGCCGGACATGGTGGAGATGGCCGAATCGTGCCGGGGGCTGCTCAGCCGCCCGCCCGAGATCGACCTGTTCGAGGGCATCAGCGCCCACGACCTCATCTGAGGTCGAGGGCTAGGCCACGCTCCGGGACCCGGCCGTCTCGGCGCAGACGGCCTGGATGTCGGACCACGAGAGGCCCTCGCCCGTCCAGAGGCGCTCGAAGGCGGCGTCGGCCACGTCCGAGAAGCCGTGGCGGTTGCGGAAGTGGTACAGCCGCCGCTGGCGCTGGGCCGGGTACCCGAGGCGGGCCAGGCGACCCACGGCGTAGGCATCCCAGGCGGTGCTCTCGGGGAGGCTGAGGTCGTCGTCGGCGGGCACGTCCCCGAACGTGGGGTCGAGCCGGTCCCGCACCCGGAACAGCAGCCGGCCCAGCACGTCGGCCACCGACCGCTCGCTCAGGTGGCGGGGCCGCTTCGGGTCCTCGAAGGCCCCGCTCTCGACCGAGAGCACTAGCGGCTCGAGCGACGAGGTCCACGCCCGCCCCAGGGGGGTCGTCTCGTCCACCTCGATCCGCACCGGCACCGGGACCCCGATCTGGTCCGCCAGCGTCGACGCCACGGCCCGGATGCGATCGGCCTCGAACTCGATGAGGTTGTAGGTCTCCGGGGAGACGGTGACCTCCGTCACGCCAACGCCTCCGCCACCACCTCGGTGGTGCCGATGGAGCCGGGGCCGGCGATGCCGCCGGCGGCCCGCATGAGCTTCTCCAGCCGGTTGTGGTGGGCGGTGGCCCGGTCGACGGCCTCGTCCGTCTCCAGCAGCGACTGGATGAGCATCTCGCCGTCCCGCCAGTCCTCGATCTCGTCCTGGAGGATGAAGCCGAGCGAGCGGATCGTGGGCGCGTCGGTGATCCGGGACGTGTTGTTCCGGTGGTACGTGTACGCGGCGACCTTGTGCGGGATCAGCACCCGGTAGACGCCGACGAGCTTCTCGATGGTGAGGGCCGGGTCCTCCGGCTCGGTCATGGCGTCGACGAAGGCGACCAGCTCGTCGTTGGCCGGCACCGTGAGCCGGTCCGGGTTCATCTCCCGCAGCTCCGGCAGGCGCTTGTTCCAGAGGTCGGCGTGCCAGGCGTGGTGGTAGCAGTGGGTGCCCAGGCGCATCTTCACGTCCAGCTCGGGGACCGTGGCGATCCAGCCGCCCAGCGCCTCGAACAGCTTCATCTCGACCCACTTGTAGTGCCCGACCCGGCGGGCCGTCTCCTCCACGGTGAAGGACCCGGGCAGCTCCCGGCGGTCCCACGGTGCGAAGGGGGGACGGGGGGATTTCGGGTCGGCCATGGGCTCCTCCGCTCGATCGGACGGACCGGCACAGTCTCGCGCCGCCGCCGGATCGTCAAGCGTCCTCGGGACGGGGGGTGACGGGGACGGCCAGCTCGGACACCAGGATCCCGAAGAGGATCAGCGCCGCCCCCGCTCCTCCGACGGCGCCCAGCCGCTCCCCGGCGGCGAAGCCCAGGACGGCGGCCGACACGGGCTCGATGAGCAGGAGCAGCGCGGCCCGGGTGGCGGTCACCCGGCGCTGGCCCCAGGCCTGGAGGCCGAGCCCGACGGCGGTGACGGCGATCCCGGTGTAGGCGGCCGCCGCCCAGGCCCCGGCGTCCAGGCGGTAGCCACCGGCGAGGAGGCCGGGCACGGCCAGGACCCCAGCCACCACGGCGAACTGCACGGCGCTGAGGGCGGCCACCGGGAAGCGGGGGGCGGCCTCGGCCAACGCCAGCAGGTGGATGGCGAAGGCCAGCGCGCAGCCGAGGGTCAGCAGCTCGCCCCGCCCGCTCCCCACCTCCGGGCCGCCGCCGAGCAGGGCCAGGCCCGCCACCGCCGACGAGACGCCGGCCACGGTGGCCCACGGGGGGAGCCGGCGGGTGCGCACCGCCACGATGAGCGGGACGAACACCACGAGCAGGTAGGTCAGGAAGGCGGAGACCGAGGACGTCGTGTACTGCAGGCCGATGGTCTGGAGCACGTACCCGGCTGTGAGGGCGAGCCCGGCCACGACGCCGGCCCGCACCAGGCCGGGCGTGCGGAGGTCGCCGGTGCCCCGGCGGAGCGCCAGGGGCACCAGGACGGCGGTGCCGATGGCGAAGCGCACGGCGAGGAACGGCAGGGGCTCGGCGGACTCGACGGCGTCCTGCACGACGAGGAAGGTGGAGCCGAACAGCAGCGCCGCCGCGACGAGCGCCAGCGAGGCCGTCCAACCGCCCCGACGCACGGGGCGACGCTAGGGGACGGCCGGACCTGCGCAGATATGTGCATGGTACGTTCCGCCGGTGCTGGACCGCCGGCTGCACGTGCTGCTCGACGACGACCGCTTCCAGCGCCTGGCCCGCCTGGCCGAGGACCGCAGCGTCTCCGTCGGCGCGCTGGTGCGGCGGGCCATCGACGTCGCCTACCCCGCCGGGGGGGCCCGCCGCTCGGCGGCGGCGGCCGCCATCCTCGAGGCCAGGCCGGGACCCAGCCCGATGCTCGACGAGCTGCGCACCGAGCTGGACGAGCTCCGGGGCCACGGCCTGCCCGAGGGCGGACCGGCGCCCCGCCGCACCCGGCGCGC
>Ga0126307_10003578_pt1 | contig 10651 bp, 11 predicted proteins | sample Plot28_FD_89955 | JGI IMG/M metagenome (GOLD analysis project Ga0126307, IMG submission 89955) | Serpentine soil microbial communities from UC McLaughlin Reserve, CA, USA - Plot28 | ecosystem: Environmental > Terrestrial > Soil > Grasslands | place: USA: UC McLaughlin Reserve, Lake County...
GACCGATGTGGCCGCGCGCGGCATCGACGTCGACGACATCACCCAGGTCGTGAACTTCGACGCCCCGGAGGACCGCGACACCTACGTGCACCGCGTCGGCCGGACCGCCCGTGCCGGACGCACCGGCGTGGGAGTGACGTTCGTCATGCACGACCAGGCCCACGACGTGGGCAAGATCGCACACGAGCTGCGGCTGCACCCGCAGTTCGAAGAGAGCGGATTGAACTCGTCGCGCGTGGGTAGCGTCCGCCACGGTGAGCGCCGACATCCCTCACGTAGCAGGCGTCGAGCACGAGTTCGTTAACGCTGGTGGGCTGCGGACGCACGTAGCGACTGCGGGCGCCGGCCCGCCGGTCGTGCTGCTGCACGGCTGGCCGCAGCACTGGTATCTGTGGCGCGACGTGATCCCGCTCGTCGCGCGGCATGCGCGTGTGATCGCGCCGGACTTTCGCGGCTTCGGCTGGACGGACGTGCCCGCGGGCGGATATGAGAAGCACCAGCTGATGCGCGACGTGCTCGCGCTGCTCGACGAGCTCGGCGTCGACACGTTCACCGTCGCCGGCCATGACTGGGGCGGGTACGTGGGCTTCCTGCTCGCGCTCGAGCACCCCGAACGCATCGAGGGTTTTCTCGCGCTGGGCATCCTCCCCCCATGGCCGTCGCGCGACCCCAAGGTCGCGCTCGATGCGTGGCGGCTCGCCTACATGCCCGTACTGGCGACGCCCGGACTCGGGCGCCGCGTTGGGCGGACGCTCGCCGCTCGCGGCCTTCCGGCCGAGAAGGACGCGTTCCTCGACCGTCTCGAGGGTGAGCGTGGCCGCGCTACCGAGCAGCTCTACCGCACATTCCTCCTGCGCGAGCTACCGCTGCTGATGCGCGGGCGCTACTCGGCAGCGGATCTTCACGTGCCGACCGAGCTCGTGTCCGGCGAGCGCGACATCGTCCTCAGCCGGCGAGCGGTCGAGGACGCCGCGGCGCAGACCGACAGGATCGAGCTCGAGCTCGTCGCCGACGCCGATCACTTCGTCGTCGACGAGAAGCCCGAACTCGTCACGGACCGGCTGCTCGCGATGTTGGCCTAGCCCTACGCCTCCTGCTTGGCCAGCTGCAGCGCCGCCTGGCGCGTGTCGTCGAAGTGACGCTGCTGGATCGGCTGCGCCCACTCGAACAGCTCCTGGACCTTCGGCTCGCCGGTCACCTCGTTCATGGCGCCCACGATCTCGACGTGGCCCAGCTCGCCGGCCTCGGCCATGATCAGGAACTCCAGCCCGTCGAGGCCGTCGGCGTCCGAGCCGAGGTAGTCCTTCATCATCTGCTCGGCTTCCTGCTTGGTCTCGCGCGCCTTCTCCTGGATCGCGGTCTTCTTGCCGTCGATCTCGCCCGCGAGCTGCTCGCAGCGCTCCTCGGTCTGGGCCGCCTCGTCGCGCATGCGCACCAGCAGGCTGGTGATCTGGTCGTCCTCCACGAGGCCCGCGACCTTCGTCGTCGCACCCTGAGCGGCCTGGGCCAGGCCGTACACCTCCGCGAGCTTCTCCTCGAGTTCCGTCAGCTCCGCCATGTCTCTCCCTTCGTTGTTGACCGGGTCTGGTTACCCGGCTGATGCGGTTGGGAACGTTCGGCTGCTGAACGCGAACAACAACTACGCGCACCTCACCCCGACCCAGCTGAGCTGAGGCTCACGGACTCCGAGGTGCAGCGGCGCCGAGACCGAGGACATGACTGGTACACGGCGACCATCGCCACGCCCAACTTATGAAGATCGGTTACCCCGGTTCGGGACGCGAGCCGCGTACCTGGTAGATCGAGGTGAAGCCGCTCTCGAAGCCACGCCGCGCTGCGCGCAGGTAGAGGCGCCATACGCGGATGCGCTCGGGACCGGCCAGGCGGGTGGCCTCGTCGATGTTGTCGTCGATGTGCGCCGCCCAGTGTTTCAGGGTCTTCGCGTAATCGGAGCGAAGGCCCTCGACGTGCTCGGTCTCGAGCCCAGCGCGTTCCAGCGCCAGCTGGATGCGTGACAGGTGGAGCGGCGCGGCGTCGGGGAAGACGTAGCGCTCCGAGAACGGCCCGGCCTCGGGATCGCCCGCCCGCAGCCTTGCGATGCCGTGGTTCAGCACGCGCCCACCGGGCTTCACGAGCCGCGCCACCTGGCGCGCGTATACGTCGATTTGGGCCGACCCAACGTGCTCGACCATGCCGATGCTCGCCACCGCGTCGAAGGGCTCGCCGCCGAGGTCGCGGTAGTCCATCACCCGGATGTCCACTCGGTCGGAGAGGCCGCGCTCCTCGGCTCGCTGGCGCGCGAGTGCGGCCTGGGGCTCGGAGAGCGTGATGCCGGTCACGTGCACGCCATGGTTCGCCGCGGCGTGAAGGGCGAAGCTGCCCCAGCCGCAGCCGATATCGAGCACGCGCTGGCCGGGGGTCAGCGCGAGCTTCGTACAGACCAGTTCGAGCTTCGCCTCCTGGGCGTCCTCGAGCGTGGTGGCTCCCCGTGAGAAGAGCGCGCAGCTGTAGGTCATCGACTCGCCGAGCATGAGCCGGAAGAAGTCATTCGACACGTCGTAGTGGTGGCGCACCGAGCGCGCGTCGCGCTCCTGGCTGTGACGGCGCCCGCGGGGCCGGAGCTCCGACTTCGGCACGCCGGGGGGGCGGACGAGGCCGGTGGCGCGGACCGCGGCGAGAGCCAGGCGCGCCTGGGCACGGCGGTCGAGCGGCGGCGGCTTCCAGCTGTCGAGCAGCTCGAGGACCTCGTCGAGGTCGTCAACAGCGAGTTCGCCCGACACGTACGCGCGGCCCAGGCCGAGCTGCCCGGGAGCCCGCAATGCGTGGGCGAGCGCGTCAGGGGAGCGGACGCTGAAGGTCGGTCCGCCGCCGTTCGTGGAGGCGAGCCGGGTGCCGTCCCACAGCTCCACGGCGAAGGGGCGCGACGGGAGCGCGCGCTCCAGTTCCTCGATGAAGGGTTGGGTGTTAGAGAGCATGGGGTGGGCAAGGTAGCGTCCTGCCCATGCAGACGATCTATCCGGTCCTCAAATACGAGGACGCTCACGCCGCGATGGACTTCCTCGAGCGCGCGTTCGGCTTCGAGCGCCACGCCGTCTACGACGGCGAGAACGGCGGGGTAGCGCACGCCGAGCTGAAGCTCGACGACGAGTACGTGATGCTCGGTTCCACGGCCGAGGGCGACGATCGCTTCAACCAGGGAGCGGGTCGCTCCTCGCTGTACGTGGTGGTCGACGACCCGGACGCCCATCACGGGCGCGCGAGGGAAGCAGGTGCCAGCATCGAGCGCGAGCTCACCGATCAGGACTACGGCTCGCGCGAGTACACGGCCCGCGACCCGGAGGGGAACCTCTGGAGCTTCGGGACCTACCGGCCTGATGCCGAAGGTGCAGCGTCCGGCTAGGCGGCCGCCGGCATCTGTGCCGGCCGGCGCGTGCGCAGGATCGCGCGGGCGCCCGCGCCCGGGCTCAGCGTGATGCTGCGCCGGCGTCCGTGCTCCTGGCCGGGCTCGGCGGGGGCCAGCCCGCTCGACCCGAGAACGGCGCGCAGCACGATCTTCATCTCCAGCTGCGCGAAGCTTGCGCCGAGGCAGCGGCGGCGCCCGCCGCCGAACGGGATCCAGGTGTAGGTGCCGGGTCCCTCGTCGAGGAAGCGCTCGGGCCGAAATGCGTATGGGTCTGTGTAGATCTCCGGATCGTGGTGGATCAGGTACGCGTCCGGGAGCAGGCAGACCCCCTCCGGATACCTCCAGCCGCCGATCTCAACCGGCTCCATCGTGAGCCGCGGAGCGGCGTTCGGGAGCACGGGCCTGTGGCGGAGCGTCTCCTGCACAGTCGCGGTCAAGTACGCGTCGCCGTCGCCTGAGTCGATCTCCTCCACGAGCCGGGCGGACACGGCTGGCGTCCTCGCGAGCCGCTCGAACGCCCAGGCGAGCTCCGAGGCGGTGGTCTCGTGGCCCGCCACGAGCAGCGTCATCAGCTCGTCGCGCAGCTCGCCGGGCGACATCGGTGAGCCGTGCTCGTGACGCGCCTCCAGCAGCATCGCCATCACGTCGTCGCCGTAGCTGCCGCCATCACCGTTGTGCGCGCCGCGGCGCTCGTCGATCGTCTCGTAAATGACGGCATCGGCCTCCGCCCGGCGGCGCTCAAACTCGCGCCAGGTCCGCCCGCGCTGAAGCACGGGGAGCATCGAGGCCGGACGCGAGCCGAACTCGAGGATGCGCGTGAGACGATCACGCAGCGCGTCTAGCCGCTCACCGGCCTCGAGGCCGAACACCGCGCGCAGTATGACTTCGAGGGTCAGTGCCTGAAGCCGCGGATGAAGGGCCACCGGCTCGTCGCGCGGCCAGCGAGCCACCTCGTCCTCGGTCACCTCCTGCATCAGCCCCGAGAGGCGCTGCATCTTCTCGCCGTGGAAGGCTGGCAGCATCAGCTTCCGCTGGCTGAGGTGGGCGCCCTCGTCGAGCAGGATCACCGAGTTCGCTCCGATTACCGGCTCGAGGACCTTCGCACCCTCGCCGGGGTGCACGACCTCGGGCGGCGCCGTAAACAGCTCGCGCACGTCATCCGGGTCGGAGAGGTGCACGAACGGCGGCGACTGAAGCAGCCGCATCGTGAAGCGCTTCCCATAGCGAGCGCGGCACTGCTCGAGGAACGGAACCGTGCGCGTCCACCAGCCAAGCGTCTGAAGCGTCTTGGGAAGTCGCGGCCCTGGCGGAAGCCGAGGGGGCATGGCGGCAATGTACCCGGCCAGCCCGCGCCGCGTGGCCGGTGTGTGACGGATGTCACAGAGCTAGGCGGGAGCCACAAGTCTCTGAGCGGCGCCCCGTTGCTGCAACAACCTGAGCGCTCCCCGCCGTATTCGGGCGCACGTCCATGGACGCCCTCGCGTGGCGGACGACACGCTGCCGCATGGATCGCCGCGAACGCCCGCGGGCGGCGTGTGCACCGCGAGCAGTACGACGCTCGCGACGAACTAGCGCGTACAGCGCCGTGCCGCCAAGCGTAGTGCTGCGAAGCGGCGCGCCGCCGCCCGCCGACGTGCATCTCGCGCGCACACATGTGCGCGTGACGCGTCGCTAGAAAACGAACGCGATCAGCAGGACGATCACCAGGATCAGCAGAACTGTTCCAACACCGATGTACACGGGGCTCCCTCCCCTCGTCGGATTGACAGCGATCTTGTTCCCCGCTTTTTCGCTTCTCACTCGTGAGAAGTGCGTTTAGAAACTGGGCCCATAAGCTGCGCGCGGATGCGCGCGCGCCTACGTGAGCTCGGTTACGCGGTCGGCCGCTTCCCGACAGGTGAGCTGAACGCGCTCGTGGACGTGCCGGACGTGCGCGTGGGCCATCGCACGCTAGTTGAGGGCGATCGTCTGCGCACCGGCGTGAGTGCGATCCTTCCGCATGGCGGCAACCTCTACGAGGAGAAGGTGCTCGGCGGCTGCCACGTGGTGAACGGGTACGGCAAGGCCACGGGCCTCACCCAGCTGGTCGAGCTCGGAACGATCGAGAGCCCGCTCCTGCTCACCAACACGCTCTCGGTCGGACCTGTGTGGGAGGGAGGGCTGCGTCACGTGCTCCGCCTGAACCCCAGCGCCGCGCGCGACCGCGACACCGTGAACGTGATCGTGGGCGAGTGCTTCGACGGCTGGCTCTCCGATGCTCGCGCGCTCGCTGTGCGCGCCGAGCATGCGCTCGAGGCGATCGCCGCGGCGGCGCCCGACGAGACGAGCGAGGGCGCGGTCGGAGCCGGCACGGGCACCACGTGCTTCGGGTTCAAGTCCGGTGTGGGGACCTCGTCGCGCAGCTTGGACGGTCACCTGCTGGGCTGCCTCGTGGTGTCCAACTACGGCGCGAGGCGGGACCTGCAGATGCTCGTCGGCCCCGACGCGCAGCTGCCCGAGGCGGGCGCGGAACCGCCGGCTCAGGGCGGCTCGATCATGATCATCGTGGCCACGGACGCGCCGCTCTCTGAGCGCCAGCTCAGTCGGCTGGCCGCGCGCGCCGCATTCGGGCTCGGCCGCGCGGGCAGCTTCGCGGCCAACTCCAGTGGCGAGTACGTGATCTCGTTTTCCACTGCGCAGACGGTGCCCCACCGGGTGGGTCGCGACCGCGACGAGTTCAGCTTCCTGCGCGACGATTCCGTGGCGCTCCGTAACCTGTTCGAGGCAGCGGGCGACGTGGTTCAGGAGTCGGTCCTGAACTCGCTCTGCTCAGCGAAGGCGATGGAGGGCCGCGACGGAAACCGCGCCGAGGCGTTCCCATACGACCTGCTGGAGCGGACCGGCCTGCCGAGGAGCGGCCCCAGAAGCGGCGAAGGGCCCCCGGAGGGACCCCTCGCCTGACCCACGGACAGCGCTTCCATGCGCCGCCACGTCTATGAGGTCTCGGTCTCGTTCTCGTCGTCAGACGACTTCGAGGACACGCACTTCCCAAAGGCATTGCGGTTGTTCTCGTTCGTGCCGTACTTGTCGGCGAATCCCGCGGCATCGGCGGTGCGCTCCGCGTCGCACTCCTTGGCGGCGTTCTTGAACTCGGCCGCGTCCTCCGCGTCCTGCTCGTCAGCCGCGTGCTCCTTCGCCTTGGCCTTCTGCGAGACGCACTTCCCGAACGCATTGCGACCCTTCGGGCCGGTGCCGTAGGTGGTGGCGAACCCAGGAGCATCGGCCTGACGCTCCGCCTTGCACTCCTTCGCGGCGTTCATGTGAGCGGTCTGCTCCTCCTGCGCCTCCTCGACGGCGGTCTGGCGCACGCAGGCCGCAAAGCTGCGGAACTGAGTACGGAACGCCTCACGAGTCACGTCGGTGCTGCCACGAAGGGTCTTGCACTCGGCCTTCGCGGCGCGCTTGTCTGCATTGTCAGGATGCGGCTTGGCAATGGCAATCGCGGGTAGAACGAGGGCCAGGACCAGGCCAATGGATACGCTGATCTTCTTCATGTGCGCTGAAACGCTGGTCGAGCGAGAAGGTTCTGGAGTTAATGCCTGAACCTTCCGGCGCCGATTGCGTTCCCATGGGTGATGCACTCACCGCGCGCCTGCCTGCCAGAACATTCGGCTCGAAGCGTCTGCTCGGCCTCGCTGGTGACGAGCGGCTCGTCGATCAGATCCGCCGCGGGAACGAACGTGCCTTCGAGGTCGCCTTCGAACGCTACGGCGGCGGCATCCTTGGATTCTGCCGTCACATGCTCGGCTCGCTCGAGGAGGCCGAGGACGCCGTACAGCACACCTTCGCTGCCGCCTTCAGTGATCTTCAGCGGGGTGGCGAGCGCCGGATCTCGCTCAAGCCGTGGCTCTACACCATTGCGCGCAACCGCTGCGTTTCGGTCCTGCGAGCCCGCCGCGAGCAGGCCGCGGAGCTCGACGAGATCCCGACCGACGGGCTCGCGGAACAGGTCGAGCACCGCGCGGATCTCCGCGAGCTCTTGGGTGACCTGCGTGAGCTTCCCGAGGAGCAGCGGGCTGCACTGCTGCTCGCCGAGGCGGCGGACCTATCGCACGCGGAGGTCGCCGGAGTTCTCGGGTGCGAGGTCGCGCGCGTGAAGGCGCTCGTGTTCCGTGCTCGCAGCGGGCTGATCGAGCGGCGCGAGGCGCGCGAGACCCCCTGCGCCGAGATTCGCGAGCAGCTCGCGAACCTGCGCGGCGGGTCGCTCCGCCGCAGCGAGCTACGCCACCACGTGCGCCACTGTCCCGGCTGCAGCGATTACCGCGAGCAGGTGCGGCATCAGCGCCAGATGTTCGCGGCCGCGCTGCCCGTCGTGCCGTCGATTGGTCTGAAGTCCAGCGTGCTCTCGGCCGCAGGCATCGGGGGAGGCGCCGCGGGCGGAGGGGCCGCGGCCGCGGCAGGCGGAGGCGCGGCCGGCGCGGCCGGCGCGGCGACCGCAGGCGGGGGCGCCATGGCGGTCGGCGGCACGCTCGGGTCCGCCGCCGTCGCGAAGGTCGCGCTCGTGGCGGTGCTCGCGGGCGGCGGGGTAGTCGCCGGCCAAGCGGCGGTGGAGCGCGTGAATCGATCGGATACGGCGGTCCCGGCCGCGGCCGGGACTCACAGGAGTGACCGCGACTCCGCGACGGGCGCGGGCGGAAGCGAGCACGCATCGGATCGCGGACGGCTCATGAGCGGCGAGCGCAGCCACGGGCGCCGCGGCGCTGAGCGCAGCGCCGCGCGGTCGAACGGGCACTCGAACGCGGGAACGCGGTCGAAGCCGGGACGTGAGAAAGCGTCTCGCGCCGGCGGCCGCAAGCTCGGCCACACCAAGCGGACGGAGAAGCCGAACGCCGCTGACCCGCGTGGACGTGATCAGTCGAAACCACTTGCACGCGACAACGGGAAGGCGCCGGTCGAGAAGAAGGCGCCGACCACGAAGCCTGCCCCTATGCCGAAGGCCCAGTCGGAGCCGGCACCGTCCGTGAGCGAGCCGACGGTGACGCCCGAACCCCCGCCGCCGGCGCCGAGCGCGACGGCGCCGGGCCAGCTCAAGCTGAAGTAGCCCCGCGCCGGCTAGCGTCCCGGGCGTGCCGACGCTCGAGCAGCTCGAGATCGCCGACGAGCCCGCCGACTGGCGCGCGGTTGGGTTCGACGTCGAGGACGGCGTGTGCCGGGTCTCGAGCGTGGTGCTGCAGCTGGTGGGCAAGGGGCCTCGCCGAGGCATCGTTGGATGGACGCTCGGCGCTGGGGAGCCCGACCTCGCTGCGACGGCGCCGCACCCCAACGGCGTCGCCCGGATCGACCACGTGGTGCTGATGTCGCCTGACCTCGACCGGACCGTGGAGGACCTGCGTGGCGACGGCTTCGAGCTGCGTCGAATCCGGAAGGGCGAGACGCCCGGCGGCTCCACTCGACAGGCGTTCTTCAGGATCGGCGAGCCAATCCTGGAGGTGGTGCTGGCTCCGGAGGGCACCAGCGTGGCGCGCAACCCGAAGGGGCCGGCGCGGCTCTGGGGCCTCGCGTTTCTCGTGGAGGACCTCGAACACACCACGTCCACGCTTGGCGATCTCGTGGGCAAGCCGCGGGACGCGGTGCAGCCCGGGCGGAGGATCGCCACGCTGACGCCGAAGGCCGGGCTAGGGCCCGCGATCGCCTTCATGACGCCGCCATGACGAGGGTCCCGCATCTACGTCTGTACCGAGTGGGCACGGGCTGGGCGCTGATCGTGGCGCCGCTCCTGTTCCTCGTGGACAACCTGATGCATCCGAAGGAGCTCGCGCGTGGGAACGAGCTCGAACAGGTCGGCCTGATCGCCGACTCCTACGACCGCTGGCAGGCCGCCCACGCGATCGGGTTTGTCGCGATCCTCGCGTTCGCACCCGCGATGCTCGGCCTCGCGTTCCTCATTCGCAAGCGGCAACCGACCCTTGGGCTGGCGGCCGGCGGCCTCGCGATCGCGGGTCTGCTGGGCCTGGCCGCGGCGATCACGATCGACGGCTTCGCCTGGGCGGTTGCCGGTGAGTTGTCGGCAAACCCCGAGGTCGGTTCCAACGGCGCCGCAGCGGCCCTGAAGGAGCTGCAGGAATCGGGCTGGTCGTACGTCTACTACCTTGCGCCGCTCGGGTTCATCGTAGGCATGGTGATGCTTGTCGCCGGCGCCGCGCGGCAGGGCGCGGTGCCCACGTGGGCCGCAGCCCTGCTCGCGCTCGCAGTGCTCATGGTCGGCACCGAGACCGCGATCGCGTCGAACGCGTACTTCGTTGCGGGCGCCACCGTGTTGCTCGCGGGCGGGGTGGCCGTCGCACTCCCGATCCTGCGCATGACCGACGAGCAGTTCGCTCAGGGCAGCTCGTAGCGGCGCACGTCGTCCTCGACGCTGCGGCCGCCGATCTCCACGAGCCCGTCGTCGCCGGGCCGGGCGCGGATGCGCGAGCCGCGGCCCTGGCGGATGTCGATCGGCCGTCCGATCAGCGCGCACAGCTTGGTGGCGGCTGCTCCGGTGGTCTCGTCCTCCGGAATGCCGATGCGCACCGGAAACACGCGCGCACGGACGGTTGCAGCGCCCTCGTCTCGCCACGCCCAGGCCGCCACGAGGTCATGTCCCCCCGGTGGGCCGTCGAGCGCCTCCAGCTCGGCGACCGAGTCGAGCTGAGCGAGCTCGAACGGTGGTCCCCACTCGGGGCGAGCGGTCACGTAGACGGTCTCGCCATCGCGCCGGACCGCGACCTCTCCGGCGGGAACGTGCAGCGCTTCGATCCCGTGGAGCAGCCAGGCGGCCCCGACCGACGGGTGCCCGGCGAAATCCAGCTCCGCCGCCGGCGTGAAGATGCGAATCTCGCCACGCTCTGCGTCGTCCACGAACACCACCTCGCTCAGACCGACATCGGCGGCAACGGCCTGGCGTAGCTCCGGCGCGACCTCTTCGCCCTGGAGGAAGACGCCCAGGCGGTTGCCGCCAGAACCGTCGTCTGAGTAGAAGACTCGCAGCAGATGCAGGGTCGGCATACCTCAACGCTACGCTCTGCCACTTCGATGCGACCGCTAGCACCCCGCGGCTTGACCCTCGTGGCCGCGACAATCGCGGCCGTCGCCGCGGGTGCTCCCGCCGCGGCGGCCTCGCCCGAGCAGCTCGCCCCGCTTGCCCCGATGCTCGAGGAGGCAAGCCGTCTAGCGACGCTCGAGAGCCTTCGGCAGCCGCCGAAGCCGCCGGTCGTCTTCCCGGCTCGCGGA
>Ga0126307_10003579_pt1 | contig 10651 bp, 12 predicted proteins | sample Plot28_FD_89955 | JGI IMG/M metagenome (GOLD analysis project Ga0126307, IMG submission 89955) | Serpentine soil microbial communities from UC McLaughlin Reserve, CA, USA - Plot28 | ecosystem: Environmental > Terrestrial > Soil > Grasslands | place: USA: UC McLaughlin Reserve, Lake County...
GTAGAGGCCGAGCCGATCGAGCAGGAGCAGGAGCGAGGCCCCGAGGCTCTCGACCTGCAGCCCGCGCTCCGCCTGCGCGCGGAAGCTCTCGAGGACGCCGTGCGGGGCGCCGGCCGCGAACGGCGCCACCACGGCCGCCGCCACCGCGAGCAGCGCCGCCAGCCCAATCCCTACTCGGCGCGGCCCCGCCCGGCGCCACACGTAGATGCATGCGAGCGGCACGAGCACCAGCGGGTAGACCTTGGCGGTGATCGCGAGGCCGAGAGCCGCGAAAGCAAGCACGTCGCGCTCCTTCAAGAAGAGCCAAAGCGCGAGCACGGTCAGCAGCGCCGGCCAAGCGTCGTAGGTGTTCAGCGTGATCGGGCCGAGCGCGACCGGCGAGAGCGCGAGCAGCCCGACGGCGACATAGATCTGCCGCCGTGCGGCCCCGAGCTCGACCAGAATGAGCGCGACGAGCACGATCGTCGCCAGCCCGCAGAGCGCCATGAGGGCCTTGAAGGCGCCGTTGTAATGGCTTCCACCGAAGATGGTCGGCGGCAGGAACACCGCGAACGCGCCAGGTGGGTACTCCACGAAGACGTCGCGGTAGGGAAGCGCGCCGTGCAGGAGCTTCTCCGCGTACCCCTCGTAGATGTGCAGATCGCGGAAGCGGGCGGCTCGGAAGAGCCCGCCGTCGGGAACGGCGCATGCTGCCAGGTACACCGGGGTCGCGACGACCGCGGCGCGCAGCGCCCATCGCACGTTACGGCCCGGGTGGTGGAGGAGGCGGCGGCGGCGAGGGCGGGGGTGGCGGGGGTGGCTCCGGAGGCGGCGGTTCCGGAGGTGGCGGAGGCGGCGGCACGATCGTCTTCCCGGTGGTCGCCGCGGGCCTCGGCGCGCGCGTCGTCGTCGTCGTAGCGGTGGTCGCCGTCGTGCTCGTCGTGGTCGGGTAGTACGTCGATCCCGACGAGGACGAGGACGAGAGGCTCGAGGCGTATTGACCCTGGGTGAACGGTCGCCAGACCACTACGTCGAGCGGCTGCCGCCAATCGAGCGCCGGCGTATTCGCCGTCGCCACCTCCATGAAGAGCTTCCAGATCGTCGCGGGGTAGGTGCCACCGGCGACGGAGATCCCGTGCACGTTCTCCATCGGGATCTCGCCCTGGGGGTACCCGACCCAGACCGTCGTCTCGAGTTGCGGCACATAGCCCGAGAACCACGCGTCGGCATGATTGTCCGTAGTGCCGGTCTTGCCCGCAGCGGGCCTGCCGAAGTAGGCGCCCACGCCGGTCCCGCCGAGCATGTTGTCCTGGAGAATCTGCGTCACCTCGTAGGCCACCCCATCGGAGATCGCGCGGCGCCGCTTAGGCATGCCCCAGCCGGCGTCGGTGTCGACCTTGCCGCTGGCGAGCACGACCTTCCGGATGGCCATGGGCTTGGAGTAGACCCCGCCCGCGGCCAGCGTCGCAAATGCGGAAGCCTCTTCGAGCGGCGAGATGGCGTCGGCGCCGAGGCCCATCGCGGGGACGACGTCCAGCGTCGACTGGATCCCGAGCCGATGCGCCACCTCCGCCACCTTCTCGGGGCCGACGTCGAGGGTCAGCTGGGCGTACACGGTGTTGTCGGAAGCGAGCGTCGCGCTGGCGACCGAGACCGAGCCGGAATAGGAATGGTCGTAGGTCGAGACGTCCCAGGCCGGGGTGTACGGGTCCGGCTGATAGTGGAACGGCTCCGAGGTGTAGTAGGTCGAATTGGGGTTCATGCCCATCTCGACCGCCGCGGTCAAGACGAAGACCTTGAAGGTCGAGCCCGGCTGCCGACGCGCCTGAGCCACCAGGTTGAACTGGTTGCCGGTGCGCCCCGGAGTCACCGCCGTCATCGCCCGGATGGCGCCGCTCGCCGGGTTGATCGACACCACGGCGGCCGCGGGATCGTCGCGCAGGTAGAGCGTGTCCTTGATCGCCTTCACTGCCGCGCGCTGCAGGCGCGGATTGATCGTGGTGTAGACGCTCAGGCCGCCCGAACGGACGGTGTTGGAGCCGTACTCGGCGATCAGCTGGTCGCGCACGTAGCTGAAGAAGTACGGCTCACGGATCCTCGTGTACAGCTTGCCGGGCTTGAGCCTGAGGTTCCGCTGGGCAACCGCGCTCCGGTACTGCCCCGCGGTGATGTCGCCGTACCGCACCATGGCGCCCAGCACGAGGTCTCGCCGCGCGAGCGCGGCCGCGGGCCGGTGCAGCGGATCGTAAGACGAGGGTGCCTGCGGCAGGCCCGCGAGCAGCGCGGATTCCGTAAGCGTCAGTTCTTTGGCGTGCTTCGAGAAGTAGGTCTGGGAGGCGGCTTCGATTCCGTAGGCGTGGTTTCCGAAGTAGACCTGGTTCATGTACTCGCCGAGGATCTTGTCCTTCGACCAGCGCCGACTGAGCTTGATCGCAAGGCAGGCCTCCTTCACCTTGCGCTTGAACGTCCGCTCCTTCGAGATGTAGAGGTTACGTACGAGCTGCTGTGTGATCGTCGAGCCGCCCTGTACCACGTGGCCTGCGCTGAGGTCCTTCCAGGCGGCCCGGGCGATCCCCTCGTAATCCACGCCGCCGTGCTGGTAGAAGCGGTGATCCTCGATCGCCACCGTGGCCTTCCGCATCCATGGGCTCACGCGCCAGAGCAAGACCGGCGTGCGGTTGCGCTCGGCCGGGATCGAGCCGAGCACCGAGCCGTTCGCCGCGAAGACGAACGAGTTCTGACCGATCTCGACAGGTCGCAGAGCGCTCAGGTCACAGCTCGAGCGGAAGGCCGCGACGGCGCCGACGCCCGAGGCGATCAGGGCGAGCACCACGATCAGGAGGGCGCCGAGGATCAGCGTCGTGCGCCGTTTGCGCTTCCCTTTGCTCTGCGCTCGGCGGCGCTTCCTGAGGCGAAAGACGCTCTCCAAATCGTCGTCGCCCACGCGGCGGCGGCCCCGGGGCGGCGCGGGGGGATTCATTCGAACATCCCGGCCTCTCGCAGGCGCGCGTGAGCCTTCAGGCGCAGCTCGCTCTGGAGGCGTTCCGCCGCGGGCTCGTCATCGGCCCAGGCACTCAGCGTGAGGTGCGCGCGGTCGTTCAAATCGGTGACTTGAACCTGCGCGTCATCGGCCCCGGCGACCTCGCGCAGAAGGCCGATCACGGCGTCGAGATCACGATCGAGAGGCACGGGAACGGTCACCTGGGCAAGCTTCTTTCGGCTTCGAATGGACGAATTGCGAATCGTATCGGAGGCGATCTTCTCGTTCGGGATCACGAGCCGATCGTTGTCGGGCGTTCGGATGAACGTGTAGGTCAACCCGATCTCCTCGACCACGCCGGTCAAGCCCTCGGTCTCGACGTAGTCGCCGAGGCGGATCGGCTGCGAGATCGCGATCAACAGGCCTGCGATGAAGTTTCCGATCGTCCGTTGCGCCGCGAAGCCGACCACGATCCCGATCACTGCCGACGAAGCGAGGATCCCGGCCGCCACCGCGCGCACCTGCGGGATCACGAGTAGCGCCGAGAGCAGACCGACGAAGACGATCAGCGTGAGCACGCTTCGGCGCAGCACGCGGTAGCGGGTGACGGTCGCCGGCGGCAGGTTCCGACGCGCGAGGCGGCGGTCGACCAGGCGCGCCGCGATCAGCGTCACGAGCAGGACACCACCGAACACGCTCATGCGTTGCCAGAGCGGCATGAAAGTCCCTTAGTCGAGGGGCAGGGGTTTCCTGCCCGCGAAGCCCTCTTCGAGGCCGTGCCAGTAAGCGACTTCGTCCTCTCCGACCTGCCAGCAGAGGAGCACCTCCTCGCCGCCCTCCCGCAGTGCCGGGAAGTCCACCAGTCCACGGTCGGCGTCCTTCACGATCACCCCGATCCGATCGAGTCGAACGAGCGCCTCGGCCGCCGCATCGGTCTCACGTTCGAGCTCCTCCTGGAGCTCCCGGGGCTCCCGAGGGTCGAAGTCACCGCCGTTGCCGGCAATCCTCGACACCAGCCGCGCTCGCTTGACCGTCACGGCCACGGCGGCGCGCCTGTGCTCTACGAGCCTTTCTGCCGCCGCGCGCACCTCGGGCAGCAGCTCGTTGGCCTCTTCCGCCGTGAAGTAGCGCTGCGCCATCCCAGTATCATCGCGCGGGGTGTCCGCCGGTCAACGAGTACGTGAGCCGCGGACGGCGCGCCGCGAACTCCGCCTGCCCCGCGCGTGGAACCCCGCGCCCGAGATCTTCCTCTGGACACGCGCCGCGATCTGGGCCGCCGCGCTCTTCTCGCTCTTCGTCTTCGTTCCCAACCGGCATCCGCGCGCGGCCCGCTGGGACGACCCGTCCGTCACCCACGATCTCGGCGCGGTCACCGACGTCTGGGCGCGCTGGGACAGCGTCTGGTTCCTCCGGATCGCCGAACACGGCTACGACGCGGCTTCAGGGGCGGCCTCGGCCTTCTACCCGCTCTACCCGGCCGCTGTCGGCCTCCTCGGTCGGGGCCTCCTCGGCCACTACGTGCTCGGCGGGATCCTCATCTCGCTCCTGGCCGCATTCGGCTCGTTCCTGCTGCTACACCTGGTCGCGGAGGAGCGGCTCGGCGCCGACGGAGCCCGGCGAGCCGTCCTCTACCTGGCCGTCTTCCCGTTCGCGCTGTTCCTGCAGGCGGTGTACAGCGAGTCGCTGTACCTCCTGCTCACGCTTGCAGCCTTCGTGCTCGCCGAGCGCGGCCGCTGGCCCGCCGCCGGGGCCGTGGCCGGCCTGGCGCTCCTGACCAGGCCGACGGGGGTCGCCCTGCTGCCCGCCCTCGCGCTGCTCGCGTGGCGAGACCGGCACCGCGCCCGCGCGCTCACCTCGCTCGCCCTCGCGCCGCTGCTCTTCGCCGCCTACCCGCTCTACCTCTGGCGAGCCGACGGCGACGCCTGGGCGTTCCTGCGCGCGCAGCGGATGTGGAGCCGGCACCTCTCGCCCGCCGGCCCGCTGGGCGGGATCTGGGACGGGCTCCGCGCTGCCTGGGCCGGGATCGAGCAACTCGTCTCGGGCTCGCATACGCACGTCTACTGGACTGCGGTGGAGGACACCGACCCGATCCGCGCGGCGACCCTGAACCTCGAGTGCCTCGCCTACCTGTTGCTCTTCGCCCTTTTGACGGTGGTCGCGTGGCGGCGCTTCGGCGCTCCATACGGGCTCTTCGCGACGTTGAGCCTGGGGATTCCGCTGAGCGTGCCGAGCGAGCGCTGGCCGCTGCTCTCGCTGCCGCGCTTCGGCCTGACGATCTTCCCGCTCTTCCTGGCGCTCGCTTCGCTCGGCGGGCGGCCGCGGGCCCACACCGCGATCGTGGCAGTCAGCTCGCTCCTGCTCGGCGTTTCCGTGGTGCAATGGGCCCTGTGGCAATGGGTGGCATGAGAATCCCGCTCGTCCTGGCCGGAGCGCTGCTGCTCCTGGCGGGAACCGCGTGCGGCGAGCGCGTCGAGCCGACCGGCTCGCTCGTGGCGGCGTACCCCGTAACGGTGCAGGGCGCGGCCGACCGGCCTGCGGTGCTCAGCGCCGTCCCACGGCGGATCGTGCCGTTGGGAGCCGGAACCCGCGGAATCTTGAAGGCACTCGGGCTCGAGCGGCGCACCGTCGAGGTGAACGACTCGCTCGTCGGGCTGCCGCTCGTCGGCGCGATCCGCCGCGCTCGGCCCGACCTGATCGTCGCCTCGAACGACACCGATCCACTCGACCTCGCCCGGGCGCGCACGGCGACCCGCGCTGCCGTCTACGTCGAGCCGAGCAACTCGCTGGACGACGTTGTGGGCGCGATCGGAGACATCGGGCTCCTGACCGCCCGGCCGGTCGCCGCTCGCCGCGTCACGGCCGCGATCCAGCGAACCCGGCAGGCGGTGGCCGGGAAATTGCGCGAAGCGCCGATCGCGACCGTTTTCGTCGACACGGGCGACTTCTCGACGGTTCCGTCGCGAAGCCTGCTCGGCGACCTCATCCGCGAAGCTCACGGAAGGAGCGTCGCAGGCCCCAGCCCGGAGCCGGGACCCTTTCCGCTGAGGCGACTCCGGGAGCTCGACCCGGAGGTCTACCTCGCCACCCGGGGCAGCGGGCGCACGCTCGCAAGTCTGCGCTCCCACACCGACACGAAGCGCTTGCGCGCGGTGGAGAGCGGGCGGTTCGGCATCGTCTCGATGAGCGCTGCCCCCGGCCCGGACATAGCCCAGACCCTCGCCCAGATCGCCCGGATCCTGCACCCGGCCGCGTTTCGCTGACCCCGTGAGGGGCAAGCTCTTCGGCTGGCTCGTACTCGTCGGCAGCCTCGCCGCGCTCGGCTACGTGAGCCGTTTCACGCAGGGAAGACCTCCGGTTGACACGCTGTACCGATACGGCACGGCCATCAGCGGTGTCGTCTTCTACGCGATCACGCTGTCGGTCGTGCTCTGGATCGCGGCGGGGATCCCACCCCGCCAGCTCGGCCTGCACCGGCCGGAGGCCTGGCGCCGCGCGCTGGGACTGGCGCTGGTAGTCCTGATCGCACTGCTGATCGCCGAAGTTCTCCTCGAGGCGCTGCTGCATGCAACCCGCGAGCAAGGACTGGAGCCACCGCGTTGGGAACCCGACCGGGCCGTGCCGTTCGCACTCAACGCCGCAGTGGTGATCCTGGTCGCACCCGTCGTCGAGGAACTGACCTTCCGCGGCCTCGGCTTTACCCTGCTCGCGCGCTACGGGAAGGTGGTCGCGCTCGTGATCACGTCAGCCGCCTTCGCCGCCGCGCATGGGCTGGTGAACGGCTTCCCTTCGCTCTTCCTGTTCGGAGCGGCGGTCGGGTTCTTGCGCCTGCGCACCGCCAGCCTCTACCCCGGCATGGTCCTGCACGCGTCCTTCAACGCCCTGGCACTGACCGTGGCGTTCGCCACGTAGTTCACTATTCTGCCCACAGTGCGGCGAGCAGCGATCTTCGTGGCGGCTATGACGTTCGCTCCCGCAGGGCAGGCCGCACCGCCTGCAGTCAGCATCCAGGTGAGCCCTGGGAGCGGCGCGGCCCCTCTGCAAGTGACCTTGACCGCCAGCGGCGACCCCGCGCTCTACCACTGGGATCTCGGCGACGGCGCCACCGCCGGCGGCCCGTCGGTGCAGCACGTGTACGCGGCCGGGAAATTCACCGCCCGAGTGACCGCCACGAACTCGCTCGGCGAGACCGCCCAGGCAACCGCCACGCTCACCTCAGTCGGCCTCACGCTGGCGGCGCCGCACATCGGGCGCTACCGGCAGAAGCTGAGATTCCACGGGCAGCTCGTCCCGGCGCTCAAAGGCGCGCGGCTCGGCCTCTACCGGGGCGAGCGGCGGATCGCATCTATTCGAACGCGAAAGGACGGCCGCTTCTTCGTGCGCGGGCGCGTGGGCACCCCCGATCGCCGATACACCGTCCGTTACGGCGGTGCCGTCTCCGTTGCTGTCGTGCTTGCCGTGCGGCCCGCGCTCGACACCGCGTTTCGCGGTTCCGGGCAGCTGGGCCACCGGCTCTCGTTCCTCGCCCGCTCGCGGCCGGCGAGCGCCGGCAGATTGACCGTTCGCGTCTGGCGGGGCAGTCGTCTCGTGAAAGTCCGCAGCGGGAGAAGGCGCGTGCGGATCGCCCTCAGCACCGGCAGCGCCGGCGCCTATCGCGTCAACGTCTCGCTGGAGCCGGCGACCGGCTATGTCCAAGCGCGCCGCGCGCTCGAGCGGATCGTGTTCCTGCCCTTGCTCTCGGCGGGCTCGGCCGGCCCGAGCGTGTACGAGCTCGACCGCCGCCTGAACGAGCTGCACTACGCGCTGGGCCAGGTGGACGGCTATTTCGGCCGGGACGACTTGGACGCGGTGACCGCATTCCAGAAGCTGCACGGGTTGCCGCGAACCGGCGCGGTCGACGCGCGCTTCTGGATGGAGCTACAGCGGGCGAGGGTTCCTCGCGCCCGCCACGCCGGCAACCACGTCGAGGTGAGCAAGAGCCGGCAGGTGCTCTTCCTCGCCCGCGACGGGAAGGTTGCGCTGACCGTTCCCGTCTCGACGGGCGCCACCGGCAACACCCCGGTCGGGATCTGGCACGTCTACCGACGCGTGCCAGGCTGGGACTGGGTGCTCTGGTATCCGACCTACTTCACCGGCGCGTTCGCGATCCACGGCTACCCCGAGGTGCCTGCCTACCCCGCAAGCCACGGCTGCGTGCGCGTGCCGATGTGGGTCGCGCCGCGCCTGTTCGAAGCCGACGATTACGGGACCACGGTGTACGTCTATTAGGTCGGCGGCTGTCGCCGTCGTCCTGCTCGCGGCGGGGGGCTGGCTCCTCTACACCCAAGCGTGGACCGGCAAGACCAAGCCGGTAGCCTGGACCGACGTCACCCCGCAGCTCGGGACGATCGAGTTCACCCGCAAGGTGACCGCCGTCTACCACTCGCGCGCGCCGTTCGTCCGCCTGCTCGAGGCGACGATGCCCGGGCGCGCGCCCGAGCCGCCGCCCCACAACTGGGCCCGCAACCAGGTCGTCGTGATCGCGCTCGGGCCCCGCTCCAGCACCGGCTACGCGCTCCGCATCCTGCGCGTCGTCGAGCGGCGGCGCGGGATCTACGTCTACGCACGAGAGCAAACACCGGCCCTGGGCGATCCAGTCAGGCCGCAAATCACGTATCCGTACCGCGTGCTGAGCATGCACGGCCGCGCGAAGCCGGTTTTCGTCAAGCTGGAGGGCCGACCGTGAGCGAGCCCGATCCCCTCATTCGCCAGCTGCGCGATCAGATTTCCGACAACGACCGCGAAATCGTCGAGGCGATCAACGCGCGCCTGAAGCTGGTCGCGCGCCTGAAGAGCTACAAGGAGTCCCGCGGCCTGTCGTTCGTTGATCCCGAGCGCGAGGAATGGATGCTGCAGTACCTGACCCGCGCGAACCGCGGCCCTCTCTCGACAGAGGGGCTGAAGGAGCTGTTCGAGGAGATCCTCGGCCTCACGAAGCGCGAGGTCGAGCGCGGAGGCTAGTCCTCTTCGTTGCCTTCGGCCTCGGCGAATTCATCCGGGGTGACGCTCTCGAGGAACTGCTTGAACTCGGAGACGATCTCCTCCTCGTTCACGTCTTCGCCCTCGAACTCGATCGCCGATTCCTCGATCACCTCTTCGGCGGCGAAGATCGGCGCCTCCGCGCGAACGGCCAGAGCGATCGCGTCGGACGGGCGGGAATCGATCTCGATCTCGGAGCCGTTCTGTTGCACGGTGATGCTGGCGTAGAACGTGTTCTCCTTCAGCTCCGTCACGGTGATGCGGACGACCTGCGCGTCCAGCTGGCCGATGATGTCCGTCACCAGGTCGTGCGTCATCGGTCGAGGCGTCGATGCACCCTGGAGCTTCATCAGGATCGCAGCCGCCTCGGGGTGACCTATCCAGATCGGGAGGAACTTGTTCCCGTCTGCGGTCTTGAGCAGGACGATCGGTTGCTTCCCCACGAGGTCGAAGCTCACGCCGTAGATGACCATCTCATGCATCAGGCGTCGTCCCCGGCTCGATCCATAGCCAGAGGGTACCCGGTCAAACTCACGCCGGCCCTGTGCTCCCGCTGGGCGGCACCGGCTCGATTTCCTCGACCGGTGCAGTCGTCTCCTCACCGGTCACGGCGTCCTCCAGAAAGGCGTGCCGGTTGGACACGCTCATGGGGTCGAGACCACGCAGATAGTAGTGCTGACCCAGGTGGAGGACGAGGTCGCCGATGTTCATAGCCGCAGGTAGGTGAAGACCCTAATCGGCGGCCCGGGTTCGGCCCCACATCCCTTGAGTGAGTGCGGCTACACTCCTCGGCCCGGGCGATTAGCTCAGTTGGTTAGAGCGCCGCTCTGATAAGGCGGAGGTCCGTGGTTCGAATCCACGATCGCCCACTCGGTGCGCAGGCCGAGCTAGTGGAAGATCTCGGTGCGCTGGAGGTAGTCCTCCACCGTCAGCAGGAAGTTCGGATCCTCGGCGATCTCCGCCAGGGTACCTTTCGTCATCTCGTCGAGTTCGGCGTCATTGGCCAGCTCGAACAGGAACGGGCCGAGCTTTCCGGCCTGGGAGAGGGCCGACATCCGCAGGACGAGGTCGCGCGTGAGCTCGTCCTGCCTGATCGCCTCGAGCGACTCGAAATTCTCTCGCCAGGTTCGGAGCATGACAGTGGGTCAACGCCTGCCCAGCGCGCTTGGATACGGGCTAGGCGATGCGCTCGAGCGCTTCGGCCAGCTCGGCCAGCTCGGTCTCGTCCGTGAACGCGATCTCGAGACGGCCCGAGGAGATCCGCGCCGGGAAGCCGGTGGCGCGCTCGGCCGCCTTTCGCACCCGCTCGGCGAGGGCCGGGTCGACCTTCGGCACCTTGCGCGGCTTTGTCTTCGCGCCGGCCCAGCGGGCGGCTCGCTCGGCCGCTCGGACCGACAAGCGGCGACGGACTATCTGCCGCGCGAGCCGGCGGCGACCATCTTGGTCGGGGACGGCGAGCACCGCGCGGGCGTGCCCTTCGGTCAGGTCGCCCCGCTCGACCAGCCCGAGCACATCGTCGGGAAGCTCCAGCAGCCGTAGACGGTTGGAGACAGTCGGCTTGGCCTTGCCCATCCGTTCGGCCAGATCCCCGAGGGAGAGCTCGAACTCGTCCAGCAGGAGCGCGTAGGCGCGCGCCTCCTCGACCGCGGAAAGCTGCTCTCGGGCCACGTTCTCGAC
>Ga0126307_10003580_pt1 | contig 10650 bp, 11 predicted proteins | sample Plot28_FD_89955 | JGI IMG/M metagenome (GOLD analysis project Ga0126307, IMG submission 89955) | Serpentine soil microbial communities from UC McLaughlin Reserve, CA, USA - Plot28 | ecosystem: Environmental > Terrestrial > Soil > Grasslands | place: USA: UC McLaughlin Reserve, Lake County...
GCGGCAGCCCGGTGAAGACGCCCTTGCCGTCATGCTCGACGGGCGACGCCTTGCCGTGCAGGAGCGCTTTTGCCTGCCCGACCTCGCCGCCGAACGCCTCGACGATCGCCTGGTGGCCGAGACACACGCCGAGCGTCCGCACGCGCGGGCCGAGCCGGCGGATCAGCTCGAGCGAGATACCCGCGTCGGCCGGCCGGCCGGGCCCGGGCGAGACGACGAGGTGCGAGGGCGCGAGCGCCTCGGCCTCCTCGACGGTGATCGCGTCGTTTCGGAAGACGCGTATGTCGGCGCCGAGCTCCTCGAACAGGTGGACGAGGTTGTAGGTGAAGCTGTCGTAGTTGTCCACCATCAGGAGCATCTAGACGCCTTCCTCAGCGAGGTCGATCGCGGCCTCGAGCGCGGCGAGCTTGTTCAGGCACTCCTGGTGCTCTGCGGCCGGATCCGAGTCTGCCACGATGCCCGCTCCTGCCTGCAGCCGGGCGACGCCGTCGCGGAGGACGATCGTCCGGATCGCGATGCATGTGTCCATCGTCGCTCTGCTGGTCTCACTGCCCGGCAGCACGTAGCCGACGGCGCCGGCGTAGGGCCCGCGGCGGTAGCCCTCGAGCTCCGAGACGATCTGCATCGCGCGCACCTTGGGGGCGCCGGAGACGGTGCCGGCGGGGAAGCATGCACGGAGCAGGTCGTAGGGGGAAACCCCCTCCCGCAGGTCGCCCGTGACCTCCGAGACGAGGTGCGTCACGTGTGAGAAGCGCTCCGGTTCGAGGAACCGCGCGACCTCGACGGTGCCGGCCGCGCAGACGCGCGAGAGGTCGTTGCGGCCGAGGTCGACGAGCATCACGTGCTCGGCCCGGTCCTTGGGTGAGGCGAGCAGTCGCTCCGCGTCGCCCTCACCGGGATGCGTCGTGCCGGCGATCGGATTCAGGCTCGCCCGGCCCGCCTGACACTTGACGAGCGTCTCCGGCGAGGAACCGATCAGCGCGAGGTCTGCGAGCTCGAGCAGGAAGAGGTAGGGCGACGGGTTGACGCGGCGGAGCGCCCGGTAGAGCTCGAGCGCGGATGCCCTCGTCGGCCGCTCCGCCCGCTGTGAGAGCACGACCTGGAAGGCATCCCCGGCGCGGATGTACTCGCGGATCCGCTGCACGCCCCTCTCGTACGTGTCCCGGTCGGGCGTCCGCCGCATGGTTGAGCCGTGCAGGGAGCGCTTGTGTTTCTGAAACACAAGCTCGTGCTCGAGCCGGGCCGCGACCGCGTCCGGCTTGCCCGCGAGAACCTCGGCCGTCCCGCTGCCGTGGTCGAAGCGGACGAGGGTGTCGGCGACGACGAAGCGGCTTTCGGGGAGGTCGGGGCCCTCGGTGGGCAGCGGCACCGACGGCTCGAGCGTCGCCACGTGGTCGTACGCGAGGTAGCCGACGACGGCGACGTCGAGCGACTCGGCCTCCTCGAACGAGACCAGCCGGCTGCCGGCCCCGATGAACGAGTGGCGGCCGAGCCGTCCCTGCTCCACCGACTCGAGCAGAAAGCTCGCGGCGGCGCCCTCGCGCAGGCGCAGGTACGCGCCGAGGGGTGTGAGCAGGTCGGTCGGGATGCGGGTGTCTTGGGTCATGAAACGGAAGAGACCCTCTCGGGTCTCCTGGGTGAGCCAAAGCGGGCTGTGCGGCCGGATCAGCTCCGGCGCACGCTCCCGCCCCGCTCGTGGCGCCAGGACCAGTGCCAGCTGCGGAGGGGAGTCATCTGGCGCAGGCTAGGGCCGACGCCGCCGGTCGTCAAGCGGCGAGCGCGGGGGGAGCCGCTTACACTCCGCCGCGATGACGGTCCCGCCGCTACTCGAAGCGCTCCTACGCGCGCACGGGCCGTCGGGGCACGAGCACCTGGCCTACGACGTCGTCCGCGACGCCGTCGCCGGCGTCGCCGAGGTGGAGACCGACTCGGTCGGCAACCTGATCGCGCGGCGGCGCGGCGACGGGCCGCTGATCGCGCTCATCGCGCATCTCGACGTGATCGGCGCCGCGGTCGCCCACATCGGGGACGACGGGCTGATCGCCGTCCACCAGCTCGGGGGCTGGCGTGCGAACGTCGCCTACGGCCAGCGCGTCGAGATCCGGACGCGTGACGGCGACGTCGCCGGCGTGATCGCGCGGCGGGTGAAGGACAACGAGAAGGTGGAGTGGGAGCAGCTGTACGTCGACATCGGCGCCAAGGACGGCGACGACGCCCGCTCGCACATCGCGCCCGGCGATCCGATGGTCGTCGCGGCGACGCCGGTCGAGCTCGCGAACGGCCGGCTGGCGTCGCGCACGCTGGACGATCGCGCCGGCGTCTACGTCGCGCTGGAGGTGCTTCGCCGCACCGAGGGCGCCAACGTGGCCGTCGTCGCTGCCGCTCAGGAGGAGCTCGGCGCCTACGGCGCTCAGGCTGCCGCGCAGGCCCTCCGGCCCGACGTGGCGATCGCGATCGACGTCACCTACGCCACCGACGTGCCCGGTGACGACGCCGCCACCGGCGGCCACCACGTTCTCGGCGGCGGCGCGGCGATCTTCCGCGGACCCGCGATCAATCCGCGCGTCTTCGCCCTGCTCGTGGAGGCGGCCCAGGCGGAGGAGATCGCCTACACGGTCGAGACCGGGATGAAGACGTACACCGACGCCGACGTCACCTTCGCCGCCGGGGAGGGCATCCCGACCGGCGTGGTCTCGATCCCGCTCCGCAACATGCACTCGCCGATCGAGATCGTCGAGCTGGACGATCTCGAGGCGTGCATCCGGCTCCTGACTGCGTTCGCAGCGCGAGTGCGGCCGGACGAGACGTACGCCCGGTAGATTCAGCGCGTGTCCCGCTCCGTGATCGTCTCGGCCGTCCGTACGCCTTTCGGCAAGCTCGGCGGCGGCCTCGCCCGCTACAAGGCCACCGAGCTCGGCTCGCTCGCCATCAAGGCCGCGATGGAGCGGATCGGCCTCGAGGTGGACGAGCCGCAGTACGTGATCATGGGCCAGGTGCTCCAGGGCGGCGCCGGCCAGGCGCCGGCGCGCCAGGCCGCGATCGGCGCCGGGCTTCCGAAGGAGACCCCGGCGGACACGATCAACAAGGTCTGTGCCTCGTCCATCCGCGCGGTCCAGATCGCGGACGCGATGGTGCGCGCGGGCGACGCGGAGGTGATCGTTACCGGCGGGATGGAGTCGATGTCGAACGCGCCGTACCTGGTGCAAAAGGGTCGCTTCGGCTACCGGCTCGGCCACGGCGAGCTGCTCGACTCGATGATCTTCGACGGCCTCACCGACGCGTACGACTCACTGCACATGGTCCAGCACAACTCGCTCGTCGCGCGTGAGCTCGGGATCAGCCGTGAGGAGCAGGACGCCTGGGCACTCCGATCGCAGCAGCGAGCCGTGGCGGCGCAGGACGAGGGCCGCTTCGACGACGAGACCTTCCCGGTAGGTGACGTCACCGCCGACGAGGCCATCCGCCGCGACACGACGGCGGAATCGCTGGCGCAGCTGAAGCCGGTGTTCGACCCGGAGGGGACGACGACCGCGGGCAACGCGCCCGGCGTCAACGACGGTGCCTCGTCCGTGATCGTCACGTCCGAAGAGTTCGCGCAGCGCCGTGGGCTCGAGGTGCTCGCCACGATCGTCTCGCAGGGCTGGGTCGCGGACGAGTTCGCGTACCTCGTGCGGACGCCGGCGAATGCGGCGGCGAAGGCGTTCGCGAAGGCAGGCAAGACGATCAACGACGTCAAGCGCGTCGAGATCAACGAGGCCTTCTCGTCGGTCGCGCTCAACTCGACTCGGCTGCTCGGCGCCGACGACGAGATCGTCAACGTGAACGGGGGCGCGGTCGCGCTCGGCCACCCGATCGGGGCCTCCGGCGGGCGCATCGTCGGGACGATGGTGCACGAGCTGCGCCGGAACGGCGGGGGACTCGGGCTGGCGGCGATCTGCTCCGGCGGCGGCCAGGGCGACGCGCTCCTGCTCGACGTCTAGAGGCGCCGCGGGCGATTACCCTGGCTCGCGATGCGCAAGCTCGCCGCGCTCGCCGTTGTCTCGCTCGCGTTGGCCGCCGATGCCTACGCCTGCTCGTGCCTGCCGGTCGACCTCGAGCGCGACCTGCCCAAGGCCGACGCCGCGATGATCGGCAGCGTCCTCGAGCGGCGCACGACCGAGACGACCAGGGTGTACCTGTTCCGGGTCGAGCAGGTCTACCGGGGCGAGCTCGACAGCAGCCGGGTCGAGGTCGAGACGCCGCGTGACGGCGCCGCCTGCGGGCTGGAGCTGTCGGTGGGCCAGCGGGTCGGGCTCCTCCTCGATCGTCAGGGGCAGCGCCTGCGCTCGACCCTCTGCTCTCAGGTCGATCCCTCGGACTTCCTCGCGCTGACGAACGTCGAGGACAACACGTTTCCGCCGATCAACCGCGGCGGGATCATCGTCGGCGTCGTCGTACTCGGCCTCGGCACGTTCTTGCTCGTGCGCAAGGCGCGGAGCTACAGGCGCTTGCGGTAGCGCACCTCCGTCACCGTCGCGCCCTGGAACTCGTCGACCTTGCTGCCGTCCTCCTGCCAACCGGCTGCCCTGTAGAAGCGCGAGGCCCGGTCGTTGCCCTCGAGCACCCAGAGGACCGCGCCGCGGAAGCCAGAGGAGCGCATCGACTCCTCGGCCCGCTGCAGCAGCGCGCGGCCGATTCCGCGGTCCCAGCGGGTGGGGTGGAGGTAGATCGCGTACAGCTCCCCCTCCTGCTCGGCTCGCTCGTCCCTCGAGGCGCCGACGCTTGCGAAGCCGACCGCTTCGCCGCCGTCCTCGACCACGAAGGTGGCACTGCCGGGCCGGGGCGGACGACGCAGGCCTTCCCGCCACAGCCGCTGCCGCGACGCGACGTCGAAGGCTGCGATCGCCTCGTCCGGCACAAGGCCGGTGTACGCGGCGCGCCAGGTCTCGACCTGGATGCGACCGATCGCGTCTGCATCGTCCACGGCGGCCACCCGCACGATGACCATGGCGGTGACGTTAGCCTCTCGCGCGATGGAGTTCGAGCACGTTCTCATCGCGGGCGCCGGGCAGATGGGCGCGGGGATCGCCCAGGTGGTCGCCGGCTCGGGCCGCCGCGTCTCGCTCTACGACGCCGCGCCCGGCGCGACCGAACGCGGGCTCGCCACGATGCGGAAGAGCCTCGAGAAGCTGGCCGAGAAGGGCGGCGCCGACCCCGACGAGGCGCTCGCGCGCGTCACAGCCGTCGACGATCTCGTCCCGGCGGACCTGCTGATCGAGGCCGTGATCGAGGACGCCGCCGTCAAGCACGACCTGTTCCGGCGTGCGGACGAGACGCTGCCGGAGAGCGCGGTGCTCGCGTCGAACACGTCCTCGATCCCGATCACCTCGCTCGCGGCCGGGACCGGTCGGCCGGACCGCGTGATCGGCATGCACTTCTTCAATCCGGTGCCGGTGCTGAAGCTCGTCGAGGTTATCCGGGCGGTGCAGACCTCGGACGAAACGGCGACAGCGATCACGAAGCTCGCCGAGGACCTCGGCAAAGTGCCGGCCGAGGCGAACGACTTCCCCGGCTTCGTCTCGAACCGGATCCTGATGCCGTTCATCAACGAGGCGGCGTACGCGCTGATGGAGGGTGTCGCCGAGCCCGAGTCGATCGACACGATCGCGAAGCTCGGCTTCGCACATCCGATGGGGCCGCTGGCGCTCGCGGACCTGATTGGTCTGGACACGTGCGTGGCGATCATGGAGGTGCTGCACGACGGGCTCGGCAACCCCAAGTACGCGCCCTGCCCGCTGCTGCGCCAGTACGTCCAAGCCGGGCGGCTCGGCCGCAAGTCGGGCCAAGGCTTCTACTCCTACACGTGAGCCGCGCGCCGTCGGCACGCCGGTTCCCCCACACCGCCTCGCTACTGGGAGGTCAAGGCCTTTGAGCGGCGAGCTCCGGGCCTGGCTCGAGGCGGGGGACGGGTCGGACGAGCAGTTCGTCGACGGCCTCTTCGCGCTCGTGCTTCGGCGTGAGCCCGAGGCGGAGGCGCGCGAGCGGGCGCTGACGAAGCTCCATGAGGGAACGCTCTCGCGGGCGACGCTCGTCCACGAGCTCGCAGGCGCGCCGGAGTTCGAGCGAATCCGCCTCCTCGACGACGGGATCGCGTTCGCCCGCGGGGCGCGCGAGCGAGGAGAGAGGCCTCGCTGGCTGCAAGGTCCGCCTGGAACGGACGAGCGAGTGATCGAGCTGCCTTGGGTGCTCTCGCGGCTCTCCGGCAGGCGCGCGCTGGAGGTCGGCTATGCATTCGCGGAGCCGCCGTACCTCGCGGCGCTGCTGCGGGCCGGCTTCGACGAGCTCGCCGGCGTCGATCTGGCGGAGGCGGACGTGCCGGGACTGACGGGCGTGCAGGCGGACGTGCGGGACCTCCCGTTCGAGGCGGGCGCCTTCGACCTCGTCCTCTGCGTCTCCACGCTGGAGCACGTCGGCGCCGACAACAGCGGCTATGGCCTGGAGGCGGAGGAAGACGCCGCCTCACGGCTGACTGCGCTGCGCGAGCTTCGGCGCGTGCTCGCTCCGAGCGGCCGCCTGCTGATCACTGTCCCCTGCGGCGAGCCGGCCGATTACGGCTGGTTCCACCAGGACGACGTGCGCGGTTGGACGCGGCTCTTCGCCCGCGCCGGCTTCTTCGTCGAAGAGCAGGAGGCGTACGAGCTGACGGAGGACGGGTGGCGGACGGCGCCCGAGCTTCACCCTGCTGGGCTGCGCTACGGCGAGCGCGGCCCCGGCGCTTCCGCCGTCCTCTGCGCGGAGCTCTCACCGCGGCGGCTGCGCCGGCTGCTGACGCCGAGCGGGATCGAGCGGACGGCGAGGAGGCGGGCGCCCAGCTCGATCCGGCGCCTGAAGCGCGTCCCCCGTTCGAGTTAGGTCCGGGCTAAAGCTTCAGTCCTAGCTGCCGATACCACCTGTCGACACGAACGCTTTCGATCCGGGGGGAAACGAATGCGCCTGCTGCTGGTCGACGACGATGTCGGTTTCCGCGAGCTCCTGCGGACAACCTTTGAGGACGTGCAGGTCGAGGTGGCCGAGGCCGGGAGCGCGGCCGAGGCCGAGTCGCGGATCGCCGCGGCACGCCCGGACGTGATCGTGCTCGACGTGGGCATGCCGGGGATGGACGGACTCGCGTTCTGCCGCGAGCTCAAGTCCAGTGAGGACACGCGCCAGATCAGGGTCGTGCTGCTCACCGGCATGGAAGAGGTGGAGGACGTGGCCGGTGCCGCCGGCGCGGACGCGCTGCTGCTCAAGCCGTTCCGGCCACTCGAGCTGCTCGGCGTCGTCGAGCGCCTGGCGGGGGTCGGCGTGGGGGCGCCGATGCGCCGCAGCAACGGCCGCTCCGACGAGGAGCAGCTCGTCCTCTACGCCCGCGACCTCCGTCACCTCGTCGAGATCGAGAGGGCGCAGCGGGGCCTGCTCGAGAGCGCCTACAAGGAGACGGTCTCCGCGCTCGCGTCCGCGCTCGGCACGAAGGACACAGGGACGCGACAGCACTCGCAGCGGGTGCAGCGCTACGCGCTCGAGCTGGCTCGCTCGATCGACCCCGAGCTCGCTTCCGATCCGGCGCTCGAGTACGGCTTCCTCCTCCACGACATCGGCAAGATCGGTGTCCCGGACCAGATCCTGCTCAAGCCGGTCGAGCTGAACGAGGCCGAGTGGCGGGTGATGAAAGCGCACACCGTCCTCGGCGCGCAGATGATCGGCGGCGTCGCATTCCTCCACGAGGCGGGCGTCCAGGTCGTCCGCTCGCACCACGAGCGGTGGGACGGCGCCGGCTACCCGGACGGCCTCATCGGAGAGGAGATTCCGCTCGGGGCGCGGATCTTCGCGGTCGCCGATGCGGTCGACGCGATCACGAACCACCGGCCCTACCGCGCCGCCCGCAGCTGGCGCGACTGCCGCCGCGAGATCGTGGCCGAGAAGGGGAGGCAGTTCGATCCGGTGGTCGTGGACGCGTTCTGCGATCGCGAGTACGTGCTGCACGAGATCCGCCGGGAGTTCCTCGCCGCCGCCTGAGCGGCTTGTGTTACAGGAACACGAAGTCTCTCGCGGGGCGACGGCGGGTAGACTCGCGCCCTGATGGACTTCGCCCTGACGGCGGATCAGCGGGAGATCCAGGCACTGGCGCGCGAGGTCGCGCAGGCCGAGATCGAGCCGAACGCAGCTGTTTGGGACCGCGAGCACCGCTTCCCGACGGAGCTGTACGCAAAGCTGGCCGAGCTGGGGCTGATGGGCGTCTGCGTGCCCAGCGACCTCGGCGGTGCCGGCGCCGACTTCCTCTCGTACATCCTCGTGCTCGAGGAACTCTCACGCGCGGACGCCGGGGTGGGCGTGACGGTCGCCGTCCACACCAGCGCCTGCACGCTCCCGATCCTCGCCTTCGGCACCGACGAGCAGCGCGAGCGCTTCGTGCCGCCGCTCGCGCGCGGCCAGACCATCGGCGCGTTCGCGCTCACCGAGCCCGAGGCCGGCTCCGACGCCGGCTCGATCCGCACGCGGGCGGACGCGGACGGCGACGGCTGGACGATCACAGGCGCGAAGCAGTGGATCACGAACGGAAGCCACGCCGGCACCTTCCTCACCTTCGCCCGCAGCGAGCCGGAGCACGAGGGCTCTCGCGGCGTCTCCGCCTTCCTGCTGGATGCCGAGCACGTGCAGGTGACGCGGGAAGAGGAGAAGCTGGGTCTGAACTCGTCGTCCACCGCGGACCTGGTCGTCGCCGGCGCCCGCGTCGGCCGCGACCGGCTCCTGCACGAGGAGGGGCGCGGCTTTGCGATCGCGATGGCAACCCTCGACGGCGGCCGGATCGGGATCGCGGCGCAGGCGCTCGGGATCGCGCAGGCGGCGTACGACGTCGCCCGCGCCTACGCGAAGGAGCGGCGCACGTTCGGGAAGCGGATCGCCGAGCACCAGGCGATCCAGTTCAAGCTCGCCGACATGTCGACCGAGATCGACGCGGCGCGCCTGCTCGTTTACCGTGCTGCCTGGCTGAAGGAGCAGGGCGAGCCGCACACCGAGGCTGGTGCGAAGGCGAAGCTCTACGCGTCGGAGATGGCGCGCCGGCAGACGGCGGAGGCGATCCAGGTCCTCGGCGGCTACGGCTACACGAAGGAGTTCCCCGTCGAGCGCTACTACCGTGACGCCAAGATCACCGAGATCTACGAGGGGACGAGCGAGATCCAGCGCCTCGTGATCGCCAGGCGGATCCTGGACTTGCAACGCGAGCCGGCGCCGGCCCGATGAGAAAGACCGACGAGCCCGTCAGGCTGACGAAGATCTACACGCGCGGCGGCGACCAGGGCGAGACCTCGCTCGGGGATGGCTCGCGGGTCTCCAAGCTCGACTGCCGCATCGGCGCCTTCGCGATCGTGGACGAGCTCAACTCGGCGCTCGGCGTGGTCCTCGCGGGCGCCGTGCCGGAGCCGATGCGGGCGCCGCTCGTGTTGATCCAGAACGAGCTCTTCGACGTCGGCGCCGATCTCTCGGTGCCGTGGGGCGTGAGCGACCGCTTGCGCGTCGAGCAGCCGATGATCGACCGGCTCGAGCAGCTCTGCGACGAGTTCAACGCCGAGCTGCCGGAACTCCGCAGCTTCGTCCTCCCCGGCGGCACGGAAACGTCCGCACGGCTGCACGTCGCGCGCACGATCTGCCGTCGCGCCGAGCGGGAGGTCCTGCTCGGCGCGCAGGAGGTGGAGCTGAACCCACTCGTGCTTGCTTACCTGAACCGGCTGTCCGACCTGCTCTTCATCCTGGCCCGCGCGGCGAACGCGGGCACCGAGGAGCCGCTGTGGCGGCCTGGGAGCTCGCGCTCGCCCTAGCCGGCTCGTTCGCCGCCGCGTACGTCGGCTCGATGCTGGGGCTGGTACTCGGGACGCTGCGGCTGCCGCTGATCGTGGCGATCGCGGGGAGCCCGCTCGCGGCGGCCGGGACGAACATCGCGATCTCGGCTGCGTCCGCGGGAGCGGGAGCGATTCGCCATGCGCGGGAGCGCCGTGTCGACTGGCGCCTGGTCGCCTGGATGGCGCCGCCGTCGGTGCTCGGCGCCGTCCTTGGAGCCCTTCTCGCGCACGACGTCTCAGAGCGGATGCTGTACGCCGCAATCGCCGCGGTGCTCGTCTGGAGCGGCGTCGACCTCGCGCTGCGCCCCGTCGCGCCGCGCGTCCGCGAGCGGCTGCGGCTCTGGCCCGCTGTTGCCGGCGGCTTCGGGATCGGCGCGCTCGGCGGGGCGGTCGGCGTCATCCTCGGGACGCTGCGGATGCCGACCCTCATCCGCGGCGTCGGGCTCGATGTGAAACGCGCGGCGGGCACGAACCTGGTCGTCGGCTTCCTCCTCGGCGTCGCCGGCTTCGTCACGCACTCGGGGGGGAGCGGTGTCGACTGGCCGATCCTCCTCGCCGGTCTCGCGGGTGCGATCCCGGGCGGCTGGCTCGGTGCGAAGGCCACCGGCCGCTACAACGAGAACACGTTACGGCTCGCGCTCGGTGCGGTGCTCGTGCTGGTCGGGCTCGTCTTCGCCGCACGGGCCGCGCTCTAGACCGTATGGAGTGCCCGGCGCCTCGCTCGTAAGTTGGCGCGGGTTGCCGTTGCGGTTGGCGCGGCGGTAGAGCCGCACGTTACGGGAGGCGCCGGTCA
>Ga0126307_10003581_pt1 | contig 10648 bp, 11 predicted proteins | sample Plot28_FD_89955 | JGI IMG/M metagenome (GOLD analysis project Ga0126307, IMG submission 89955) | Serpentine soil microbial communities from UC McLaughlin Reserve, CA, USA - Plot28 | ecosystem: Environmental > Terrestrial > Soil > Grasslands | place: USA: UC McLaughlin Reserve, Lake County...
GCAAATTCATGATTTTCTTCTATAGTAAGAAATGGTTTCAATCCTTGTCTATCTCGTTCATTTATAATAACACCATTTTGATCCGTTATTCCTACCCATCTTATAGACCTATCAGAATCCAATACCCTTTGGGTAAAAGCATAAAGGAATTTCGTAGTGTCAATCTTCTCCTTATTATCATCATTATCATCATCAGTATTTCCATACATATTCTTTCTATACATAAAGTAATTTTTGATTTTAATAAAAAAGTTATTTTAATGTAAAACTAACGCCAGAAGAAATAAATTTAATTCTATTTAAGTATTATTTATACCAAGATTGTAATTATATTTTCTATACATCTCGAAAGACTTTAAAAAAGTATATCCTAATTATTTAACATAATATCAGTGAAGTAAAAGTTAGAGCAGAAAATACAGGTTAATCAATAAAAAAATTTGGCAGTAATATCATATATAAACTGTTCAAGCCCTCCCTAGAAAAGATCGAATTATTTGTTTTAATTGAATCGGATGATAGGCAAAATCTTAATCAGCCAAAATTATTACTGTATTTTCATAAATCCAAAGAAATTAAAAAAAACTAAGATTTAACCAAAACTTCATCATCTATTTATACCAATGTCTTTAACTCTTGCATCAATAGTATATGTTACAGTAAATGGCTCACCATTTGTTTTATGAAAAACTAGTGCATTTCCTACAAAATTAAATGAGCCAGAACTTATTCCAGTACCGTTTATTTCTATAGGTATATCAATTATATCTCTCATATGAGTAATCGCAATACTCTTATTACCTGGCAATACTGCATGATAGGGTTCACCATGTAATGAATCTGGTTTCTCTTCTGGAGCATAAGTATGAAGAATCTCTGCCTCTATTGGTTTACTTGCAGTAAATGTTACCGTTCCCGACCAGACTTTTCCATCATCTCTTAAAGGAAGAGCAAATACTACCTCATGAGATGGTTGTCCAGGATGCCTTACCGGAGCCGGTTGTGACATACCCGTCTTTTGTTCTATAAAAGTGTAGCTACTATTATCAAGAATAGAAGATGAATATAATATAGATGAGTTATTATTATTGTTTATATCTGAAGCTGCAAAAACAATTGAGCTGAAATTAATACATGTTATGGATATAGCCGTTCCAACCATAAAAAATATAATTGTAGAAAGTAAAAATGACGCTTTTGAATTGTCCATAAGAAGTTTATCTTTATCAAATAAATTGAACATATTAAGCCTCTAAAATGGATTTAATTAAGTGTTTTAATTAAGTGTTTTGAAATGTCAAAACAATTTTCTTTTAAATGGCAACGATAAGTTCTATATATCTTAAAACAAAATATGAATATGATAAAATTTATTTTAATTAAGTTCATTTTTGACAACTTTAATTCTTGTAAATCTGAATAATGTTGTTTCATTTAGTGAAGGCTTCTCTAATCAAACTATTAAAACAAATAATACTAATTTTGATATTTCTACATTAGTGTTTGAAGCTGATTCTACTCCTTTTAATATTACATATGCAGATTGGATTGTAAAATGGTGGCGATGGGCTTATTCAATTCCACAAACTATTCATCCTGCATATGATGATACTGGAAAATTCTGTAAAGAGAATCAGAAAGAACCTGTATGGTTTTTCCCTGGTACATATGAACACTCAGTTGTACGCTATTGTGAAATTCCTTACGGAGTAGGAATATTATTTCCTGTATTAAATTCTGAATGTTCATTTCCTGAATATCCTAAAATGAAAACAAAAGAGGAATTAAGTAATTGTGCTAAAAAAATTCAAGATAAAACAGTTCCAGGATTTGCAACACTTAATGGTGTAAATATACCAAATCTAGAAAATTACCGTATTCAATCAGATATTTTTAATTTTGTATTACCTGAAAATAACATTTTAGGTTTACCATCGATGAACTCTAAAGCAGTTTCTGACGGAAATTGGGTATTTTTAAAACCTTTACCTCCTGGTGATTATGAACTTAAATTTAAGGGAAACATTAAGAATACAAATAAGGAAACAAAAAGTAGTATAGACAAAGACGAATTTGCAGGCCCAATCGGTTGGAACTGCACTACTACATACATACTAACTGTAAAATAATATAATTATAATTTTTGTATAAGTATTATAATAATATTATATAATGATCTTTAGTTTAGCATTTATATTAGTAATAGGACAAATATTAACAGAAAAGAAAAACCTAGCTATAAATCTCTTTATTCTTCAATCATTTTTATAAATGGTGAAAATAGAAGAATAGTTTTTACAGATGCTATTTATCAATATATTCACTTACAATTTGTACCAGTTTGTTCTTTTTTTAATAAAGTAAGAATACTTGCAACATAGTCCAATTATATATTATACTCATTAAATTATGTTATATGGATATCAATTGTATGCGGAATTAATACAGTATTGATGGAATATAAATATTAATGAAAGATTGAGAATCCTATTAGCTATATAAGGAGAGAAAAACATTATTTCTCATAACAGAATAATTAAAAAATAATGAGCAAACTTCATTTAATATGCTATTTCAAGTATTCCAAATGTTATGGTGTCTAACAGAATCAGATTGTGTAGGTAGTGATATGTCCAATATTTCTAGTATGTATTTAGGTATTATAGGAGGAGCAATTATTGGTGCTATAATCAGTTGGTGGATATATAATAGACAAAAGAAAATTTCAGAAAAACAAGATGGCCTACTAACACATATAGAAGAATTAGAAGAAAAACATGAAAAAATTTTGAATATGATACAATTATTTGAACGAAATCATGAAAAACTATTAAAAAATATTTTCACCTTAGAGAGAAAGATAGATGCACTATTAGAAAGTAAAAAAGATACATAAATATCTGACATTTTGTTCTATTAGAAATTCCTCAAATTAGATTTAATTTATCATACTATTATCTATCATAATAGATAGAAACAAAACAAAAATTGTTAAAAAAGTTATGCTATACTTCCTAAATAAAATTGTACTTAAATATACTAAATATACATCCATATACAAATATTATTTGTAAACAACAATAATTATTGAAATTATGTAAATAGATAAGTAGTATCTCTCCATTTTTTTCATTTTCTATTGTATCTAAGGAATTATCAATATAATCAAAAATATAATAACAATATTTAATGTTATTAATCATTAGACATAGGTATAATACAGTATATTTTTATTAACAATATCATGATAACTTTTTCGTCAAATAAAAAAAAATAAGAAAACTAATTAAGTTCTTAACCAATAGTATTAAAATTAGATAAAGATTTCCACAGATACCATGTGGCAATACTTCTATAAGGCCTCCACGGTTTAGCTATTTCCATCATTGTATTTGGTTTTGGAAGTTCTGATAAAGAGTATACCTTCTGTATAGCTTTTCTTACTCCTAAATCTGTTACAGGTAATATATCTTGTCTTCCAAGAGAAAATATTAAAAACATTTCTGAAGTCCACCGGCCAATTCCTTTTACATTTACCAATTTATTGATAATTTCTTCGTCATTCATCTTTGGTAATTTTTTTAGATTTATTCGACCATCATAAACATGTAATGCCAAATCCTTTAAGTACTCTATTTTTCTATTAGATAAACCAACTTTTTTTAAATTATCGTTAGGAGAATTTAAAATTAGAGTGGGTGTTATTTGCTTATTATTGTAGTAATTAATAAACCTATTATAAATTGCGTTTGCAGCTTTTCCTGCTAGTTGTTGATAAATAATTGATTCTACAAGAGATTGAAAAGGATCGTTTCGCATGTTTATAGAATATTTGCCAACTATTTTGATAATTTTTTCTAGATTGATATCTACTTTACAAAGATATTGTATAGCATCAATATTAACTGATTCCATTACATTACAATAGATTTAATACTATTCCCATTAATGAAAGATTCGTAGTAAAGCAATTTATTCAATGAAAGGGATATTTTCTATTTCAGTATGACCATTATTGACTATTAGAAAAATTTTTTGATGGTATATTTGGTTGGTTGGGCTAAATGACTATTGGAATTGGATAAAAGAATTATAATATAAAACATTTCGAAAATAGCATCAATTTAAGATGACAGTTACTAAATATATTTAATGGATAGAGTAATTTTTCTCATCTATATGAAAATAGAGATATTTTACATTAGTAGAGGATTATTACTAATTTTCAGTAACATTTTAAATACTATATCTTAACATTTGTATTCTCATTATATTTATTTTCTAAAAATTGCTTTCTCATCAATAATGTCTTAAGCTTATGAATGCCATATCCAGTATTGGATGATATAGCTATTACATCACCATTTATTTCTAATTTCTCTACAATTTCATTAATCATTCTTGTATCGATTTTATCGACTTTAGTTAATACTGTAAATAATTTGGATTTATTAACATTTAATTCTTCTAAAATGTCCATACAATTCAAATATTTTATTCTCATATCTTCGATTTTCTCTGATGAATCTATTAAAAGTAGTATCAGATCAGCACCAAGCGATTCTTCTAAAGTCGATTTAAATGCATCAATCATGTAAGTTGGGAGTCGACTGATAAAACCTACTGTATCTACAATTAATATTCCTTCATCTTCTCCCTTATTTTTGTTATTATGAGGAACTTTAAATGATCTTGTAGTAGTCGAAAGAGTAGTAAATAAATTTGATGATGTCTCTTTATCTTCATTTGTAAGAAGATTAAATAAGGTTGTTTTTCCTGAACTAGTATAGCCTACTAAAGAAACAACAGGTATTCCTGTTTTCTGTCTTTGGCGCTGATAGATATTGCGTTTTATTTTAGCATCATTTATCTTTTCTTTAATAAATGACATTTGTCGTTTGAGATCACGAAACTGTACATCTACTATATATTCTCCCATACCTCCTTTTCCTGCTCTTTCATTACTCTTGCTTAACAATTTTGCATTTTCACGTACCCGCGGCATCTCATATTCAATCTCAGCTAATTGGATCTGTAATTTTGCTTCAACTGTAGTAGCTCTTGTATAAAAGATATCTAAAATTAATCGTTCACGGTCTTTAACAGATATTCCTATCAATTTCTCAAGATTATAGATCTGTTTTGAGGTCAAATGTTCATCAACAATTATTTCTTCGATTTCATTAGTTTCTTTTACAAATTTTTCTATTTCTTCTGCTTTGCCTGAACCCATTCCATATTTCGAATGATTAAGATATTTTTGTGTAAAAACTTTGGCAATTTCATATTCTGGAATAGACAGTATAAGCTGTTTGCCCTCATTTATGACAAAATCATCAGGGTACGTTACTAATATTACTTTAGATAATTTCAATCTTCGACCAATCCATATAATCTTCTATACTATATTCATTTTGGTGTCCTCTCGAACAACTATGTATCATGTTATTTTTAGTAATTGATGATTTAAATTCATCATCATTAGTGAATTCTTCAACAATATAGATTCCTGGGAAAACTTCACCACAGGTTTTACATTTTAACATCAGCATTGGCATTATATTATTATCCCTATTTTATACGAGATGAAGTTGTTATTATACTAGCTTATTTATTCATTATTAACATTAAAAATAATAAGTAATTGTTATAATTATTGAAAGTATCTATTGTATAAGTATTATTATCATTAATCTCGTCATATTCCCGATCTTCTAATCCTAAATTTATAATTTTAAATGTAATTTTTAATACCAAAACAATATATGAAAACTACTACTAGGAGTCATAATCCAGACTTTTTGCTAAACCTCACATCTTGGAAGTCTAGGTAGAAGATAACTCATAGAAGATGCCACGTCGTGGTAGTGGTAATGTTGATAGTGATTTTAAAAAAATTGGTACTAAAATAATGATGATGATACAATGAAAATATAGATTTAAAATATAATGCTGAGTAATAATTGAGAACAAAGAAGAATATAGTATAGAACTTTAAACAATTAAGTAATTTATTTTTTATGTCTAGATTAGTTGATTATTAAATTATTATTATTCTAGAGAAATAACAACAATAAAGAAAAGTATACTTTTGGTCGTTATAAGATATCATGTTAGCTTTATATCTAATACTAAAATAAACGGTATAATAAATATTATATAAAAAATTTTACTGGATATTATTATATAATATATTGTTCATAGTCTTGTAATGATTTCAAGAATGTTATTAATAATTACATTTGCTACCACAATAAGTACAATACTAGTAAGTAGTCCTCTAATTGATACATTTGCTCAGAATGATGATGCTTCTAATCCAATGACATCAGATACAAGTAATAATGACATGTCAATGACAAATGAAAATATGGATACTAGTAGTGATAACTCAACAGGTGCAAATGAACAATCAGGCTCAGGAGGTACTTTAGATAAAATAAAAGACAAAGTAGGTGGGGTACTTGGCAACGGAGGAAATGATCAAGCAACAACAGGAGAAAATTCTGAACAAAACTCAGGAGGTACTTTAGATAAAATAAAAGATAAAGTAGGTAATATACTAGGAAATTGAGGAATAACTAATATATAAAATTATAATAAAGAAGCACATATTCTTCTTTGTTATTATTAATATATCATAGTTATAATTTCTATAGTAAAAATAAGTAAATAAATTAGTTACGACGAACAAAGTATTTTGAGTAGGGTATCTAGTAATTAAATAAATTTTCAAACTAGATAATTGTTGCAAGATTTTATAAAGTTTTATATAAGAAATAATAAAATTTAGATAAGAGAAAAATAATTCAAAAGGTATTTGTGATTATAATAAATATCAGGTGAGTGTGCAATTTCCTATAAATTATTTGTAAAATAAATTAATCTCGAAGCTAAGATCGCTAACTACATAATTTATTCATAATCTTCCTTATAAGAATTACAATTATAGTAGATGCTTATATATATTAAAAACAAAAATCCATATACTTGTTATATTTAAAAATTTTATTGAGAAAGGTTATAATTTTTGGAACCGGTAACTTTGCCGAAATTATATATATATATCTAAAGCAATCTACAGAATTTGAAGTTGTAGCTTTTACAGTTAATGAATGGGCTTTAAAAGATAACCAAGTATTTTGTAACTTGCCTGTAGTTCCATTTGAAACAGTTCAAGCTATTTATCCATGTACTAAATTTGAGATGTTTATAGCAATAGGATATACTAATATGAATAAGAAAAGAGCAAAGATATTTGATGAAGCAAAAACAAAGGGGTATAAATTGATAAGTTATGTACATCCTACTACTTCAATTAGTGAAGAATTTCGTATGGGAGAAAATTGTTTTATCTTTGAAAATAATGTAATTCAACCCTTTGTGACCTTAGGAAACAATATAATAATCTGGACAGGTAATGTAATAAGTCATCATACAACAATAAAAGATCATTGTTTTATTGTTTCACATTCTGCAATAGCAGGAAATGTGACTATCAATTCATTTTGTTTTATAGGAATGAATGCCACTATAAGAAATGGTATAAAAATTGCTCGAGAGACTGTGATTGGAGCAGGGGCAATTATATTAAGTGATACAGAAGAAAAGGGAGTTTATACCAATAAGTCTACCATTAAATTAAATATAACAAGTGATAAGTTAAAATCATTATAGTTTCCTTAAAATAGCTGATATGATATTATATATTTTTTTATCTCATGATGTTGATTGGAGAAAACAAGGACCAGAAAAAGAACATATATTTGCTAGGAAAGATAGATTTGAAAATTCTGTATTTGAGCGAGTTAATCAAGAAAATTTATATTATAATTTTGAAGAAATAATGGATTTGGAAGAGAAATTTGGTATTAGATCCACATTTTTTTTCAGAACATATTATGAAAATGGAAATTATTTAGATTATGAAGAAGAAATTACATCTCTTATGAATGGAAATTGGGAAATAGGTTTACATACGGATGGTAATTCCATCAGGAATTTAGACTTGCTTAAAAAAGAGAAAACTAACTTAGAAATCCTTACTAAAAAACCAATATTTGGAAATAGAGTTCATTATCTTAATTTTGATAACAAATTACTATCAAAGCTCAATCAAATTGGATTTATTTATGATTCAACCATGAAAAAATACAAGAATTATATTAGTATTGATGATATGAATTATAGAAAAATTGATGGTATAATAGAATTCCCTATAACTATAATGGACACATATCTGTTTTCCTATTTAGGAGCAACAGAAGAAAATATCCTAGATATTTTTCAAGAAACTATTTCTACTGTAATATCCAACAATGAGTTTGATAATATCAAAATTATAACCTTACTTTGGCATGACAATGTTTTAAAAATGAAAGGAGGAAGAATGTATAAAAATATACTTGAATATTTGACATCAAAAAACAATATCAAAATTATGCGGGGTATTGATCTTGTTAATATCATCAATCAATTTGATGAAGGTTAAAATAAACAAAGTCTGCAGTACTCGCCTAATCTAAAAATTGAGACAACCTATTCAAAAATATTCAAGCAATTCAATTTGGGTAATACATAAAAATTAATAATAATAATATTTATAATGGGTTAACTGAGGTCGTATCGTAAATATAATTATTATTAAATAGAATATCTCAGTATATGTATATATATAATTAACAAGCAACTAAAGTGATTTAATCCTGAATGAGCCTTATTCTTTCCATAAGAAAATAGAAATACTTCAAGGTTCAGGAGATATTTTAGAAAAAATAAATAGAATACTAAATAATGCTAAAAGTATTGTAAATGCTTGTTTAAATCCATTTTTTCTACAAAGTTATGTAAATAATTTCGAAATACGGAATAACTACATGAATGCTCAAAGTCGACGTGTAAAACTTAGATGTATTACAGAATTCACCGAATATAATATAGACCAATGTAGGCAGCTGATGTCTATTGCAGAAGTTAGGCATTTACCAAAAGTTAGCGGTATTTTACTAGTAACTGATAAGGAATTTTTCAGTGACATAGACCCATTACCGTTTTCTAGTTCTTCTCAACTATTGTATAGCTGTATGGAAGAAATAGTTAAACAACAACTTGACACATTTGAAAGTTTATGGAATAATGCTGTTTCTGGAGAAGAAAGAATTCGGCAAATGGAAGAAGAAGAAGAAAAAGATCCAATAAAAACAAGAATTGTTGAAACTCGTACACAATTCCATAATTTTATTATAAGTAGTTTGAAGGATACCATTGAACGGGATTGGTATTTTCAAGATGACATATTGAGAGTAATTTACGAAAATTATTTTGAATTATTTAAAGAGAATATAAAAAAAACATTATTATTAAAAAAGGTGAAACAAAAGAGCAATCCAAAATCTTCTTTAAATAAAAAAGACAACATTATTGGTTTAAGATGTATATTGAAAATAACTCGCCAAAATATGGAATTAGTAGCAAAATTTCTTGACATTGAAGGTGTTTGCATAAGACATACCAGTAATCCTATACCCATCAATTTCGAAGTATCAGATACAAAATTCAACCTTTCTATGCGTACATCTAATAAAATAGATACTTCTTATGTACTTTCTATTCAAGATATATCGCTTATAAAATATTATAAATCGATATTTGAAGACTTATGGAATGAGGGCTTGGATGCTAGAATAAAAATAAAGGATATGAGATCAAATCTAAATGCAGGAGACGGATTTACAGAATTAATTGAAAATCCTTATAAAACTCAAGAACTTTTGATCCACCATATACAAAAAGCAACTAAAGAAATCTTACTTATCCTTCCATCAATAAATGCTTTCTTCAGATATAGGAAAATAGGAATATTTAATATTTTAGAAAAAAAATTGTTAAATATTAATATTAATAATAATACTTATAATGAAGAAGAAAACAGTAACGAATTATTAGTGAAAATATTAACACCTACTAACAATAAATTAGAGGAAAGTATAACAAATATTTACAATAGAATAAAAAAACCAAACAAACAAAAGGAAAATATTGAATTTAGAAGAGTAGAATCATTATCCAAAATTAATACTGCATGTATAATCATAGATAAAAAAGATTTATTGCTTATTGAATTAAAAGATGATTCCAAAAATAATTTTCTCGATGCAATTGGATCATCAATATATTCTAATACTCCAACTACTGTTTTTTCCTATATTTCCATTTTTGATACTCTTTGGACTCAAACAGAATTATATGAAAGTATTAGAATCACAAATGATGAATTACAAAGTACCACAGAAGAATTGAAAGAATCATTGCAAATATTAGCAAATGTAAATCAAGAACTTACAATAACCAATGAAATATTAAATAAACACGATAGAATGCAAAAAGAATTCATAAATGTCGCAGCCCATGAATTAAGAACTCCTACTCAGTCTATTATAGGATATTGTGAAATGATTGATGCTTTTCCTGAAATACAGAAAAATATTTAGAACCTGTAAAAAGGAATGCTGAAAAATTGTATAGATTAACAGAAGATATCTTAGATGTATCAAGGATTGAAAGTGGTACTTTAAAACTTGAAAAAAGCAAATTTGATTTAAGAGAAATAATAGTAAATTTAATTGAAGATCTAACAGCAAAGATGAAA
>Ga0126307_10003582_pt1 | contig 10645 bp, 9 predicted proteins | sample Plot28_FD_89955 | JGI IMG/M metagenome (GOLD analysis project Ga0126307, IMG submission 89955) | Serpentine soil microbial communities from UC McLaughlin Reserve, CA, USA - Plot28 | ecosystem: Environmental > Terrestrial > Soil > Grasslands | place: USA: UC McLaughlin Reserve, Lake County...
GCGGAGCTCGGCGCCATGCGGATCACGGACGAGATCGACGCGCTCGAGGTCATGGGCGTTCCGCCGGTCACCTTCCTCGCCGCGACCCGCCTGCTCGCCGCCTGGATCGCCTTCCCCTTCATGTACCTGGCCGCCGTCGGCATCGGCTATTTCGCCAGCTGGCTCGCAGTGGTCGAGCAGATCGGCGACGTCTCATCGGGCGGCTACTTCCTGATCTTCTGGATGTTCCAGAACCCGCCCGACCTCTTATTCAGCCTGATCAAGGGCATGGTGATGGCCACGGCCATCGTGCTCGTCGGCTGCTACTACGGCTATACGGCGTCGGGTGGACCCGTGGGCGTCGGCACGGCGACCGCGAAGTCGATGGTGCTCAACATCGTGCTCGTCCACATCATCGGGATGATGGGAACGCTGGTCTTCTGGGGCGCGAACCCGAGGGCCCCGATCGGAGGCTGACGCGTCGATCGGCGCGGCTGGTGATTGCCCCTGCCTAGAATCAGGTCAGGAAACGCTTAAGGAGGATGAGGAGAGTTGGCTGAGCGGAAGACCCCCAGATTGAGCGGCCGTCGCACCTCGCGGGACGACGAGGATCAGCGCGAGCCTCAAGTCACCGACGACGACGCCACTGCCGACGCCGAGGCCGTCGATGCGGGCGATCCGCTCGAGGCACAGGGATACGGCGAGGAGGACTTCTCCCGGCGCGACTACATCATCCCCGGCGTCGACGCCGATGACCCGGAGCCCTACAGGTGGCACACCGGCAAGAAGCGCGACCACGGTGGCGAGGACGCGATCGAGATCATCGATCTCGTCAAGCAGTTCGGCCGCACCCGGATCCTGAACGGCTGCAACCTCGGGCTCCCCGACAACATGATCTCGATGGTGCTCGGCCCGTCCGGCACCGGCAAGTCGGTGCTGATCAAGCACATCGTCGGCCTGCTCTACCCGGACTCCGGCGATGTGCTCGTCCACGGCGAGTCGATCCCGAACATGACCGACGACGAGCTCTTCGAGGTTCGCAAGAAGTTCGGCCTGCTCTTCCAGGACGGCGCGCTGTTCGGGTCGATGAACGTCTTCGACAACACGGCGTTCCCGCTCCGGCAGCACACCGACAAGGGCGAGGACGAGATCGAGGAGATCGTCAACCGGCGGCTCCGCGAGGTCGGCCTCGCCGAGGCGATGTACAAGATGCCGAACGAGCTCTCCGGCGGCATGCGCAAGCGTGCCGGCTTCGCCCGGTCGCTGGTGCTCGACCCCGCGATCGTCATGTTCGACGAGCCCGATTCGGGCCTCGACCCGGTCCGGACGGCGCTTCTCTGCGAGCTGATCCGCGAGGTCCACGAGGAGAACGGCGGCTGCTACCTGGTGATCAGCCACGACCTCGGCACCGCCCGCCGGATCGCCGACTTCCTCGCCGTCCTCTGGAAGGGCCGGATCGTCGAGTCCGGCCCCGCGGACGAGCTCTTCAACTCGAACAACGAGTTCGTCAGCCAGTTCCTGAACGCAGACGTCAAGGGCCCGCTCGCGATGGACTAGCGACGCCCAGGACGCCGCATCTCTGCGTCCTCGGCCTCGCCTCTCGCTCACGCACGCAATAAGTGCGCTTCGCTTCACCTCTCGGCCTGCGCTCCTTGATCTGCGCCGTCCTGGACGCCGCTAGCGTGGTCGTATGGCCCTGAAGCGGATCACGGACGAGGACGTGCTGAACGCGATCGTGGGACAGGCCGGCGACGGCTATTGCCTCGTCGCGGAGCTGCTCCCCTCGTTTCCGAAGCGGACGCACTCCGACCGCCGGCGCGCCGTGCACCGCTCGGTCAGGCGGGGTCTGGTGATTCAGCGCCGCGGCCCAGACGGCCGCTCCTACGTCGCGCTCGCCAGCGAGGGCTGGCGACTGCTGCGCGCCGCCTAGGTAGCGCGACCTTCATATTGCGTCCCTAACCTCCGCCTCGTGAACGCGGGGAGATTCTTCGAGCGGGTCGCCGGCATCGCCGTGCGCTGGCCCTGGCTCGTGATCGCACCGATCCTGCTCCTCACCGCAGCGGGGATCTTCGCCGCCACCAGGCTCGACACCAACGCCGGTACCGACACACTGGTCAGCAAGGGCTCCTCCGAGTTCAAGGCCACTCAGGACTTCCACGACAAATTCGGCGACGAACCGGTGATCGTCCTCGTCAAGGAGGACCTGCGGAAGCTCGTGCTGACCAAGGATCTCGAGCCGCTCTTCGAGCTCGAGGAGTGCTTCGCCGGTGGCACCCAGCTCGCGGAGGCGCTGCCCAAGAAAACGAAGCAGCCGCTTCCCGCGGTGTGCGACCAGATTGCGAAGCTCCGCCCGAGCCACTCGGTGTTCGGGCCCGCGACCTTCCTCTACCTGAGCACGACCGGGATCCAGCAGGCGCTCCAGGGCCAGATCGGCGGCGCCAGCCAGCAGGCCCGGGCCGCGGCGGAGCAGGCACGGAAGCAGGCGGCCAAGCGCGGGGCGTCGGCCGCCGAGCAGCAGCAGGCCGCCGACTCCGCCGCGCAATCGGTGCTCGGGCAGTTCCGGCAGAGCCTGATCCAGGTGGCGCTTCAGTACGGGATCACCTCGATCCCGCGACTGGACGATCCGAACTTCGTCAGCCGGGTCGTCTTCGACGAGTCGAAGCCGGCGGGAACTCCCAAGGAGCGCTTCGGCTACCTCTTTCCGAACCGGGACGCGGCGCAGATCATCGTGCGCCTTCGGCCCGACCTGACCGACGCGGAGCGCCACGACGCGATCGGCCTGTTCAAGCGGGCCGTCGACGATCCGCGCTTCGAGCTCACCGCCGGCAGCTACGTCGTCACCGGCGCCCCGGTCGTGGTCGACGCCGGCGCACGCGAGCTCCGCAACCAGACGCTCCTACTCCTCGGCGTCGCGGCCCTGATCATGGCCCTCACGCTCCTGCTGATCGTGCCGAGGCCGCTGCGGCTCCTGCCGCTCGGAGTGGCGATCTCGGCCGGCTCGCTCACACTCGGGTTGGTCGCGCTCTTCGGCGGTTCGCTCACGGTCGGCGCGATCGCGATGTTGCCGGTGTTGGTGGGGCTCTCGGTCGACTACGCGATCCAGTTCCAGGCCCGCTTCAACGAGGCCAGGGCGGAGGGGTCGGCCCCCGGCCGCGCGGTGGCGGTGGCGGCGGCCGGCGGCGGCCCCGTGATCGGCGCGGCCTGCCTGGCGACGATCGCGGGCTTTGCGGTCTTCGTCCTCTCGCCGAGCCCGCTGGTCAGATCTTTCGGGTTACTGCTCGTGATCGGCGTCGCGATGGCCTTTGCGGTCGCCCTGACCGGGGGGCTGGCGGCGCTCGGCCTGTCGGCTTGGCGGGACGCCAGGCCGGGCTCCCCGGAGGCGCCGGCGGCCCGCCACACGAACGGGATGGCCGCCCGCCTGCAGAGGGGCGGCGTCGCCGCGATCGCGATGGCGCTCGCCAGCCCACGGCGGGTGCTGGCCGCCGGACTGCTGCTCTCCGTCTGCGGCTGGGTGGCGAGCGCGGGGACCGGTGTCGAGACCGACATCCGCGACCTCGCGCCGCCGAATCTCAAGGCGCTCGACGATCTGAACGAGCTCGAGGACGAGACCGGGATCTCCGGCGACGTCAACGTGACGATCAGGGCGAAGGACCCGACCGATCCGGAAGTGATCTCCTGGGCCGAGGGCTTCCAGCAGCGGGTTCTGGCGCGTCATGGGTTTTCCGGCGGGGCGCCCAGCTGCGCCGATGCGCAGATCTGCCCGGCGCTCTCCCTGACCGACTTCTTCGGTGGCGCCTCAGCGGCGAGCTCCTCCGCGTCGGGCTCAGCGCAGAGCGTGGGGGACGTCCACGCCCTCGTTCAGGCCCTGCCCTGCTTCATCTCGCAGATCGTGATCAGCCACCAGGGCGAGTGCACCCCCAATGGCGGAACTCCGATCGGGGACACGGCCGACGTCGCCTTCGGCATCCGGGTGCAGCCGCTCTCCGACCAGCAGGACCTGATCGACGACATCCGGGCCCAGATCGACCCGCCGGGCGGCCCCTCGCCGCCGGCGGGTACGACCGTCGAGCTGGCCGGACTGCCGGTGCTGGCCGCCGAAGCCAACACCGACCTCTCCCACAGCCGCTGGTGGCTGCCGCTGGCGGGGCTGCTGGCCGTCGGGGTCGTGCTCACCGCCATCTACCGCTCGATCCGGCGAGCGATCGTGCCGCTGATCCCCGTCCTGATGGCGACCGGCTGGTCCGGGCTCGTGGTCGCCGCCCTGGGCGTCTCCCTCAACCCGATGTCGGCGACGCTGGGCGCTCTGGTGATCGCGATCGCGACGGAGTTCAGCGTGATCCTCTCTGCGCGCTACGCCAACGCGCGGCGCAGCGGGCTCTCGGTCGGCGAGGCCTTGCGACTCACCTACCTGCGCACCGGCGCCGCGGTGCTTGCATCCGGGATCACCGCGATCGCCGGGTTCGCCGTCCTCGCGATCGCGGGACTGCCCCTGCTCGACGACCTGGGCCTGATCTCCGTGGCCCCGGTACTGCGCGACTTCGGGCTCGTAACCGTCGCCGACCTGCTCGTTGCCCTGGCCGGCGTGATGTTGGTGCTGCCGGCAGCGGTCGTCTGGTCGGAGGAGGGCTTCCAGCTCCCCTGGCGGGCGCGACGGGCGCCCCTCGCGACCGGCGAATCCGCTCCGTAGGCCAAGATTGAGCCGTGGCTGACGCCCCTGGAGGAGACAGCGGGCACGGGAGCGACCCGGGCCCGCGCCCCCGCCGGACGACGATCTACTCCCTGATCGTCGGAATGGCGTTCATCGCCCTGATCGCCGTGGCGGGGGTGAACCTGATCTCGACCAAGAACAAGGGGGTGCTTGGAGCCCACGACGAGGGCGACCTGCCGCTCTCCCAGTTCGCGGTGCCCGACGCCCGCTCCGGGGCGGGTGGCGACGCCAACATCGCCCAGGACGACTGCGACGCCTCGCGCATCCCGTGCCCCTCGGAGGATCGGCGGGCTCCCGCGTGCAAGGTGGAGGTCCCGGGGGCGATCCGCGTCTGTGACCTCTTCGCCAAGCCCCTCGTGCTCTCGTTCTGGTTCACCCGCGGCGGCGACTGCGAGGACCAGGAGGACGTCTTCGAGCGGGCCTACCGGCGCTACTCGCCGCAGGTGAACTTCCTCGCCATTGACGTGCGCGACTCGGATTCCGAGGTCCGCAAGCTGATCGCGGAACGCCACTGGACCCACCCGATCGGACTCGATCGCGATGGCGCGCTCTCCAATCTCTACCGGGTCGGCGGCTGTCCCACCTTCGTCTACGCCTATCCCGGCGGGATCCTGCAGCACACCTCGATCGGCCGGCTGGACGACCAGCGCTTCTCCCAGAACGTCGACAGTCTGATCTCCGCCACCAAGCAGAGGAACGCCACGCTGCGCTGATGACGGACCTGCCGGATCAATGGGAGGCGGCCCCGGAGCCGGGCTGGATCGACCCGGCGTTGGCCGAGGAATTCCCCGGGCTCTCGATCGTCTCGACCACCATCGAGGCTACGGCCGGACGCTCGCCGGAGGCACTCCGCGAGCGCCTGCGGTCATTGAGCGACCGGATCGGCGGCGCCCAGGCGATCCAGCTCCGTCAGCAGCCGATTCCCTGGGCCTACCGGGTCTTCTTCCGGCATATCGGCCTCGACCCCGACACGACTCGCACGCCGGTCGAGCAGCTGATCTTCGATCGCATCCACGACGGGGCCTTCAAGAGCCAGAACCGCGTGGACGACGCGCTGACGATCGCCATGGTCGAAGTCGGCGTGGCGCTGCGGGCATTCGACGGCGATCAGGTCGAGGGCAGGGTCGGCCTGCGCCTCTCGGCCGAGGGTGAGGGTCTCGAGGGCCGCGTCAGCGCGCTCCCGGACGGGACGATCGTGATCGCGGACGAGCGGCGGCCGCTGGGCATCCTCTTCGACCGCACGGCGGAGGGCCGAGGCGTCCAAAAGGGCACCGAACGGGTGCTGCTGGTCGCGATCGGCGTCCGCGGCGTGCCTGACATCGCGCTCGAGGAGGCCCTGTGGGTAGCGGGCAGCGCCCTTCGGGCATAGAATTAAGACACTCGTAGAGGAGGCTCAGATTCATGGCATTGCTCGAGCACCCTGAGGTTGAGGAGGTGCGACTCACGCCCCAGGAGGACCTGGTTCCCCCGGCTCCTCCCGAGGGACTCGACTCCGTCCTCTACGAGCACGACGAGCGCGCGGCACGCGCCGACCTCCGTCGCCAGATCGCGGCAATGGAGCTCGCACTAGCCAGGCTCTTCGGCTCGGCATTCCCACGCAAGGGGATCGAGTTCGCCGTGGCGGGGCTCGGTGGGCCCCGTCTGCTCTCGGTCGACGAGCTGGAGCAGGTTCGCGACGGCCTCGCGGCCCGCATCGGAGAGGTGAAGGCCGATCTCCACGATTACGCGCTGGCCGAGGAGAGCAACCGCCAGCTGATCGAGCGGATGACGGCCGACCCGGCCGCCTACAAGTGGGTCCGGGTCTACAACGAGGACATCGGCGAGCCGGGGTGCAAGAACTGGCACGTCAAGCCCAGGTTGGGCCCGCTGGGCATGTTGATGGGCTGGTGGCGCGTCAAGATCTCCTCCGGTTGCCCGTTAGCCAAGGGGCTTCGGCCCCCTGATCAACTGATGCCGACGAAGCGACAGCGCCGCAAGCGGCGGCGTCGTCAAAGCGGTGCGCAGACGGCCGGGCCGCAGCCCTCGGCCGTGGCGCTCGACGATCAGCAGCGAGCGCGCGCCGCGCGACGGCGGGCGCCCGCCGACCAACGGCCCCCAGCCCTCTGGGGCGACTTCCCAATGTCCGAGATCGTCGTCTTCGTCGGCATCCTGCTGCTGATCGCGGGATTCTTCCTCTCGCCGCCGCAAGGCTTCGTGATGATCGCCGTCGGCCTCGCCCTCGGCTCCCTCGCGGGGCTCGAGCTATCCCTCAGAGAGCACTTCGCCGGTTACCGCTCGCACACGCTCGTGCTCGCGGCCGCCGTGGGCGTCCCCATCTTCGGCGTGCTGTTCGCCGCGACGCAGGTCCCGGTGCCGATCTGCATCGCGGCCGGTCTGGTGGCGTTCGGGGGCTCCGCCTGGCTCTTCACCAACGCCTTCCGCCGGCGCTCCGGCGGAGCCCTCTTCCGCCTGCGGAGTTAGTCCAGCCGGCTGGCCAGCTTCGCCTGGAGAGCGGCGACCAGGATCCGTCGCTGCCGCTCGGTCAGGGTGCCGACGCGCTTTCCTTCGCTGAGCGCCGTGGAGGAGAGCAGCTTGCGGGAGCGGGCACGGCCCCAACGACGCTGGGAGCAAAGGAGCTCGCCGAGGCTCATGCTCTCGACCTCCCAGGGGGATTCCATGATCACCTCGGTGATGCTGCGGTGGCCGGCGGAGATCTCCCGCTTCAGTGCGGCGCGGGCGAGACGGACCTTGTTGGCGCGGGCGAGCGCCTCCATGCACTGCGGGGTTCCCCTCTTCTTGGAAGTCTTGGACTTCGCATCACTTCGGTCTGAGCCGGGCTGATCGACGATCGTCGGCTCGAGCCGACGATGCGGCATAGACAGTGGGCGGGCAGGGGCAATCGTCGAGGCAGCAGACATCGGTTCTCCCTCCTGCTAGGTCAGGAATTGTTGGCGGGTTTTACGGCCGGCGTGCCCCCAGTCGCTCTTTCGAGCCGGGGGAAGTGGACGGTCCTCTCCTTCATTCCCGTCCGCTCCCTGCCCCGGAAGCACGCGGCGAGGTCGAAACTTATACGCCTCGCGCGCCGAGGGTCAACACCCGACAAATCATCCCGTTCGCTAAGAGCAGATCTTTTGTCGAAGCGGGAATCGCCCGTCCACCCAGACCGTCGAGACCGGCCGGGCGTTCCCCGGCGATCGCATCGGACGAACTTCCCGGCCTACCCCCTTGGGAGATCCGAAAAACCCTTGACGACGTCCGCAAAGGTCTCGAGCGCTCGATCGAGGTGCTCGCGCTCGTGGGTCGCCATCAGGCTGGTCCGGAGGAGCGCGCCGCCGGGCGGCACCGCGGGGTGGAGGGCGACGTTGGTGTAGACGCCGGCATCGAACAGCGCCTTCCAGAGCAGAACCGCCTGCCAGTCCTCTCCGACGATCACCGGCACGACCGGGGTCGTGGCCTCGGTTCCGTCGGGCAGGGTCCCGGGCTCGACGACGCGGAGGTTGAGCTCGCGGAAGCCCTGCCGCAGATATGCCGCGTTGTCGAGCAGCCGCGCCATCAGCTCCGGCCCTTCGGAACGGATGATCCGCAGCGCGCCGAGGGCGGCACCGACGGCAGCCGGTACGGCGGCAGCGCTGAAGATGAACGAGCGCGAGGCGATCCGCAGGTACTCGATCACCTCCTCCGATCCGGCGATGAACCCACCGCACGACGCGAGGCTCTTCGAGAAGGTGCCCATCCGCAGGTCGACCTCTTCCTCCAAGCCGAAGAGCTCGGTCGCACCGGCCCCGCGCTTGCCCAGCACCCCGACCCCATGAGCCTCGTCGACCATCAGCCTCGCGCCGTAGCGGCGGCAGAGCTCCACGATCGGGGGCAGGTCGCAGACGTCGCCTTCCATCGAGAAGACACCGTCGACGGCCACCAGGGCGCCGCTCTCGTCCGCCACAGCCCGCTCCAGCATCGTCTCGAGCTTGTCCATCCGGTTGTGCCGAAACGGGCGCAGGCGGGCGCCCGAGAGCTTGCAGCCGTCCAGGATCGACGCGTGGTCGCCCGAGTCGCAGATCACCGTGTCGCCGGGCTCGAGGATCGCGCTGATCGCGCCCAGGTTCGACTGATAGCCCGTCGTGTAGACGATCACGTCTTCGGTTCCCATCCACTCGGCCAGCTCCCTCTCCAGATCGACGTGCAGCGGCGTGGTGCCGTTGAGTAGGCGGGAGCCGGTGACCCCCGTGCCGTATCGCTCGAGCGCGTCCCTGGCGGCCTGCTTGACCCGCTCGTCGGTGGTCAGGCCCAGGTAGTTGTTGGAGCCGAGCATGATCGTCTCGCGCCCCTCCATCTCGACCACGGGGCCGGCCTGGGACTCGAGGATCCGGAAGTAGGGGAGGAGATCGGCCTGCTTGGCCGCCTCGAGCTGCTCCGCGCGGTCGTGGGTTCGCGCCTTCTCGAAGACGTCGACCGGCGTCTGCGTCGAGTCCGGCATCGCCCGGAAGTGTGGCACTTAGTACCGTCCGCCACCGTGCCAGGCGCAATCGAGGTACGGCCCCTGCAGGGCCGACGGGAGCTGACCGAGTTCATCAAGCTTCCGTTCCGCCTCCACGACGGCACCCGCTGGGTTCCACCGCTGATCTTCGAGCGGCGACAGTTCCTCAACAAGGAGAAGAACCCCTACTTCGAGCACGGCGAGGCCGAGTACTTCATGGCGTGGCGCGACCGCGAGCCCGTTGGGCGCATCACCGCCCAGGTCGACAACCGCTGGGACGAGTTCCAGGGCGGCAGTGACGGGCAGTTCGGCTTCATCGAGGCCGAGAACGATCCGGAGGTGTTCGCGGCCCTGCTGGGCACGGCCGAGGAGTGGGTGGGGGCGCGCGGGCGCGAGCGGCTGCTGGGCCCGATGGACTTCACGACCAACGACGAGTGCGGCCTGTTGATCGAGGGCTACGAGCGCGCCCCGATGATCCTCGAGCCCTGGCATCCGCCCTACTACCGGGAGCGGCTCGAGGCGCTCGGCTACGGCAAGACCATGGATCTCCTGATGTGGTGGCTCGAGCTCGGCGGCCTGAAACAGGGTGACCGCTTCCACGACGCGATCCACGCCGTTGCGGAGAAGGTCGAATCCGAGCACGGCATCACCGTCCGCAACATGCGTAGGCGCGACCTCGAGGCCGAGATCGGGCGGTTCATGGAGGTCTACAACTCGGCCTGGGAGAAGAACTGGGGGTTCGTCCCGGTCACCGAGGAGGAGGTCCGCTTCCAGGCCAAGAACCTGAAGCAGATCCTCGACGAGCGCTGGACCTTCGTCGCGGAGCGCGACGGCGAGACCCTCGGTGCCGCGCTCACGCTTCCTGACATCAACCAGGTGACGAAGAGGATGAACGGCCGCCTGTTACCGATCGGCTGGCTGCGCTTCCTGCTCGGCAAGCGCAAGGTCGACCGGGTGCGCGTGTTCGCGCTGGGGGTCAAGCCCGAGCATCAGCACACCGGGATCGCCGCGAAGTTCTACGTCGAGCACGTCGAGACGGCGAAGGTGACGCCGCAGAAGGCGGGCGATCAGGGCTGGATCCTGGAGACCAATGAGCCCATGAACCGTGCCATGGAGGGGATGGGCGGCAAGATCGTGAAGCGCTACCGGCTCTACGAGAAGGATCTGTAGACGGCTTCGCCATCAGATCGCGGCCACGAGCCGTCGCCCCACACAACCGCTCGGGCTTCGCCCTCGCTCACAATGGAGCGGCCTGGTGGCCGCTAGGCTCGCTCGTAGGTGCCGACCAGCTCGGCGCCGCCAAGCACATGGCCCTCCATCGCGTCCTCGAGCTGCTCGCGGCTCGACTCGGGCTCGAGGTCGAGCTCGGTATCGAGCGCGAAGAGCTCGTGCTGGTAGCGATGTGCTCCGTGCCCCGGGGGTGGACACGGCCCGCCGTAGCCGTTCTCGCCGAACCCGTTGGCGCCCTCGGCCGGCGGATGCTCGCCCTCCTCGAGTCCGCCCGC
>Ga0126307_10003583_pt1 | contig 10644 bp, 8 predicted proteins | sample Plot28_FD_89955 | JGI IMG/M metagenome (GOLD analysis project Ga0126307, IMG submission 89955) | Serpentine soil microbial communities from UC McLaughlin Reserve, CA, USA - Plot28 | ecosystem: Environmental > Terrestrial > Soil > Grasslands | place: USA: UC McLaughlin Reserve, Lake County...
AGGTCCTCGAGCGAGCTCGCGCCCGTGGCGCCGTGGCCCTCAGCAGCGCTGATCGCACCCTCGTCGAAGTCGAAGACGACGCACTCGTGCTCCGAGTCGCGCTCGATGCGGTGAACCATGTTCGCGCCCATCTTGCCGAGGCCGACGAATCCCAGTTGCATCAGATCAACCTCCTGACCGCGTCCGGCCCGTCGACTTCGACCCTCACGACCCGGAGCCCGTGCGCGCGCAGCGTCTGCATGTCGCCGAGCGCCTGGGCGTTCTTCAGGTGCTCGAACGAGTAGCCCGCCTCGGGGATCTCGACGTCCTCGCCGGCCGGCTGGTAGAGCTGGATGAACAGGCCGTTGGCGGGGCCGCCCTTGTGGTACTGGCCGGTCGAGTGGAGATAGCGCGGGCCGTAGCCGAACGTCGTCGCGCACTTGGTGCGCTCGCGCAGGGCGACCCGCAGATCGCTGACCGCCTCGTCGTACTCCTCCGACGGGGTCACGTAGCCGAGGATCGCGATGTACCTCGGCGGTGCCGCGCCCGCGAGCAGGTCCTCGAGCGAGCCGGGGTCCTCGTCGGGCAGACCGTCCTTCAGGATCCGCCCGGTGTTGTCCTTCGCCTCCTGCACGTTCGGCTGGTCGAACGGGTTGATCCTGAGCGCCCAGCCCGCCACGGCGGTGGCGAACTCGGTGACGAAGAAGATCCGCCCGAGGTCCGCGGCGCCGCCCACCACCCGCCCGGTGGTGGTCGGGTGGCCCGCACGGCCGAGCGCCTCGATCGCGGCATCCAGCTCGGCGTCGGGCTCGTCCTCGTTGCGCAGGTAGGCGAAGACGCGGTCGTCGCCGAGGCCTCCGGCGGCCCGAGCGGCTCGCCGGCCACGGGCAGGATGCCCTTGCCCTGCTTCCCGGTCGACTCCGCGATCAACTGCTCGACCCACAGCCCGAAGCTCGAGACCGGCTGCGAGACCACGTAGGTGAGCTTGTCGCGACCGTGCGGGGCGAGCTCGCCGAGCACGCATCCGAGCCACAGGCCTGAGTTCGACTCCGGGGAGTCGAGCTGCGCGCAATTCTGCTCGGCCACCTGCGCCTGGTGGAGCATACCCTCGATGTTCACGCCGGCCAGCACGGCCGGGACGAGGCCGAAGTAGGAGAGCACCGAGTAACGCCCGCCGATGTCCGGGTCGTTCTCGAACACGCGGCGGAAGCCTCGTTCCCGCGCCATCTCCCCGAGCGGGCTGCCGGGATCGGTGACCGCGCAGAAGCGCGAGCCGTCGCCGCCGCTGCGCTCGAAGAAGTAGCGCATGTGCGAGAGCGTCTCGATGGTGCCGCCGGACTTCGAGGACACGATGAAGAGCGTCTTGTCGAGGTCCACCGCGCGCTCGGCCGCGAGCACCGCGCCCGGGTCCGTCGAGTCGAGGACGTGGAGGCGCATGCCGCCCGGCACCTCGCCATAGGAGCGCCGGATCACCTCCGGCCCGAGGCTTGAGCCGCCCATGCCGAGCAGCACGGCGTGCTCCAGGCCGTCCGCCTTGGCCGACTCCGCGAACTCGTGCAGCTCGCCCGCGTGCTCGAGCATCTTCTCGCTGATCGCCAGCCAGCCAAGCCGGTTGCCGATCTCCGCCACCCCGGGGCCGCCCCAAAGCGACTCGTCGTGCGCCCACACGCGCTTCGCGACGTCCTCAGCGTGGGCCCTGCGCACGCGCTCGATGACGGGCGGCTCGAGCTCGTCCGGCAGCGTCGACTTGAGCGTCTTCGGTCTGTCCGTGACGATCCCCTCGCGGGTCAGCTCGATCCCGCCGATCAGGTCGTCGAAGGGCTCCACGAACTTCGCGATGCCCTGCTCCAGCAGCGTCTTCGTCACGTCGCCCATGTCGATGCCGGCCTCGGCGAGCCGCTCGAGATCTCCCGACGGGTCTTGGTCCGCGGTCGTGCTGGTCACCTCGAGCCCCTCCGCGCAGGCGAGCAGCGTCGGCATCGGCATCGTGTTCACGGTATCCGGCGCGACGAGCGAGTCCACGTACTTGGTCTCGGGGTAGAGCGGGTCCTTTACGCCGGTCGAAGCCCACAGGGGCCGCTGGACGGGCGCGCCCGCGCGGAGCAGCGCCGCAAAGCGCTCGCCTCGGAATATCTCCTTGAAGCGCATGTAGGCGGCGCGCGCGTTCGCGGTCGCGGCCACGCCGCGCAGGTCCTCGCGGTCGAGGGCGGCGAGCCGCTTGTCCACCTCCGTGTCCACGCGCGACACGAAGAAGCTCGCGACCGAGTGGATGTCGAGCGACTCGCCGGCCTCATGGCGGCGCTCCATGCCACGGATATAGGCCTCCGCGATCGCGGAGTAGGACTCGACCGAGAACAGCAGCGTGACGTTCACGTTGATGCCCGAGGCGATCGTCTCCTCGATCGCCGGCACGCCGGCCTCCGTGCCCGGGATCTTGATCATGAGGTTGGAGCGGTCGACCCGCTCCCAGTACTCGCGCGCCTGCCTGACCGTCGCCTCGGTGTCGTGCGCGAAGCCGGGCTCGACCTCGAGCGACACGAGGCCGTCTGCGTGGTCGGCCTCCTCCCAGATGCCCCTCAGCACGTCGCACGCGAGCTGTACGTCCAGGATCGCGATCTCGTCGTAGATCTCGCGGGCGTTCATGCCCTTCTCGGCCAGCTCGGCGATCTGCTCGTCGTAGTCGGTCGATCCCAGGATGGCCTTCTCGAAGATCGCGGGGTTCGACGTGACCCCGCGGAGCGACAGCTCTCGCTCCAGGCGCTCCAGCTCACCGGAGGTGATCAGGCTGCGTCGGATTTGGTCGAGCCACACGCTTGTTCCGGCAGCGGTCAGCGCCGCGAGCCTCTCGTTAACTCCTGCTCCGACGCTCATCCTGCGACTCCTTTCTCAGGTGCGGGCGGAAACGCGCTCCACGACGGCTCGCGCTCGCTCGGCCACTTTCTCCGGCGTGAAACCGAAGTGCTCGTAGAGAGCCGGCTGGGGGGCGGAGGCGCCGAACGTGGTCATGCCGATCGAATCTCCATCCTCCCCGACCCACGTGCTCCAGCCAAGGGGTGAGGCCGCCTCGACCGAGACGCGCGCGCGGACGTCCGGGGGCAGGACGCTGTCGCGGTAGTCCTGATCCTGCTCGGCGAAGCGGTCGAGGCAGGGTGCGGAGACCACCCGCGTGGCGACGCCGTCCTCCTCGAGCAGCTCGGCGGCGCCCACACAGATGTGCACCTCGGAGCCGGTCGCGATCAGGAGTAGGTCCGCCTCGCCGTTCGACGCCTCCCGCAGAACGTAGGCACCGCGGTCGATCGCGTCGTCGGGGATCTCGGCCGGGTTCTGGATCGGCAGGCCTTGGCGCGTGAGCACGAGCGCGGTCGGCGTCTCGGTCTGCTCGAGGGCGAAGCGCCAGGCGAGCGCCGTCTCGTTCGCATCGCCGGGGCGCACGCAATAGATGTTCGGCTGCGCGCGGAGGGTGGCGAGCTGCTCGACCGGCTGGTGCGTCGGCCCGTCCTCACCCAAGCCGATCGAGTCGTGCGTGAAGACGTAGAGGCTGGGCACCTCCATCAGCGACGCGATCCTCACCGCAGGCTTCATGTAGTCGAGGAAGTTGAAGAAGGTCGACCCGAACGCACGTAGGCCGTGGAGAACGAGGCCGTTCACGATCGCGCCCATGCCGTGCTCGCGCACCCCGTAATGCACGTTGCGCCCGCTGTAGTCGCCGCGTTCCACCGAGCCGCCGTCGTCGACCTCGGTCAACGTCGACGGCTCGAGGTCGGCGGAGCCGCTGATCAGCTGCGGCACCCGCGCGGCGGCCCATTGGATCACCTGCTGCGAGGCTTTGCGCGTCGCGACGTTCCCGTCGCCGGGGTCGAAGCGCGGCACGCCTGAGTCCCAGCCGTCCGGCAGCTTCCCGTGCATGACCAGCTCGAGCTCGACGGCGGCACCCGCGTCGGCGTCCCGGAACGCCGCCAGCCGCCGCTCCCAGTCCTCCACGAGCTGCCTGCCGCGCTCCGCTGCCTCCTTGAAGGGCTCGCGCACCTCGTCGGGCACGTAGAAGGTCTTGTCGGCCGGCCAGCCGTAGACCTCCTTCGTGGCCCTGACTTCGTCCTCGCCGAGCGGCGAGCCGTGCGCCTGGTAGGTGTCCTGCTTGTTCGGGGCGCCGTAGCCGATGTGCGAGCGCATGATCACGAGCGAAGGCCGGTCGTCGGCCGCCTTCGCCTCCTCGGTCGCGCGCTCGAGCGTCTCGACCGACAGGTCCTCGCCGACGTCCTGGACGTGCCAGCCGTAGGCCTCGAAGCGCTTGCCGACGTCCTCGCTGAACGCCCTCGCGGTTGGGCCTGAGAGCTGGATGTGGTTGTTGTCGAAGAAGACGATCAGCCGGCCGAGGCCGAGGTGTCCGGCGAGCGAGCAGACCTCCGAGCCCACGCCCTCCTGGATGTCGCCGTCGCTCGCGATGACGAAGGTGTGGTGATCGATCAGCTCGTGGTCGCCCGTGTTGAAGCGCGCGGCGAGCATGCGCTCGGCCAGCGCCACGCCCACCGACATGGCGAGGCCCTGCCCGAGCGGACCCGTGGTCGCCTCGATGCCCGGCGCGTCGTGGTACTCGGGGTGTCCGGCCGTCGGACTGCCGAGCTGGCGGAAGTTCTTGATGTCGTCGAGCGAGATGTCGTAGCCCGACAGGTAGAGCGTCGAGTAGAGCAGCATCGAGGCGTGGCCCGCGGAGAGGATGAAGCGGTCGCGGTTGAACCAGTCGGGATGGTCCGGGCTGTGCCTCATGACCCGCGTGTAGAGCACATAGGCCAGTGGAGCGAGCGCCATCGGCGTGCCGGGGTGGCCCGACTTCGCCTTCTCGACCGCGTCCATCGACAGCGTCCGGATCGTGTTGATGGACAGCTCGACGGTGCCGTCCGTGCTGGTCGTCATTCGGTTCCTTCTCTAGTCGTGGCCTTCGTCTGTCCAGTATCGCGATCTCGCGCGAGTTCAAACGCCGCGAGCAGCCCCGCGCCGATGACGCCGGCGTCCGCGCCGCCCTCGGCGAGCGCGACGTGAACACGCTTCCATAGGGCCGGGAGCGCGCGGGCGCCGGCCTCCTGTACGGCGCGGTCGAGGAAGAGGTGCGACGCGCGCGACAGCCCGCCCCCGATCGCGAGCCGCGAGGGCTCGAAGATGTTCACGTAGTTCGCGATGCCGATACCGAGCATCCGCGCGAAGTTCTCCATCAGGAGGAGCGCGTCGGAGTCGCCCTCCTCGGCCACCGCCACCAGTTCGCGGGCGGACACCGTGCCCTCGGCCCCGGCGCGCTTCGCCAGCTCGCTGTCCGGTTTGTCGCTGGCCAGCTCGGTGGCATCGCGCTTGAGCGCCTGGCCGGAGCAGTACGACTCGAGGCAGCCGCGATTCGGGCAGTTCCCGGGGCACGGCGGACCGTCCGGGTTCACGGCGATGTGCCCGAGCTCGGCGCCGAGCCCATGAGCGCCGCGGAAGGTCATGCCGTCGATCACCGCGCCCCCGCCCACTCCGGTGCCGAGCGTAAGCATCACGAGGTGGGTCTCCCCCACAATGTGCGCCTCCGCGAGCGCCGCACAGTTCGCGTCGTTGTCCACGAACACCGCCGGCCCGAAGCGGCGACCGAGCTCCTCGCGCAGCGGCACGCCCGCCAGCGGAATGTTCACGCTGGTCTCGACCGTGCCCGTGGCGAAGTCGATCTGCGACGGGACCCCAACGCCGATCGCCTCCGGCTCGCCGGCCTCGCGCATCACGACCCGGGCCACGTGCTCCACGCCGTCGAGAAGCGCGTCGGTGCCGGTGGTCGCGGTGGGGTGCTCAGCGTGGTGGGTCGCCGTCACCCCGTCCACCGCGGCGACGGCGACCTTGGTGCCTCCTACGTCTACTCCGAGAACCACGCTGCATTCCTATCTTCCGGGAACGTGGGCCTACAACCCTGGGACCCGCAGGGCCTCTTCCTCGCGAACCACGCGAGCAAGGACTCGTAGCGGGAGAAGCGGCTCCTTCGCTGCAGCCCGTCGTTCCCGGCCGCCGCGGCGGTCTCGCCCGCGGCGCCCCTGGGCCGCTAGGCGCGGCTCCGATAGTCGAGCGGGGCCACGCCGCGCTGGCGCTTGAAGGCCTTGCTGAAGGCGAACTGGTCGCTGAAGCCGAGCCGGGCGGCGATCTCCTTGATCGACAGGTCGCTGAACCGCAGCAGCCGCACCGCCTCGAGGATCACGCGGTCGAGGACCAGCTGCTTGGTCGTCCGTCCCGTGAGCTTGGTGAGGAGGCGCGACAGCGTCCCGGTGGTGACGCCCAGCTCCGCCGCGTAGTGGCCGGCCTCGTGGCTCACGGCGAAGTCGCGCTCGAGCAGCTCCATGAACTGCTGGTTCAACTGGAGGTCGGTGCGGCTCGCCCCGCCCGCCTCCAGCTGCTCCTCGCGCCAGCGTTGGGCCCAGAGGAGAGCCGAGGACAGCAGGTGGCTCCGCAGCTCGGTGGACTCCGGGCCGGCGGGCCTCTCCACTTCGACGCGCAGGAGGTCCAGCAGGGCGTCGAAGCGGGACGCGTCGTCGTCCGGCACGCTGAGCGCGGTGCACGACCCGCCCGAGAACAGCCAGCGGCGCGACCCGGCGAGCCACTCGTCGCCGAAGCGCGTCACGACGCCGCTCACCTCCTCGGCGCGCTGGAACTGGTGCACCTGCCCCTTCGAGATCAGTGTCAGCGTGCGCGGCCCGAACCCGACCGGCTCGCCGTCGATCAGGTGGCGGCCGCTTCCGTGGCGGATCCAGATCAGCTCGTGGTACGCGTGCCGGTGCGGCTCGCGCACATCGCCGTCGCCGATGCTCCTGTGCCGGAACTCGACCACCTCGAGCGCGTCCGCCTCGGCGGGAAGATCATCGACCGTGGGCTCCGCCATTCCCGACATTGAAGAGAATCCGCGAATGAACCTCGATTCCTTCCGGCGCGCCGTTCCTGTTCGGGCCCTCACCGGTGCATCCGCTCGACCGGTTGACGCGGGCACGTTACGAGTTGGCAAGATCAAGTTCTTCGGGTCGTTCCGCACCCAGGAGGACGCCCTCGCCGTCGTGAAAGCGCCGACCACATGATCCCCCCGCAAACTCGCATTGGAAAGGTTCGCCTGCGCGTGGCCGACGTCGACGACCTGACGACGTTCTACGAGCGCGTGATCGGCCTGGGCGCCGTCGAGCGCGACGGCGCGCTCGTGCGGCTCGGCCCCCAGGGCCGCGAGCCGCTGATCGAGCTCATCTCGGCGCCCGGTGCGCCGCCCGCTCCCAGTTTCAGCACGGGGCTCTTTCACCTTGCCGTCCTGGTGCCGGACCGCGTCGAGCTGGCCCGCTCGCTGCAGCGCGTCGCGGGTGCCGGCTGGCGGCTCACCGGGGCCTCGGACCACCTCGTGAGCGAGGCCCTCTACCTCCAGGACCCGGAGGGCAACGGAATCGAGATCTACGGAGACCGTCCGCGCGAGCAGTGGAACCACGACGGCGGTGAGCTGCGCATGGCGACGCTGCCGCTGGACCTGCAGAGCGTGCTCGGCGAGCTCGACGCTCCCGAGCAGGCGGCGAACGGAATGCCCGCGGCGGCCACGATCGGCCACGTGCACCTGCAGGTGGCGGACATTCCGGAGGCCGAGGGCTTCTACAACGGCGACCTGGGCCTCGACGTCATGGTGCGCTCCTACCCGGGCGCCCTCTTCCTCGCAGCGGGCGGCTATCACCACCACGTTGGGATGAACACGTGGCAGAGCGCGGGCGCCCCGCCGCCACCCGAGGGCTCGCTGGGCCTGGACCGCTATGAGCTCGTGCTGCCGGACGCCGCCGCGCGCGACGCCGTCGCCGAGCGGCTCGCCGGGGGCGGCGAGGTGGTGCGGCTCGACGAGGGCGTGCTGACGACCGATCCGTCGGGGAATCGGGTGCTGCTGACGGCGCGGGGTTAGCTTGCGGCGCCTAGATCGGGCGCCGGCGTGTCCTGTTCTGAGGTTGGTAGGCAACCCTTAGGCAGGACAGTCCCTCTCCCTAAATGCCCGTCGTTTCGGTTAAGACGCCCGAGCCGGCTCGCGCGCCGGAGCCTCCGGCGCCGGCGCCTCCCCGATCGCGCGCGCTCCGCCGCCCGGGCCGCTCGGCCACCACACCTTGTCGGAGAGCAGCTCCACCGCCGCCGGCACCATGATCGTCCGTACCACGAACGTGTCGAGCAGGATGCCCAGCGCCACGAGGAACCCCAGGTTGAAGGTGAAGGTCACGGGCAGCGTCATCAGAACCGAGAAGGTGCCGGCCAGGATGATCCCGGCGCTCGTGATCACGGGGCCGGTGGCCGCAAGCGCCCGCAGCATTCCCTCGCGCGTGCCGTGGCGGCGCGCCTCCTCGCGCACGCGGCTCATCAGGAAGATCGTGTAGTCGATGCCGAGCGCCACCAGGAAGATGAATGCGAACGTGGGCAGCGAGTTGTCCACGCCCGGGTCGCCCACCACGTAGCGGATGAACACCAGCGAGATGCCGAGCGTCCCGAAGAACGACGCCACGACGCTCGCGGTCAGCACCAGCGGGGCCACGATCGCCTGCAGGAGCACCGCCAGGATCAGCGCGATCACCCCGAGCGCGATCGGGACGATCAGCTTCAGGTCGCGCGCGGTCGAAGCGTCGTAGTCGTACTGGATTGCCGTCCCGCCGCCGACGAGCGCGCGCAGGCCGCCGCGTAGATCGTCCAGGCGCTCGCGCAGCTCAGGCACGGTCTCGAGTGCCTTCGATGCGTACGGGTCCGACTTCAGGATCGCCGACAGCTCCGCGGTCGACCCATCCTCGGAGCGCTGTTGAGTCGGCGTGACCAGCGCTACATCGGGCACGCTCGACAAGCGCTCCCTCACGAGCTGAGCATCGGCGTCCGTCGCCCGCCCGCCCTCGCGCTCGACCAGCACCGTCATCGGCGAGCTGGTGCCGGCCGGGAAGGCGCGCTCCATCACCTTGAAGCCATCCACGCTGTCCGTCTGCTTCTTGAAGAAGCCGGTGACGCTGTAGTTCTCCTCGTATGCCGTCAGCCCGAGCGCCCCGATGGCGAAGATCGCGACCGTGACCGCCAGTGCCGGCCCCGGCCGCCGCAGCACGCGGTCGCCCACACGCCGCCACATTCCCGACCGCGGCTGGGCGTCCGCCTCGGGGTCGTACTCAACGGTCCTCCGCCGCGGCCAGAAGCCGCGCCGCCCTGTGATCGTGAGGATCGCCGGCAGGAGCGTCAGGCCGGCGGAGAACGCCACGGCCACGCCGATCGCCGACACCGGCCCGAGCGAGTGGACGGAGCCGGTCTCGGCCACGAGCAGCACCAGCATCGCCAGGCAAACCGTGAGCCCGCTCGCCAGGATCGCCGGGCCGGCGGGCCGCACGGCCCGCGCCATCGCGGCGCTTGTCCTCGTGGCGGCGGAGCTCCTCGCGGTATCTCGACACGAGCAGCAGGCAGTAGTCCGTGCCCACGCCGAACATCAGCACGACCAGGATGCTGGTCGCGTTGCTCGAGACCTCCGCGCCGCTCTTCGCGTACAGGTAGATGAGGCCCTGCGCGAGCGCGTAGGAGAAGCCGACCACGATCAGTGGCAGGATCGCGATCAGCGGCGAGCGGTAGATCGCGCCGAGCAGGACCAGCACGAGCAACGTCGTCGCGAGCAGGAGCTTCGTGTCGACCGACCCGAATATCTCCTCCGCGTCCGTGTTGAAGCCAAGATCTCCCGTGAGGTAGACGCGCAGCTCGCCGTGCCGCTCGCCGACGAGGTCCTTCGCCTCCTTGCCCCAGTCCGCGAGCTTGTCGTAGTCCTCGGGGACGCTCAGCGTGACGAGCGCGACGTCGCCGCTCTTCGAGACGACCGGCATCCCCGGCGGCTCGTTGACCGGGATCGCGCGCGCAACGCGGCGGGCGTCGCGCGCGGCGCGGGCGCGGTCGGCGGCGGTCAGGCCGCCGCGCCGCTCGTAGACGATCAGCCCGTTGGAGGACTGGCCGCTCTCGAAGCGCTGGTCGAGGAGCCGCACCACCTCGGTCGACTCGGCGCTGGCGGGCAGGAAGCTCTCCGTGTCGTCGACCGTCTCTTCGGCGAGCTTGCTGCCGAGCGGCGGTAGCGCGACGAGCAGCAGGACCCAGGTGGCCAGGACGAGCCACTTGGTGCGGCGCCCGGCGACTATCTCGGCCAGCGTCCTCATCGCGTGGATGACTATCAATAGGACCCCGCCGAGCCGCGGTCACGTAGTCCGGACAACGTGGACCTAATGGTCCGTATCGCGATGGGGCTGGTGATGGCGGCGGGGAGCCTCCAGGTCCACTGGCACCAGTCGACGGCCGTCGGGAGCCACACCGCCGGCCGCCTCGAGCACGGCGTCCGGCTGCCCGCCGAGGGGCGCACCTTCTTCACCTGGGACCCGGTGCTGCGACGCTCGCCGAACCGCGCCTGGCGGCGCTGGGGCACCGACCGGCTCGTCCGCGTGGTCCTTCGCGTGGCGCGCGACTACCACGCCGCGCACCCGCGCGAGCCGCGCATCGCGGTCGGCGACCTGAGCCGCCCGCACGGCGGCGACTTCGGCCCGCGCTTCGGCTACATCGGCCACGCGAGCCACCAGAACGGCCTCGACGTCGACGTGTACTACCCGCGCGCGGACGGGCGCGAGCTCGCGCCACGCGACGCGCCCGAGATCGACCGCG
>Ga0126307_10003584_pt1 | contig 10643 bp, 10 predicted proteins | sample Plot28_FD_89955 | JGI IMG/M metagenome (GOLD analysis project Ga0126307, IMG submission 89955) | Serpentine soil microbial communities from UC McLaughlin Reserve, CA, USA - Plot28 | ecosystem: Environmental > Terrestrial > Soil > Grasslands | place: USA: UC McLaughlin Reserve, Lake County...
ACCCTCCCCGCGAGCGAGGAAGAGGCGAACGGCCTGAGGGTGGGCCAGGAGATCTCGCTCACCGACGGGACCGGACGCGTGCTCGCGACCATGATCGTCGAGGACCGCTATTCCTACGACAAGGAGCATGAGGCCAGAGAGGTCTTCGGTACTACCAACCCCGAGCATCCCGGCGTCGCCGCCGTCTACCGCCAGAAGGACGTCCTTCTCGGCGGCGAGGTAACGCTGCTCGTGGACGACCCGAACCCGAAGCCTTTCCCGGCCTACCATTACGAGCCACGCCGCCTGCGCGAGGTCTTCGCGGAGAAAGGCTGGAAGCGCGTCGTCGGTTTCCAGACCCGTAACCCCGTACACCGCTCGCACGAGTACATCCAGAAGAGCGCCCTCGAGATAGTCGATGGGTTGCTCCTGAACCCGCTCGTCGGCGAGACCCGCTCCGCAGACATCCCCGCCGACGTCAGGATGCGCTCCTACGAGACGATCCTGGACCGTTACTACCCCAAAGACCGCACCATGCTCGCCGTCTTCCCCGCAGCGATGCGCTACGGCGGACCCCGCGAGGCGATCTTCCACGCTATCTGCCGCAAGAACTACGGCTGCACGCACTTCATCGTAGGACGCGACCACGCCGGCCCGGGCAAGGACTCGAACGGCAAGCCGTTCTACGGTGATTACGACGCCCAACACATCTTCGACGAGTTCGAGGAAGGGGAGATCGGGCTGACCCCCCTCTTCTTCGAACACGCCTTCTTCTGCCTCGAGTGCCAGGGGATGGGGACCACCAAAACCTGCCCCCACGATAAAGAGCACCACGTGTTTATAAGCGGTACGAAGGTCCGCGAAATGCTCTCCAAGGGCGAGTACCCACCCCCCGAATTCTCCCGTCCCGAAGTCATCGAAGTGCTCATGGAGGGGCAACGCACATAGCAACATTGTTAAAAATACGTTAATATAGCAACAGCATGTAACTAAAAGGCAAGGAGCGTTAACAATGGAGAATGGGACGAGGATTGGTCGCGGCTTCACTTTGTGGTTTACGGGTCTATCCGGGTCGGGCAAGACGACCATCTCCGAGATCGTCGAGCACGAGCTTAGGAACCGCTTTCGCAGGATCGAGGTCCTGGACGGGGACATAGTGAGGACCAACCTCTCCAAGGGTCTTGGTTTCTCCAGGGAGGACAGGGACACCAACGTCTTGAGGATCGGCTTCGTGGCCGACCTTCTGACGCGCCACGGGGTTGGTGTTATCGTCAGCGCCATCTCGCCTTTCAAGGAAGTGCGTGATCAGGTGCGGCACAACGTCGGGGAGGACTTCATCGAGATATTCGTCGATGCCCCGCTCGAGGTTTGCGCCGAGCGGGACGTCAAGGGCCTCTACAAGAAGGCTTTCTCCGGGGAGATCCCGCAGTTCACTGGAGTCTCTGACCCCTACGAGCCGCCCACAGCCCCCGAGCTTCACATCAAGACCGATGAGGAGGAGCCCAACGAGAGCGCGGCGAGGGTCATCGGGCACCTCGAGGAGCTCGGCTATCTCCAGCCTGCTGGGGTGCTAGGCCGGGCCTAACCTGGCGTGATAGATCCCGCCCCGGCCCTCTTCGGGTTGCTCGTCGGTTTCCTCGTAGGCCTCACGGGGGTCGGGGGTGGGTCGCTTATGACGCCTTTTCTGGTGGCTGCGATGGGGGTGCCAGCGCCCACCGCCGTCGGTACCGACCTGACCTTCGCCACCATCACCAAGCTGACGGGATCTTTCCAACACTTCAGGCAGCGTTCGGTCAACCTCGAGATCGCCATTTTTCTGGGGATGGGAAGCATTCCTGCAGGACTACTCGGTGTGGGTACCCTGGAGTGGATAAAGGGTACCTTCGACCCCGAGATGGTCGAGTCGATCATGATCACCATCATCGCCGTCACCCTCATCATGGTGGGGGCTTCCCTGATCTACCGCGACTACTTCATGCCCAAGAGGGACGCTCGTCCCAATATCGGCTCCTGGGACGGCAAGGGCAGGATGAGCAGAAAGCGCCGCGCTTACACTGTTCTCTTCGGGGCCTTCGGCGGCTACCTGGTCGGGCTCACTTCCATCGGCTCGGGGAGCGTAATGGCAGTTATCCTGCTCCTTTTCTACCCCATAGCACCTGCCGTCATAGTAGGAACGGATATCACCCACGCTATGGTCCTCTCGTTCGTCGTGGGTATAGCCCACATGACACAGGGCAATGTGAACTTTGCCCTGGCCGGGACCCTGCTGTTGGGCGGCGTCCCCGGCGTCCTGGTCGGGAGCAGGCTCGCACCCTTTATCCCCGCCAAGCCGCTCAAGCTGCTACTGGCCATCATGCTGATCTTCGTCGGCGTGCGCCTGCTCCTCGTATAAGGCGAAGGGCAGAGGGTCATCGACCCTCTGCCCTTCGCGCATTTCAGCACGCTCCAGCCTTCGGCTGTCGCTTGTCAGCACGGCGGCTGCGCCGCCTTCTCAGCATTTCAGCAGGGGTTCGCGCAAGCTGACATGCTGCCTCACAGGCTTCCGGCTTGGCGCATCATTCCGCCGTCGACGAAGAAGGTGCTTCCCGTGGAGTAGGATGAAGCGTCCGAGGCCAGGTAGACGGCCACGGAAGCCACATCCTCGGGAGTTCCTATCCTGCCAAGGGGAATCTCCGCGAGCAGTTCTTGCCTCTGCTCGGGATGTTCGTCGAGGTTCTTGTTGATGGGGGTCTCGATGGCGCCGGGGGCGATGTTGTTTACGGTGATAGCCTCGGGGGCGAGCTCGACGGCGATGGTGCGCATGAGCATCCTGACGCCCCCTTTGGCCGCGCAGTAGGGAGAGTTGGTGGGCATCGGCAGGTCCTCGTGCACCGAGGAGACGTTGATGATGCGTCCCCCGCCGCCCTGGGAGACCATCTGGCGGGCGGCCTCCTGGCAGCCTATATACACCCCCGTGAGGTTGACCGAGATCACCCGCTCCCACGCCTCGAGCGGTGTCTCGAGAAAGGGGGCCTTCTGTTCTATGCCGGCGTTGTTTACCATGACATCCAGGCGGCCGAATTCGTTGACGGTCTGCTGGATCAAGTCCTTCACGCCATCAGGCGCCGAGACGTCGGCTTGGACGGAGATGGCCTTGCCCCCGCCCTTCTCTATCTCCTCGACCGCTTCCTGGGCTTGTTCGGGGTGGCTCCTGTAGTTGATGGTTACAGAAGCACCCTCCCGCGCGAAGGCGACGGCGATGGCCCTGCCGATCCCCAGCGAAGAGCCCGTGACGATGGCAACCTTGTTCTCTAGCTGCACTCTTACCCTCTCTTTCTGTAGCCCGAATTCTGCAGGGTGGTTCGCGAACCGCCCCTACCAACCAACCGCTCTCAATTCGCGTACCCGGCCGAGGCGCTCGCACTCGCAGTAGCACTCGCGCTTGCGCTCGCGTCCTGGGCTCCTGGCGGGATTCCGGCCGGACCGCCCATGGTGAGGATCACGGGGGCCCCTGGTTTCGCCGGGGCGCCTGCCGGGGGCTCTGTTCCGATGGCCCTTTCCTGGCCTCCCCGACTCGTCCTGGTCTCGATGCCGGCCACCTCGAAACCGGCGTCGGAGATGATCCTGACGGCCCCTTCGAGGCTTCGGCCCGAGACGTCTGGTACATCGACCATGCTCTCTCTATTTGTATTGTCAGGGGCTGCCAGCGCCTTCGCGCCACCTGGAGGCTCGTTCGCCGTCTCCGCCACCCTGGGCACCGCCGTTCCGTCTTTCCCCCCTGCGCCGACCATGGTCAGTCCTGCCCACGAAAGGGAGGCCACGAGAAGTAGCACCGCCAGGATCGCCAGGACGGAGCGTCGCCGCCGGCGACCAAGGACGCCAAAGCCGGAAGACCCTACCGCAGGCGAACGGTCGACGCTCCCCCGGCCGGGTTGTGGGATCTCACGCGCGGCTGGAAGCGTCCTGCCCGGGGTCCCGAGTCGACCCTGCGCCCCACGTGCAGGTAGCGCGTCCCTTACATCCAGCTCGTCGAAGAGGGGTTTCCTTGGCTTGCCGCTGGCGAGTAACAAGTCCTCCATCATACCGGTGAGGTTGAACATCACGGACATGATGAGGCTCTGGCGTGCCAGGATGGTCCGCAGGGTGGGGGAGAGGGCCACCTCATCCGTGGCAGGACGCTCCCTGATGTCATCCCGCAGGCTCTCCAGAGTCTGGTGCAGCATGCCCAGAGAACGGTCGAGCTCTCCCGTATCCTCGCGTAGTTGCCTTCTGACAGACTCCGTGCCGAGCCCCTCCTTGTGGAGGTCCCTGGCCTCCCTGATGCGGTCGAAGGAGTTCTCGGGGATGGAGATCCTGCCGGCCTTCCGCAGGTGGGGGATGGAATATTCCCTCAAGTAGCGGTACAGGGTCGGACGCGGGATGCCGAGCAGACCACTGACCTCATCGACCGTGTAGATAGCCCCTCCAGCCTTATCACACGAATATATTGCGACTTCTTCTCTCCGGCCAGCATGTTAACACAGAGCTCATTATCTCTCGTAGCACGATAGAAGGGGCCCCATGCGGCCCAGATATAGGGAATAGATGGTCACCTCCGAAATGGGCATCGGGGATGCCGGTCTCGCACGATCGCGACAGATTATCGCGGTGCGATAAGGGCGAGAATCACCTTGATTTCCTGTCTTTTAGCGCGAATACTTTTCGCCGCAGAACTTTGAGTTGAACTACAGGTAGATGTAAAGCTAACGCAGACGGAGGGGGATTGCGTTTTGCTCAGGTTGTCTCGTTTGTTATGGGTATTGCTTTGCGTCGGCGCTTTGGTGGCCCTCGATGACGGCCGTGCCGCGGCCGATACAGGACTGGCCTCCCATTATGGAAGCGGCTTCGCGGGATCTCCGACGGCCAGTGGCGAGGTCTTCGACCCCGACGGTTTCACGGCTGCGCACCGAACGCTGCCGTTCGGGACGCGGCTGATGGTCAGTTATCATGGGCGCTCCGTGCAGGTCGTAGTCAACGACCGTGGTCCTTACGTCGGGGGGAGGGAACTCGACCTCTCCAGGGCAGCCGCCGAGTATCTGGGCCTTACGAGGGCCGGCGTCGACTGGGTAGATTACACTGTCACCGGCAGGGGTGGTTACGGTGCCGGTCCATCGGCCGGATACGACACTGACAGGTCGGCCGTCCCTGCGAGAGGCTTGGGAGACCACAGGTATGCCCAGGATCGTCCAGATACCGGGGGTGGGTCCTACTATGTGGTGCGTCCTGGGGATACCCTGACGGGGATCTCGGCCGAGCTGGGTACCTCTGTGCGTAGTCTCGCCTCAGCCAACGGCATACCGAATCCCAACGTCATCATGGTCGGACAGAAGATCTTCTACTGATCTGCGGGTCCGGTGGTGCGCGTCTCTTGTAGACTAGGTGCGTGAGCACCGGCGGAGGAGACGCTTTGGTAGAGAAAGGCACCGCCCCGACGTTCGGGCTGTGGTACGACTTCAGGCAGAGATTGCCGCTCGGCGACTACGCCAGGTTCTACGCCGAGTGCCTCGAGGAGATCGAAGAGGGAGAGAGGCTGGGCTTTACGGGGGTCTGGCTCTCGGAGCACCATTTCGTAGACGATGGATATCTGCCCTCGCCGCTCGTGGTCGCCGCCGCCATAGCGGCCAGGACGAGGACCATGACCATAGGGACGAACGTGCTGCTGTTGCCGATGCACCATCCCCTGAGGGTGGCCGAGGATGCCGCGGTCGTCGACCTCATCTCCAGTGGTAGGTTCGTGCTCGGGGTCGGCCAGGGCTACGTGCAGCACGAGTTCGAGACGCTGGGCTTCGAGCGGAAGTACAGGCCCTCGCTCTTCGAGGAGGGGATCGGAGTTATCCGTCAAGCCCTCGGAGAGGGAAGGACGGCCTACGAAGGCAGGCGCTGGCGCTTCGAGGACCTGCCTTTCGGACCACGTCCCGAAGGCAAGCTTCCCTTGTACATCGGCGCTTTCGCCGACCCGGCCATAGACCGCGCCGCGCGCCTCGCCGACGGCTTTCTCGCCTCGGCCGGCGGGGGAGCTTTCGGCGAGACCTACAGGAAGATCCAGGCGGCCCTGGAGCGGCACGGGCGCGACGGAGAAGAGTTCCCTTACGTGGCCTCCGGTGTGGCCTTCGTGCACCAAGATGCCGGTAGGGCGAGGGAGATCGTCGGTCCGGCCATCGTCTACCAGCGCACCCGCTACGCCGAGTGGGGCACCGACAGGGGCGAGCCCTCTCCGGAGCCGCTTCGCGAGGAGGACTTGCCCTGGGAGAGGTACCTCGTAGGCACACCCGAGGAGGTCGCGGAGGCCTTGATCGGGCTGCACGAGGAGGCGCCTTACGATCACCTGTGCTTCTGGGGCCGGCTCCCCGGTGTCACCCACGAACAGGCGCTGGCCAACATGCGCCTGTTCGCCTCCGAAGTCGCCCCGCGCGTCCGTGACGCGCTTACGGCTTGAAGGTAACCCCGACGGTACTGGATCAGGATCAAGGCGCCTTCCTCGTGCGCCAGAGGGTGGCCCGCCTCGCGACCGCCGACGGGGCTGGGAAGCCGCATGCCGTGCCCGTTTGCTTCGCTCTGGCGGGGGCTTCGATTTACATTGCGCTCGACGAGAAGCCGAAAGAAGTGCCCGTATCGCGCCTCAAACGTGTCAGGAACATTCTCGAGAACCCCGAGGTGGTCCTGATCGCCGACCGCTACGCCGAAGACTGGAGTCTCCTGGCTTTCGTGATGGTGCGAGGCAAGGCGGAGCTCCTCGACGCCGACACCGGGGAGCACGACGCGGCCGTAAGGCTCCTGCGGGGCAAGTACCACCAGTACGAGACGATGCGCCTGGAGGAAAACCCCATCATTGCCATACGTCCCGAAAGGGCCGCCTCCTGGGGTGCCCTAGGCGAGTCTGGCGCTTCCGGACCTGGGATCCTCGATACGATCCATGGTCGTCGCTCCGTCAGGAGATATCTCGATAAGGACGTGCCAGGGGATCTCGTGGAGCAGGTACTAGAGGCCGCCAGGTGGGCTCCTTCCCCCCACGGCCGGCAGCCCTGGCGCTTCGCCGTGCTCAGAAGAGAAGCGACCAAAGAGCGTCTGGCCGATGCGATGGGCGAGGAGTGGCGGTCCAACCTGGAGATGGACGGCCAGAGGGCCGAGATCGTCGAGAAGCGCCTCGAGGGCTCCCGCAGACGCCTGAGGGACGCGCCGGTGCTCGTACTGTTCTGCCTCTACCTCGAGGACCTGGATGTCTACCCCGATGAGGAGCGCCAGCGGGGCGAGACCACCATGGCCGTGCAGTCCCTGGGGGCCGCCGCCCAGAACGCGCTGCTCGCCGCCTACGACCTCGGTCTCGACGCGGGCTGGATGTGCGCGCCGCTCTTCTGTCCGGAGAAGGTGGTCGCAGCGCTCGGTCTCGACGCGCGGCTTGTGCCGCACGCATTGCTCACGCTGGGTTACGCCGATGGCGACCCGCCGAAGCGTCGCGAGCGCCTACCCCTCGACGAGCTCGTAGTCTACAGGGATTGACCCGCTTCCGAGCATAAACCCGACCAACTTTGTCGGAGATACGCTAGAATGTGCGCCCGTGTGATAGTAAATCGAGTGAGGAGAGATTATGACGGAGCAGGAGATACAGGAGAAGGGCTACGCGAACCCGGACGCCCTCGTCAGCACCCAGTGGGTGGCTGACCATCTGGATGACACGGAGAACGTACGCATCGTCGAATCGGACGAGGACGTGCTCCTCTACGACATAGGGCACGTCCCCAACTCCGTAAAGATAGACTGGGTCGAGGACCTCAACGATCCGCTGATGCGTGATTACCTCGACCCCGAGCACTTCGCCAGCCTCATGGCACAGCTGGGGATCTCCCCCGACACGACGGTCGTCTTCTACGGTGACAAGAACAACTGGTGGGCGACCTACGCCCTGTGGGTGTTCGGGCTCTTCGGCCACGACAACGTGAAGGTCATGGACGGCGGAAGGGTAAAGTGGGAGGCCGAGGGGCGCGAGATGACCCAGGAGGTGCCCTCTTTCCCCCGGGCCGAGTACCCGGTTCCCCAGAGGGAAGATTCCAGGATAAGGGCTTTCAAGGAGGATGTGGATAGGCACCTGGAGGCCAGGGGCCAGATGGTCGACGTAAGGAGCCCCGGCGAGTACAGGGGAGAGCTGCTCCACATGCCCGACTACCCCCAGGAGGGCGCCCTAAGGGGAGGGCATATCCCTGGTGCCGCCAACGTGCCGTGGGCGAGGGCTGTGAGGGAGGACGGGACCTTCAAGAGCGCCGATGAGCTGAAGGGGATCTACGAGGGCGAAGCAGGTCTCAGCCAGGGGGACGACGTCATAGCCTACTGCCGGATAGGAGAGCGCTCTTCCCACACGTGGTTCGTTCTGACGTATCTCCTCGGTTACGAGGCTGTGCGCAACTACGACGGCTCCTGGACCGAGTGGGGCAACCTGGTGCGAGCTCCCATAGAGAGATAGAGGTTTGGAGATAGAGAGAGGGAAGAGCGGCGCGGCGCTCCTGGTCGAGCACGCCAGGAGCCCCCGCCACAAGCACGAGGTAGGCGCACAAGATGACGCCGACGTGGCGATTCCCGGTGGCAGCCCCGAGTGCGGAGGGTCTGTGGTCGTCTACCTCAAGGGGGGCGACGACGGCAAGGTAGAGGGGCTCTCGTGGACGGGACAGGGCGACACCATAAGCATGGGAGCCACCTCCATAGTAGTCGAGCACATCCTGAAAGAGGACCTCACAATGCAAGAGATCCTCGAACTCGACTACGAGGAGTTCATCGACTCCCTGGGTAGGGAGATTATTGGTAGCCGCACGAGGCATGCGACGCTGGGACTCTCGACCATTAAAGGTGCCGTCAGACACTACCAGCGGGTGGGCCGCCGGGTGGGTCCCCCGTCCGAAGCCATTTAGAGAGCGCCTCAGACCCGCGCCCGCGAGCAGCGACACTTTCTCGCGCCAGGTCGACTAAACTGCGGACCGTGAACGAGAGTCACAAGGGTCCGCTCTGGGGAGGAAGGTTCGGAGATTCCCCTGCCGAGGCCTTCGAGCGCCTCAACGCCTCTATCCCCTTCGACATTCGTCTCGCCCCCTACGACATACGTGGTTCCATCGCCCACGCGAGGATGCTGGGGGTGCAGGGCATACTCTCCGCCAGTGAGTCGGCGACGCTGGTGGGGGGACTCGAAGCGGTGCTGCGGGAAGTCGAGGAGGGAGAGTTCTCGTGGGACCTCTCGGACGAGGACGTGCACACCGCGGTCGAGCGCAGGCTGAGGGAGGTCGTGGGCGACGTGGCCCTCAAGCTACACACGGGCCGCAGCCGCAACGATCAGGTCTCCCTCGACCTTCACCTCTTCGCCAGGGACGCGGCCACACGGATAAGCGAAGGCGTGCTCGCCGCGATGCGGGCGCTCGTCGAAGTAGCCGAGACGAACAGGGACCTCATATTGCCCGGCTACACCCATCTGCAGCGCGCGCAGCCGATCCTGCTCTCCCACCACCTGCTCGCCCATTTCGAGGCCATGAGGAGGGACCTGCGGAGATTGGAGGCCGCGAGGGAGGCGGCTAGTGTCTCGCCGCTAGGCGCGGCGGCGTTGGGCGGCACCCCTCACCCTGTGAACCCCTCGTTCACAGCGGAGGAGCTGGGGATGGAGCCTTTCACCAACTCGCTGGATGCGGTCTCGGAAAGGGACTTCGTTCTGGATCTTCTCTACGCCTGCGCCGTGCTCGGGGTGCACCTGAGCAGGGTCGGGGAAGAATGGGTGCTGTGGACCAGCGCTGAGTTCGGGTTCGCCACTCTGGATGATGCGTACTCCTCGGGCTCATCCATCATGCCCCAGAAGAAGAACCCCGACGCCTACGAGTTGATGCGTGGCAAGAGCGGGCGCCTCATCGGGGACCTGAACGGGCTCATGATCACACTCAAAGGCCTCCCGCTCGGCTACTCGAAGGACCTCCAGGAGGACAAGGAACCCCTCTTCGACGCGACAGACGCGGTGCTCCCGATGCTCGCTGTCCTTCCCGAGATGCTGCGGACGGCACGTTTCCATGGCGAACGGATGGCCGGGGCGGCGGGAGGGTTCGCCCTGGCGACGGAGCTCGCGGACTTCCTTGCGGCGCAGGGAGTTCCTTTCCGCGAAGCCCATCACGCCGTCGGGAGGCTAGTACGGAGATGCGAGGAACTGGGAGTCTCGCTCGAGGATGTGCCGCCCGAGGAACTAGCGGCTGCGCATCCCGCGCTCTCGGAGGTGCCCACAGGACTGCTCACGCCGCGGGGAAGCGTGCAGAACAAGCGTGCCGCCGGCTCGACGAATCCAGATTCCCTAGGGGAGCAGCTCGGGCAGGCGAAGGACTTCCTCGAGACGATGGGGGCGGGCTAGAGGGCCAGAATGGGCCTACTATCAGAAGGGAGTGACAGGTGCGGATAGTACAGATGTCTGATGTGCACGTAGGTTCCGGGCTGTTTCGGCGGGACCTTCTCGAGGCCACCATCGAAGAGAGCAATGCTCTGGAGCCGGATCTCGTGGCCGTCGTGGGGGACCTTACGATGGAGGGATACCGCTGGGAGTTCGAGGAGGCCAAAGACTATTTCGACCGTCTGGAGTGTCCTAACGTCATCTACGCGATGGGTAACCACGACGCCAAGAACGTCGGATACAGGCA